>WNGB01016671.1_pt1 | contig 10457 bp, 7 predicted proteins | sample 5400681 | NCBI WGS metagenome assembly WNGB01 (sample SAMN13153367, study PRJNA577476) | soil metagenome | isolation source: 115 cm soil or saprolite under grassland replicate 2 | place: USA:California | collected 2016-06-15 | reverse complement strand
TAACGACTCTGTGTCCTCCCCGTCTCTGCGGTGAAAGAATCAGCTATTTCCCTAGCAGCCAGCCCCACTTTTCGCGGGTCGCCTTCGCGAGCTCCGGTTCCACGACGACGGGTGGGAAGTGGTCCCGCCACTCCCAGGGGATCGTCGCGTCGATGATCGCGCGCGAGTTGTGGCCTCGCTCCTCGGGCACGATGGCCTGGTCGAGCGGACCGCTCCAGGTCCGATGCAGGAACTCGATGTCCCGCTGGGGATCGCAACGGGTCAGCACGGCCCACCAGACGTCGTCCATGTTCCAGATGTCCACGTCGTCGTCGACCGCGATCACGAATCGCCCCAGATAGGCCGCCCCGGCTACCTGCGAGGTGACCAGCGCGGTCTGGCGGGCGTGGCCCGGATAGCGCTGGCGAATGGCGACCACGACCAGCCCACGATTTCCTGCCTCCGGCGGGATCCAGACCCCGCGCACGTCTGGCACGCCCGCCTGCTCGACCTGGTCCCAGATCGAGCACGAGCGGAGATAGGCGCCGAAGCGATTGTCCTCGTGGGGCGGCTTGCCCTGCGGGCAGCCCAGGATGATCGGCTCGTTTCGATGGTAGACGCGGCGGACCTCAATGAACGGGCCATCGGCGACCAGGGCCGAGTAGTAGCCGTACGCTTCACCGTACGGACCCTCGGGGCGACGCTCGGTCGGATCCACGAAGCCCTCGAAGGCGATCTCGGCGTTGGCCGGGATCGGCAGCCCGCTCAGCTCTCCACGGACCACCTCGATCGGCTCGCCCCGCACCGCGTCAGCCCAGCCAAACTCGCTCATGCCGTAGGAGGGAGCCTCGCTGCAGGCGGCCATGAACAGCAACGGATCGGAGCCGACCACAACCACAATCGGGAACGGCTCTGCGCGCTGGAAGTACTTCTCGCGGATGATGCGGCCGTGCTTGCCAGGCGAGATCCACAGCCCAAGGTGGTTGGCGTCCAGGATCTGGTTGCGATAGCTGCCGACGTTGACCCACTCGGAATCAGGGTCTGACACGATGTTCAGGCTGGCCGTTCCGATGTAGCGCCCGCCGTCCTTGGGGTGCCAGACGGGGGCTGGAAACGCGTTCAGGTCGACTTCGCCGTCGCGCTTCACGTTTTCCAGGATCGGACCAGTGCCGACGTCGCGGGGCGGGATGGGCTCGAGGCCGCGCAGCGTCGTCCGCCAGAAGGTCATCAGCGCTTCGTGCGAGACAGTGGCCGGATCGAGCCCGAGCGTCACAGCCTGGCGACGGATTGTGCCGTTGGTGTTGACCACGACGCGGTGGCCGTCCGGATAGCCCGGGATGGCGTCGAACAGCACGCACGGGCTGCCCGCCGTGTGGTCCAGCATCTCGGTGACGCGCCCGATGTCGCGCTCCCAGTTGGCGCCCCGGACGACGCGCAGCTCGCCGCCCAGCTCGTCCACCAGCCGCAGCCAGTCACGCAGATCACGCCACTTCATTCTTCACCCTTAACTCTCGCAGCACTTTCTCCGGCGTGATCGGCAGGTCTTTGATCCGGACGCCGACCGCGTCGTAGATCGCGTTGCCGATGGCGGGCGGGATTGGCGGGGCGCCCGTCTCGCCAAGGCCGTGCACCTCGCCCTCGCCGGAAGGGTCCTCGACGAGGAAGCCGGCCCAGCGCTGCGGCAAGTCTTCGATGGATGGGATCATGTAGTCGGAGAGGTTGGGATTGGCGACCGCGCCACCATCGTAGACCATCTCCTCCATCAACGCCTGCCCGACCCCGAAAGCGATGTTGCCCTCGCTCTGAAGCTCGGCCAGGGTCGGGTTTATCACCTTGCCAGCGTAGGTCGCGAGCCGAAGGTTGACTACCTTGACCCGCCCGGTCTCGGTGTCGACCTCCACCTCCGCGCCCGCCGCCGACTGGTGAAAATGGCAGGTGGCGATCCCCAATCCGGTCTCTGGATCTAGCCCACCTTCGGTCTGAAACGTGCCGCTGGCAAGCAGATTGCCCTGGCGAGAGCGACGGACGATCTGGCCAAACTCCAGCCCGCGCTCTGGCGCGCCTCGGACAGAGGCCCGCCCGTCTCGGACCTCGACGTCGGCGGGCGACGCTTCCAGCATCGAAGCGGCCAGGTCTAGAACCTGGTCGCGGACCTCGCCCGCCGCCCGGCGGACCGCCGTGCCCATCATGTACGTGGAGCGACTGGAGCTCGTGGTCTGGTCCCAAGGCGTCACGTCGGTGTCGGCGAACGTGACTGAGACTCGCTCGAGCGGCAATCTCAGCTCGTCGGCCGCCATCTGGGCGAGCACCGTTCGCGAGCCCTGGCCGACCTCGGTCGTGCTGGTCATTACTGTGGCGCTGCCATCCTCGTTCATCGTGACCGAAGCCGTCGACGTCGAGGGAGTGATAGTACCCTTGACCGCGCAGGCGATCCCTTTGCCGCGGCGCGCCCTCACCCCACACCCCTCTCCCTCGGGGGGCGAGGGGGGCCCGGTGCGCCAGCCGATCGCGTCGGCCACCGTCTGCAGGAGCTCTGGGTAGTGCATGTCGGAGCACTCCTGAGCGGTGGAGAAGAGATCGCCGTCGCGAAGGACGTTGCTGAGCCGCAGCTCGAGTGGATCGATGCCAAGGTCGTGGGCGATCAGGTCGATCTGCGACTCCGAGGCCCAGGTCACCTGCGGGATCGCGTAGCCTCGAAAGCCGCCAGAGGGGGTGGTGTTGGTGTAGACGGCGTACGAGTCTACCCAGATGTGGGGGATGTGGTACGGGCCGGGCGAGCCGTAGCCGCCATTTTTGATGAGCCGCGGGCTGACGTCGGCGTAGGCCCCTGCTCCCCACAGGATGCGGACCTGGCGGGCGACGATCTTGCCGTCTCTGGTTACCCCGGTCTTCAAGGTGACCACCGAGGCGTGGCGGGTGACCGTATAGAACTCCTCATTGCGCTTCAGCTCGACCCGCACTGGCCGCCCGCCCGCCCGCCAGCACAACGCCGCGACGAGCGGCTCGAGTCGCGGGTACGTCTTCCCACCGTAGGCGCCGCCGATGTTGTACGCAATGATGCGGACTTTTGACTGGGGTAGGCGCAGCGTCTCAGCAACCTGAAACCGCGCGGTGAACGGGCTCGATGCCGATGACCAGAGCGTCATCCGGTCGCCATCCATGCGGGCGGTCGTGATGTGCGGTTCCAGGGAGCAGTGCTGTTGGTGCGGCGTCCTGAAGGTGTGCTCGAAGACGAAATCGGCCTGGCGGAAGCCGGCCTCCAGATCACCCTTGCGCAGGCGGTAGTGGTTGAAGATGTTCCGGCCGGCGTCCGTGTTGAGGACGATATCGGGATAGGTGACGAAGTCGCGGCGTCGGACCTGGTCGTGAATGGCCGGCGCATCGGGCGCCAACGCCTCTTCCGGCGTTATCAGAGCCGGCAGCTCCTCATACTCGACCTCGATTAAGGCGAGCGCCTCTTCGGCCATCTCGCCGTCGACGGCGGCCACCGCCGCGACTGGCTCGCCGGCGTATCGGACCTTGTCGATGGCGACCAGCGGACGGTCCGGCAGGACGGGCCCGTAGTACGGGTTCAGGTCGCTCTCGACTAGGCCGGGTCCCGTCAAGACGGCCACCACGCCTCGTAGACGCTCGGCGAGGCTTGCGTCAAGGCTCGTAATCCGCGCGTGCGCGTGCGGGCTTCGCAGGACCTTGCCTACCAGCATGCCAGGCAGCTCCACGTTGCCCGCGAACATCGCCGTGCCGCACACCCGCTGGTACGCGTCCAGCATCGGGACGCGCTTCCCGACTACCACGTTGGTAGTGGGCGCTTTAGCGCCAGATAGCGCAATGTTCGTAGTGGGGGCTTTAGTGCCTGACAGAGCACGCCCGATAGCGCACTGAAGTGCGCACTACCAACGCGGCTCATCCCACCGCACCCCGCTACGAAGAGTAATCATCCCATCCACGGCCGAAGTCGCGGACTGGATAGCTTGCCCAGAGTTCGCACAACCACTCGCGCCCGAGCGCTTCGCGGTATCAGTGAACACTGCTCTCTCGCCAGTCGTAGGGCGACTTGGCCAAGCCATGTTTGACCGGGTTGTAGTGGATGTAGTTCAGCGTCGTGTAGTAATGCCGTTCCGAGCGAATAACTCGATCCGTAACTCGGTACCAGACCTTCCGCCCGGATTTGTGGTCCTCGTCATTCCACTGCCGCGAAGTCCTGCCGTGTATCAAGCGAAGGGTACGTCCCAAGGCATTGAATTCTCGCGGTTTGACGAGCAGATGGTAATGGTTAGGCAATATCGCCCAGGCCTGGGCCTCGACGTTGTGCGAATTGAGCTCCTCTAGCAGGGCGTTCAGAAGTTGCTCACGACGAAGGCAAGCCGACATGTGAGATGCGTGCTCGTAGCACGCGGCAGTCACCAGGTACACGCGCTCGTGACGGACGGGATGGGGCGGCGAATGCGGTGGAAAACCATGCGCCAGTCGGTCACGGGTCAACCGGAGCCGTTGGTCTGGCGTCGCCTTGCGATAATCATACATGCCTTCGTCGTTGCGCATCGGTTCAGTGCCCGGTCAGCGCACTGAAGGCGCACTACGAGCGGTCGGCGCGTTCGTAGTAGGCGCTTTAGCGCCCGATGGCGCACTGAAGTGCGCACTACGAACCGCTCGGGCGGACCATCTTGCCGCGCGGCTGGCCGACGAGCTGTCCGTCCTTCATGACCAACTGGCCGCGCACGATCGTGGCGACGGGCATACCGCTGCCGCGCCAGCCGTCGAACGGGGTTACGCGGTTCTTGCTGTGCAGCTTGCTGGCGTCGAGCAGCCACTCCTTGTGGAGGTCGACGATCGTCATGTCGGCGTCAGAGCCGACCTGGAGGGCGCCCTTCTGCGGGAACATGTCCCAAGTCCGGGCTGGGTTGTGCGAGGCCGCCCGCACGAGCTGCGGCAGCGTCATCCTGCCTTTGTTGACCGCCTCGCTGAGGAACAGCTGGGCGCTGGTCTCGACCCCGACGAACCCAGAGACGGCTTTCCAGATGTCGTCGTTCAGCTTCTCCTCCGCCGTGTGCGGCGAGTGGTCGGTGGCGATCGTGGTCACCTTTCCGTTTACCAGCCCCTCGAGCAGCGCCTGGCCGTGCTCCAGCCCGCGGACCGGCGGATTCATCCGCACCACCGAGCCCTGGCGCCCGTACTCGTCGAGCGACAGGAAGCAGTAATGTGGGCCGGTCTCACACGTGATGTCGACGCCCTTGGCGCGCCACTCGGCGATCGTATCCATCCCGTCCTTGGAGCTGAGGTGGAACACGTGGACCTTGCAGCCGGTGTGGAGGGCGAAGAGCGCCAGGCGTTGGATCGCCTCGACTTCGGCCACGACGGGCCGACTCTCCAGGTGGGCCAGCGCATCGGTCCGGCCCTCCGCCTTATACCTGGCGATGAGGTGCTGCATGATCGGGTTGTTCTCGGCGTGGAAGCCGACCCGCAGCCCGCCGCCGGCGATCACGCCCATCGCCTCGACCAGCATGCCGTCGTCAGGGGCAGGAATGTTGCCGATCGTCTCGCCCAGGAAGCACTTGTAGCCCACCACCCCGGCCTCGCGCATCGGTAAGAGCTGGTCGACGTTCTCCTGGACGACCAGCCCGAGTATCCCGAAGTCGACGTACGACTTCTCTTCGGCCAGGCGCTGTTTGAGCCGTACAACCTCGGGCGTGCCGGTCGGCGGCTTGGTGTTGGGCATGTCCAGCACGCAGGTCATGCCGCCCATGGCGGCGGCCAACGAACCGGTCCCGAAATCCTCCTTGTACTCCAGACCCGGCTCGCGGAAATGGACGTGGCCGTCGATCAGGCCGGGCAGAATGTAGTTGCCGCCGATGTCCAGGACGTGCTCGGCGGGCGGCAGGTCCTCGTCGCGGGCGACGGCCACGATCTTGCTCCCAGCCGCGGCCACCCCGACCCCAGGCAGCTCTTCACGCAGAGTTACGAGAATCCCGTTCTTCACGACCAGGTCAGCCATGGCGACAGCTCCATTCTTTATTCTTCATTCTTCATTGGCGTGACCACGCCCTCTCGCTCTAGCTCGGCGATCGTCTCGGCCGAGTAGCCTGCTACGTCGGCCAGTACTTGGCGAGTGTGCTCGCCAAGTACCGGCGGCGGGCCGTAGCCTTCGATGGGCGTGCGCGACAGTCGGACCGGGTTGGCCAGCATCCTGACGCTGCCGAGCGGGGCGTACGGCACGTCGACGATCCCGTTGTTGTCGGCGAGGGTGGGGTTCGGCGAGCGCCTGCGCGAAGTTATTGACTGGGGCCGACGGGACCTGTTTGGCCCGGAAGGCCGCCAGCCAATCGGCAGTCGGTCGTACGCGGAGGCAGGCCTGTAGGATTTCGACCAGCTCGTCGCGGTTCGCGACGCGATCGCGGTTCCTGGCGAAGCGGGGATCGTCGGCCAGGTCAGGGCGGTCGATCGCCTCGCAGAAGCTCTGCCAGAACACCTCCTCCCGCGTCGCGACGACGAGCCAGCCGTCGCTCGTCTCGAACACTTGCCACGGCACATGGTGAGCGTGGGTCGTGCCCCAGGCGTGTCGGACGCGCCCGGTGTTCAGGTAGATCGTCGCGTCGTAACCAAGCAGGAAGGTCATGGATTCGAACATTGACAGCTCGACTCTCTGGCCGAGGCCCGTCTTCTCCCGCTCGAGGAGTGTGGCCAGGATCCCCTGGACCGCGAAGAGCGCCACCCCAAGGTCGGCCAGGGGCACACCGACCCGGACCGGCTTACCACCTGGCTCGCCGGTGATGCTCATGTGGCCGCTCATCGCCTGATGAATCACGTCGAACGACGGCAGGTCACGGTTGGGGCCCTTGCCCCCGAAACCAGTGATCGAGCAGCAGACGATCCGCGGGTTCACCTTCGCCAGCGTCGCGTAATCGGCTCGCATCCGCTCCAGAACGCCCGGTCGGAAGTTGTCGACTACGACGTCGGAGCGGCGCACCAGGTCGTAGAAGACTTCAAGCCCGCGCTCGTGCTTGAGATCGATCACAATGCTCTAGGCCGCGCTATTCCGGCGCCCGCACGCCGTTAGAAGCCGTGGCCCCAGTCTGTTGGTAGCTCGTATTCGTCAGTGCCGTGGATCGGCTCGCCCTCGGCGAAGCGCGTGAACCGAAACGGAGTCAGGTCGACGGTCCGCGCGCGGCCGGTGGTGATAAGCTCGGCCATGCAGGCCCCCACGGCCGGTGCCTTTTTGAAGCCTGTCCCACTGAAGCCGGCCGCGACGTAGAGGCCCTCCACACCTGGCGCATGATCCAGGATGGCCCGCGTGTCCGGGCTCATGTCATACAGTCCCGCCTGGCCATGCGAATAGGCCGCCGCGGCCAAGGCGGGAAGTCGAATCGACAGTCGCTCCTGGACGTCTGCCGGGAAGTCAGGGTCGACCTCTTCGTCGTACCTGTCTGGATCCGCTGGATTGCGGCCGGTCAGCGAGCTCACGCCGCCCAGGGTAAGCTCGGCGCCCTCCGGTCGCGTGTAGGCGCCGCTTGTGGTGTCGATCAGCGCGAGCTGTTTGCCAACCAGTCGGGCTGGACTGTGGTAGAAGGCGACCTGCCCGCGGCGGCACCACAACTCGAGCTCGACTCCGGCTGTGCTCAGCAGCGCCGGCGACCAGGTGTTGGCCGCGCAGACCACCACAGGCCCATCGAAGCGACCGCGAGTCGTCTTGAGCCCAGTGACGTGTCCGCCCCTCGTCGCGATCGCCGTCACGGCCGTTCTGAGGTGCAGCTCCACGCCTAGCTCCAGGGCGCGATCGATAAAGGACTGGGTTGTGGCGATAGGATCGGCGTATCCGCTCTCCGGCTCGTACGCCGCGGCGCCGAGTCCGGCCATGCTGACGGTCGGTTGAACCTCGGCTAGCTCCTCTGGCGACAGCACCCGTGTGTTGACCCCGAGAGCGACGAGTCGGGCCACATTGCGGTGAAGGCGCTCGACGTTCTCCGGTCCCACCAGGAGCGCGAAGCCCGTGCTCCGAAAACCGCACTCACCACCAACTAGCTCCGACCAGCGCTGGAAATACGGCAGGCTGGCGAGGGCCAGCCGCGCCTCTGGCGCGTTGGTGTAATGCATCCGGATCAGTGCCGCCGACTTGCGCGTATGGCCCGCGCAAACGCCGCCCCGCTCGATCACCGCTAAACGCCCGGCGCCCTCCCGAGCCAGGTGGAAGGCGATGCTGGACCCGATTACTCCCGCTCCGATGATCAGGACGTCATAGCTGGGCGCCATCGCCGCGCCTCCGCGAAGCGCACTTGTTGGGCGCAGCAAGGCGCGCCCCTACCTCCCATCGTCGCGTCCTAGGGCACAGCAACCAGCGCCCCTACCGCCCATTGCCCTGATGCGCCCCTCAGTCTGGGGCGCGATGCTGCCCTGCTGCTGAATTGTGTCCATCAGCAGATTGGCCACGAGCGGGCCGTTCTGGGGGTCGATCAGTACTTCGCCCGCCTTGAGCATCTCGTAGCCATCGCCGCCGCCCAGGACGAAGTCGTTGGTCGCCACCGTGTAGCTGGCGGCCGGGTCGAGCGGCTGATTGCCGACCGTAACGTCCTGGACCCGGGAGCCTGGCGGTGCGGTCGGATTGAACGCGAAGCTCAGCCCACTGACCTGCGGAAATCTGCCACCCGTGTCAAACTGACTCACGCCGTTCTCCAGGGCAGCCCCCAACTGGGCGCCGCTGACTCGCACCTTGCCGGCGTAGTTGGCGAACGGGAGGATCGAGACGATGTCGGCGCGGGTCAACTGGCCGGGCCCGTACAGCTTCTCGCCGCGGATGCCGCCGCCGTTCTGGAGGCCGATGTCCGCGTCGGCCCAGGCACGCAAAGAGTCCGCGACGAAGTTGCCCAGATTGGTCTCCATGCTTCGGCTGGCCGAGCGGCGGGCGTCGAGCGCCACCTCGGTAGTCCCGATCACCTCGCCAAGCTGGGCGTCCATGAGCTGCTGATAGCGGGCGATCACACTGGACACCGCTTCATCGGCGGGTAGGTCTTTGGTCAGAGTGTGGCCGGTGTAGGTCCAGGAAACGATCTTGCCGCCCTGGACCATCAGATCGAGCTGGCCGAGGATCTTGAGCTCGTCTCCCCGACGCGAGACGAGCGTGCCGTTGATCACCTTCGGCTGATCGAGGGCGGTGCTGAAATGGTCGCCGACGATCACGTCGATGCCCGCCACCGAGGCGGCGATCCCCTCGCTGTCCGGCCAGCCCAGGTGCGACATGACGATCGTGATTTGCGCCCGAGCCGCGCGCATCTGCGGCACCACTTCGGCCAGGCTGGCGGCCGGATCGCGGACGTCTACGTTCGGCCCGCTGTTGGAGGCCGTCGGAGTGGACGTTGGGGCGACGCCGGTCAGGCCGATCCGCACGCCGCCGACTTCTTTGAGCATGAACCGCTTGACGCCGAGCTGGGCGCCAAATACGTCGCCCGTTCGACGGTCGAAGACGTTGGCACTGACCCAGGGAAAGCTGCTCGCGCTGATCCGTTCGAGGAGACAGCGACGACATCAGGGAAGGCGCCAGGTCGTCGCCGTTGCCGAGGACGAGCGTGTTGGGGTTCTCAGCCCTCAGTCGCTTGGCCAGGCCAGCGTAGTGCGCCAGCGTCACACCCTCCTGGCTGGCAAGCGAGCCGTGCAGGTGGGTGTCGTGAACGATCGTGATCCGCACCGGCTGCTCTTGGGCGGCGAGCCGGGCCGAGCCGAAAGGACCGAGCGTCGCGAGCGCTACGAGGCCATAGATCAGAAGTAGCCGTCGGAGCTGCATGCCGATCGTCCTCCAGTTAACGCCTTCGGACGATAGCGAACGACCCCTGGTTGGTGCCAGCCGCGGCCTTTGATCCGGGTGCCAAGGGCTAGTAGGGCCGGGGCTCCAGATTCAAGACCTTCATAACGTACTCGCGGCCCAACGCCCCGAGGCGCACCTGTGGTTTTGACCAGCGCCCGGTCGGCTCGGCCTCAAGGCGGGCTCGCTGGAACCACTGGACTTTTGTTCCGCCGTTCGGCAGGACGTACGCCTCGAGCAGGGGGTCTCCGAACAACTGGGCCCCGCTGAACTCACGGTACAGGTCGACGAACTCTGGGGCGACGTGGAGGTTGGGGCCCGGAACATACTCTCCGCGTCGGGCGTCGCGCGGGACCGGCCGGCCGTACTCGGCCACGGTCGCCGCGTATTGTGGCAGCTTCAACAACTCCTCGCCGAGCAGGCCCAATTTCACCGATTGCTCTCTATCCTCTGGGTCAAACTCCAGTCGGCCACCTTCAAAGTATTGAACGGGCCGGTTCGCGTCCTCCATGCTTCGATCCACGGGTGTCAGCGGACGACCCAGGAACCACTTGTCCTTCTGCCAGCGCGTCCTGAACGCCATGCCGCCCGGATCGTCACAGATGTTGAAGCCTGCCTCGTAGACGCAATCGTCCACGCGATCGGACGGACCTTCCGTCGGGATCGCGAGGGGCGTCGGGGCAGCTACGGG
>WNGB01041107.1_pt1 | contig 10459 bp, 7 predicted proteins | sample 5400681 | NCBI WGS metagenome assembly WNGB01 (sample SAMN13153367, study PRJNA577476) | soil metagenome | isolation source: 115 cm soil or saprolite under grassland replicate 2 | place: USA:California | collected 2016-06-15 | reverse complement strand
AGGACAAACCGGGGGCGGAGATCGCGAGCCGGATTCTCCGGACACTGGCGCGGCCTGCCTCCGCTGCTGCCTCAGAGCGCCCGGAGCGCGTTCGATTCCGTGGCGAGGAGTTCGAGCTAACCACTGAGAAAACCCAACTCATGCACGTTCTCCTGTCAGCTTTTGAAGATCTCTTGCAACTTGACCAGCGCAACAAGGAGGAACTGGGGCGACGTACCCGGGCGGAGGAGCACCTCCAACAGGCTCAGGCAGAATTGGAGTTGCGCGTCCGGGAGCGAACCGCCGAACTGGCGAAGGTCAACGAAGAGTTGCGCCGCACCATCGCTGAGCAGCGGCGGACCGAGGAGGCCCTGCGGCTGCGCGACCGTTGGCTGGAGGCCCTCCCCCAGGGTGTGGTCATCACCGACCCGTCGCTGCCGGACAACCCGATCATCTACGCGAACCGGGGGTTCGAGCGCCTCACCGGCTATTCGCAGAACGGCTTTCTTGGCAAGAACCCGCGCTTCTTGCAGGGACCGGGAAGCGACCCCGAGGCGGTCGCCAAACTCCGGACCGCGCTGCGGGAGGAGCGACCTTGCCTCGTGGAAGTGCTCAACTATCGCAAGGATGGCAGCTCGTTCTGGAACGCCCTGTCCATCGCCCCCGTCCGCGATGCCAGCGGGAAGACGTCGCACTTCGTCGGCGTCCAGACCGATATTACCGAGTTCAAAAGGTTGGAGGAGCAGGTTCGCCAGGCGCAGAAGATGGAGGCGTTCGGGCAACTGGCGGGCAGTGTGGCTCACGATTTCAACAACCTGCTGACCATCATCAACGGCTACAGCGAACTGCTGCTGAACATGCTCCCGGTGGAAGAACCGGCGCGCGAGTTGGTCCGCGAGGTTCTCCGGGCGGGGGAACGCTCCGCCGCGCTGACGCGCCAGCTCCTGGCGTTTGGCCGCCGGCAGATTCTGGAGCCGAAAGTCCTCGATCTCAATGCGCTCGTTCGCGACACCGAGCAGTTGCTCCGGCGCGTACTCGGCGAGCACATCGAGCTGACGCTCTCCCTGGAGCCGGGGCTGGGTTGGGTCAAGGTCGATCGCGGCCAGATCGAACAGGTGCTCATGAACCTGGCGGTCAATGCGCGCGATGCGATGCCCGAGGGGGGCACACTCAGGATCGCTACCGGGAACGTGGTGCTCGACGAATCCTACGCTGAAACTCACCCCCAGGTCCACGCGGGATGGTACGTGATGCTGGCCGTGAGCGATACCGGCTGCGGCATGGACGAGAGCATCCAGGCGCGGATTTTTGAGCCTTTCTTCACGACCAAGGGGCCGGGCCGCGGCACGGGTCTGGGCCTGGCGACCGTCCACGGGATTGTCCGGCAATCCGGGGGCCGGATCGAGGTTCACAGCGCGGTCGGACGTGGTACAACCTTCAAGATCTATCTCCCGCGTGTCGAGGGGGCCTCGCCGTCGGCCAAATCGAGCGCGGGGCTCTCTACCAGACCAGCAGGGACCGAGACGGTGCTGCTGGTCGAAGATGAGGAGGCTGTCCGTCAGCTGGCGACCCTGGCCCTGCGGATGAGTGGCTACACAATCCTGGAGGCGGGCAGCGGTGAGGAAGCGATTCAGCTCTGCGAGCAGTATCCCGGGCCGATCCATCTGATCCTGACAGACGTGGTCATGCCGCGGATGGGTGGGCGGGAACTCGTCGATCGCCTGCGGGCCATCCGGCCAGAACTGAAGATCCTCTACCTTTCGGGCTACACCGACGACGCGATGATTCACCGCGGCGCCCTGGAGGCGGAGGCTGCCTTCCTGCAGAAGCCCTTCACGACGCCAGCGCTCACGCGCAAGGTCCGCGAGGTGCTCGATGGACTGTAGCAGCCCGTCGCAAAACCCCTCCCCCGGCCCCTCCCCGCAACGGAGAGGGGGGCAAGCCAGCAAACTCTCCCCTCTCCTTTCAGGGGAGGGGCCGGGGGAGGGGTTTTGCCACGGGCTGGTAGACTCGGGGCGGGCGCGGACCTGCCGGGCTTTCCTGTTCCTCTTGATCGAGACGCCATTGGTATCTATACAAACATATACGGCGCGACGATCCAGGTGGAGGAGGGAGAGCAATGCGCGAAGACCTGTCTCGGGATGACGTGGTAGCCGCGGTCGATCGTTTCGTCGAGGATTTGCTTGCCACGGCCGAACTCACCAAGCCGCCGGTTGACGCCATCCAATTAGCTCAAAAACACCTCGGGATTGTCGTCTGCAGGGAGGAACAGCAGCGACAACGCGGTCGGGGGCAGCGTGCAGGCGGCCAGAGGCAGGTTTATCTCCGGCCGGAATCCACGGAGGAACGCCATCAGTGGACCGTGGCGCACGCGGTGGGCGAGCACTTCAAGCCGCAGGTGCTCCAAGCGCTGGGGGTGGCGCCGACGGATACGCGGCCAGTCATGGGCGAATCGCTCGCCAACCTGTTCGCCAATCGCTTCCTGGTGCCGGCCTGCTGGTTCGGCGCCGATGCCAGGGAGTTCGACCACGATCTCCTGCAACTGAAGGATCGCTACCGCACCGCCAGCCACGAGGTCATTGCCCTGCGCTTGCTGGACCTGTCGGAGCCGTGCATCATTACCATCATCGACAACGATCACATTCACAGGCGCCGCAGCAACGCCTGGCCCGTACGCCGTCGTCTGGAGCCGATCGAGCAGCAGTGTCAACGGTATGTCCATCACTACAGCCGGCCGCACACGCTGCGCGAGGACGGCTGGAGCGTCTGGGGCTGGCCGGTGCATCTGTCCGACTGGAAGCGCGAGATCCTCCGCAGCGTGGTGGACGAGGACGCCTGGGCCGCCGCGGCCGGCGCCGACGAGGCGGACTGATCGCCGACCCGCTTGCGGGTTAGCATTCTGTGCGCGACCTTGGCACGCGGAAAGCTGGCGTTGCCTGACGCCGTTGCCGAAGGTATAGCTCTCTCTTTTCCCATCGCCGACCCAGCGACACGGTATCAAAGAGGGATCCGGATGTTGCCCAGACCAACCAGCTTGCTTGCCCTCCTTCTGCTGGGAGGTTGGAGTCTCCTGGCCCAGGCGCAGCAATTCACGCAGTCCAGCACGAGCAACGACCCCGGCCCGCTGCCTGTTGCGCCGGCAGCGCTGCCTTTCCCCGAAGGGCCCCCTCCAACCCCCGCGTTCGCCGCGAACCCGGCAGCACTGCCTGCAGCGGACGCACCGCCTTTTCGACCGCCGCCGGGCTGGTTCGTCGGTGTCGAGGTGTTCCTGCCCAGGCCGCACCTCAGCAACGTCGATCCGCTGAACGACGGCTCCGAGCCGGTGGCGAACCTCGACCTGACGGTCGCCCCGCTATTCACCCTGGGCTACCGCTTTGAACGCGGCAATGCCTTGCTGGCCTCGTACCGTTACCTCGGGAGTTCCGGCGACGGCAGTGACTTGTTCAGCGACTCCCACACCCGGCTGGAGGGCCACTGGCTCGACCTCGACTATCGGGGGTGTCTGCACGGTCCGTGGCTGGGGTTCACGTTCCAGTGGCAAACGGGGTGCCGCATCGCGGTCGTCGAGCACGCCCTGCGGACCGGCTTTCCCGGCTGGTGGATCAGCGACCGGCTGAGCTTCGCCGGAGCCGGCCCGCATTTCGGAGTCGATCTGAACTGGTACTTTCCGGAAACAACGGTCGGCCTGTTCGGGCGGGCGGATGTCGCGTTGCTGCTTGGACGGTCCACCGACCGCTATCAGGCCCAGTTCCAGGGATTCGATGTGCCCCTCGATTTTCGTGATACAACGTCGCGGACGGTGGGCATGTTCAACGCGCGTGCGGAACTCGGCGTGAGCTGGACACCGCCGACACAGCGCTGGCTGCGGTTCGAGGCAGGCTATCAGCTGTTCGACTTCCTGTGGCAAGGCGAGAACTTCGCCAACAGCGGCCCGTTCGTGCGGCGCTTTACGGTTCCCTTTGCAGTCGGCAAACGAGGAAGGCACGAGCGGCGGGGTTTATCCCCGCCGTGCCAGGCCACAGACGGCGGGGATAAACCCCGCCGCTCGTTTGCCCACTCCACAGAGATTCGTCAACCGCTCTAGCGGCCGAGCAGGTCCAGCGCGGCCAGGCTCATCGTCAGCACGCCCGTCTTGATCGTCGGCTCCGGCACCGGAAAATAGGCGTCGGAGTGCGTGGTCGCCAGCGGTCTGCCTCCTCTCCGCGCCTCCTCCACACGCTCTGGCGGCACGCTCCCCAGGTGAAAATAGAAGCCGGGAATGCCCTCGCGAACGAAGCGGCTGAAGTCCTCGCCGCCCATGCTCATTGGCCGTTCGTGGACGCGATCCGGCCCGAGCACTTCGCGGAACAGTTTCGCCATCTTGCCTGTCAGTTCCACATCGTTGACCAGCGCCGGGAAGTAGTCGTCGAGGTGGACCTTGACGACCGGCTCCGGTGCCTTGGCCCCGGCAGCGGCCGCCTTCACGATGCGTGTAATCGCCTCCAGCACCTGCTTGCGGGTCGCGTCGGTCGTCGTCCGCACGGTGACCTGTAATTTCACCTCGCCAGGGATGATATTGTGCTTGCTGCCGCCGTGGAACGAGCCGACCGTCACCACTGCCGGGTCCGTCGGATTGACCTCACGGCTGACGATCGTTTGCAGATCGAGCACAATGCGCGACCCGAGCACGATGGGGTCGATGGTCGTGTGCGGCGCCGCCCCGTGGCCACCCTTGCCGCGCACGAGGATATCGACGGAATCGACGTTCGCCTGCATCTGGCCGGGGCGGTAGTTGACATGACCATAGGGATAGCGGGCATCGCAGTGCAGCGCGAGGCAATAATCGGGCCGCGGAAAGCGTTTGAACAGGCCATCGGCGAGCATCATGCGGGCGCCGGCTCCCATCTCCTCGGCGGGCTGGCCGATCAGCACCACCGTCCCGCGCCAGCGATCCTTCAACCGCAGGAGCACCTTCGCCACGCCAATTAAACAGGTCATATTTACATCGTGGCCACAGGCATGCATGATGCCGACCTCGTTGCCGTCCTTGTCGCGGGTACGCTCCTTGCTGGCGTAAGGCAGGCCGGTCTTCTCGATGATGGGCAGAGCATCCATGTCGGCGCGAATCAGCACGGTCGGCCCCTTGCCGTTGCTCACCACGGCGACGATCCCGTGACCGCCGACCTTCTCCGTCACTTCCAGGCCCATCGCCCTCAGTTCGCGCGCCAGCCGCGCCGCGGTGCGCACTTCCTGGAGCGACAGCTCCGGGTAGGCGTGGAGGTGTTTGTAGAGCGCATCGAGGCCGGCGTAGTCAGCGTCCACCTGCTTCTTGATCGCGCGCACGAGGTCTTGTCGAGTGGCCTTGTCCCCAGACCAGGCCGGGGTGGATGGGATGAATGCGGTCAGCACGACCGCGAACACACAGAACCGACGCATGGCAAACTCTCCCAGGTGAGGACGGCAAGCGCGTGACGGGAGACGGTTCTCCCTTCTTCACGATCTGCCCTCTCGTGTAGGCTTTGTTCTACCAATCCAGGGCCAGCGCGAATTAAGGCGGAGTATGTCCGGCGCGAAGGGCTGGGCGGCGTGATGTTCTGGGATTTGAGCGCCGACGATGCGAAGTCGTCCTTGCTGGACGCGCTGCACGCCGGGCTGCGGTGAGCCGCTAACCCGCAAGCGGGACGGCGTTCACGATCTGGACGATCGCCTCGATCTCGGCCATCGCGCCGACGCCGACGTCGTCGCATGCCAGGCGTTTGCTCTGCGGCGGGACGATACGCAAGCGCGGGCAGTGTTCGTCGATCCAGACCAGCAGCCCCGGAAGGTCGAGTAAGGACAGGGGCGAAGCGCCGGCGTCCTCGGCGATTTGCCGCAGGTGACGGGCGGTCGCGGGGTGTTCCCACATCAACGTATTCATGGCTGGCGCCAGCACGACCGGCCGCGACCGCTCCCAGGCTCGCCAGACGCAGGTGAGGCAGTTGTCCGCCAGGCCGTTCGCCAGCTTCGCAAGGGTGTTGGCATCGAGCGGAGCAATGACCAGTACCTCAGCCCAGCGGCGCAGCTGAATGTGCAGCACCTCGTCGCCGCGCTCATAGCGTCCGCCGTCATCGCGCCCCGGCCATTCGTCCTCGTCGAGAATCACGACTTCAAGGTTGCGCGCGGGAGTCAATGAATGGACGGGGTCCAGGGTCGCGGGGTCGAAGAAGTACAGGGAGGGCGCGGTGGCGACCACCTTGACCCGATGGCCGGCGCGCTTCAGCGCCTCGTACAGGGCAGGTGTGCGAATTGCGGCAACGGAGCCCGTGACACCCAGGAGGACGTTAGCCATGCGCCTGCTCCTTCTGTCGCTGCTCGATGGCCTCCAGCAAGCGGGTGGCGAGATCGCGGCGGCTGACCCGTTCGTAGCGACCGTCCAGCGGTCCCACGAAGGCCCAGTCCTGGGCGCCCTCCACCGTGTTCGCTACCATCAGGTCCGCGTTGGAGCGCACCCGCGAAGGTTCCGCAATCTTCAGTAACTCATCGTCGCTGACGGCGACCTCAAGTTTGAACTTCACCAGCACACCGCGGAAGCCCCATGCGCTGCGGATCTGATCGACGATCTTCGGTGTTTGCACGAGGCGGAGCCACAATTCCTCCTCATCGCTCTTGACCTTGGCCGCGGCGCGATCGATCAGCGCGGGCGCCGTGCCGACCCAGCGCTTCCCTGTGGGGTCGAACTGTGTGCCCGGGGCCGAGGTGTAGACGCCGGCGGCGCGGTAATCGCTGACGGCGGCGGTGTGGACGACGACCTCCACACTGCCCGAGCGAATCGGCTCCATCAGCCGTTGTTCGAGATCGTCAAAGGTGCGATAACGCCGGACGAGCCAGCGCGCATCGGTAGGGGCGCCATGCTCGCGGAGGTCGGCGACGGCCTCGGGCGTGGAGGTGAGCAGGGTGACGGTGTGGCCGCGGTCATGGGCGTGCAGGGCGATGCTGGCGCCGGTGCGGCCGGTGAAGACGTTCGTGATGCAGCGAACCTTGTCGATGGGCACCAGAGTGCCGCCTGCGGTGACGAGGATGTTCATGGCAGATGGATCCACGAAGGCACACGAAAGAACGACCCTCCGGTATTGTAGGACGAGCCGCTTGTCCGTCCGTGTTTCTTCGTGGATCCGCTGTCTCAAGCGAGGGACAAAATCATGGAGAACAAAATCATGAAGACACAAGGGAGAAGAACCCGGTCCCCTTTGCTTATCTCTTCATGATTCTGTTCCCCATGATTTTGTCTCTTGCTCTATCGTTGGGCGGAGGTGGCGGGCGGGTCGGTGCGATCGAGGTTGTGCAGATGCCTGGCCAGGGCCTGGTCCGGCGACGAGAAGACTGCGGCGAGACGGGGCCGAAGCGGCTCGGGGCGGGCGTTGGTGCGGAGTTCCCGTAAGTAGGTGAGCAGCACGCGGCGGGCTTCCGCGTTGCTGTGCAGCATGAGGTGGACGAAGCCCCACGCCTCGCGATACTCCGCCGGCGTCATCTTCTCCATCATCTCGTTGGTCATCTCCTCCAGCCGCGCCAGGTTCGGAGCGCACGGCCCGTCGGGGCCGCGACAGAGGAGCGCCACGTGCTGATAGTTGACGCCGCGCCAGCCGGGCGGCATCTCGAAGTATTCCGCGAGGCCCTCGTCTAGCCAGAGCGGCACATCCTTGAGGACGCTGTGCAGCAAGGCATGAGTCAGTTCGTGCCGCAAATCCTGGTTGATGCGTTCGCCCCAGTAGGTGTAGACCTGCAACTTCTCGCCGCCGCCAAGGGGGTAATCCTGGGCGACGAAGAAGGCGCGTCGCCTGGGCAACTTGGGGTGAGTCGCCTTCATGAATTGCTCATAGCGATCGCGGCTCTCAAACAGGTGGACGTAAATGGGCGTCGTCGAGGGCGGTAGTTGCAGCTCCTTGTAGACCTGTTCGCGCAGGTCGGCGAGTTCGCGGAACAGGGGAAGGTTCTGGTTGATCGGGAAGTCCGGCAGGAAGACAAACTGGGCCCCAACGCGAAACTCCGCTTTCTGGGCGATGGCCGGCGGTTGTGGTCCTTTTTCGACGGGGTCGGGGCTGACCTGCGACAGGCGCAGGGCATGACAACCGGCCGCGCAGAGGAGCCAACCCCAGGCGAGGAGCAAGACGAGCCAGCGGCTGTGGCTACTTTTCGGATGGCTCATGGTGCCTCTTCCTTTTTCCTGTGGCCCGATCACCCCGCTGCCTTCCTTCAGGGGGGCGGGAGTATAAGCGACATCAGGGGAATCTGCCAGACCAGTGTGGAAAGCCCACGGGCAGCGGCCCGTGGGCTTGAGCTATCATCCCCCTCACCCCCAACCCCTCTCCCGCAAGGGGCGAGGGGAGAAAGAGGGTCACGCCAGGGGGCGGCCGCGGCGCAGGTTGCGCGCTGCCTTGGCCAGCGTCGCGCGCTCGATCCGTCGCCACCAACCCTTCCAGTTGCCACGGCCGTATAGGCCCCATTGCAGGTACACCCGCAGGAACCGCAACTTGTCAGTGCGGGTCAGCAAGCGGCTCTGGTGGAAGCTCGCATGGAGGCGCGTCAGGTTTTGCAGCCTGGCGGACTCCGGCAAACGGCGGCACAATTGGACGCCGACCAGGTCGATGAACCATACCCGCTCGTCTGCTGCATTCGACACAGCAGCCGTGAGGAGGTTGGCGGCCTTCAGGTCGCGGTGCGACAGGTTGCGGCGGTGCAGCTCGCGCACGAGGACGGCGACGCGGTCGATACGGCGACGGAGGCGAGCGCGGCGTTCTCGGGGAGGCAGCGAGTCCAGGTCAGCAAGGAAAGCGTGCAGATCGACGACATTTTCGATCTTCTCGGCGAGGAGATAGGCTTCGTGACACAGACCGCGCCGGCGTCGGCTAAGGACGGCGAGCGGGCGTGCCGTCGGCAGGCAGCGCTCGCGGAACCCGTGGCCGTGAACCCACGACCGCAACGCTCCGTGCCGGCGCAGCAGGTTGACGAGTGGGTCGCTCCAGGCGGTCACGCGGAAACGCTTGTAGATGACGCGCCGCGGCGCCCCGCCGGTCTTCACCTCGAACTCCGCCACCGTCGAGCTGCGCGAGTCTTTGAGCAGCTTGACACCGGGCCGGCGGAAGGGCGCATCGGGGTCGGAACTCAGTGCGGCCAGGACATCGGCGTCGAGGTCGGTCACGGCGTAGCCCGTGCGATCACGGTTACGCCAGAACGCCAGGTTCGACTTCCAGGTCAGGCTTTCCAGATCCAGCGCCAGGGCCGACAGGTGCAAACGCTTGGGCTGGTCGGCGGCACTGCCGAGGACGGCGCTCGCCCAGTGGCTGCGAACCGCCACCCCGCGCGCGCGGAAATAGGCGTGCCAGAAGCGCAGCCGGTCCGTTCGACTGGCGCACAGGGCAAACCAGCGATTGAGCATCACGAGGTTGGCGCGACTCGCGCGCCAGCCGAGCGGGCCGCCCAGGCGCACGGCGTGGAGATCGATCAAGTAGAGTACCGGCCGATTGTCCGCTTCGAGGCGGATCAGCAAATTCGCTGCGTGCAGGTCGTTGTGGAGCACGCCGGCCTCGTGCATGTGCGCGACGAGTTCGGCCAGCGCGACGGCCAACCGCTGACGGACCTGCGTTTGGCGGGCGCCTTCCAGGGTGGGCAGACGGTGAACGAAATCAGATAGTGGCTCGGCACCTTCCAGGCTGTACGTCAGCAGGAAACTGTCGGCCGGTCCGAGGCGGGAGCAGCGTTCGCCGAGCGCCAGCGGCACGAACGTCGGCACGTGCCGGGCGGCCACGTCCAGCGCGCGCTGGTACTCGGTGCGCGCCTTCGAGGGCCGCACCAGCTGACGCAGCCAGCCGCGCAGGTCCGCCAGCGGATAGTGCTTGAGGTAGAAGGTCAGGCCGTCGAGAGCGACGCGGCAGATGGTGCGGTGCGGCGCCTGCTTGACCACACGTGCCCGGCCATCGCGCAGCCACTCCGCGAGGCGCAGGCCGTCGGCGTCGAATAGTTGTGCGCGGTGCTGCGGCGGCGCCAGCCAGCGGACCCCGCCAAGGATGAATTGCACCGATTCGCTCATGGTCTCCCTCACGCTGCCCCCCGACTTTGACCCAGCCCGTTCAAGAGCGCCACCCAGGACGCCGCGGCCCTGGCGACACTGTATTCCTGCTCGACGCGCTGCCGGCCCGCTTCCCCCATGCGGCGGCGCAGAACCGGATCGCGAACCAATTCAGCGATGGCCTGCGTCCACTCCGTCGCTGTCTGGGCCAAGAAGCCGTTTTCGCCGTGGCGGATCATCTCCGTGTGAACACCGACGGGATTGGCGACCACGGGCAACCCCGCCGCCATGTATTGCAGCACCTTCAGGCCGCACTTCCCGCGACTCCACAGATCGTCGGGAACCCAGCTGATGCCGATGTCCGCTGCCGCGATCTCAGCCGCCTCGCTCGCCTCCGACCAGGCACAAGGCACGACCGGCAGCCGTCGCAACCTAAAGAAGCGATCACAGATCAACTTC
>WNGB01020583.1_pt1 | contig 10459 bp, 13 predicted proteins | sample 5400681 | NCBI WGS metagenome assembly WNGB01 (sample SAMN13153367, study PRJNA577476) | soil metagenome | isolation source: 115 cm soil or saprolite under grassland replicate 2 | place: USA:California | collected 2016-06-15 | reverse complement strand
CCCCGGAACGGTCGTGGTGGGTGGCATGGCGAGCGGCGGGTTGGGGTCCGGCGACACGCGTCTGTTCCTAGACGACCGTGTGGTGGACTCCGGCGCCGTCGGGGCCCGCGTGCCCGGCATCCGGATCCGGGCTCTGGTCTCCCAGGGGTGCCGCCCCATCGGCAACGCCTACACCGTGACGCGTGCAGAGAGGGGGATCGTCCACGAGCTAGGAGGCCAGCCGGCCCTGGAGCGACTGCAGGAGCTCGTCGCGACGCTCACGCCCGAGGACCGCGATCTGGTCGGTCAGGGTCTCCACGTGGGTCGCGTCATCGACGAGTACAAGGCCGAGCTGGGGCGCGGGGACTTCCTCGTCCGGGGTATCCGCGGGGTGGACCCGGAGACCGGGGCGATGGCGGTTGGGGACATGATCGAGGTCGGGGCGAGCATCCAATTCCACGTGCGGGTGTGCGGGACGCGCCCACCGCGGACGAGGATCTCCGCACCCTCCTCGAGCGCGACGCGGAGCCGGCGGCCGGGGCGCTGCTGTTCACCTGCAACGGAAGGGGGTCGCGTCTGTTCTCAGTTCCCGATCACGACGCGTCGCTCGTTTCGATGAAGCTCGGGGGCCTACCGCTGGCGGGGTTCAACTGCGCGGGCGAGATCGGACCGGTAGGCGGGAAGAACTTCCTGCACGGGTTCACGGCGTCGATAGCCCTGCTCCTCGACGCTTGAGGGGGCCAGGTTTCAATGGATTCGGGTGATCACTCCTGTACGCCGATCACTCTTCTCGAGATCGCAGCGGCTCTGGCTCCGTCGATCGGCGCGTGCGGCCGGTATTCCTTCCGATACAGCGGAAGTAGCCGAAACAGCCCTTGGCCACGACGTAGTACAGGCGCGAGCCGCACTCGGCGCAGACGAGCGTCCTTTCGGGTAGTGATCGTGCTTCCAGCTCCGCTGCCCCCGGAGAGGCTTGGGCATCCAGGACGGCCGGGACCTTGTCGAACAGCTCGCGTGTAACGAGCGGCGGGTGGGTTCCGGCGCGGTCGATGCCCTCTCCAACGGACGACACCTCGGTTGTCTTTCTGGCGCTGGCCTGAAAGGCACGGAAACTCTGGTCACGCGCGCGACCTGCCCATTCACGAATCGGACCACGCACAACCGCAGGGCTCGAGCATGCCCGACACCCACTCAACGCCCGGTTCTTGAGTCTCAAGCACTCGAGTCATGGGTGGCGAGCCTCGCCTCTGACCCGACATAGAACCAGTCAGATCGTAAGCCAGGGTTGCCTGTCCATGACGGGCAGAAGGAGCAATCCCAGGTCGGCGGCGTGATCTGAATAAGTGCACCCTTCAGGATCCGGACTGTCCATCGAGCAAAACACCTGTTTCTTGAACAATGTCGGGCGACACCGGCTCCCATGTTTCACCTTCGGATCGTAGCTGGGATCCATCAGCCATCATGGGAGCCGTCTCCTGGTTTCCGGTCCAGCCGAACGGGGCCAGAGGGAAACCCCTGGTCAGGGCCACGCTCGGAATAAGTGCACCCTTCAGGTTGCCGGAGGCCTCCTCGTGACCGAAGTGACGCGCGCGAATCCGCCTACTCGCCCCCTAGCGCACACCGACTCTATACAGGTGCCAGCGGTCCGGGACGCCCTTCAGCTCGTGCTCGCCGCGGTCTTCGAAGGAGATGCCCGAGCCCGCGACCAGGTCGCGACACAAGGATCTCACCGGCGCCGGCCTCCGAGGCGACGCGCGCGCCGATGTGGACGGCGATACCCGCGATGTCGTCGCCTCGGAGCTCCACCTCCCCCGTGTGGAGCCCAGCACGGATCTCGACCCCGACAGGTCGGAGCGCCTCGTGGATCGATAGCGCGCAGCGGATCGCGCGGGCCGGCCCGTCGAACGTCATAAGGAACCCGTCGCCCGCGGTGTCGATCTCGCGGCCGCGGTGGCGCTCGAGCTCGCGACGGACGACGCGATGGTGCTCGTCGAGCAGTTCCCGCCAACGCCCGTCGCCCATTTGCGCTGCGCGCTCGGTCGACCCGACGATGTCGGTGAACAGGACAGTCGCGAGGACGCGGTCGACCGGAACGACGTCGCGCACGCCCGCACCTCTGCGACGATCTCCAGGGGGTCACCGGCCCAGTAGGCCTGGCCGGCACCTGGCAGTTCGCGGTAGACGGCTCCCGGTACGTGCTCGGCGATGTACCGGCCCATGGCCGGGCTGACGTGCATCGCAGCGGCTCGATGGAGCACGAGGGTCGGCACGTGGATCGTGGGCAGTACCGCGCGCACGTCGAGGCCGAACATCATCTCCTGCACGGCGAGCGCCATCCCCGGGCTCGCCGAGATCCGCTGATAGCGCACGAGCCACTGCTCGAACCGCTCGTCGCCGACGAGCTCCGGCGCCCACATCGGGAGGACGGCTTTCGCGCTCGGGTAACCGGCGGCCATGCCCTCGCGGGCGCGCGCGAGGAACACCTCGGGCATGCCCATGGGGTAGTCCTCGGCCCAAGCCGTTCTCGCCGCCGTGTTGACGACCGCGAGCGAGGAGACCCGTGCGGGATGCGTCGCCGCCAGGAGCAGCGCGACCGTTCCGCCGACACCCGCGCCCAGGACGGCCGCCCGCTCGGACCCTGCCGCGTCGAGGGCCGCGATCGCGTCCTGCATCCACAGCTCCGCAGTGGGCGGTTCGCTGATGGGGAGCGGGTCGGAGGCGCCCATGCCCCGCGGGTTGAACAGGATCACGCGCGCGAACCGGGCCAGGCCCTCGAGGAACCCCGCGAGTCGCGGCTGCTCCCACTGCTCGTCGATGTGGTTCAGCCACTCGGCGACGAAGAGCAGCTCAAGCTCCCCTTCGCCGACGACCTGGTAGGCCACGTGCGCTTCGCCGCTCATCGTGTAGCGGGTCTCGGGACGGTCCACGCTCGAATCCTTCCCCCGACGGGACCGCGCCGCAACCGGGACCAGACGTACTTGGCCGATGCTCGTGACTATTGGTGCGCGCTTTGCCTGGGCCAATGCACTTCACGGAGGTAGCAACGGACTGGGTGTGCGCCGGGTTGAGTAGTGCTGCTGGGACGCTACCCTTAGTGGGGCGGCCGACCGATTCCAACGCCGCTTCCAAAAGCGTTCAGCTACCCGATGAAGCGCTCAATCTCGGCCGCCGTGCCGTCCGGGAGCTCGAGGGCCGGGAAGTGGCTCACCCCATCGAGCCGCCTCACCGAGAACCATGGGTTCGCGGCCGAGAACGTCTCCTGCGCGACGAGGAACTCGGGGACACGCGGCTGCGAGAACAAGTGTAAAATATTTGGCACTGTTGCGTTGGCTAAAGCCCGGGCGCAGTGGACCTATCGTCCCGGAACGTGTCAGATCACGAGGGCCAGTTCGGCGAACGCGTCGGCGAGACGAGCCGTCGGTCGGACATCGGTCCCGAGGTCGTAGAAGCCCCGGCGAAGGTTCTGGACGAAGGCGTGCCCGCCGACGATCACCCTCGCAGTTCGATCACACTTCAGCCCTCGCATCGCTCGGAGGCGCGCCTTGAGACGCCCGTGGTCGGTCTCGAGCGGATTGTTCGCGTGGACCTCCGTGTCGTGGAAGGCGTGTTGGGCTGTGGGGTGCATTTATTGGGTTACGCCTGTGACCAGCGAGTTCTCGCGCGCGCAAACGGCCGCTGGGCCGGCCGTCCGGTCTGAGCCTGCCCCCACCTTGAGAGGTGCTGGCGCGGCCGACCGGCCAAAGAGTTGAGCGACACTCAAGGGCTGGATCTGCGAAGTTGCCCCGGAGGCCCGGCAATTCGTCTACTCGGCGGCATCCCCGTCAGCCAGGCAGCACGGCGCTGGAATCACGAACCTGCAGTTCGGGGCGGTGAACCCAGTAATGGCACCCCTCAGCCCTCAGCCGCTCAAGCCTTAGGCACTTGAGCGAACGCGTTCGCGAGTCCGTGCTCGCTGACGGGGCGCTACGGGTTCTCGTTCACGCTCAACTGGAATACGTCGGGGCGCGCGTAGTGGCCGGTAACGTCGAAGTCATACTTGCCGAGTGGGATGTCGTCCAGGTCCAACTCCGCGTGCAGGATCTTCTCTTCATCGAAACACGGACCTGCGAGCACTCGCCCGAGCGGATCGATGATCGCTGAGCCTCCCCGCATCAGGATCGCATCGGGTTCCTCCGAGATCTGGTTCGGGATGTCCATCGGCAGGTCCGACCGGCGCAGGAACTCGCCGGCTGTGAGCACGAAGCAGCGACCCTCGATGGCGACGTGGCGCATGGTGGGCAACCACGTCTCCCGGCTGTCGGCCGTCGGCGCGCAGTAGATCTGGATGCCCTTGGCGTACATCGTCATCCGCAGCATCGGCATGTAGTTCTCCCAGCAGATGACGGCGCCAAGCCGTCCGAGCGATGTGCCGTAGACGGGCAGGGTCGAGCCGTCACCGAACCCCCAGATGAGCCGTTCTGCGGCCGTGGGCATCAGCTTGCGATGCTTGCCCAGGTAGCCCTCCGGGCTGAAGAAGAGCGCGGTGCAGTAGAGCGTTCCGCCGTCGCGTTCGATGACGCTCACCACGAGGTGGATCCCATGCTCGCGCGCGGCCGTTGCCATACGGTCCACGTCGGATCCGGGCACGACGATCGCGCCGTCGAAATAGCGCCGGAACTGATCACGACCTTCCGGCGTACGCTGCCCGACGACCGTTCCGAAGTCGAAGCCCCTCGGGTAGGCGGGAATGAACGCTTCGGGGAAGACGGCGAGCTGGGCCCCGCCTCGTGCCGCCTCGGCGATCAACCGCTCGAGCTTGTCCATCGTCTGCTGGCGGTCGAACCCGATCGACGAGGCCTGGACGACGGCAGCGCACCTTCATCGCCGGATCATACGTCGCCGAGCCCCACAGCGCTCCGGCTCGCCTGATGGCCGGACTTCATGGGAGCGTTCAGCCGGCAACGGCGATCCGCGCTGCCATATCAGCCTCGCTCCGCACGAACAGGGCGAACTCAGACTGCGACATCGCGAAGGGCTCCGCGTCGTGTTCGGTGAGGCAACCGCGAAGCTCCGGTTCCGCGAGTGCTGACCGCCGATGGATCATGGACACAGAACACGGGAACTTCTTCGGGATTCACGCGGTCCGCGCGTATTACTTAGTTTCGCGCGGTGGGAGGCCGACTGGCTTCTCAGGCCACTTCACGCACGTCGCGGTGGGGCAGTGCATGTCGATCGCATCCGCAAGCCGGATGACGCCAGAACCAAGGCGCTCGAGCGCGTGGGACTCGGCCACCGGATCGACCATCCGGCCACCAAACTCTCAGGAGGAGAGCGGCAGCGTCGAGCTGCTCGAGGACTTCGCCAAAGATCGTCCTCGATCAGGGCATCCGTGTTGAGGACTGTCCCTCCTCAAAGAGGAGCAAGCCGACCACGGCTCGGACCTAGCACCGCCAAGATCAAGCGGCGATCCTGGACCCTCGCTTCGAGGGCGGCCGGTTCTGCGGCGTTTCGGATCCGCTATCTGTTCTCCCATCACTTGCATGGCCTCCGACCTGAGAAGGGGCTAGGGGTCGATGCGTCCGGTGCCCTCTTTGACAACGGCCACACGCGCCCCGGGACGTGACGGGGGCACGTGGGTCGTCTCGCCAGCAGGTCCGACGCACCCGAGCCGAAGTCAGCGCGGAAACTTGGATGCTGAGGGGTGCAGCCCGGTCCGAGCCGACTTGAGGCCCCTCGAGATCGTTCAGTCCGAAGGGCCGAGCTTCGAGATCCTGGGGAATGAGGCTCCAGCGCCGTGAGGACGATCAGATGATGCCCTCTGACAGGGCGGCGTCAGCCTTGGCATCCGTCGCGGCCAGTGCCCGCTTGCTGTCGACCTCAACGTCTCCCTCTCTTGTCCCTCGCGATCCCGAGCCGGTACGCCGCCAATGCGAGCTGCACACGATTGTGCACTCTCAGCTTGGTCCGCGCGTTCTCGAGATGGGTCCCAACGGTGGCCGGGGCTATGCCCAGCCGCTCTCCCATTTCTCGGTTGGTGAGACCTTCCGTCGCAAGCAGCCGAAGCACCTCCGTCTCGCGCGGCGTAAGCTCGCGCAGCACGGTTGTGCGACGCCGTTTCGCTTTCCTTCCAGCGGCGGGGGACATCACCTGCGCCCCCGCCAGCACCCAAACATGGATACCTCCGCTAAGACGAGGCTGCCTCCGCCACGGGAAGGAGCGGGACCTTATGACAGTCCTCGTCTCCTTTCTTGATTTTATGGCCTAGATGCAGAATGCCGGTGCCGTGATGAGCGAAGGGGTGCTGGAGCAGGTGGGTACCATCCGTGAGGTGTACGAGCATCCGGCCAACGTATTCGTGGCGGGATTCATCGGGAGCCCCGCGATGAGCTTCGCGACGATGGGCTCGACGCGGGCCGGGGACTCGCTCACCCTGCCCCGAGGCGAGCTGTCGGTCCCAAGCCGCGCGCCGACAGTCCGCAAACGACGTCTGTTTCGCCGCGGATCCGCGGCCCCTCGGAGGAGGCAGTCCGCGACGCCTACCTGACGGCCGCCCAGCGAACGACCAGCTTGCCGAAACAGCGCTACCTCCACACCCAACCCGCGCGTCTGACATACGACCAGTGAGCTCTTGCGCCGCCGTCCGGAACGCCGGAAGGTGGGCGTCCGAGCGTAGCCGAGCGCTAGCCTTGCTCAGGGCGTGCAACATGGCCCGGGCCGCCTCCAGCGCCGTGTGGACGATCAATTCCAGAGGCAATCATGCCCTCTGACCAGGGGCGGCGTTCCGAGAGCCGTTGCCTCAGTGGGCGTGGGCCCGGTGGTCGGTCGGAGGGGGCACATCCAACGCGGGGTTCCGGTCGAAGAACCCCACGGGCTTCAGGGAAAAGCCAGCGTACTCGACCGGCATCACCGGCCAGTCCTCGGGCCGGGGAGCGTGTGTCACCGCGAACGTGTGCCAGAGCACCACGTCCTTGTTCTCGAGCGACCTATCGGCCGCGGTCCATGCCGGCAGACCGTCTCCCCCCGGGTGCTGGTTCGGGTAGTCACCCGCCGCGTGCCGTTCGCCTGCGGCGAACGGGGTGACCCACAGGTGCTTCCCAGCGAAGGCCGCCCGCCGACTGACGCTGGACCCGGCGTCGGCGAGCATGGTGGCGCTCGAGCCGGGCACCAACTTGTAGCCGACCGGTCCGCCGAGGGCGTTACGCACGTTGGGGTTGATGACCTTCCAGCATCGAGCGGCCGAGGGGTTGATGACGCGCTGTGCTTCGGACTCCCGGCGCAGCGGCCTCGCTACCGCCCGCCAGGCGTTACCGTGTGGGTTCTCCGGGCCGGGAGGTTCGGCCTCCATGTCGAGCTCGAAGACCGAGTTCGCCATGCCGTCGATATCCAGATCTAATCTGAAATTGAAGATGTGCTGGTGGAATGGAGCGTAGAGCTGGGGCGCGATCATCTCTCCAAACCGCGGCTCCTCACCCGGCGGGATGGCCGCTGTTTCCATGATCCCGGTGAGCTTCACCTCCAGCTGGATCGTGCCGTCCTGGTAGAGGTACCAGAAGAAGCCGTACTCGTAAGGGCCTACGGTGGCGATGCAGGAGATCACGAGCCGTCGGGAGCGACGGACCTCAGAGCTCTCGCTGAAGAGGTCGTCGTGCTTCCAGAGGATGCCGTAGTCCTCCTCGTGCACGCAGATCGCGTTCCTGATCGTTAGCGGCTCTCCGGACTCGTCGGCCATGACCGCGTCGAAGTAGCGGATCTCGCCGAGGCAGTCGCATCCTTGCTCGAGGGGCACGACCAGCTTCCCGATCCCGTATTCACCCGCGTCGAAGGCGTTCTTCCAGTACTGGCCGATGCCCGGATCCCCATAGGGCACGACCATCTCGGAGAGCCCGGCGCGGTAGAGGATCGACCGGATGCGCCCGCCGTCCTCGTAGCCGACGGTGTGCAGCACCAGGCCCTCCGTCGGATGGAGGGAGAAGCGGACCCGCCACTTCTGCCAGCGCACCTCGTGTCCGTGCACCGCGAAGCTCGGCCCATTCGGCTGGGTGATCTCGAGGGACCTCAGGTCGGGCCGTAGGGGACCGACTGACTGGGCGTCGTAGTTGCCGGAGGTCGGGGGGATGGGGACGACGCCGCCGTCGATCACCTCGACCACTTCGTGAGCGTTCAAGTCGACTAGGGCAACCAGGCCCTCTACGGGATGGGCATAGCCGTTATCGGTCGGGCTCTCCCGCACGTAGGCCGCGGTCCGGAGCAGCCGACGACCTCTCTCCACGTCGAGCCCGAAGTTCCCGGCCGACCACGGGTCGATCTGCACGAGCCCGACATCGGTGATGCCTCGTCGCCGCATCGCCTCCTGCCAGAGCGGGGAGGACTTCACGACGTCGGAGACCGAGAAGATCTCCTCGAGCATGATCGCGGGCTGCACGTTCGGAACACGCCGCCACGAGGACACGACTGCATCCGTCACGGACACGACCGCCTCGTAGGTGTCGCCGCTGCCTCGGTCCAGGATCACCATCAAGGCCTGCCGCTCGATCGGATCTCCCTGCCGGTAGTCGAGGACCGCCCCCTTGTCGGGCTCCCCAAGCGTGATCGACACGAACCGGGCATCGTCGCCGAGGCCTTGCTCCTTCCGCGCGACGGCCGCGGCGATGCGAATCTCCTCCGCCGTGAGTGGGTCGAGGGGATGCGTGGCCGCCGGGGCGGGTCGGGATTCGGGCACCTGGGGTCGTTCCTCTAGCGTGGCGTCTGCGCTCCTCGCGGCAGGATAGCCGACGTGCCCGCGGAGGGCCATAGCGCTAGCGCGCAGACATATACACCTGGTTTCGATGCTCGAGCTCCCACGCGTTGCCTTGGAAGCTGGGGTGCGCAGACGTGTACAAGGTTCGGTTCGTTCGGCCATCCACGAGACCGGATTCTCCGTCGATCTCGTCCTCTCGTTCCCCGCGGGGTTGATCGTGCTCCTGGGATTCGCGACGACCTCGTTCGTCGGCGCCCTCGTCGCATCCCGCGCGCGAGGCAGCCTGATGAGGAGGAGGCCGCCAGAGCAGACGTGCTGGCAAAGGCGCGCTTGAGTCCGTGCATTCCTTCACGCTCATGCGCAGCTGGTCCAGGGGGCCCGATGCTCCGTCTCACCCGGGACCCAGTTCGGCTCGAAGATCGATGGCCGTCTACACCGCGACGCTCGATGCCTCCACCGGTCCCTGGAGTGCAGCCGGGCCGCTGCCTGAAGGGCACAGAAACTCTGATCACGCACGCGACCTGCCCATTCACGAATGGGTCCTTGTACGGACCACGCATGGCCGCCGAGGCTCGGAGCATGCCCAGACCCCCTCTCAACGCCCGGTTCTTGAGTTTCAAGCACTCAAGTCTTGGATGGCGAGCCTCGACGAAGACCCGATGTGGAACCAGTCAGATCGTGAGCCAGGGGTGCCTGTCCATGACGGGCAGAAGGAGCGAATCAACAGGTCAGCGGCAGGATCTGAATAAATGCACCCTTCAGGCTCGGTTACGTCGCGCTGGCCGCCGGAGTAGCTCTTGGCATAGCGATCCATCGTCCGTGGCCCTTGGTCGTGGCCTATGCCGTCTTCGTCGCCTCGGTGGTGATCCGGTCCGTCATCATGTATCGACTGGTGAATAGTGTTCGAAAGGGAACGGGCGCCTGAGCTTTGGCGCCAGAGGCGATGGATCCGACGATGGCTGTGACGCTTGCTCTTGCCGGTGACACCATGCTGGGACGCGCGGTGGCCGAGGCGATCGCCCTCCATGGTCCGGAGAAGCTCGTCGCGGACGAGGTCGTCGCGATCACTCGCTCGGCGGATCTGTTCGTGCTCAATCTAGAGTGCTGCATCGCGGAGCGCGGAACGCGCTGGCCCGATCCAGGTAAGCCGTTCTTCTTCCGTGCGCCACCGGCAGCGATCGACGTCCTCGTCCGGCTCGGCGTCGACTGCGTGACCCTGGCGAACAACCACGCCCTCGACTTCGGCCCACTGGCGCTGCTCGACACGTTCGAGCACCTGCGGTCGGGCGGCATCGCCTGGGTCGGTGCCGGCCGCAACCGTGACGAGGCGCGGGCGCCTGCGGTGCTGGAAGCGAACGGCATGAGGCTCGGCGTGCTGGGATGCAGCGATCACCAAGCGGATTACGCCGCCGGGCCCGCCAGCCCCGGGATCGCCCACATCGACCTGCAGGCGGGGCTCGACTGGCTGCCGTCTGCGATCGGCAGCCTCGACGTCGACGCCGTGCTCGTCACGCCCCACTGGGGGCCTAACATGGCGCCGGAGCCGCTGCCGCACATCCGCTACGCCGCCGCCGGTCTCCGCCAGGCGGGTGCGAAGCTCATCCCGGGCCACTCGGCCCACGTCTTTCATGGGGTGGAGCGCGGAATCATCTACAACATGGGGGACTTCCTGGACGACTACGCAGTCGATCCTCAGCTCCGCAACGACCTCGGGCTCCTGTTCCTGGTCATGTTCGACGGACAGGAGGCGGTTCGGCTGGAGGC
>WNGB01014621.1_pt1 | contig 10459 bp, 8 predicted proteins | sample 5400681 | NCBI WGS metagenome assembly WNGB01 (sample SAMN13153367, study PRJNA577476) | soil metagenome | isolation source: 115 cm soil or saprolite under grassland replicate 2 | place: USA:California | collected 2016-06-15 | reverse complement strand
TCATGACCCGGACGCCCAAGGCGACGACCGGTGATGAGCTGGCGAGCGCCGCCGTGAGTCTCATGGAACGCCACGGCATCATGGCGCTGCCGGTACTCGACGGTGACAAGAACGTGGTGGGAATCGTGCATCTGCACGACTTGATGAAGGCCGGCGCCGTATGAAATCGCTCGCCCTAATTGCCCTCTGCATCATCGCGGGAGCCTGCAAAAGCGGCACGCCCGTCACTGCCACCCAGGCGGTCCTCGACAGCGCCGACCAGGTGCTGATCGGGATGACTCATTACGTCACGGACGCCGGGGTACTGCGAGCGCGGGTACGTGGTGACACCGCGTACTTCTATTCCAACACCCAGCGCGCCGAGCTGCGCAACGTGCACGTGACGTTTTACGACCAGGCGGGCAACCCGACGTCGACGCTGACGTCGCGCGAGGGGACGCATCACTGGCGCACCGGCGACATGGAGGCCCGCGGCAATGTCATTGTGATCCGCGACAAAGACGGCGCGACGATGAAAACCGAGGTGATGAATTACAGCCAGGTACGCAACGAGGTGAGCTCGGACAAGAGTTTCGTGTGGGATGAGCCTGGCCGTCACGTCGTAGGTGCCGGATTCACATCCGACCCGGAATTCAAGAAGATCACCGCGAAGCGGCCGCGCGGCACTGGCGGGCAGTTCCTGCTGCCAAACCAATGAGCCCCTCCCTCCTCGCCGTCGTGTTGCTGCTGCAGGGCGTCCCCGCGTCACAGGATACGACGACGGGACGCCCGTGTCGGGTGGCCGTCGATTCAATGGGGCATTACGCGGAAATCCCCAACGCCGATGGGACCAAGACGCTGCATGGCGGCGGAGGTGTGCTCGCGCACTGCGACGGCACCTCCACCAGCATCTCCGCGGACAGCTTCGCGCATTATCCGGCTTTGGGCCGACTCGACCTGATCGGGCGAGTTGTCATTCGGGACACCGGCATCGCGCTCGACTCGCGCTTCGCGTCGTACTTCCTCAGGAACGAACGCCTCGAAGCGCACAATAACGTTGTGGCCGTCAACCGGCGGACGGGATCGGTGTTGCGCGGGCCGAATCTGCTCTATTTGCGGGCCGCCAAAGGCATCCGCGATACCGTCGAGATGTACGCCACGCAGCGGCCGACGGTCGAATACCGTCAAACCCAGACCCAGCCCGGCGACACGGTGTCCAACGAGCCTTACATCATCGTCGGCGACCGGTTGCGCTTCAAAGGCGACGACCGCATGTGGGCGGCTGGAAAAGTCACGATCGATCGGAGCGACTTCGCGGCGCGCTCCGATTCGATGCTGCTCGATCAGACGACGGGGTTTGGTGTGCTGGTCGGCTCGCCGCGCGTCGAGGGGCGGGGCCGGGGGGCGGCCACCGGCGACGCCGCCCAGGGTTACACGCTCGTGGGCACGCGCATCGAGCTGGGTCTCGCGCAGCGCGACATCCGGCAGGTGAAGGCGCTCGGTCACGGCAAGACCACGGGCGCCGACTGGGTCCTGACCGCGGACACGATCGATCTCCGCGTCGCCGATCGGTTGTTGCAACAGACATTCGCGTGGGGCGACAGCCTCCGTCCCCATGCGATCTCGGCACTGTACACGATTCAATCCGATTCGCTCGCGATCGATTCGCCGGGCGAGATCCTCACCGAATCGCGGGCGTTCGGCAACGCCTTTTCGACCGCCAAGCGGGACTCCACGACACCGCCCAAGGAGACCGACTGGATTACGGGCGACTCGCTCACGATTCGCTTCGCGCAGGAACAGGACTCGCTCACCAACCGTCCGCGTTCGCGGTTGCACGAGCTCGTGTCGCGCGGAGCGCCGGCCCGAGCCTTGACGCACCATCGCGACGAGCGGGACACCACGAAGGCCGGTCCGTCGATCAACTACTCCCGCGGGCATCAGATCACGCTGGCGATGCTGAAGGATCGGATCGATCGCGTGGTCGTGGCCGGCAAGTCGGATGGTGTGCACCTCGAGCCGCGACCGGCGGTCGTCGCCGACAGCGTCAAACGCGCGCAGTCCGATAGCACGCGACCGGCCCCTCCAGCCCCTCCGCCTCCCGCACGATCGGCCGTCCCGTGACGGCTCTCGACCGGTTCTCCGATCTGTTCGCGGCGAAGGACTCGTCGCTGGCACTGGCGGCGGGGGCGCTCGCACGCATCGCCGACGACCAGGGTCGCGCCGCGTTCAGTGACCTCGCGGTCGCCTATCGGGAGGAGTTCCTCAAGCTGCGCGCACACGCCAAGGGCGAGATCGTGGACGCGGGCAGCCTGTCCGTGGATGACGCGCGGGCCTATCTGGCGACGTCGGTATTGCCGCGACTGGCGATGCTGAAGGTGCTCGTCCTGCCGATGGGAGCGCTGTGGGGCGACGTGCCGGTTGCATTCTCTCCCGACGTCTGGGCGAGCATGCCCGCCGACCGTGCAGCGGCCGCACAACACTTCCTGGCGCTCGCCGAGGAGACCGTCGCCCGCAGCGAGTCCGTCAGCGGTGAGCACCCCGTGGTGCGCGGCGGCAGCCGGCTCGAGGCCCAGCATCTCGTGAAGGCGTACAAGGGGCGGCGCGTCGTGAACGACGTGTCGCTCGATCTGGCGCAGGGCGAGATCGTCGGGTTGTTGGGGCCGAACGGGGCGGGGAAGACGACGTCGTTCTACATGATAACCGGGCTGATTCGCCCCGACGAAGGCAAGATCCTGCTCGACAGCCGCGACATCACGGCGCTCCCCATGTATCTGCGGGCGCGCTCCGGGATCGGCTATCTGGCGCAGGAGCCCTCGATCTTTCGCAAGCTGTCGGTCGAAGAAAACGTGCTCGCGATCCTCGAGACGCTGAACATCGACGCCGAGGAACGGGCGCGGCGGCTCGAGTCGCTGCTCGACGAGCTGGCAATCAAGCACTTGCGCCGCCAGAAGGCGTATCAGCTCTCCGGCGGCGAGCGCCGCCGGCTCGAGATCACCCGAGCCCTCGTGACCGAGCCGAAGTTCCTGTTACTCGACGAACCGTTCGCCGGCGTCGACCCCATCGCCGTCAACGACATCCAGACCATCGTCGCGGGGCTCCGGCACCGCGGCATCGGCGTGCTGATCACCGACCACAACGTGGAGCAGACGCTCGACATCGTGGACCGCGCCTACATCATGTTCGAGGGGCGCGTGCAGGTCGCCGGGACGGTCCGGCAACTCGTGTTCGACGACCGCGTCGCTTCGCTCTATCTCGGACCCACGCTCACGACGCGGCTCCGCTCGCGTCTCTCGCCGGCCACGGTATGAAGACCGGCCTGCATCAACACACGTCGCTCCGGCAAGACCTGCGGATCAATCCGCGCCTGTACCAGGCGATGGATCTGTTGTACATGCCGCTGCTCGACCTCGAGCAACACCTGAAGCAGGAGCTGCTCGGCAATCCGTTCCTCGAGATGATCGAGCCCGAGGAGGAGGTCCAGGCCACGGCGGCCGAGCAGCAGAACAACAAGCCTGAGAAGGAAGCAAAAGCCGAGGACGGACCCGACTGGGAAAACATTCTGTTGGAGGACCGCACCGAGCACGGCGTGCCGAGCGGCAGCTATAGCGACGCCCGGGAATACGTGGAGCCGGTCACCGTCGAGAGTAAGGACCTGATCGACTATCTGCGCGACCAGACCCGGATGCTCGACCTCAATCCACGCCAGCAGCTGCTCGCCGAGGAATTCCTCGGCAACATCGGCGAGGATGGGTACCTCCAGCACAGCATCGAAGAGATCCTCAAGGGCGCGAACCAGCTGCTCGAGGAGCACGAAGCCGAATCGGAGCTCGACCTGAATGTGCCGGCCTTTACGGCGGCGGAAGTCGAACAGATGCTCCACGTCATCCAGCAGCTCGATCCGCCGGGCATCGGCGCGCGCAACCTGCGCGAGTGCCTGATGCTGCAGCTCGAGCATCAGAAGCGCACCGACGCGCTGGTCTACCGGCTCGTGAAGGAAGCCTTCGAGGACCTCATCGCCCACCGCTGGAGCGATCTCGGCAAGCGCTTCGGCCTGGCGCCTGACGAAGTGCAGCGTGCCGCGGACGAGCTGGCGCGCCTCGATCCCAAGCCGGGGCTGCAGCATTCGGCCGCGAACGACGCCTACATCATTCCCGACCTGATCGTCGACAAGATCGACGACAAGTACCTGGTGTTCTTGAACGACAGCGGGCTGCCGCGCCTGCGCATTTCCAAGACGTACCAGGAGATCGCGCGCGACAAGAAGAAGTACGACAGCGAGAGTAAGGAGTTCATCAATCAGCGTCTGAACAGCGCCAACTGGATGATTCAAGCCATCGAGCAGCGCCGGCAGACGATGCTCAAAGTGATGAATTTCATCGTCGACCGGCAGCGCGAGTTCTTCGAGAAGGGGATCGACCATCTCAAGCCGCTCACGCTGCGCGAGGTCGCCGACGTGATCAGCATGCACGAAAGCACGGTCAGCCGCGTGACGAACGAGAAGTACGTACAGACGCCGCGCGGTCTGTTGCCGCTCAAGTTCTTCTTCTCGAGCGGCCTCACCACCACGACCGGAGAAGACGCCAGCGCCCGCTCGATCAAGTCCCAGATTCAGAAGCTCGTCGACGACGAGCCGCCCAAGAACCCGCTGACAGATCAACAGATCGTCGAGCTGTTCGACCGCAAGGGCGTGAAGATCGCCCGGCGCACCGTCGCCAAGTACCGCGACCAGCTCGGCATTTTGCCCGCGCGGATGCGCAAGCGGCTATGAGCCTCGCGACGAACTCGACGCCGCCCGACGTCAGCGTCCTCGTTCCGGCGAAAGACGAGGCCGAGAATCTCACGGAGTTCGTGCGGCTCACCCGCGAGGCCATGCTCCCGCTGCCGTACGCGGTCGAGCTCGTGATCATCAACGACGGCAGTCACGACGGTACATCGCGGCTCCTGGAGGAGCTCGTCGTCAAGCACCCGTTCGTGCGCGTCGTGACGCACCGGACACAGCGCGGCATTGCGGACGCTCTGAAGTCAGGCGCCGACCTCGCCCGGGGCAGGGTGCTGGTCTACTATCCCGCCGACCTGCAGTACCTGCCCGCCGATATTCCCGGGCTCGTGGGCCCGATCCTGGACGGTGAGGCGGATGTCGTCACGGGCACGAAGCAGGGCCAGTACAACAAGCGCTTCGTGTCCGGGATCTACAACGCGTTGTGTCGCTGGCTGTTCGGCGTGCGCGTGAAGGACCTGAACTCGGTCAAGGCGTATCGCCGCGAGATCATGGACATGGTGCCGATGCGCCCCGACTGGCACCGGTTCATGGTGGTGATCGCGGCCGCGCAGGGGTTCCGCCTGGCCGATCGGCCCGTCCCGGTGCATCCGCGGCGCGCGGGCAACTCCAAGTTCGGGATCGGGCGCATTCCCGTCGGGGTGCTCGACCTGATGTCGGTCTGGTTCCAGCTTCGCTTTGCGCGTAAACCGATGCTGTTCTTCGGGGTTATCGGCGCGATGCTGTTTCTGCTTGGGCTGGTCGTCGGCCTCGTCGCGCTGTATCTCCGGTTCGGGCCGCCACACCTGGGTTTCCGCCCCCTCCTCGACCTGATCATGGTGCTGGTGATCTCGGGCGTGGTGTTGTTCGGCTTTGGATTCGTGGGGGAGATGGTCGCGGGGATGCGTGAGGAGATACGCGCCCTGGAGCGAGAAATGCGGCGGAAAGCAGACAAGTAGAAATCGCGGAGGCCGCGCTCCAGCACAGACTATGACTTTTGGCGCGCGCCGGCTTGCCAGCCGGGGGGAGGGATCACTTATCGTGTCGGACCTTTCAGCGGACCGAGCGATGAAACTGAGCTTTCGCGGCGCCGTCGCAGTCATCTCTACCGTGTTTGTCGGTTGCACGTCCGGCGAGCCAAGCAGCCCCATATCGGCCGCCGTCGCGGGCGGGAGAGTCGTCGTCGTAAGTCCGAGCGCGGACACGCTGTTCCCGGACCAGCGACAGCAATTCTCGGCTGAGTTGCTGCAAAATGGCAATCCCAAGACCGCGTCCTTCACTTGGCGCTCGAGCGATACCGTCGTTGCAACCGTCTCCCCCACGGGACTTGCGACCGCCGTGTCCCCGGGGGAAGCCATCATCTCGGCGACCACCCCGTCGTCGCTGACCGGCACCGCCTCGGTGAGCGTCCGGTTTCCGCCGCCCGTGGCGCGGTTCACATTCACATGTACCCACCTGGCCTGCACGTTCGACGGACGCGCTTCCACGGCGCAGTCGAGCGCGAGCTACAGTTGGGCGTGGGGCGACAGCACCGCGGTCGATACGGGGACGACGGCTTCACACCGGTACGAGCGCACGGGCACATACCACGTCACGCTCACCGTGGCAGACGCCGGCGGCTCGGCCGATACCACGCGGACGGTGACGGTCGCGGCTCCGCCGCCTCCGCCCCCGGTGGCTCGTTTTACGTTCTCGTGCGTCAGTCTGTCCTGTGCCTTCGACGCCGTCTCGTCCACGGCGCAACCGACGGCGTCGTACGGCTGGGCCTGGGGCGACAGCACGGCGGGCGCCACCGGAAAGACCGCGACCCACACCTACGCGGTAGCAGGCAGTTACGCGGTGACCCTGGTAGTGAGCGACAGCGGTGGCTCCGCGGACACTACGCAAACGGTCACAGTCATACAGCCGCCGCCACCTCCCCCGGTGGCCCGCTTCACGTTCACTTGCTCGAACTTGGCCTGTGCGTTCGACGGGCGCGCCTCCACGGCGCAGGCGAGCGCGGCCCATCACTGGCAGTGGGGTGATGGCACGCCAGTGGACACTGGGACGACGCCCACGCACACCTACGCGTCTGCGGGGAGCTATGGTGTGACTCTGAGTGTGACGGACAGCGGAGGCACGGACGACACGACGCAGACCGTCACGGTCACGGCGCCGCCGCCACCTCCCGCGATCGTGGCGACGATCCCCCTCAGCCGCCGGCCCATTGGATCGACCGTTGGTCCCAGCGGAACGGGCTGGATTGGCCAGCTCGATTCGGGAACGGTGCAGCGACTCGACGTGGCGGCCGCGCAGTTCACGGGTGCTGCAGAACTCGGGTCGCTCTTGAACGGACCTGCGACCGTCAGCGCCAACGACGCAGGCACGCGTGTGTATGCTGTGACGTGGAGCGGGCTCGTCGGATCCATCAACGCGCAGACGCTTGCGGTCGAGCACACCGTCCACGTCCCTATCAACTTCAACAACGCCTCGAACATCATTGCGATGTCGGCGGGCGACACCGTGTTCGTCGGCATGACGTCAGGCGAGATCTACAAGGTGGATCTGCAGAGCGAGCGGATTGTCGCGGGCCGAACCCTGCCGATCGCCGCCGGTTATCACTTCGCTTGGAACCCGGCCAGGACGCGTCTATACGCCTCGGCGCGCGACGCCGACGGCACGCCGGGTAGCGTTTACGAGCTCGATCCCGCGACCCTGAATGTGCCACGAGCCTTTAACACGAATGCCCGACCGCAGGGAATTGCTTTCTCAGCCGACGGAGCGCTGTTGTATATCGCGAATGAACTGGGAGGCGTGCTCGTATGGAATGTCGCAGCCAACGCGCTTACCGGTACGATCGCCACGGGCTGCCGCGGCCTTGGGTTGCTCCGTAGACCCGACACCGGATGGCTGTATGTGACCTGTGCGCTCGATGGTCGGGTGGTTGTCGTCGATCCGGGAAGCGGCGCGACGATCGTCACCCTTGCCACCGGCGGCCGGCCGCGTGAGCCCTCCTTCGATCCGGGAACCGGAAGCGTCATCGTCCCCAACGAGGGGGGGTGGGTCAACATCATTCGCTGAACAGGGGTGGGTGGACATTCTCCGGTAGTCCTTATCGGCGCACGAAACGCTACGGGGGGCCAGGACTGGCCCCCCGTATTATTCTTCCAGCCCATGCCAAATCTCAGCGCCGGCGCCGTCAAGACGTGGTACAACCACCACTATGCCGCGAAGGGACTGCAAACGATGCGTCCCGACGCAGCGTATCCAGTGTTCCTGGATCTCCTCGGCGCCACGGCGGGCAGCCGGCTGCTCGACGTCAGTTGTGGCGCCGGTTCATTGCTGGCCGCGGCGCACGACCGCGGCATCGAGTCGGTGGGCGTCGATCTTTCCGACGAAGCCGTGCGCCTCGCGAAACGCGTCGCGCCCACAGCAGAAGTCGCGGTCGGGGCAGGGGAGGCGCTCGCCTTCCGCGCTGGCACATTCGACTACGTCACGTGCCTCGGCTCGCTCGAGCACTTTTTGGACATGGGGCAGGGGCTGGAAGAAATGAAGCGCGTCGCGAAACCCGGGGCGCGCTTCTGCATCATGGTGCCCAACCAGGAGTTCATCGGCTGGAAAGTGCTTGGTCACCAGGGCACCGCGCAGCAGGACATCAACGAGCACTTGCAGTCGCTCGCCGCATGGCGGCGGTTGTTCGAAGACCACGGTTTCTCGCTGGTACAAGCGACGCCGGACCGCTGGCACGCCGTGCGGTGGCGTTCAGCCAGTGCGCGCGGTGTGAAGCGACTCCTGATCGGCCCGCTACTCGAGCTCGCCTGGCGCCTGATCCCACTGCGTTGGCAATATCAGTTCGTGTTCGTGCTCGAGCGTCGCGATCAGGCGTCGCGCGCGAGCCGAATCCCGTAACGTCCGAGATACAGCGCCAGCTCTTCCGTCAGCGGCGCGCCTCCGCGGCTGCGCGTCTTGCCGCCCAGATCGAGCCAATGCACCCCGCGGGCGCGGAATCCTTCGCGCACCTTCTCCGAAAGAGCGGACTCGGACAATATGCAATCACCGCGGCGCAACGCGTTATCCGGCGGCAGCGCGGTACCGCGAAGCCATACCAAGCGGCCCTTCTTTCCCCCGACGCGGTACACGCGAAACGGCGGTTCCTCGGCCATTGTGCCGCCATGATAGCGCACGAATTCGTCGAACTCCTTCATGAGCTGCGCCACGAGCGCGGCGCGCTGGTCGCCGCTCAGAACACGCGGAAAATCGGGCGCCGAGCGAATCACCTTCGCGGGTGAGCCCACTGCCAGGCTGCCGGGCGGGATGTTCCCGGACACAAGAGAATTCGCGCCGATGACCGTGCCGTCGCCGATCGTCGTCCCGGGCATGACGAAAACCCGCCAGGGAAGCCAGACGCTCTTGCCGAGGGTGACCGGCTCGTAGTTGACCGGATAGCCGTCCAGCGCATTGAGCCAGACGCCGTGCGTGAAGATCAGACAGTGACCACCGATGCCCGTGTCATCCCCGATGACGATCGGCTTCGTCGGATTGAGGAATGCCAGCTGCAGGATGATCGTGCGGCTGCCGAGCTCGAAGCGCGACTCCGGAAGCTGCGGTCCGCCGACGTAGACCTGCTCGCGAATCTTTGCGTCTTCGCCGATCTGAATCGTCTCGCAGGAGACGTAGCTCATCGTGCCGACGCTGGAATGACGCCCGATCGATATGCGGCGACCCTGCACGACGGCCAGGAAACCGATCTCGACGTCGTCGCCGAGGTCGACCGACTTGCCCACGACGATGCCGCCAAAACTGAAGCGGACGCGCTTGCCGATGCGATAGCCCAGTAGCACGCGATACGCGAGGCGCTTGAGCGGACTCGGCAGCCAGCCGAACAGCGCCATGTGACGCCACGGGATTCGATCCTTCGGGATCAACGACTGGCTCATGGGTGCGGGTAAGATAAGGCGTCGTGAGGCGACTGTATATTCGAAGCACCGTGATCACATTGCCAAACCGCGAAGCGCTGAGCGCCCTGGAGCGATTCGGTCTCGATGTCCTTGTCGACCTCTCCCGCTGCGCGATCATGGAAGACCTCGCCGCCGACGTCGTCCGCCTTGCAATCGCCGACCCTGATCCCAGAGTTGCAGATCTGCGGGCCTGCGCCGCCCAGGGTTGGTACATCGAGCGCGGCGACGGCGTCGTCCGGGTTCCGCGGGCAATCTTGCGCCGCCTCGCCGAGATCGCGACGGGAGCATCCGAGCGGCACTCCACCGCGCGCGACCGATTTGGCCGGGTTCCCTCGCGAGAAAACGAGCTCGTGCAGCAAAACCTGGTCGCCGAGCCCGTGGTGGCGGATGCGGCCGCGCGCCTGCGCGAGGCGGTCGTCGCCAGCGCCGACCGGCGGCCGACGGCATTCCTCACGCCGTGGCCCGATGGGAAGCGGTGGGCGGCGGCAATCACTCACGATCTCGACGTCGTCGATCTCTGGCCCGTGTTCACCGCGCTCCGGATGGCGGAGCTCGCCCGCAAGGGACAAGTACGGCGCGTGGCGCGGACCGCGTGGTCTGCGATCACAGCGATTGGGCGGAACCCGGTACAGCGCGCTCTGCGCACACTGCTCGACGCAGAGCGAGAGCGCGGCATCGTCCCGAGCTGGTTCGTGCTCTGCGGGACACCCTCGTTCCAAACGATGCGCGCCGGTGACCTGACCTATCACCCCGAGGGACGTGGCGCGACCGCCGCCCTGCGCGC
>WNGB01019424.1_pt1 | contig 10461 bp, 10 predicted proteins | sample 5400681 | NCBI WGS metagenome assembly WNGB01 (sample SAMN13153367, study PRJNA577476) | soil metagenome | isolation source: 115 cm soil or saprolite under grassland replicate 2 | place: USA:California | collected 2016-06-15 | reverse complement strand
CGACCGCGTCGTACGTGATCATGTACGACGTCCGAGGCGCGCTGCGGCACTTCGCCGACCACAGTGAGCTGTACTGGGACGCCACCGGCGGCGGCTGGGACGCGGAGCTGCAGAACGTCTCCGTGGTGGTCACCGTGCCCCAGGGCGTGCGACGCGTCGAGTGCTTCGCCGGTGGGCATGGTTCGACGTCGAGCTGTACCTCCACGAACGTTGCCGGCGGCAAGGGTGTGTTCGGCCAGAGGTTGCTGGACCGCAAGGAGCAGCTGACCGTCGTCAGCGGGATCGCGGCCGGCGCGGTGCGCAACGACACGCCGATCGTGGTGGACCCGCCGGACTTCATGGAGCGCAACAACCTCAGCGTGCCACTGCTGGCCGGTGCCGGCGCGATCTCGCTCGGCGTGCCGGTCGCGGGCAGCGTGCTCGCCCGGCGCAGCACCCGCGACGACCGTTTCGCCGGGTTCCCGCCGGGCGCGCTGCCGCCGGCCGGGATGGACGCCGCCGTCAGCAAGAACTCCCTGAGCGATGACCAGGTCCCGGTCGCGTTCGCGCCGCCGAAGATCGCGGTCGCCGAGGCCGGCCTGCTGATCGACGCGGTGGCGAACACCCAGGAGACCGCCGCGACCCTCATCGACCTCGCGGTGCGCGGCGGCATCCGGATCGAGAACACCGGCGACGAGCAACGCGCCGTCCTGCTGGACGCCGCGGTCGCGACCGCACCGCACGAGCAGGCGCTCGTGTCCGCGCTGTACCCGAGCCTGCAGCCGGGGGAGTCGGTCACCCTGGAGCGCCGCAAGGCCGGCGACAGCTCGATGCGCAAGGCGCACGACGCCCTGGTCGGCGCGGTCCGCAAGCAGGTCACCGCCGCGGGCTACTACAACCGGATGCCGAGCCGGGCGTACGGCGCCGGCCTGGGCGCCGCCTGGGTGGTCGGCATCGCCGTGGTGATCGGCGTGTTCCACGACGCGGTCGGCAAGGCGCTGGACCGGCTTGCCGACGGCGGCGGTCTCAACGGAGCCGTGGTCGTCGTGGCCGGCACCGCGCTGGTCGTGCTCGGCACGCTGGTCCTCGCGACCCGCGCCCGCGGCAAGGGACGTCGTACCGCCATCGGCCGGGCGATGACCGACCAGACGCTCGGGTTCCGGACCTACCTGGAGACGGCCGAGGCCGACCAGCTCAAGTTCGAGGAGGGCGAGGACATCTTCAGCCGGTACCTGCCCTGGGCGATCGTCTTCGACCTCGCGGACCGCTGGCAGAATGTGTGCGCACAGCTGGTCGCCGCCGGGCGGCTCACCCCCGACCCGGTCTGGTACTACGGGCCGTCGTACTACAACTCCGGCTGGTCGGCCGGGTCGATGAGCGACACCGTCGCGAGCACGTTCGCGCCGCCGCCGTCCAGCAGCGGCGGTGGTGGCGGCGGCTCGTCGGGCTTCAGCGGCGGCTTCTCCGGCGGCGGTGGCGGCGGCGGAGGCGGCGGCTCCTGGTAGCGCTCGCCGGTCCGACTGCGAGCGTCATTCCCGTCGCAGGCCGAGAGTGGCGAGCGAACGGTCGAGCACCTGGGCGGCGGTGCCCTCGTTGGACACGGTGACGCCGGGCTCGTCCGGCTCGAGGGGCTCGAGGGTGGCGAGCTGGCTGGGCAGCAGCGAGGACGGCATGTAGTGGCCGGGCCGGTGCTCCATCCGGTCCTTGATGACGTCGGCCGGCGCCGTGATGTGCAGGAAGCGCACGTGCGGGCGGTCGCGGCGCAGCACGTCGCGATAGGCGCGGCGCAGAGCCGAGCAGGCGACGACGGCCGACTCGCCGCGCGCCTGCTTGCCGTCGATCCAGGCACCGATGGCCTCGAGCCACGGCCATCGGTCCTCGTCGGTGAGGGGCCGGCCGCCGCGCATCTTGGCGACGTCGGCGTCGGAATGGAAGGCGTCGCCTTCGGCGAACTCCCAGCCCATCACCGTGGAGATGCCTTTGGCAACGGTGGTCTTGCCGCTCCCGGCGACGCCGATGACGACGACGATGTCGGGAACCGCACTGTCACGAGCGATACCGGACGCCGCCATCGGGCTAGACCGCGCCGCCGGCCGCGGGCGGCGCGGTCGGGTCGGCCGCCGCGTCGCCGACGGTCTCGCGGGCCAGGTAGTCCTCGAGGTGGAACAGGTTGTCGCCCGCCCGCTTCGCGACGTTCAGCAGCGTCTTCATCGAGGAGACCTCCTCGACCTGCTCCTTGAGGAACCACTGCATGAACTGCTCGCCGATGTAATCGCCCTCGGCCCGCGCGGTCTTCGCCAGCGTCTCGATCTGCTGGGTGACGGTGATCTCCTGCTGCAGCGCGAACTCGATCGGCTCCAGCACGGTCGCGAAGTCGTTCCGCACGTCGGCCACGCCCGGGATCTCCACCGGGAGGTCGTTGTCGAGCAGGTACTTCACCATCATCATCGCGTGGTTGCGCTCCTCCAGCGACTGCCGGTAGAAGTGCGCCGCCAGCTGGGGCAGGTCCTGGCCGTCGAACCAGACGGCGACCGCGATGTACTGCTGCGCGGCCGTGAACTCGTTGCGGACCTGCTCGGACAGAAGCGTGCGGTACGTGCTCATGACGCGCCAATCTAGTTGGTGTGCGTCCCCGTACTACCTACGTGGGTCTCTCGGACGAGTCACTGCTGGCAGGCCTGGCGTCGGCCGACCCGGACACGGCCGCCGCGTTCGTGCGCCGGTTCCAGAGTCGGGTGTTCGGCCTGGCGTACGCGATCCTCGGGGACCGGGAGGCGGCCACCGAGGTCGCCCAGGAGGCGTTCGTGCGGGCGTGGCGGCACGCCGCGGTCTTCGACCCGCGCCGCGGCACGGTCGCGGCGTGGCTGCTGACGATCACCCGCAACCTCGCGATCGACGCGGCGCGGCTGCGGCGGACCGTGCCGGTCGACCCGGTGCTGTTCAGCTCGCTGCAGCTGCCGAGCAGCGACCCGGCACCGGGGGAGCAGGTGACGACGGCCGCCGAGCTCTCGCAGCTGCGCCGCGCACTGGAGGAGCTGCCGCCGGCGCAGCGCCGGTGCCTGCTGCTGGCCGTGTTCGACGGCCTGTCGGGACGGGAGATCAGCGAGCTGGACGACATCCCGCTCGGCACCGTGAAGACCCGGATCCGGACCGCCCTGACGACCTTGCGGTCAGCCCTGGAGGTGCGTGATGACTGAGCAGCCCGGCTGCCGGCAGGTCCGTGAGCTCATCGCCGAGGTCGCGCTCGGCATCGCCGACGCCGAGGACCGCGACCTGGTGCTGCGGCACGTCCTGACCTGCCCGGACTGCCGCGCGGAGCTGTCCGAGCTGACCGGCGTCGTGGACGACCTGGTCACGTTCACGCCGCAGGCCGAACCACCGACGGGCTTCGAGACCACCGTGCTCTCCAGGTACGACGAGACCGCGCGGCAGGCGGTGTCCGGTCGCGGGCTCACGTCGTACCCCTCCGGACGTCCGCGCTGGCGCCAGCGGGTCGCGCTCGCGGCCGGCGTGCTGCTGGTCGCCGGTGTGTCCGCGGGAGCCGTCTACTGGTCGGACCGCGACGACCGCGAAGTGGCCGGCGGGTTGCGGCGGTCGCTGGGCGCCGCGCACGGGCAGTATTTCGTCGCGTTCCCGCTGCTGGATCTGGCGGGGACACAGCGCGGTGCGGTGTTCGGCTACCAGGGCAACCCGCCGTGGCTCGCCGTCAGCACCTCCGAACCGCTCCCGTCCGGCCGGTACGCCGTCGAGGTGGTCACCAAGACGGGTGTCACCCGCCGGCTCGCGACCGGTCTGGACCTGGCGGGCTCGCCGGCCTGGGGCTCGGCGATCCCGGTCGCGGTGCACGAGGTGGCGTTGCTGCGAATCCTCGACGCGCAAGACCGGCTGGTGCTGTCCGCCCGGCTCGGCAAGCGGTGACTGCCGGCGGGCAATCTGCGGAGGCGCCGTACGACGCCTCTGAGTGGGTGGAATGGCGTCGGGGGTCGGCGGCGTTGGTGCCGAGGAGGCAGGATGGAAGGTGACAACTCAGGATGGACCGGCGAAGGAAGGGAACGACGATGCTGCGACCGGACGACCTCTACGAGATCGTCGACGAGTCGGTGGCAACCGGGCCGACCGCTCCGCCGCGGGTCCTGATCCACGCGCTGGACGGTTTCATGGACGCCGGCCAGGCCGGCCGGACCACCGCAGAGCACCTGCTGGAGGCGCTGGACAACCGCCTGCTCGTGCGTTTCGACGTCGACCTGCTGCACGACTACCGGGCGCGGCGGCCGGAGGTGACGTTCGCGGAGGACCGGTTCGTGGACTACACGCCTCCGCACCTGTCGGTGCACCTGCTCACCGATGACGCCGGGGTGGAGTTCCTGCTGCTGGAGGGCGCCGAGCCGGACGCGCACTGGGAGCGGTTCGCGCGCGCCGTGCGCCAGCTCGTCGACACCTTGAACGTGACCCTCACCGTCGGCGTGCACGGCATCCCGATGGCCGTGCCGCACACCCGGCCGCTCGGCCTGACAGCGCACGCGACCAAGCCCGAGCTCGTCACCCGCACGAACATCTGGTCCGGTGAGATGCGGTTGCCGTCGAGCGCCGCGTCGCTGCTGCAAGTGCGGCTCGGCGAGGCCGGCCGGGACGCGATGGGCTTCGCGGTGCACGTGCCGCACTACCTGGCCGACAACCGCTTCCCGGGCGCCGCGCTGGCGCTCATCCACGCGGTCTCGGCCGCGACCGGGCTGCTGCTGCCGAGCCAGGCGCTGCTCGACGAGGCCGCCGTCACCGGCCGGATGGTCGACGAGCAGGTCCAGGCCTCCGAGGAGGCGACCGCCGTCGTCCGCGCCCTGGAGACGCAGTACGACGCGGCCGCCGGGTCGGTCAGCCGCGGCAGCCTGCTCGCCAGCGACACCATGCCGTCGAGCGAGGAGATCAGCGCCCAGGTCGAGCAGTTCCTCGCCGACCTCGACGGCAACGACGACCTCTGACCCCGATCCTCCGGCGGTTTGGGGGAGGATGTGCGGTATGCCTAAGTCGCTGGAGGACCTGGTCGAGCTGCTGGACCTGGAGGAGATCGAGGTCGACCTGTTCCGGGGCCGGCAGCCGGAGACCTCGCTGCAGCGGGTGTTCGGCGGCCAGGTGCTCGGCCAGGCGCTGGTCGCGGCCACCCGGACCGTCCCGGAGGACCGCCTGGTGCACTCGCTGCACGCGTACTTCCTGCGCGGCGGCGACCCCGAGGTGCCGATCGTCTACCGCGCCGAGCAGACCCGGGACGGCGGCACGTTCAGCAGCCGCCGGGTGGTCGCGTCCCAGCACGGCAAGCCGATCCTCTACATGTCGTCGTCGTTCCAGCGCCCCGAGCCGGGCCTGGACCACGCCGACCCGATGCCGGACGGCGTGGTCCCGCCCGACGAGGCGCCGACGCTGGCATCGGTCCTGGAGGCCTCGACCGGCCGGTCCGCCGACGTCTGGAACTCGGAGTGGGCCGCGCTCGACGTCCGGCTCGCCGAGCGGACCGGCCGGCGGTTCTGGATCCGCGCGGCCGGCACCCTGCCCGGCGACCCGGCGCTGCAGGCCTGCGTGCTCGCCTACGCCAGCGACCTCACGCTGCTCGGCGCCGCGGTGCGGCCGCACGGGCTGCTGATCGGCGACAAGCGGATCCAGCCCGCCTCCCTCGACCACGCGATGTGGTTCCACCGGCCGTTCCGCGCCGACGAGTGGCTGCTGTACGACCAGGCCTCGCCGTCCGCGTCCGGCGCCCGCGGGTTCAGTACCGGGCGGCTGTTCACGGTCGACGGCACGCTGGTGGCCTCCGTCGTACAGGAAGGTCTGATCCGGCCGATCGGCCTGGACCCGAAGGACTACTGAACGCCCACGGGTCAGGCAGGGGTGACCTTGCCGATCAGATGCGGCTCACCGTTGTCCGGGTTGTAGATCGCGAGGTCGGTCACGCCGTCCTCGCCGGTCCGGTACCCGAAGTCCGCCTTGGCCGGCAGCAGCAGCGGCTTGCGGAAGTCGACCCGGACCGAGAACGCGTCCGGCAGCTCGGCGTCGATCTCGGCCAGCGCCGCCGCCTTGGCCCACATGCCGTGCGCGATCTGCCGCGGGAACCCGAACGCCTGCGCGGTCAGCTTGTAGAGGTGGATCGGGTTGCGGTCACCCGACACCCCCGCGTAGCGCCGGCCCAGGTTCGACTCCAGCTCCCACTGCGCGGTCACGTCTACCTCCGGGTCCGGGAGCAGCTCGCTCCCGGGCGCGTCCTCGGCGGCGCGGCCGCGGCTGAGCAGCGTGGTCACGTCGGACCACACCGGCTCGCCGTTCACCAGCACGTCGCTGAGCAGGTCGAACACGGTGCCCTTGGTGTGCGGGCGCAGCTCGCTCGCGTGCACCTCGATCGCCAGCGTCGCGTCCACCGGGACCGGCCGGCGCTGGGTGATCGTGTTCGTCAGGTGCACGATCCCCATCGGCCGGAACGGGAACGACGGGTCCGACATCAGGTCCAGGTGCAGCGGGAACGCCAGGATGTGCGGGTAGGTCACCGGCAGGTACGGCGACCCCTTGGCGAACCCGGTGACCTCGCAGTACGACGCCAGCTGCCGCGGATCGACCGTCAGCCGCGGCAGCTCGAGCCGCAGTCCCGCGTCGGCATCGGCCTCGCCCTTGCCGAGCAGGGTCGCCTTCACGGTGCGCGCGTACAGCCCCGCCAGCCCCGGTACGTCGGAGTAGCTGCGGGTGTGCGAGGTCATCGTCAGGCTCCCAGCAGGCTCTGGCCGCAGACCCGGACCACGTTGCCGGTGACTCCGGCCGACTCCGGGTCGGCGAACCACGCGATCGTCTCGGCCACGTCGACCGGCCGGCCGCCCTGGGCGAGCGAGTTCATCCGGCGGCCCGCCTCGCGGATCGCCAGCGGCACCTTCGCGGTCATCCTGGTCTCGATGAAGCCCGGCGCCACCGCGTTGATCCGGAAGCCCTTCGACTCCAGGTCCGGCGCGAGCGCCTGGACCAGGCCGATCACGCCGGCCTTGGACGTGGCGTAGTTCGTCTGGCCGTTGTTGCCGGCGATCCCGCTGATCGAGGCGACCCCGACGATGCTCGCACCCGGCCGCAGCACGCCGGACTCGAGCAGGTGCTCGGTGATCCGCTCCGGCGCGCGCAGGTTGACGTTCAGCACCGCGTCCCAGACGTCGGTGCGCATGTTCGCCAGCCGCTTGTCGCGGGTGATGCCGGCGTTGTGCACGACGATGTCGAGGCCGCCGTGCGTCTCCTGGGCGTGCGCGGCGATCCGCTGCGGCGCGTCCACGGCGGTGATGTCGAGCAGCAGCTCCGAGCCGTCGATCCCGGTGATCACGGTGTGCAGGTCGTTGGCCAGCTGCGGCACGTCGGCGCCGATCACCGTGGCGCCGTCGCGGGCCAGCGTCTTCGCGATCGCCTCGCCGATGCCACGCCCGGCGCCGGTGACGAGCGCGACCTTGCCGGCCAGCGGCGCGGCCGGGTCGGCGGTCGCGGGTACGTCGAGGTCGGTACCGACCCGGACGACCTGGCCGTCGACGTACGCCGACTTCGGCGAGACCAGGAACCGCAGCGTCGAGCCCAGCTGCTCATGCGCGCCGGGCGCGACGTAGACCAGGTTGACGGTGCCGCCGCGCTTGGTCTCCTTGCCGAGCGAGCGGGTGAAGCCCTCCAGCGCGCGCTGCGCGATCCGCTGCCGCGGGGTCTGCGCCAGCTCCGGCGTCGTACCCACGACCACGATCCGGCCGCAGGTCGCGAGCTGGCGCACGACAGGGGAGAAGAACCGCTGCAGCGCGGTCAGGTCCGCCGTGGACTCCATGCCGCTCGCGTCGAACACCAGCGCCTTGTGCCGCGCCTCGCTGGACGCCACACCCTCGGACGCGACGCTGAACTGCACGCCCGCGTCGGCCAGCGTGGCCTGGATCGCCTTGCTGACCTCGGTGCCGGTGACGCTGCCGACCAGCACCGGGCCGTCGACGAGCGGAGCGCCGTCGGTCCAGCGCTGCAGCGGGGTCGGGTCGGGCAGTCCGAGGTTCTTGACCACGAACCGGCCGATGCCGGACTGGGTGAAGCCCTGGTAGCGGTCAGTCATCTGTCCATCCTCACTTCTCGACGATGGCGACGACACCCTGGCCGCCGGCCGCACAGATCGAGATCAGGCCGCGGCCGCCGCCGGCCTCGTTCAGCTGCTTGGCCAAGCCGGCCAGGATCCGGCCGCCGGTCGCGGCGAACGGGTGGCCCGCGGCGAGCGAGCCGCCGTTGACGTTCAGCTTGTCGCGGTCGATCTCGCCGAGTGGCGCGTCCAGACCGAGCCGCTCCTTGCAGAAGATCGGGTCCTCCCACGCCTTCAGCGTGGCCAGCACCTGGGCCGCGAACGCCTCGTGGATCTCGTAGTAGTCGAAGTCCTGCAGGGTCAGCCCGGCCCGCGCCAGCATCCGCGGCACCGCGTACGCCGGCGCCATCAGCAGGCCGTCGTTGCCCTTCACGTAGTCGACCGCCGCGGTCTGCGAGTGGGTCAGGTACGCCAGCGGCTGCAGGCCGTGCGCCCGCGCCCACTCGTCGGTCGACAGCAGCACGGCGGACGCGCCGTCGGTCAGCGGGGTCGAGTTGCCGGCCGTCATCGTGGCGGTCTCGCCCTTGCCGAACACCGGGGCCAGGTTCTTGTGCGACCGGTACGCGAGCTCGTCCTGCTCCTCGCGGGTGACACCCCACTCCAGCGTGGTCAGCGCGCAGTGCTCGCCCATCGACAGCCCGGTGCGCGGCTCGGCGTTGCGCGGGATCTCCGGCACGATGTCCTTCGGCCGGATCCGGCTCAGCGCCTTCAGCCGGTCCGCCGCCGTCCTGGCCCGGTTCACGTCGAGCAGCTTGTTGCGCAGGTTGTCGTTCAGCGAGATCGGCGCGTCCGAGGCGGTGTCCACGCCGCCGGCGATCGCCACCTCGGTCTGGCCGAGGGCGATCTTGTTGCCGGCCAGGATCGCGGCCTCCAGGCCGGTGCCGCACGCCTGCTGGAGGTCGTACGCCGGGGTGGCCGGCGCCAGCTTCGAGCCGAGCACCACCTCGCGCACCAGGTTCCAGTCCCGGCTGTGCTTGAGCACCGCGCCGGCCACGACCTCGCCGAGCTCCTCGCCGGCGATCCCGGTCCGGTCGACCAGGCCGTCGATCGCGGCGGTCAGCATGTCCGAGTTCGACGCGTGCCTGTAGGTCTTGTCCTGCCGGGCGAAGGGGATCCTGTTACCTGCTACGACGGCGACCTTGCGGATCTGGGGGGAATACTCGGTCACGTGCCTTCTCCTGCCGATCGTGAGGTGGTGCGGGTACGACGCAGGGCCTTGCGCCCCACGGCGGTCGCGAGCGTGGCGGTGATCGCGGTCTCCCGGGCGGTGGCCGGGTCGGCGTGGTGCACGACCGGGTGGCCCGGAGAGCCGGCGGACACGACGAGACCCATCCGGGCCATCTGCATCGCGCCGAGCGTCTGGGTGTAGAGGAAGTTCGCCAGGTAGTCGGGGTCGACGCTGTCGAACACCCCGGACTTCTGCCCGGCGCGCAGCACGATGGCGGTGCGGTCGAGCAGGGTCGCCATCGACGTGCCGAGCTTGGTCATCACCGGTTCGGTGATCTCGCCGAACAGCTCCTCACCGGTGCGGCGCAGCAGGCTCATCGCGCAGTCCGCGAACGCCGGGTACTCCAGGCAGAAGTCGACGAACGTCTCGGTCAGCACCCGCAACCGCACCATGGGGGTACGACGGCCGTTCGTCTCGGCCGCGGTCATCCGGCCGTCGAGCTCGGTCAGGTAGTCGACCAGGGTGAGCGCGAACAGCTCCTCCTTGCCGGCGAAATGCCGGTAGATGAGCGCCTTGTTGATGCCGACCTTGCGGGCGATGTCCTCGATCTGCGCACCGGTCGAGCCGCCCGACCGCCCGCGCGGCGATCTCCGCGGACGTGATGGCGCTGGCCGGCGACCTGGCCGCGGAGCGCGGCAAGCCCGAGTGGAAGACCTTCTCGCTCGACCTCAACGAGGAGCAGAAGGAGATCCGCGCGTGGGCGCACGACTTCGCCGAGAACGTGATCCGGCCGGCGGCGCCGGAGTGGGACGAGAAGGAGCAGACGCCGTGGCCGGTGATCCAGGAGGCCGCGAAGATCGGGCTGTACGGGCTGGACGCGAGCGTCAACCTGTTCATCGACCCGTCCGGCCTGCTGCTGCCGCTGGTCAACGAGGAGCTGTTCTGGGGTGACGCCGGCATCGCGATGGCGCTGATGGGCACCGGCCTGGCGAGCTCCGCGATCTTCTCCAACGGCACGCCGGACCAGTGGAACACCTGGCTGCCGCGCTGCTACGGCACCGCCGACGACGTGGAGGTGGCCGCGTTCTGCTCGTCCGAGCCGGGAGCCGGTTCCGACGTGTCCGCGATCCGGACCCGCGCGGTGTACGACTCGGCGACGGACGAGTGGGTGATCAACGGGCAGAAGGCGTGGGCAACCAACGGC
>WNGB01014617.1_pt1 | contig 10461 bp, 11 predicted proteins | sample 5400681 | NCBI WGS metagenome assembly WNGB01 (sample SAMN13153367, study PRJNA577476) | soil metagenome | isolation source: 115 cm soil or saprolite under grassland replicate 2 | place: USA:California | collected 2016-06-15 | reverse complement strand
TTGCCTAGCCCATGTCATGTATCAGTGCCGTTTGATCCAGCGTCACCGCTCCGCAAAGAGCGGATGGTGAGAACCGTTGCGAGAGATCGAGGCAGCAGCTCGCTGCTATAACCGCAGACTTTTGCAACAAAATCGGCACGAAGCGGACTTAGCAAGGCGCCTACCGATTTGTCCGCTTTTGGCGCGAAGCGGACATGCCGCGACGGCCGGTGGCGTATCCGCCGGTCGCGATTGACCCGGAGCGGACATAGACCGGATCGAAATCCCGCAGTGCACCGGTCTGCTGTCGCGGTGTCATGTGTTACCTATCTGCTCGACACGCCGGCACGCCACTACATGTCTCCGCCGCATCGGACACAGCAACGCGCTGGTGGGCGCCTCCATGTCACGGGTGGTTTGCGGGGTGATCTACGCGCAGCTCAACACACGGGTGCAGATGGAAGCGATCGCGCTTGACGGTGAGTGATCTATCTCGATGCAGATGAACTCAATATGCATCTGCTCGAAGTCTTCGGCGTGGGCCGGCCCTGGCAGAACCTGAACAGCCGGCTTCTGGAAAATCTCTGGATCGTCTGTCTGCTGGCCTAGCCAGGCGATGAGACCGTGCCACCCCCGAACACAGTTCAGAACGGCTGTTGGCTTATTATCTAATATGCTTCATCTAATATCTTTCTTCCCACTCGAAATCGACCTCCTTGCCGCCGAACAGGGTCCAGAATACCCGTTCGCTGAAGACTGCATTGCTCCGCCAGCCTTTTCGCTCACTACCCCGGAGGAGGATTGTGGTCGTGTCCGCGCGGCTAGCCACGAAAGATGCGCGCTCCCCGGGCTTCAATAGAAAAGTTGCCGTGGGGCTGCAGTATTCGCTGTTAAATACCACGTATTGTTTGTCGTAGCGGACAGACGTCGGGTTGTAAAAGACGAACTTCGCCTGGTTCGGCGTCAAGGAAAGGCCCGACTTCGACAAAGTGATCGTCTGCGCCCCTGCGCTTGTTGCGTCTCCAGCGTAAGCAATTGGCCATACGATCTGCTGCGGCGTTGCGACTTTCTGGTCAAAGAGGCTTTTAGCAAGGCCTCCCAAAGCTTGCGCGGAAATCAGGCTGTCCCCCACTCCCGCAGTACCCACAGGAACGTCGCTCGTTCCCGTCAAGGTGCTCGCATAGGCGGCGCAATATGGTGCACCAATAAACCCATCATCCATGAGGTCGGGCAAGAGGCTGATCTTGACCTGAGTAGACCTAGCAGTGCCGTCGGATTTGGCAGCCGTAACCGTCGCGACAAAAAACTGACGGGTGTTGCTTCTGCTGGTTACCTTCAATCCCACCATGTGCACCTCGTGAGCGCCGGTGACAAACTGATTCGATCGGAGACCGGGCGGTGCGGGCGGTGGCGAGCCCGGGGCAGGCCCGACCTGCAGGCGGCTGACAGACGTATTCGATCCGAGTGCGGGCGGTGGCGACCCCGGGGGCGCAGGCCCGACGACCTGCAGGCTGAACGGGTGCGGCGTCCTCACCGAGTGCGGCAACGGCTGCAACCTAGATACAGCTTCGAGATCCACACCGCCTGGAATTTGTACCGAGTTGCCTGCATCGTCTAGGCAACAATCAACGCGAAGCGTGATCACGCCCGCATAATCATCCGACTGAAAAATGATCAGCGCGGTCCTGGTACTCTCCGTACCGCCCGCAAAAACAACGAAGAATGGATAGGGGTCAACAAGGGGGTCCACTCCCTGGCCGTCGACCGCTCCGAATAAATCGAAGGGCACAGCGTGCGATGGTTCAGGCGGCGCACACAGACAGGCCAGTAAAGCCAGCAAGGCAAAGCGTTTGGTCGACTGCATAAGCGGCTCCCAAAATGGAGCAATAATGCACGAATGAAGTGATCCCTTTGCGGTGTACTGCTCGCTTTGCGACCCAGCAACGATTTTTCTTGCCAGAGGGCGTATAGGTTGCGAACTACGGGATTCTACGTAGGTGGTCGTCCATCGCGGAAGGCTTGGTGCCCAACCATGCAAAGGATCGAGTAGTTCTTTGCTGCCTTGCGTTAGGACGCGATTGGCACAAAGCGGACGTCCCGAGATGTCTGTTATTTGTCCGCTTTCGGGGGCAAAGCGGCCATCAGCCAAAATCCGTTTGCCGTTAGCTAGGCGTTACCCCGCGCGATTTTTGCCGTTCGAAGGCTCAATCCAAGTCTTGGCGCGATCGGGGGATTTCGAATCCGACCAGCAAATGGTGCCGGATGAGCTACCCATCCTTATCTAGGTACTCTCTGATTGGTCTTCAGAGGTGAATGACATCCGCGAGACTACAAAAGACCTTTCACTATCGAGATTTGTGCTTGCTAGTGCGTTCGTTCGCGTGTCTGAAATTAGAATTGGGAATAGAATGGGAAGAGGGGGGACGAGTCCCCAAATCCTTACCAAAACGGTCTCGTTCTCGGCCGGTCCTCGCTTAGCGTCGAGCGTGGCCGACCTCGCGAAGGTACACCAAAGGGGCCTTAAATTCGGCCGAACGGTCGGGTGCGAGACCATGAGGCCAAATTTTTCTTTCTACCTCTACGCGGCGCTCGCAGCTCGCAGCAGGCTGCGCCGATCCTGCAGACGGTGTTGTTGTGCACGTTATTGATCTGCCTGCCGCGTATCATGCTTGCTGTTGCCATCCTAGGCTCGAAGCCGTCGTTCAAGTCGGCAGGGCTCGTTCCGTTCTGCTCACCGCTCGAGGATGCCTTTGGGGTCGACCCGAAGAGGACATACGCGTCGAGACAAACAAGGATGAGCGACCCCGGCGGCCGACTATCTTCGCGGCGATGCACCATCGTAGCCGCAGTTGAGGGAAGAGCGGACCTTGCCGGCCGGATCGGAATCAACGTGGTTGACGCACCGCGGCTATGACGGCTTCACGTCGCGATCGCGCTTTGCCGCAGTTGGAATCAGGTGCGCTGTTCCAGGTGCGCACCGGCGCGCGGCGCGCGAGTTCAGAAATGTTACTGGAATGCGACCTCGGCAAAGCTTCGGAGCTTGCGCGAATGCAGGCGTTCCCCATTCTTGGGATTTGAGCTTTTCCAGCGCCCTCAAGCCGATCTCAAGATGCTGGCCGACCCGCTGCCGGTAGAATTTGCCGGCCATACCAGCGAGCTTGATCTCGCCGTGAAGAGGCTTGTCCGAGATGCAGAGCAACGTGCCGTAGGGCACGCGGAAGCGAAAGCCATTAGCGGCGATCGCTGCCGACTCCATGTCGAGCGCGATAGCGCGCGACTGCGACAGGCGTCGGATGATGGCGGGGTCGCCAATCTCCCAATTGCGATTGTGCACGCTCGCGACTGTTCCGGTGCGCATCACGCGCTTTAGCTCGAAACCCGCGAGTCCAGTGACCTCGCCGACTGCCTGCTCCAGCGCGACCTGCATCTCGGCTAGAGCCGGGATCGGTACCCACAGCGGCAGTTCCTGATCGAGCACGTGGTCCTCTCGCACGTAACCATGGGCGAGGACATAATCGCCAAGCTTTTGCATGTTACTGAGGCCCGCACAATGACCCAGCATCAGCCAGGCGTGCGGCCGCAGCACGGCAACGTGGTCGGTGATAGTCCGGGCGTTGGACGGGCCAGTGCCGATGTTAATCAGGGTGATGCCTCGATAGCCGGATTCGACAAGATGAAAAGGCCGGCATTTGTGGCATGCGTTCAGGGGCAACTCGAGTCGTGCCTCCGCCAAGACGCATGTTGCATGTGGTCACATTGCCGGGCTCGACAAAGGCGTCCGAGCCGGGTTGGCCCGAGCCCATGCGCTCGTGGCACAACCGCGCGAAGACGTCGACGTAGAACTGATAATTCGTGAAGATTACGAAATTCTGGAAGTGCTCCGGATCGGTGCCGGTGTAGTGATAGAGCCGATGTAACGAATAGTCGACGCGCGCGGCACGGAACAACGCTAACGGCTCAGGTGCGCCAGGCGGCAACTGCAGCGTGCCGTTGGCGACTGCGTCGTCCATGGCGGCGAGGTCAGGCGTGTCGAACACGTCGCGCAGCGGTCGGTCGACCACCGATTTCCCGCCGCTGGAGAACTCCGCTTCAATGTTGATATCGCGATGATAGGCAAAATGAACCGGGATCGGTTCGTTCGATTCGCCAACTTCGACCGGGACACCGTGGTTCTCAATCAACAGCCTGATCTGCTCCGTGAGATAGCCCCCCGAAAGAGGTTCGGCCGCGTCACGCTGGTCTCGTACATGCCCGGCCCCGCGACGAAGCCGTAGGAGAGGCGCGAATCGAGCCGCGCATGGGTCGAGGTCGTGACGCGCACAAATGGATAAGTGGCGCGCACGCGCATCGTGAGCGCCTCGCCATTGGCGTATGCTCAAAACGATTGCGCAGGAAGGGAGCGTTGCGCTCGTAGATATCGGCGAGGCGGGCGACCGCTTCAGTGGCGTCGGTGAAGGCTTCGGTCGCGATCCGCTGCGGGGTGAGGACGCTCAGTGTGGGGTGCATGTCGGCTAAGGTAGATTTTATCGAGGCGAACGGGGAACAGGAAGGCGTTCGCGTGTCTGCCACAAATAATAGATTAATAATGAAAAACTCTAGCTTACAGTAAAGTTCACGTATCGCCTCTAAACGAGCAGGCACAGAGCGCGGCGGCGCGGCTGCGTGCTGCAGCGACCAGCCCAGAGTTCTTAATGAGCGCGGCGCGAGGCACCATTAAATTGGTCTAAATTCGAATTAAAAGGATCAAACCGACAGGGCCTGCGCCAAGGGTATTTGGCCCGCGTGACTCAGACGTCGTTGAATGGCTTGCGGGCGGATGTCTCTTCCCGGCAGATTTTGTTGCAGAAGTCGCCGCGGCCGGGATAAGGAACCCGACTCACGTCCCCGCCTGGTAGTTGGCCAGCGTGGCTTCCCTTACCGAGTGATCGCTCGCTGCGGCTCTCAACGGTCGTGCCCTCGGCGGCGCCCCGGCCCCCTGATCTCCAGGGATAGGAATGTGCCAGAACTCGCGGCGACGCGCGGGCAGCGGAACCGTTTCGTCGCATCGGGCGCGAAAGGCCCGCAAACTGCACGCGCACCCACTCGGCAATGTGTCTGCCGCTTTTGAGCCGTTCCGGTTGGCGAACCATCGAAAGAGACGAGGGCCTTTCCCAGGGTCGGCCGGGAAAAGGCGCATTCAATCACGTCTCAAACTTCACGATGTAGGTGGGGGCAACGGGGCAGGTCAGGCTACCGCGTCGACCAGATACGTTAACGATAAACCTGGTGCTCGGCGTGCAGTTTGAACCTTTCCATTGCCAGCCGCGACCAACGCGAACGTTGGACTTTCGGACGCTTATTCGAGTGGAGTGAGTGACATGGGCCGCGCCGTTGTTGAAGAAGTCGCCACGCTGGCCTCGCTGGCGCTATTTTTGAGTATGGTCGCAATCTGGGCACAGGTGATTGCAACGCTTTGAGTCATCGCGGCCGCCATGAGTTTCGAAGCGGCCGTACGGCCCTCTCGAAACGTCCACCACTCGCTCCTCGCAGGCGCGTCCAAGCACCCGGAGCGTGGCAAGGGCCCTGACACACGCCGGCCGCCCGATAGGGCGTCAGTCCTGTGGGCAGCATCGTCGACTTCGTATCGGACAGCACCGAGACGAGGCGCTGGAGCGGGAAATCAAAAAATGCTTAAAGTCTGGATCATAATTAAGATGCACGGGAATTCGCTGGTACGGTGAGTTATGGCAACCAAAAGAGTTAGACGCCGTAAACGCCGCTCTTGGTCAAAGGCAGACGTGCGAGAGCTGAGGGCGCACTCTCGAAACAAGTCGCCGGTCAAGAAGATAGCGACGGCCATGAAGCGCACCGCTGGGGCACTTCGGCAGAAGGCGTTCGACCTTGGATTGCCGCTAGGCCATCGCCGGTGAGTTGACCGGAACTATTTGCCGGACCTTATTAGGTCGATATGTTACCGCGTACCTTGCGGGCCGGTTTCATCGCGCCGTGCCTGCCCAGCAAAACCGATAAACTGCCCTCAGGCGGCCAATGGCTGCACGAGATCAAGCACGACGGGTTCCGCATCATCGCCCGCAAGAAGGGATCGCGCGTGAGGCTCTATGGCTGTCCTGGCAACGACTTCACGCATCGCTTCCCGCTAATAGTCGAGACGTTGGCCCGGTTGCGCTCGCGCTTCTGCATCATCGATAGCGAAGCTGTCCCCTGCGATGACAACGGCGTTGCCTCGTCCGATCACGTCCGTCACCACCGCGCGAACGGGCGGATATCTGATTGCCGGCTTCATCGGAGCTTGTATCTTAATCGCGATCGCCCGCGCGTTCAGCGGTGGTCTTCAGCAGCGAACCTGATTTGCGTCCCGCCGCCGTCCGCTGCGGGGCGCATTTAAAAAGCAAAGGGGCGCAGAGCCAGACCTCTACGCCCCTTTTCCCTTCCCAGGGTGTCCCCGCACGCGGAAGGGTAGCCAGCCTGAAAGCTAAAAATGCTTTGCGGCATCCCTGCGGCGCGGGACGCAGCACTCAAAAAACGAGATGCGGAGGCAGGAACTGTATTGGCGCCGCTGCGTTGAGAAGTCGCGTGCCGGGTGGGCGTGCCCCCAGCCCCCAATCCCCCTCTCACCCCATTCGGCCGATAGGCCCCGGTCTCCGCAAAAGGCCGGGGTTTCCCTTTTCGTAGCCGCCCCAACCGCACCGCGTCTCACTCCCTCTTCGGCGGATATGTTGCTTGGATGCAGGGAATGTACGATAATACCATCATAGCGTGCAGTCACACCGTGCGTCCTACGTGGTCCAGCGTTTGCCCACCGCCGCTCCAAGCATCTTGAGACGCTTGTTTGCAAAGCTGCGTCTTGCGCAGGAGAGTGCCGCCTCACGCTCTACTGAACCAGTATCGGTCCCCACAGCACCACCGAGATCAGCGCTTACCGAGTCTGTGCCGCTCTCCGCTGTACCGCCTGGACCGGGACCTCCGGCCGAATCTAAGTCAGTCCCCACCACAGCGCATCCATCGGTTCCATCCGAAGCGGATAACGACCCTGACGAGATCGAAGCTCTCCTCAAACGCACAATTGAGATGGCGCGAGGGCCGACGTGCGCCTCTGAAGTATCGACTGACCAAGGCGCACGAACTCCAGCCGCGTTGGCTAGTTCGATGCGGGCTAAAAGATTGCGCGCGAGCCGCATCGTTCAAATCCAGCGCGGCCCGCCGGAAGGTGTGTATCTTGCAAGGGACACCAAGTCGGGTCTGGTCGTCATGCAGCACGAAGATAGCAAGCGCCTACAGGAACTGTGTGACTGGTTTGGATGGCAAGTGATTGACGCCGGAATGCCAGGCGCGGGCGACTGAACTCTCTAGTGCGATGTGCCACGGAACAGTGCCGCAGTATTTTAGTCCCGCAAACGGCGGCGACCTCCGACTCGTTTCGGGAATTGAGTTGGCGGCTTGCGAGAAACGCCGACCAAGTTTCGCCTCGTGCCAAAACTCAGACAGCTATTCGAAGCGCTGGCGCCCAACTGAAATTGCTATCGTTGGTTGGGGGAAGCGGCTTGCGCAGATGGCCTCAGCGACGCGATGGTGAGAGCGGCGAAGCTGAGGCCCGCGCAAGGGACTACCACGACGCTATCCGGGACGGTCATCTAGACTGCCACATCGCACACGCCCAAAGTGAAGACTCCATGTCCGCCACATCGTAAGCGAGCCTGATTACTCCCGTCACGAGCTCCCAGTGTAGTTCTCCACGCCACCAGAACGCTGGCGCGCGTCGCTCACGCCGGGTAGGTGGTGACTATCCTTTGCTGGCACCGAACCACGCGCAAGCCGCCGCGTTGGTCAGTTGGTCGTGACCCCGCCCTCACTCGTGGGCGGCCATGGCAAGTCCTGACCCGTCAGTGGGTGGTGGCCCCACGGCGAAGGCGGGCGCCCCGGCCCGTCGTCCTCACACGCGGGTCAGAGCGCGTCCACACACCCCACCGCAACTACGGAGAATAGAAATGACTGATGATCGCGACGCACAGCGAGCGGCAAAGCTAGATGTGTCGAAAGTCCCAGCGAAGTAAGACCAAAACCGCGAGTCCCATGTTCCGAAGACCAATCATAACGCTCGAAACGTTTAACCGCATGAGCCTTATCGGCTTCCTGCTGTGCTTTGCCGGGATCATGGGGTCGATTGTCATTGCCAACATGCCGCTCTTCGAAGCCATCGGACGGCCAGCGTTATGGGTCCTGCTGGTTATAGGGATCGCAGGCGCCCTAGTCCTTGTGGCCAGTAGAGTGAGCCGCATTGCCAGCGAGTAGGCCCAAAATTGCGCTCGCTTTTACGCCGACTGGTGGCTCCCTTGTGGACGTTGGCGTTCGGGCACCACGAGGACCGCACGCCAACGCACGGGTAAGCGCTCGGAACCTCTTACGCGCGCCGATGTTTCTGAAGCGGAGTTCTCATATTCAGGCTCCGTCCATGGAGCCATGAGGAGGCTGGCCATGAATAGCGTGTATGGATGGTTCTCTGACAACAAGGAATGGATCGAATTCATCATCGCGACCGTGCTTTTGTGGCTACTGATGATGACTGCCATCCATGGGCTTAATTTGAGATCATTCGGTTAAACGGACTCAAGTCCGTTTTTGCCTTAGCGGCCTTGCCGGCCTTGGCCCGATCCCCAGGCCAATGATGTTTGGCACAAGTCCCGAAAACCGCGCCAGTGATACCATGGACGCCGCCGCGAACGGCAGAGCCGGGCTTGACACTTCGATCCTGAAATCTCGATTAGGTTCGAAAGGGACTAACTAGCGGGCACGCCGCCCTACTCGGTGCAAGGACATTCATCTCAAACTCACCAGTCCTAATTTGCATTTTAGATTATCCTCTCGGGATGGACCGCGAGATGCTCATAGCGCTTTTCAGCCTCATCATTATCGAGTACGGGCTCGCTGCCGCGCTGCTTCGGCCTCTGCATTCCCCTTCTGCATATCCAGAGCCAAGCGGCAGTCCACGTAGGCGTCGGTGCCAGGCTCGACGCCGTAGCTCTTGCACTTTGCATCATCGGCCCTGAACTTCGCCTCCGCTGCGGATTCGGCTCTAGCGCACCCAGCCAGCGCGACCGCGGCCGCGGCCAGGAACAACACACGGAACATGCTGATACACCCCCGTCATTGTCGACGCCCCAGCCTGCCTCGATCTGCGAGTTACGACCTTCGACCCAGCCAAGACCCGGAGCGGACATTGCGAACTTTTGTGACCGCTTGGGGGACCATCGACGGGTGGGGCGAGGCTCCAGCTACAGCCCGGACTCGATAGCCCGAAGCAGCCGGAAGCGCATCTCGCCGTCATTGCTCGTGAGCGCGATCACGAAACGCACCCGCCCGTGGCCTGACGTGTCGGCGTAGCCGGCGAGCGTGCGGACCCCCTCCAAGGCGCCGGTCTTGTTCCTACCGCCTTGCTGGCCGCGGAGCAGGCCGGCGTGGGGCTCGAAGAGCTCGAGCACTTTGGCGAGGCCGCGGGCGGTGAAGTGATTGTCGCGGCTGATGCCCGAGCCCTCCTCGAGATGGATGGCCGCGGCGAGGCCGTGCGCGGCCAGCATCTCGTTCGCGACCTCAAGCGACTTCTCGAGGCTGACTGGCCCGCCCCGGCGGTGCGCGCCGATCTCCAGGAAAATCTGGTTGGCAATGTAGTTGTTCGAGGCGCGGAGCAGCTCGACGAGGATCTGCGAAAGCGTACGCGACTGTCGGTGAACGTAGATCGGCTCGAGTCCCTCCCGTACGGTTCCGGTCGAGATCTTGCCCTTCACGCTGCCGCCGGCCCGCTCGATGAACGCGGCGATCAGTTCGCCGGCATATTGCAGGCTCACCGTGGGGTCCTGGCTCAGACTGATGCGGCCGCTTCCCTTGGGTCCGCGCAGCCGGAACTGGGTGATCGCGAGCGGGGTGATCGGGGTCTGCTTCTCGGCCGAGCGCACCTTGTTGCTGCTGCGCACGGCGTAGACAGTGTTGAAATTCACCGCCAGCGCCGAGTTCAGCGCATTGTAGGCCTCGCCGGTGTCCACGAGGCCCGGGATGCGGAGGTTCGAAGGATAGTAGCTCGCGTCTAGCACGATGCCGGTGATCGGCTTCTTGCCGACCGCTGCGACCAGCTCGGTCGCGAGCGGCGCGAGCTCTTCTGAAATCAAGAAAGGATCGCCGCCTCCGCGCACGTAAAGCACCCGCTTGTCGTCGAGGTAGAAGCGGGTCGCAAAGCGGTAGCCGCCGCCAAGGACCTCCATCGCCAGCCAAGCCGTCACGATCTTGGTGACTGAGGCCGGGACGAAGGGCTCATCAGTGTTCTGGGCCACCAACTCGTTGCCCGTGGCATCCATCACGAGCACCAACGCCGGCGGAGCCAGCGCTGCGACCTTCTCCTTGACGCCGGCCAGAGCCGGGGCGGGTAGCAGGAGCAAAGCGAGGGCGAGCGGGCGAGACCACATGGCGGCTCCAGCGCAGGCGCAGCGTCTGCAA
>WNGB01017698.1_pt1 | contig 10462 bp, 4 predicted proteins | sample 5400681 | NCBI WGS metagenome assembly WNGB01 (sample SAMN13153367, study PRJNA577476) | soil metagenome | isolation source: 115 cm soil or saprolite under grassland replicate 2 | place: USA:California | collected 2016-06-15 | reverse complement strand
GGGGCAGCTCCGACCGCCGCACGTGGACCTGCGCCAGGATCATGGCGCCCTCGGACTCCGCCGCCGCATCCGCCATGGCCAGCCGGGCCTGGCGCTCCGCCTCCGCCAGGTCGCTGCGAGCGAGGGCCACCTTCGCCAGGAGCTGGTGCGCGCGACCGGGATCCTCCGGGAGCGCGGCCTGCGCCCGGGCCTTCGCTTCCTCGAGCTTGCCCATCTCGAGCTCCACCAGGCCGAGGGGCAGGGCCAGGGAGCCGGCCAGGCTGGGGGACAGCCTGATCGCCTGCCGGTACGCGGCCGCGGCCTCCTCGTATCTGCGCAGCCGCGCGAGCGTTCCCGCCAGCTCCCGCTGTACCTCGAAGGAATCCGGATTCCCCTCGAGCAGGCGCCTCAGGGAGATCAGGGCTTTTTCGTCCTTCCCCTGACGGGCCAGCTGATAGGCGGCCTTCAGCTCTTCATGCGCCTGGATCCGGTCCTTCGGGTTCGGCAGCGCCATTCCGTCGTGCGTCGGAGCCGCCCCTGAGAGATAGCCAAGCGCCTTCAGCTTCTCGGCCACTTCGGGATCCACCCTGCCCGGCTCCACGAAGCCCGTGGGGTAGCCGTCCAGCTCCGTCTTCATCGACCGCGCGATCCCTGCGTCGGCGAGGGAGGAGGTCTCCCGGGGATCCCGCACGATCTCGTAGAGCTCGGGCTTCGGGCCTTCGATGTAGTGATGGCGCGCGTCCACCAGCGAGCGCAAGTGACTCCACCCGAGATGTATTCGGGGGTAGTAGGTCTCGCTGTAGATCCGCCGGGGAGGGGCCCTCGCCGGGCGGTCTCGACCGAGAAGGGACACCCCCTCGAGAGTCGGGGGCGCCTTGAGCTTCAGGAGGGCCGTGACCGTCGGCACGATGTCGATCAACCCGACGGGCTCCGCCACGCGCGTTCCCGCGTCGCGCGAGAGGGGAAGCTTCAGGAGAAGGGGGACGTGGAGAACCTCGCGGTAGAGCAGGACCCCGTGCTCCTGCTCGCCATGGTCCCCCAGCCCCTCCCCGTGGTCGGAGACGAGGAGGATGATCGCGCGGTCGTAGATGCCGTCGCGCTTGAGCTGCCCGAGGAACTCCCCGACCACGCCGTCGCTCGCCGCGACCTCGCCGTCGTAGGTCGATCCGTAGCGGCTCTTGTAGGGCTCCGGCGGCTCATAGGGGAGGTGCGGCTCGTAAATGTGCAGGAAGAGGAAGAACGGCCTGGCCTTCACGCTTTCGGCCCAGGCGATCGCGCGACGAGCCGTCTCCCCGCCGGGGCGCTGGAGGAGGCTCAGGTCCCGCGTCCATTCGACGTCGCCCCCCACGGAGTCTTCGAAGAAGTCCAGGGAGTCACCGATGCCGGTGGCCCCCCGCAGCACGTAGGCGGAGACCGCTCCCCCCGTGGCATAGCCGTGCGTCCGGAGGATGCGGGCCAGGGTCGGATGGGCGTCGCCGTCGAAGTGGTAGCCGAGATTGCTCCTCACCCCGTGTTGGGCCGGCAGCAGGCCCGTCAGCATCGACGCGTGGGAGGGGAGGGTCAGGGGACACTGGCTGTAGGCGTTCTCGAACAGGATGGAGTCGCGCTGCAGGGCATCGAGGTTCGGGGTCTCCACCTTGGCGTAGCCGTAGGCCGGGAGGTGGTCCGCGCGCAGGGTATCGATGGAGATGAGGATCACGGGAGCGCCCGGGAACTCCGGGGAGCGGGGGACTCGCGGCCCGCACCCCGCAACCAGGGTCAGGGAAGAGAGGACGAGGAGCGCTCTCATCTCGCGGCCAGTCTACTCCGCGGAGACCCCGCCCCCCGGCCACTCCGGCGAAACCATTGACTTCCGGGGACACGTGAAGTAGCGTTCGCTCAATTCGTTTCGCGAAGGAGAACAAAATTCATTGGCTGCAGCCACCGGCGGGGCCAGGGGCCTGCGACAGCGTCGGTGTTTCCCTGCGCGCACACGAACCCGGCCCCAAGGCTTCCGTCTTCCCAGGGAGTCGAGCACCGGTCCAAGCCACGAGCAAGGGACTGCCGATCCAAATGGCTCATGGCTGAGACAAAGGGCCTATAGGTGGATAGAGGACAAGACGCTTATCCTGAGGGCCAAGAACACATAAGTTGCAGGTCTTGGGATCTGGACGAAGTCTCATTCTCGACCTAACCGTCCGACATTCGCAGGGTCGGGACACCCTCGGCGCTGGTGTTAAGGAGGTTCCGAAGATGGCTCATCTCACTCGCTTACTGCCAAAGGCGGCGGTCGTGGCGGCGATCGTGGCCATCTGGCCCACACCGCCAGCCGCGTTCGCGCAGGCTCTCTACGGCTCGGTGGTCGGCATCGTCGCCGACCAGTCGGGTGCCGGCGTCCCCGGTGCGAGCGTGGCCGCCACCAACACGGGCACGGGTCTGAACGTCCAGGCGGTCACGGACAAGACCGGTGGTTTCGCGTTCCGCAACCTCCTCCCGGGCATCTACGACTTCACGGTCTCACTCTCGGGGTTCCGGGAGCTCCGGCAGACCGGGCTCCGGGTCGCGGCGGGCAACCCCGTCCGGCTCGACCTGAAGCTCGAGGTCGGCGCCCTGACGGAGAGCGTCAACGTGGTGAGCGAGACCACGCTCCTCCAGACGGAGAAAGCCGACCTGCACACGGAGCTCACCTCGAAGGAGGTCGTCAACCTCCCGCTCAACCAGTTCCGGAACTACCAGATGCTGATCAACCTGGTGCCGGGAGCGACGCCCGCCCAGCTCCAGAACGCCGAGATCGACACCCCCGGCCGGGCGCTCAGCACCAGCGTCAACGGCATGCAGCGGAACTCCAACGCGTTCCGGATCGACGGCGCGGTCTCCGTCAACATCTGGCTCCCGCACCACGTCGGCTACGTCAACCCGGCGGAGACGATCGAGACGGTGAACATCTCGACCAACAACTTCGACGCGGACCAGGGCATGGCCGCGGGAGCGGCCGTCAACGTCGTCACCAAGTCCGGGACGAACAAGCTCCACGGCTCGGGGTTCATCCTCCGCAACTCGGAGGGACTCAACGCCAACACGTTCGCCAACAACGCCAACAAGCTCCCGAAGCCGGATCTCTCCAACAACATCTACGGCGGCACGCTCGGCGGTCCGATCGTGAGGGACAAGCTGTTCTTCTTCGGGTCCTGGGAGCGCTACCAGGGCCGGCGCGGGGTCCAGAGCACCTACGCCGCGCCCACCGCGAAGATGCGGGCGGGCGACTTCAGCGAGGTCGCGGCGGCCTATCCGGCGTTCCGCCTCTACGACCCCTCCACCGGTGGCGCGGGCGGCGTCGGGCGTCAGGAGTTCCCGAACTACCAGGTCCCCGCCAACCGCCTGGACCCGACCGCGCAGCGGGTCCTCCAGGAGTGGCCGAGCCCCAACACCACCACCGACATCAACCGCAACGGGATCCTCGACGACATCGTGATCCCCCGCGAGGTCAGGAACGACCGCGACAACTTCGACCTCAAGCTGACGTGGCAGCCCTCGAACTCCCACTCGATCTGGGCCAAGTTCGGGATGCTGGACGCCGAGGTGATCGACAACTTCATCCTGGGCTTCGACCAGGGCAGCCTCGGCGACACCCGGATCTACGTGGGGACGGTCGGCCACACCTGGACCCTCGGCCCCTCCCTGGTGCTCGACGGCTACTTCGGCATCGACCGCATGCAGCAGACCGTGACCGGGCCCGACTACGGCTCGAACCTCGGCCTCGACCGCTTCAAGATCCCCGGCACGAACGGCGACAGCATCCGCGCGAGCGGCCTCCCGTTCTTCGACACTACCGGTCCGGGCGGGCACACCCAGGCCACCGACTACGACTACGGCACGACCCCGAACTGGATGCCCCTCTTCCGCACCGAGCAGAGCTTCACCTTCAGCTCGGCCCTCACCAAGGTCCTCCCCCGCCACGAGCTGCGCTTCGGGATCGACGTCGTGAAGCACGAGCTGAACCACTTCCAGGCCGAGTTCGGCTCCATCGGCGGCGTCCGCGGCCGCTTCACCTTCGGGAACGACCTCACCTCGACCCCGGGCTACGTCTCGCCGGGCTGGAACTCCTTCGCGGGGTTCCTGCTGGGCCTGCAGTCCACCCAGGCCAAGGACGTCCAGGACATCCAGATGACGGGCCGCGAGTGGCAGATGGCCGCCTACGTCCGCGACCGCTGGCAGGTGGGGCACAAGCTGACCCTCAGCCTGGGCGTGCGCTTCGAGTACTACCCGCTCATGACGCGCAAGGATAGCGGGATCGAGAGGCTCGACCTCGCCACCTACGAGGTGCTGCTCGGCGGCCGCGGCTCGACGCCGGAGGACGTCGGCATCGACCTCAAGAAACTCTACCTGGCCCCGCGCCTCGGCGCGATGTACCGCCTGACCGACGACACCGTGCTGCGCGCGGGCTACGGCCGGACGATCAACCCCCTCCCCTGGTCCCGCCCGATGCGTGGATCCTTTCCCTATGACGTCTTCTACAACAAGACCGCCGAGCAGTACGGCAACCTGGGTACGCTCGAGTCCGGCATACCGCTCGTCGTCGTCCCCGACGTGAGCAGCGGTCGGGTCAAGCTCCCGCGCAACACCTTCATGCGCACGCCCAGCCCGACGGACGTCGACCGCGCCGTCCTGCAGCAGGCGAACGTGGCCGTCGAACATCGCTTCCCGGGCAACATCGCGGTCGAGGTCGCGTACGTGCACGGGCGCTCGGACGGCGGCTACGCCGACCGCAACATCAACTACGGTGAGCCCGGTGGCGGCCAGGCGGCCCGCCAGTACTTCTCGGTGGCCGGGACCACCGACATCACCGAATGGGCGGCGCGCACCAAGCGTCGCTACAACGCCCTCCAGGTCGCGATCAACCGTCCGTACAGGAACGGCCTGCTGCTGAAGGGCGCCTACACCCTGAGCAAGGCCCAGAACGAGACGGACGACGACGGGTGGGTCAGCCTGCCCTGGTACCACCCGCTGAAGCTCGCCGACAACTTCGCGCTCGCCACCTACGATCGCACCCACAACTTCCAGATGGGCTTCCTGTACGACCTGCCCTTCGCGAAGAATTCCAAGAGTCCCTTGGCCCAGATCGTCAAGAACTGGCAGATCAACGGTGTCTTCTCCGCCTACTCGGGGACGCCGTTCTCGATCGGCGGCTCGAACCCCGCGCTGAACTGCCAGGGCTGCTCCAGCATCGGCGTCCTGATCAACGTGCAGGGTGACCCGAAGCCGAGCGGCACGCCTGGCTCGAGCACCGAGCCCTGGTACGACAAGTCGCTCTTCTCGCAGCCGACCGGCACGGGCGTCGACGGGTTCGGCACCAGCAAGCGCAACCAGTTCCGCACTCCCGCGGTGTGGAACGTGGACTTCGGGCTCTACCGGGCGTTCCCGGTGGGCAGCCTCCGCCCGGAGATCCGGGTCTCCGTCACCAACCTGCTCAACCACACGAACTGGGGTCGTCCCGTCACCTCGTTCACCAACCCGCGCTTCATGCTGTTCGACCCGAGCGCGGCGCATCAGTTCGACACGACCTGGGGAACCGGCACCCGGGAGCGACAGGTCCAGATCGGTCTCCGGCTCGAGTTCTAGCCTGGCTTGAGATCGCTGTCGGTCGCGAGCCGGGGCGCCTTGGGCGCCCCGGCTCGCTCCGTCCGCCCGGCCGTCTCGCTCCGGTAGAGCCGCAGGGCGCTGATGCGAATCGTGTCGAGCGCCGACTCGACCGTGAGGCGGACGCGGGTCGCGGTCACTGCGGGGAAGCGGTCGAGCTTCTTGTGGCCGATGGTGGTGCCGCGGGTGACTGTCTGCCATCCGCCGCCGGCCGAGGCTTCGAGGCGGTAGCGCTCTACGCACTGGCCGTGCTCGATCGCCTCCTGCAGGCAGGCCACGTCGAAAGCCACGGGTCGCGGAAGGTCCAGCTCTACCCCGCCCCGCGGGTTCCCCTTCCCGGGGCTCCAGAACGAGTCGGGGTCGCCGTCCGCCACCCGGTCGGCCGTGTGCCTCCGGTCGGCCCGGCCGCTCGCCCGCGCGCGCGACCCCGCGGCGAGATCGTGGGCGAACGTCGCCCGGATCCTCTCCCCGAACTGGGCCAGCCGGCGGCCGTCGGTCTCGTGGAAGAGGCCCTCGGCGGTGGGAGGGACGTTGAGCAGCAGGCCGCTGTTGCGGCCGACGGACGTGAAGTAGAGGTCCACGAGGTCCTCGATGGTCCGGACCCTGTCGTCCTCCGCCGCGTGCCAGAACCACCCGGGGCGGATGGAGACGTCGGCCTCGCCGGGCCGCCACACGCTCCCCTCGGGGTCTCCATGCTGGAGGGCGCCCGTGACCTCGGGGCCGCTCACGCCGGGGTAGGGAGCCCGCGCGGGATCGACCGCACACCAGTTCGGGTCGCCGGCCACGCCGTGCTCGTTGCCGATCCATCGGATGTGCGGGCCGGCGTCGGAGAAGATCAGGGCCTGCGGCTGCAGGCTGCGGACCACGCGATGAATGCGCGGCCAGTCGTACTCCTGCCGCTTTCCGTTGGGGCCCTCGCCGTTGGCGCCGTCGAACCACACCTCCACCAAAGGACCATAGCCGGTCAGGAGCTCTTCGAGCTGCGCGCAATAGAAGTCGTTGTAGCGCGGCGAGTCGCCGTAGGACGCTTCGTGACGGTCCCAGGGCGAGACGTAGAGGCCGACCCCCAGCCCCTCCGTCCGGGCCGCGTCCACGAACTCGCGGACCAGGTCGCCCCGCCCGCCCCGCCAGGGGCTGCGCCGCACCGAATGGTCGGTGTGCCGGCTCGGCCACAGGCAGAACCCGTCGTGGTGCTTGGCGGTCAGGATCATGTTCCGGAAGCCGCGCGCCTTCGCCGCGCGCGCCCACTGCCCCGCGTCGAGCCGCGCGGGGGCGAAGAGCCGCGGGTCCTCGGTGCCGTCGCCCCATTCCCGGTCCGTGAAGGTGTTGATCGTGAAATGCACGAAGAGGGCCCGCTCCGCCCGCTGCCAGGCGAGCTGCGGGGGGGTGGGGACGGGCCGTGGGGGCGTCGGCCGCGACGACACCATGATCGGTGCAAGCGTGCCGAGCCCGAGGGCGGCCGTGCCCGTCCGCAGAAACTCACGGCGCCGCATCGGCGGACGGTCTCCGGCACGGGAGGAGCCCACGAGGTATACTCCGCTCGCGCGACTCTAACGCGTCCGCGCCCACCGTTCCATGCCCAGCCCCCGCATCCTCATCGAAGCCTGCATCGACTCCGTGGAGTCCGCCGTGGCGGCGGAGGCGGGGGGGGCGGGTCGGGTCGAGCTGTGCGACAACCTGATCGAGGGCGGCACCACCCCCAGCGCGGGAACGATCGCCGAGTGCCGGGCGCGCATCGGGATCCCCATCTTCATGATGATCCGGCCCCGCGGGGGCGACTTCCTCTATTCCGAGGTCGAGTACGAGGTCATGCGGCGCGACATCGCCCACGCGAAGGCGTTCGGCGCGGACGGGGTGGTCCTGGGCCTTCTGAGGCGCGACGGCACCGTGGACGTCGAGCGGACGCGCCCCCTGGTCGACGCCGCCCGTCCCCTCGCGGTCACGTTTCACCGCGCGATCGACGTGGCCCGCGATCCCGAGGAGGCCCTGGACGCCCTCGTGTCCATGGGAGTGGACCGTGTGCTGACCTCCGGCCAGGCCTCGACCGCGCTCGAGGGGGCGCGCGTGATCGCGGCCCTCGTACGCCGGGCGGCGGGCCGGATCGTGATCCTTCCCGGGGGGGGCGTGAACGAGGGCAACGTCCATCAGGTGGTCGCGGACACGGGCGCCCGGGAGGTTCACGTGCGCGGCACCTCGCCGGTGCGGAGCGCCATGGCGCACCGCAACCCGCGCGTGATCTTCCGCTCGACCATGGAGGCGGACGACTTCGTCCTCAAGGTCACGGACGCCGAACGGATCCGCCGGATGGCGGCCCTGCTGGCGGGATCCGCGGACTAAGATCGGCTGTCCATGCCCGCGGTTTCCCTGGTGGCCGTGATCCTCGCCGTCGGCCTGTGGGAGGCTTCGCCGACCGAGCTGCCGCGCCTTCCCCTCGATCAGTACCCTCCCGAGCTGCGCGGGCGGGTCGCGGAGGCGCTCTCCCGCGCCGAGCAGGAGCCGCGCAGTGCCTCCGCCGCAGGGGCCTTGGGCATGCTGCTCCACGCCTACGACCAGCTGGAGCCCGCGGAGGCCTGCTACCGGCAGGCGCGGCGGCTGGAGCCGCGGGCCTTCGAGTGGGCCTACCTGGAAGGCACGGTCGAGGGCCGTCTGGGCCGGCACGAAGCCGCCGTGGCGGCCCTGCGGGATGCGCTGCGCGCTCAGCCGGCGTACCTGCCGGCCCGCTTGAAGCTCGCGGAGGCCCTTCTCGCGACGGGGGACGCGGCGGGCGGCGCGGCCCTGTACCTGGCCATCCTCGAGGACGAGCCACGGTCGCCGCAGGCCCATTACGGCCTGGGCCGCGTGGAGACGGCCCGGGGGCGGATGGCGGCGGCCGCGGAGCGGTATCTCGAGGCCACGCGCCGGTTCGAGGACTTTGGCGCCGCCCAGTACGCCCTCGCGATGGCGTACCGGGACCTGGGTCGCGAGGAGGAGGCCCGCCGGCGCCTCGCGCTGTACCAGAAGTACCTGCTCGGCGATCCGCCCCTCGAGGACCCCGTGCTGGATGGCGTGCGGCGGCTGAAGGAGGGCGCGCGCGAGCACCTGGCGGAAGGCGTGCGCCTGGGCAAGGCGGGCGACGCCGCGGGCGCCATCCGCGAGCACGAGCGCGCCCTCACGGAAGACCCGAAGCTCGTGCAGGCCCACGCGAACCTGATCTCGCTCTACGGGAGGTGGGAGCGCTGGGACCAGGTGGAGCAGCACTACCGCGCCGCGGTCGCGCTCGCTCCCGGCCTGGCCGACGTCCACTACGACTACGGGGTCGCCCTCAGCCAGCAAGGCCGGCCCCGCGAGGCGGCCGAGGCCTTCAAGAAGGCGCTGGAGATCAACCCCTACCACGCCCGCGCCCACAACAACCTCGGCACCCTGCTCCTGGGCGAGAGCCGGTTCGAGGAGGCGGCCGGTCAGTTCCGGGCCGCCCTCGAGAACGAACCTGGCTTCCGGCTCGCGCGCTTCAACTTCGGGAGGGTCCTGGTGGCCCAGGGACGGCTCCCCGAGGACGAGGAAACGCCCCGCTACCTCTACGCGCTGGCCGCCGCCTACGTGCGCGCGGGCGACCGGGAGAAGGGCGTGTCCTACGCCCAGGAGGCCCGAAGGAAGGCGGAAGCGCTCGGCCAGGCCGAGCTGGTCGCCAGCATCGACAAGGACCTGCGCCGGCTCGCCCCCGGTCCGACGCCTTGAGGCCGCTCCTCTCTTCCGCCGCCGCCCTTCTCGCCTTCTCCGCCCTCGGCCTGGCGGCGGTGGCCAATGCCCCCCTCTTCCGCGAGGCCGCCGCCGAGACCGGTCTGCGCTTCCGTCACTTCACCGGGTCGACGGGCGAGTACTTCATGCCCGAGATCATGGGCGCCGGGGGCGCGCTCTTCGACTACGATGGCGACGGCGACCTCGACGTGTTCCTGGTGCAGGGCACCATGCTCGACCCCCGTAAGACGCCGGCCGATTCGCCCTTCCCCCCGGCTCCGGGTCAGCCCCCGGGTAGCCGGCTCTTCCGCAACGACCTTCGCCGCGGCCCTACCGGCCGGCTCGAGCCGCACTTCACCGACGTGACCGAGCAGGCCGGCCTCGGGCACGTCGGCTACGGGATGGGAGTGACGGTGGGGGACTACGACAACGACGGCCGCCCCGACCTCTACCTGACGAGCTTCGGCCACAACGTGCTCTACCACAACAACGGCGACGGCACCTTCACCGACGTGACCGCCGCGGCGGGGGTCGACGACCCGCGCTGGAGCACCAGCGCGTCCTTCTGCGACTACGACCGCGACGGCCGCCTGGACCTGTTCGTGGCCAACTACATCGACTTCACGGTGGCGGGGAACAAGACCTGCTTCGAGCCCATGGGCGGGCGCGACTACTGCAGCCCCTCGCAGTACCACGCGGTGCCGGCCCGCCTCTTCCGCAACGAAGGCGGCGGGCGCTTCCGCGACGTGAGCGAGGCCGCCGGCATCACCCGGGCCTTCGGGCCGGGTCTGGGCGTCGCCTGCGGGGACTTCAACCGCGACGGCTGGCCGGATTTCTACGTGGCCAACGACGGCGCCGCCAACCAGCTCTGGATCAGCCGCGGTGACGGCACCTTCGAGGACCAGGGGCTGATCTCCGGCACCGCCTACAGCGCCGAGGGCCTCCCCCAGGGCAGCATGGGCCTCGCGGTGGGGGACTACGACAACGACGGCCGCCCCGACCTCTACCTGACCAGCTTCGGGAACGACGTGCTCTATCACAACGACGGCGACGGCACCTTCACCGACGTGACCGCCGCGGCGGGGGTCGACGACCCGCGATGGAGCACCAGCGCGTCCTTCTGCGACTACGACCGCGACGGCCGCCTGGACCT
>WNGB01014615.1_pt1 | contig 10462 bp, 7 predicted proteins | sample 5400681 | NCBI WGS metagenome assembly WNGB01 (sample SAMN13153367, study PRJNA577476) | soil metagenome | isolation source: 115 cm soil or saprolite under grassland replicate 2 | place: USA:California | collected 2016-06-15 | reverse complement strand
CCTGCGGTCGGCCAGCGAGAAGCCGATGAAGTTGAGCGCCGCGGTGTGCTGCGGGTCGCGCTCGAGGATGCGCTCGGCCAGCGCGACGGCGCGGTCCGGGTTGCCCTGGCGGTCCTCGAACCCGGCCATCGCGTAGAGGAGGTCCTGGTCCCGATCGTCGCTCGCGGTGAGGGCGGCGCGCAGGAGCGCTCGCGCATCGGCCGGCCGGCCGGCCAGCTCGCTGACCAGCGCGCGGCCGATGATGAGATCGGTATCGTGCGGATGATTCGCGAGCCCCTGCTCGGCGGCGGCGCGCGCGTCGGCGAACCGGCCGCTGCGCGCGAGCAGCTCCGCCGCGAGCGCGCGGCACTGCCCGTAGGCCGGCGTGTCCGGCGCCACCGCGAGCAGGACCGCGATCGCCTCGCCCCGGCGGCCGAGGTCGACCAGGGCGCGCGCCTCGAGGAGGCGGACCGACCCGCTGGTCGGGCTCTGCGCGGCGAGGGAAGCTGCCAGGCGGCGCGCCTCTTCCGCCTCCCCCGCCTGGAGGTAGAGCGCGCCGAAAGACACCCGCACCTCGAGCTCGAGGTCATCGCGATCGAGCTGGCCGAGCAGCGCCACGGCGGAGCCGCGGTCGCCGGACTCGAGGAGCTGCTCGAACAGGGTCCTGCCGATGTCGATGCTGCTCGAGCGGTCGAAGGCCTCGCGCAGGAGGGCGAGCGCCTCGCGGGTCCGGCCGCGGCCGCGCAGCGCCTGGGCCAGGGCCACGCGCGCGCGTATGTGCGACGGGTCGAGGTCGACGGCCCGGCGCAGCTCGCGCTCGGCATCGTCCGTCCGCCCGCGCGCCAGCAGGCGCTCGCCGAGCCGGACGTGTCCGGCGACCGAGTGCGGGCGGCGGAGCAGCAGCGCGCGGTAGGTCGCCTCCGCCATGTCCGCCCGGCCGAGAGACATCCAGACGGAGGCCAGTCCGAGATAGCCGTCCTCGGCGTCCGGGGCGAGATCGATCGCGCGCTGATAGGCGCGGGCGGCGTCGGCCTGGCGACCGACCCGGCGATAGATGCGCCCCGACTCGCGCCACACCTCGGCCCGGCGCGGGAAGCGGCGCTGCGCGCCCTCGATCGCGAGGAGCGCCTGATCGCGGCGGCCGAGGCGAACGAGCACGTCGGCCAGCGCGACCCGGATCGGCGCTTCCTCCGGCGCCGCCGCGGCCGCGGCGCCGAGCTCGGCAGCCGCGCGGGCACCGTCCCCCTCGATCGCGGCGAGCCGGCCGCGCAGATAGTGCCCGTAGGCCGCGGCCGACATCGGCAGCGGCCGCTCGGGCGGGCGGCGCGGCGCAACCCCGGCGCGGCCACAAGCAGGCCAGAGGGCGGCGCCGAGAGCGGCGACGAAGAGAGAGCGCAAGAGCCGCGGAGCTCCGTCCGCCACAGGCCGTCGATCGTAGCACCGGCGGGCTCGCCCGGACGAGAGCTGGTCGCGAGCCCTGGTGCCCGGCCCCGCTTCGACCACGTGCACGCGGCGCCGCGGTCCGACGGGCCTCGAAAGCGTCGTCAGAGCGGGATGTTGCCGTGCTTGCGGGGCGGGTTTTCCTGGCGCTTGTTGCCGAGGGTGCGCAGCGATCGGACGATCGCCTGCCGGGTATGACGAGGGCGTATCACCTCGTCGATGTAGCCGAGCGAGGCCGCCTTGTACGGGTTCGCGAAGCGCTCGCGGTACTCCTGGATGAAGTCGGCGCGGGCGCGCTCGCGTTCGGCCGGGTCCTGGATGCGGGCCAGCTCGCTGCGAAACACGATGTTGACCGCGCCCTCCGGTCCCATGACCGCGATCTCCGCCGACGGAAACGCGAAGTTCATGTCGGCGCGGATGTGCTTCGACGCCATGACGTCGTACGCGCCGCCGTACGCCTTGCGCGTGATGACGGTGATCTTGGGGACCGTGGCCTCGGTGAACGCGTAGAGCAGCTTCGCGCCGTGCTTGATGATGCCGCCGAACTCCTGCGCCGTGCCGGGCAGGAAGCCGGGCACGTCGACGAACGTGACCAGCGGGACGTGGAAGCAGTCGCAGAAGCGCACGAAGCGAGCCGCCTTGATCGACGCGTCGATGTCGAGACAGCCGGCCAGATGAGCCGGCTGGTTGGCGACGACGCCGACCGGGCGGCCGTCGAACCGGGCGAAGCCGATGACGACGTTGCGCGCGTAGTCCCTGTGCACCTCGAGGAAGCGACCGTCGTCGACCACGCGCAGGATGAGGCTCTTGATGTCGTACGGCCGGTTGGATTCGACCGGGACGATGTCGTCGAGCTCCGGGTCGGCCCGGTCGATCGGGTCGCGGCACTCGGCGCGCGGCGGGTCCTCCAGGTTGTTGGCGGGCAGGTAGGAGAGGAGCTCGCGGATCTGCAGGAGGCAGGCGATCTCGTCCGGCTCGGCGAAGTGGGCCACGCCGGAGCGGCCGGCGTGGGTGTGGGCGCCGCCGAGCTGCTCCTTGCTCACCTCCTCGTGGGTCACCGTGCGGATGACGTCCGGACCCGTGATGAACATGTAGGAGGTGTTCTCGACCATGAGGATGAAGTCGGTGATGGCTGGCGAGTAGACCGCGCCGCCCGCGCACGGACCCAGGATGGCCGAGATCTGCGGCACCACGCCGGAGGCGAGGACGTTGCGCGTGAAGATCTCGGCGTAGCCGGCCAGCGACTCGACGCCCTCCTGGATGCGGGCGCCGCCGGAGTCGTTGAGGCCGACGACCGGCGCGCCGATCTTGCAGGCGAGGTCCATGACCTTGCAGATCTTGGCGGCGTAGGCGCCGGACAGCGAGCCGCCGAACACGGTGAAGTCCTGTGCGAAGACGCAGACGGTGCGGCCGGCGATCGCGCCATGGCCGGTCACCACGCCGTCGCCGAGGATCTTCTGGCTCTCCATCCCGAAGTCCGCGCAGCGGTGGGTGACGAACTTGTCCATCTCGACGAAGGAGCCCGGGTCGAGCAGCGCGTCGATCCGCTCGCGCGCGGTCAGCTTGCCCGCCGCGTGCTGCTTGTCGACCCGATCGGGGCCGCCGCCGATCGCAGCCTCCGCCTCCATCGTCTGCAGCCGCTGGAGCGGTGATATCGGTGGGGTCTTGCTCACCCGCGGACCGTAGACACACGCCCCCCGGGGTGTCAAACCGCGGGCCGTCGCAGCGCGCGCTCGATCTCCGATATAGTGGTTCGACTTCTGTCGGGGACGGGGATTGTCGAACGTCAAGGGCAGCGCTTTCGCCTCGCGTATCCTCTGGGTTCGCCTGAACCGGGGCGGCGAGGCGGGCATTGATCGCCTGCTGAGCCACGCCAGCCCCGCGCTGGCTGACGTGGTCCGCCAGGGCGTGGTGATGTCGCGCTGGTATCCGTTCGACCTGTTCGTCGAGATCAACCTGGCCCTGGATCGCCTGTTCGGCAGCGGCGACCTCGGTCTCATCAAGACGCTCGGCCGTCACGGAGCCGACGCCTATCTCACGACCATCTACCGCCTGTTCTACAAGGTCGGCACCGTGAAGTGGCTCCTCGCGCGCGCGACGCGGCTCTGGGGCCTTCACTACGACAGCGGGACGCTGGTGGTCGACAACTTTCCGGGTCGCGAGGCCGGCCTGCGAGTCGAGGGCTTCAGCGCGCCGCACCGGGCCCACTGCCTGTCGATCGTCGGATGGATCGAGCGTTCGGTCGAGCTGAGCGGCGGCACCGACGTCCGCTGCGAGGAACGCGCATGCCGCGTGCGCGGCGACGAGAGCTGCCGCTTCAGGCTGACCTGGAACTAGCAGGCCGCGCGTTTCAATCGCAGAGACGCAGAGACGCAGAGACGCAGAGGGGGAGCCTCGGCTTTCGCTTTGCCCGCCCGCCCTCAGTGACGTCGTGTGGACGGATTGTCATTCGCGGGCAAAGCGAAAGCCGAGGCTCCCCTCTGCGTTCTCTGCGTCTCTGCGTCTCTGCGACCGGAACCCGCGGCCTACTGGTCGTCGAGCGCGGCCACCACGGCGTCCATGATGGCGCGGCGGAGCTCGCGGATACCGGTGCCCTGCCGGGTCGGATGCACGCGGTTGGTCAGGAGCGCGACGTGGCGGCGGCGCTTCGGGTCGAGCCACAGCGAGCAGCCGGTGAAGCCGAGGTGGCCGAAGCCGTCGCGCGGCCAGCGGTCGCCGGCCTGCGACGCTCCGGGCTGGCGGGCCGGCGTGTCCCAGCCGAGGCGCCAGGTCGAGCCGGGCGTGGACTCGCTCGTCGTGAGCCGGCGGACGATCGCCGGGTCGAAGTGGCCCGGCTCGCCCGCGGCGGCCGTGCAGACGGCGCCGGCGAAGCGAGCGAGGTCCGCCGCGGTCGAGAACAGGCCGGCGTGCGCGCAGACGCCCCCCGCGGCGTGCGCGTTCTCGTCGTGCACCTCGCCGACCAGCAGGCCGCGGCGCGCACAGACCTCGGTCGGCGCCACCGGTCCGGGCAAGCGCGGCCGCGAGGCCTCGAGGTCGACGAAGAAGGTGCTCTTCATGCCGAGCGGCTCGAGCACGAGGCGCGCCACCGCGCGGTCGAGCCGCTCCCCCGCCGCCCGCTCGAGCGCCGCGCCGAGCAGGATGTAGCCGACGTCGCTGTAGCGCGTGGCTCGACCCGGCGTTTCGACCAGCGGCGTGGCGCCGGCCATGCGGAGCAGCGCCTCGCGCGAGCTGGTCGCGCCGGCGCGCTCGCCTGACCAGATGCGCTCGTAGTACTTCACGTGATCCGGGAATCCGGCCGAGTGCCCGGCCAGGTGCGCGATCGTGATCGCCTCGCTCCCCGGCGCGACCAGCTCCGGCACGAGCGAGCGAGCGCGCGTGTCGAGAGCGAGGGCGCCTCCCTCGAGGAGCTTCATGAGCACGCCGGAGCCGGCGACCGGCTTGGTCAGCGAGGCGATGTCGTAGATCGTGTCCGGGCCCGCGTCCTCACCGGCCCCCGGCGGGTGCGATTGCGTGCGACCGAAAGGCCACCGCAGCACCTCTTCGCCGCCGTCGGCGACGGCCACCACACCGCCGGGAGTGACGCCGGCCTGGAGCGCAGCGCGAGCGATCGGTTCGATGGCTCGCCGCGCCCGATCACCCTTGGCAGTGCAATCCAAACCGGGCCTTAGCATAGCGTCTGGTGTGATACGCTGCGAGCGCGCGATGGCCCGATACTCGCTAGAGGAGCGCATCGGTCTCGGCGGAATGGCTGAGGTTTTCCGCGGCAAGGCCACCGCCGGCGGCGGCTTCGAGAAGCCGGTCGCGATCAAGCGGATCTTGCCCCATCTGAGCCAGGACAAACGGTTTGTTTCCCTCCTGATCACCGAGGCCAAGACGCTCTCGCAGCTCAGGCACCGCAATGTCGTCCAGATCTACGACGTCGGCCTGGGGGATGACGGCCAGTACTTCCTCGTCATGGAGTACGTGGACGGGATCGACCTGGGCCATCTATACGAGTCGCTGGAGCAGCGCAGCCGGAGGCTGCCGCTCGATGTCGCGCTCTACATCACCGGCGAGGTGTGCGAGGCGCTCGAGCACGCCCACCAGGCGCGAGGCGACGACGGCCAGCCGCTCGGCCTGGTCCACCGGGATGTGTCGCCCTCGAATGTGCTCCTGTCGCGCAGCGGCGAGGTCAAGCTGACCGACTTCGGCATCGCCAAGCGGACCGAGGAGGCGACCGGCCACGGCGGCGTGCGTGGCAAGTTCGCCTACATCTCGCCCGAGCAGGCACACAACCGTCGGGTCGATGCGCGCAGCGACGTCTACTCGATCGGCATCCTGCTGTTCGAGCTCGTCACCGGCCACCGCCTGTTCTCCGACCTGCCGGACTTCGACGCGCTGCGCGCCGTGCGCGAGGGGCGCCTGCCCCGGCCGCGCGACATCGATCCCGGTATCGACAGCGAGCTCGAGCGCATCGTCCTGACCGGCCTGGCCCCGCGCCCGGAGGACCGCTTCCCCAGCGCAGGGGCCCTCGGCGCCCAGCTGCGCAACTGCCGCTACTCGCTGGTCTCCAGCCTCGGCGATCCGGCGGTCGAGATCGCGCGCCTCGTCGATGAGCACACCAACCACCACGATCACCAGCCGCCGGCGCGCGAGCCGAGTGTGGTCCGCATCAACACCGTGGCCGGCTTCTCTGGCAGCTTCGAGGTCCCGGAGGAGCCGAGCAGCGGCGGCGACATCACCGGCGAGGTCACACGCCTGCCGTCGCCGCGGCCGCTCGGACTCGACGACGAGGAGGAGACGCGCGCGGTGAAGCTGTCGTCGGTCGCGTCGCGGCTCGCCATCGGCTCCGCCATCGACGATCTCGGGCTGGCCGGCGACGACGAGCGGCCGGGCAATGCCGAGCTCGATCTCGGCGAGGTCGAGACGCGCGTTCTGGACTACCGCTCCGCCGACCGCTACTCGGAGCTGGCCGCGGCCTCGGCATCCGGGCCCGCGGTGGAGGCGATCTCGCACGTCGAGGCGGCGGGACCGCACGAGGCGCCGTCCGACCCGGACGCGGACGACGCGGACGAGGACACGAGCACCGGTCGAGCCATCACGCCGACCGTCCGCCAGCTCTTCTACACCGGCGCGATGGCCGACGAAGCTCGAGAGGCGGAGGCGGCAGCTCCGCCCGCGCCGATCCTGGATCCTCATCTCAGGTCCGTCCGCCGCCGGGCCATCCTGCTCACGTCTGCGGCGGCCGTCGTACTCGCCGTCCTCTCCTTCTTCATCGCCGGCGCCTTCATGGGCGGCAAGGACCACGCGACGGCAGCCCAGCCCCCCACCGGGCCCGACGCGGCGCCACCCCCGGTCGACGCCGCCGCGCCCCCAACTCCGCTCGCCGCAGAGCGGACGACCCAGCCCACCGAGCCGCGCCCCAAGCGCAAGAAGAAGAAGCCGGTCAAGAAGAAGACGCCCACCAAGTCCGGGGCCGACAAGAAGCGCAGCTCCTCCGGAAAGCAGCGCTAAACACGAAGGCATTGACCGGGAGTCAATTCGTTCGTGTTCAGCACCGAGCGCTGGCGCGCTCGGTCGGTCGATCACTCCTCGGCCGCCGCCGGCCATGCCGGCGGCTCCTCGTCGCGTGGGGCGGGCGGACTCCCGCCCGCGCGACGGTTCATGCGCCGCCCTGCGGGCGTCGCTCTCAGTCGTCGCCGCCAAACAATGACGCACGATCCGTGCGTCATTGTTTAGTCGCAGCGCTGAGCGAACCGCCAACTCCCCCTTTGCGTCTCCGCGTTCTTCGCGTCTCTGCGATGAGCCTGCGCCGGCGTGGACGCTCACCGAACGGCATTGAGCGCTGGTCGTTGGTCTCGAGCGGCTACTCGCAGAAGCCACACACGACCGAATACAGGAGATCGGCGCCCCAGTGGAGGCCGGCCAGCGGGATGCGCTCGTTGTTGCCGTGGAACATCTCGGCGAAGCGGATGCCGCTGCCGCGCTCGATCTTGACCGGCGAGAAGCCGTACCAGCGCGCGCCCGTGCTCGTGAAGTACTTCGCGTCGGTGAAGCCCGGGATCATGAACGGCACGACCACCGCGTCCGGCTCGCGGCGCGCGATCTCGCGCCTGATGAGGTCGTAGAGCGGCGACTCGAAGGGCTCGGTCACCACCGGCGCGGCGGAGCGAATGACCTCGAGCTCCACGTCGGGCCCGAGGATCGCGCCCAGCTCTCGCAGGAAGTCCTGCTCCGACTGGCCCGGCAGCGTGCGCCCGTCGATCTCCACCTCCGCGCGATCCGGGATGACGTTGATCTTGTTCCCGGCCCGGAGCACCGTGGGCGACGCGGTGTTCGACAGGAGTGCGAGCAGCCCGCGCGCGGTGCCGGCATCCGGCACGCGGCGCAGGACCGCCGGCAAGAGCCGCGGGTGGCGGAGCAGGCGCAGGAGCGGCTGCACGAGCCGCGGCTGGCGGGCGGCGACCTGCTCGAGGAAGTCGCGCACGTAGCGGGTCTCGTGCGCAGGAAAGCGCACCTTGGCCAGCCGGGCGAGCCGCTCCGACAGAACGAGCACCGGGTTGTCGTCGCGGGGCATCGATCCATGCCCGGGCGTGCCGCGCACGCGTGCGCGCACCCAGCAGATCCCTTTCTCCGCCACCTGCACCGGGTAGAAGGTGGTCGTGCCCACGTGAAGGGAGTAGCCACCCGATTCGCCGATCGCGTACTCGGCGGCGACCAGGTCGGCATGGTTCTCGACCAGCCAGCGCGAGCCCAGGTCGCAGCCGGCTTCTTCGTCCGCCACCGCCGCGAAAATGAGGTCGCGCGAAAGCGCTGCCCGTTCGCGTGCGAGCTGGCGGAACACCGCCGTGCACATGGCGGCCATGTTCTTCATGTCGATGGCGCCGCGCCCCCACAGACACTCCTCGGCGATGGCACCGGCGAACGGCGGATGCCGCCATTCCGACCCGATCGCCTCGACCACATCGAGATGCGCGGTGAGAAGGAGCGGCGGCTCCCGTCCCGACCCGCGCCGGCGGCACACGAGGTTGGCCCGCCCGGGGGCGCTCTCCAGCAGCACCGGCTCGTAGCCCGCCTCGCGCAGCGCGGCCGCCAGGTAGTCCGCCGCCGGCCGCTCGTTGCCGGGCGGATTCGTCGTGTCGATGCGCAAGAGCGCCTGGCAGATGTCCTGCGCCTCCTGCGCCAGCTGGCTCGGCGCTCCGCCCGGACTCACGGGATTGATCATCGGGAGACTCACTCGCGGCGAACGCCGTCGGCGAGGCGCACTATATCGGATGGAAGCGGCTCGGCGTGCGCACCGAGTTCACACCCTTCGAGAAGCCTTATCCGGCCGCCGGCCTCCGACGGCCGACCGCGCCGCCACACGACGACGCGGCGCGAACCGGCCCCGATCGCGATCGGCGCTCATCGCTTCGCGGGGCTGGTCGCGGTGGTCGGGCCGTCGAGGGTGAGGTAGGGCGTCAGCTTGAGGACGGTCTTGCGCCCGAAGCCCTTGACGCGGCGGAGGTCCCGAAGACGCTCGAAGGGACCGTGCTGCGTGCGCCACGCGACGATGCGCTTCGCCTTGGTCGGCCCGATGCCGGGCAGGAGATCGAGCTCTCGCTCACCCGCCTGGTTCAGGTTGACCTTGCCGGTGAAGCCAGGAGCGGCGCCGCAACGAGTCACCGCCCCGCGCTCCGCCGGGCCGTCGCGGGTCGCCCCCGAGCGGGCGGCCGCGGCGACCCATGGCTCGGTGCCGAGCGTGACGACAGGCGGGGGCCCGGGCGAGCCGCTCGGCCGGCCGAATCCCCTCGTCCTCGCGTCGCCGCCGAGCGACAGCGGGCCGACCGCGCCCGGACCTTCGGCCTCGGCCGACGGCGGCAGGAGAAGCGCGACCGCCGCGGTCACCACCATGACGATGATGGCGATCGCGCCTCCCGCACGGGTGACGGCCGCTCGCCATCGGACAATCCGGGCCAGCGTCAGCATCCGTCACCTCAGAACGGAAGCTGCTCCGCGTCCTGCTCCGCGAAGCCGTTGGACCCGCTGGCGCCGTTCGAGCGACCCTCGTCCTGCGACGTCCGCGGCTTCAGGTCGCGTTCGTCCAGATCGCGGATCTGAAGCTTGCCGTTGGTCGGATAGGCGTCGAGGTAGACGTTGGTCGAGCCGTCGGCGTTGATCCATGCCGAGCCGATGCGGAGCCACCAGGTCTTGCCGTTCTTCTCCATGGGACTGAGAACTTTCTTGCGTCGAGAGGATTCCATCGTTCACTCCTTGCTCCGCCTTCGTGGCGGACACGCGCAAGGCATCGCAAGCGCCGGGCCAGGCGCAACTCATCGAGAGCACGGGCCCTGTCCGGCCGGAACGCCCGGATCGTCCGGCAGCCCGTCCGTACGCGTCCGTCCGGCCGGCCGCTGCTCCCCTCACATCCTTTATATGTGTCCCTGTGCAAGGGCGCCGGACGATGCGACCCTCTCGCCATGTTGACGCTCTACGGCGAGGTCCTGTGCACGAGCCCGTTCGTGTGCAGTGTGTTCGTGGCGCTGCGCGAGAAGGGCATCCCGTTCGAGATGAAACTCCTCGACCTCGGCAAGGGGGAGCAGCACAAGCCGCCGTTCGTGGCGCAGTCGATCACCGCGAAGGTGCCGGCGCTCGATCACGATGGGTTCTGGCTCAGCGAATCCCGCGCCATCGTCGAGTACCTGGAGGAGCGCTTCCCCGCCCCCGAATACCCGGCGGTCCTCCCCTCCACGATCGAGGATCGCGCCCGCGCCCGCCAGCTCCTCAACTGGCTGCAGACCGGCATCGAGAACATGCGCAGGGAGCGCCCGACCAGCTCGATCTTCCAGGAGCCCGTGCGGACTCCGCTCGGTGAGAGCGCCCGCCGGGAGGCCGAGAGCCTCTGCCGCATCGCCGAGCGGTTCCTCACGGCCGGCAGCGACACGGTCTTCTCTCACTGGACCGTGTGCGACGTCGATCTCCCGCTCGCCATCCACCGGCTCCTGTCCGCCGGCGATCCGGTCCCGGCGCCGGTCCGCGCGTACGCGGAGGCAGCCTGGGCGCGCCCGTCGCTGCGCGCCTTCGT
>WNGB01048398.1_pt1 | contig 10463 bp, 10 predicted proteins | sample 5400681 | NCBI WGS metagenome assembly WNGB01 (sample SAMN13153367, study PRJNA577476) | soil metagenome | isolation source: 115 cm soil or saprolite under grassland replicate 2 | place: USA:California | collected 2016-06-15 | reverse complement strand
GATCAGCCGCTGCGTCAACTCGCCGTAGGCATCGATGCGCCGGTCGCGCAGGAACGGCCAGTGGGTGCGCGTCACATCGACCCGGCTCAGGTCCACGGGCACGACCAGGACTTCTTCCTCCCGCACGCTGGCCTTGGCGAGCAATTGCCCCGAGGTGCCGGCGACGAAGCTTTGTCCCCAAAACTCGAGGCCCGCACCCCCGGCGGGCTTTTCCAGGCCGACGCGGTTGGCCACGGCGACATAGCAGCCGTTGGCCACGGCATGGCCGCGCTGGATCAGCTCCCAGGCCTGATGCTGGTCGGCGCCGTGTTCCGCTTTCTCCTTGGGATGCCAGCCGATCGCGGTCGGAAAAAACAGGATCTCGGCCCCTTGCAAGGCGGTGAGCCGCGCCGCTTCCGGGTACCACTGGTCCCAGCAGATGAGCACGCCGATCTTTCCATAGCGGGTCGACCAGGCGCGAAAGCCGAGATCTCCCGGAGTGAAATAAAACTTCTCGTGATAGAGCGGGTCGTCCGGAATGTGCATCTTGCGGTAGAGGCCGAGCAGGGAGCCATCCGCGTCGATGATGGCCGCGCTGTTGTGATAGACCCCGGCGGCGCGCTTTTCAAAGAGCGAGACGATGATCACGACGGAATGTTTTTTGGCCAGCTTCTGAAACGCGGCCGTGGTCGGGCCGGGAATCGGCTCGGCCAGCTTGAAATTTTCGTGGTCTTCGCTCTGGCAGAAGTAAAGGGAGCGGAACAATTCCTGGGTGCAGAGGATGCGCGCTCCTTGTTGCGCCGCCCGTTCGGCCAGCGCGAGGGTCCGCCTCAAGTTGGCCTGGGGATCGGGTGAACAGGTGGTCTGGAGCAGGCCGAGGCGGACCACCGAGGAGTTGGACTTCATTTGGGCCGGAGGATGGCCGTGGAACGGGCGGTGCGCTCGATCAATTGGGTGCTGCCCTTCGCGTCTTCGGTGGCCAGGTGGATGTTGTGACCGAAGAGTTCGCGGATCATTTTTCCGAGCGTCTCATTGGTCGGGCCGTAGCCGGAATGATAGATGTAATGCTCCAGGTCGAAGAGCATTTCATCGGCGCTGGCGTAGCGTTTGTTCAGGTCGCGGGAGAGCGCCTTGTGCAGGATCTGGTTGAGCCGTTCGTCGATGCGGGCGTCGAGCGTCCGGAAATCCGGAATGGCCATGTTCATGACGAGCTTGCGCGATTCTTCCGGGGTGGGTCCCTTGAAGATGTTGTGCCCGAGCAGCAGATGCCCGAGGACCACGCCCACGGAGAACAAATCCGAGCGCTTGTCCGTGATCTGAAAATTCGCCTGCTCCGGGCTCATGTAGTCGGCCTTGCCGGCGACGACCTCGCCCTCGTTGTCGATGAGAAATCCGCGCGCTTTGGCGATGCCGAAATCGGTCAACTTCACGTCGCCCTCGAAGGCGACCATGATGTTTTTGAAGCTGACGTCGCGATGGACGAGCCCGAGCGGCTTGCCCTCGCGGTCGGTCTTGGCATGAGCGTAAGCCAGGCCACGGCAGACCCGGCTGGCGATGAAGACCGCCAAATCGGCCGGCAAAATCCGGTTCTTGTCGCGCAACTGATCGGCGAACTGTTCCAGGTTCACTCCCCGGATCAGCTCCATGGCGATGTAATAAATGCCCTTGGCCTCGCCGAGATGGTAGGTCTGGACGATGTTGGTATGGATCAGGTCCGCCACGAGCTTGGCTTCGCCGATGAAATTTTCGATGAACTGTTTCTGGCTGGCGTAGCTTTGGCGAATGACTTTGATCGCGATGCGCTTGATAAAGTTGCGCGCGCCGTGCTGTTCGGCTTCGTAGATGATGCCCATCCCGCCCTCGAACACTTTGCGGACAATCTCGTAGCGCAGTTCGCTTTGAATGGTGAACAGTGCAGCCATTGGTCCGATGTTCGAAGAATGTCGAAGCAAGTCAAGCTTGGGCTCGAATGCCGCGCCCGTCGAGACGCAAAAAATGCGGTTCGCAAGGTTGCGTGTTCCTGGCCGGGTCGATCGTTTCGGCCGCCGCCGGTCCGGCCAGAGCGAACCGCCTGGCTCGATCTCGTGACGGAATATCTTCGCAAAAGTGGAGTCGGTCGACCGGAAGGGCGAGGCGAGAGTCGGGCCAAACCCTCAAAATTCTTTGATTTTTCAGTGTTTTTCTCCTTGCAGCGACACAGTGAAGCGTTTTAATACGCCCAAGTCGCAAGACCGAACTGCACAAACAAAACCAACAAGAAAACACCAACTGCACTATGGCAAAAGCACTCTCCAAATCCCAAATCGCCGCCGCCATCGCCGAGAAAGCCAGCATCTCCAAGAAGCAAGCCGCCGAGATTCTCGACTACGTCGCCCAGCTCGCCTACAAGAATGCCAAGAATACTTTCACCCTGCCGGGCCTGGGCAAACTGGTCCTCGTCAATCGCAAAGCCCGTCAGGGCCGCAACCCGATGACCGGCGAGACCATCCAGATCCCCGCCAAGCGCGTTGTCAAGTTCCGCGTGGCCAAGGCCGCCAAAGACGCCATCCTCGGCGTGAAATAACTGTCGGATTTTCCCCAGGGCACTCCGACTCGGGCGGAGTGCCCTTTTTTGTTGTTCAGTGGCATGAGAATCGCCGTCGTCGGCTGTGGCGCGCTGGGCGGTTTCTATGGCGCGAAGCTCTGTCGGGGCGGGCAGGATGTCCACTTTCTCCTGCGCTCAGATTACGAGGTCGTCCGCCGCCAGGGCGTGAAGATTCATAGCCGCGACGGCGATTTCCACGCCCGGCCCGGCTGCGCCCGCGACCCGGTGGAAATCGGGGTCGCCGAGTTGGTCATCATCGGACTCAAGACGACTGCCAACGATCAGTTTGCCAATTTGCTCCCGCCCCTGGTCGGCGAGCGCACAGCCTTGCTCACATTGCAAAATGGTCTTGGGAACGAAGAGAAGCTGGCCGATTTGTTTGGCGCGGAACGAATCCTGGGCGGCCTTTGTTTTGTCTGCCTGAACCGGATTGAACCCGGTGTGATCGAACACCTCGATCATGGGCGGATCGAGCTGGGCGAATTCCGGCGCCGGGCCGAAGCGCGCACCCACCACCTCGCCTCGATGTTTCGCCAGGCCGGCGTGACCTGCGACGTCACCGACGATCTGGCGCGCGCCCACTGGGAAAAGCTGGTCTGGAATATTCCATTCAACGGATTGGGCGTCGCCGGCGCCGCCGGATTGGAAGCGGTGCGCCACGGGGCCGTGGCCGCGCAGGGCGCCCTCGGCCCGACCCTGACCACCGACCGTTTGCTCGCCGATCCCGGCTGGGAACAGCTGGTGCGGGAACTCATGCTCGAAGTCGTCCACGCCGCCCAGGGGCTCGGACTCAAACTCGCCGAGTCCGTCGCCGAGACACAAATCGCGCGCACCAGGACGATGGGCGCGTACAAGCCTTCCACCCTCCTGGATTTCGAACGGGGCCAGCCCCTCGAGCTGGAAAGCCTTTTTTGCGAGGCGCTGCGCCAGGCGCAAAAGGCCGGTGTGGCCACACCCCGCCTCGCGGCGCTCTGCGCCGTGCTCTCGGACCTTTCGCGCGCGATGACCAGCCAACCAACGATGCGATAAAGTCCGGTGGCGAATCGCAATTACGATGAGACGACCGCTTCCGCCGCCACTGCTTTTCCCAAGTCGACGGTCGCGGCCTTGCACAAGCCCAGAAACGTTTCCTCCGCCAGAGTCAGACGCCGTCCACGCCAATGGATGACGCCCCAGTTGCGCCGCAGTTTGCGCCGGCCCAGCGGCAGGGAGACGAGCGATTTGTCCTGCAACTCTTTTTGGGCGATCCAGGGCGTGAGGATGCCCACGCCCAGGCCCAGCTTCACCAATTCCTTGATGGCCTCCATGCTGCCCAGCTCGATGACCGTGTTGAGCACCATGTCCTCCTGGAGAAAGTAATCCTGCACCATGCGGAAGGTGTAGCTGTTTTTGTTGTAGAGAACGTAACTTTGTTTTGGGATCTCCTGGCGCACCACGTGCCCTTCCCGCGCCCAGGAGTGCATCGCACCCACCAGGAACGTCAGCTCGTCGGTGAAGAGCGGATGAAAATCGAATTGCTCCTCATGGCGCGGCTCCAAGGTGATCGCCAGGTCGATCCGATTATTCCGAATGGCTTCGATCGATTCGAGGGTGTCGCCAGGCTCGACCGCGATGCGGCATTTGGGAAAGCTTTCTTTGAACTGGCGCAAGACGGCCGGCAGAATGTACTGGCAGGCCGTCGGGCTGGTTCCAAGCCGCAGCCGGCCCGCGCCCCATTTGCCCAGCTGTTCCAGGGCGGCGCGCGCGGTCGCCATTTCCTGCAGAATTTTCTCGGTGTGGTGAAGCAGCGCCTCTCCGGCCTGGGTGAGCAACACCTTTTTGCCCATCCTGTCAAAAAGGCGACAGCCGACGTCGGTCTCCAGCGCCTTCATCGAGTGGCTCACCGCCGATTGAGAAAGGAACAATTCCTTGGCGGCCAGCGTAAAGCTCCCGGTCCGGGACAAAGCCAGGAAGGCGCGCAACTGCCTGCTGTCGATGGGTTGGATCCTCAATGAATGCCTTTTACTTCGAGTGCTTTCATCAACCATGTGGTGGTTCGGATCACCAGGCCTTCCAATCCGCATTGAGCAAGAGCAGAGCCAAGGCCAGTGCATCAAGTGGAGATGACATGGGTGTTAGAGCGTGTTTTGAAAATGGGAAGCGCGGGCGACTCGCCCGCCCCGGTCGGCGACCCGCCGACCGGAACGGCCGAGGCTTGTCTGGTGAAAAGGCCAGCTTCGTTGGCTCGCACCGTCACACCCGTTCCGTCCGGCGGGTCGCCGGGCGGCACAGGCGAGTCGCCTGTGCTACCCCAGTGAGGAATTCTCAAACACGCTCTCAGCGGCCCGGCCCGGCCCGCAGCCGAGACTCTGCTCTATTCCGTGCCGCCGGGTCCTGGTCACGTGGGCTGCCAGGGCTGGTGGCCCGTCACCTGGCAGACTTCTTTTTGGCGAGCGCTTGCTCGACGGCCGGAGCCAGCAACTGGCCTCGCGTCTCGGGACCGGCGAGGATCTCGCCGGAGTCTCCATCCACCAGGAGCATGAAGGGGATGGATTCGATGGCGTAGAGCTGGGCGATGGCGGATTGCCACCATTTGCCGTCATAAACTTGCGGCCAGGTCATGTTCTTTTCTTTGGTGAAGTTTACCAGCTTGGTTTCGGAGTTCTCGCGATCGAGGCTAATGCCCAGGATCTCAAAGCCCCGGTCGTGAAATTTTGCGTAGCTGCTGACAACATTGGGGACTTCGGCCACGCACGGTCCGCACCACGTCGCCCAAAAATCGAGCATCACGATCTTGCCTTTGTAGTCATCCGGAAACTTCACGGTCCGACCGGCGGTGGTCTTGGCCGTGAACGGAACAGCCTTCCCGCCTTTGGCGAGGTTGGGTGCCGGCTTGATTTCTTCCACCGACTGGGTGGATTTGACGATCTTGAAATTCCCTTCGGCCGTCATGTTTGCCAGTTCCCAGGTCGTTCCGCCGATGTTAAACGGCTGCTTCGCGTCGTAGGACTCGCGGCGGGCATCAAATTTGCCATCGCCGTCGGCGTCCACGAGCAGGCGCACGCCGGTGGCCCCGGCCCCGCCCTGACCGCGGAAATCGCCCTTGGCCAACTCATCGACGAGCAGCGCGACGTAGGATTTGCCGGCCAGCGTCACGTTCCCTTTCAGCGCGTAATCACGGTAGTAAAAGAGCGAATCGAGCAGCGCGGTGCGACCGGTGTCACTCTTGTCGAAGCGATAGACCCCGAGCTGGGCGTCCACCTTGCCGCTGGGAAAGGGGATTTTCACCGAGGTCTCACCCACGTGCACCACGTTCTGTTTGCCGTTGGCGCTGGGGATCGGACGATCGTTCCACTTGGTCGCAGGATCATCAGTCAGATCGCCGTTGCCGTTCGCGTCCACGAACAAGCGCGGCGGCTTGCCTTCGGGTTCATCGACCAGGACGAGATAGTGCGCCGGTGATTCCTTCGGGCCGATGGTCAATTCCCCGTAGAGCGGCGCCTGCACGCCGTCCGGAACCTTTTTCAATTGAACCGGCTTGTTGGTCGAAAGCTTCAGGCGTTGGGGCATGTAGCCGCCGAGTTCCTTGGTCATGTCGGCGGATTGCCACTTCAGGTTGGCTTCCTGGGCGAAGCCCGCCCCGGTCCAACCCAACCAGATCAGCCAGGCCAACCCGCTGAGTGCGGCGGTAGCCCGGCTGGCAGAGAAGAGGACTGGGCGGACCAGCGAGGGCCTGGTCGATTGAATTTGAGTCTGCATGCCGACCAGCCTAGCGGTGAACGCCGAGAAGAGCAAACGGCAAAAACAGCGGAATGCCGCGCCAAGATCAACGGGCGCCATCCAGCACCCATTGCCTGCGGGAGCTGGCGAAGCAACTCAGATCGACGAAGAGGGGTTTGCCTTCACAGGCGGGAAGCAACTTCTTGACGAAGCGCTCGACATAGCGGGATTGGGCATGGCGGCGCCAGGCGGCGTCGTTTTCAAAAGAGACCAGGGTGAAGAACGTGCTTTTGCCTTCTTCGCGGAAAACCAGGTAGAGGGTGCGCGGTTCGCTCCGGTGCGTTTCGTGCACCAATTCAGCCAAAGCCCGTTTCACCTCTTTGATCTTCTCCGGTTTGACGGTGAACCTGGAAAGGGTGTATTTCATGGTCAATCCGCGCGATGAATTGTTAGCCCACGGGGATTGGACCACGCGCCAGCGTCAAACACTCAATCGGGGAGGGTCGAGGAGGAAAAACCAGCCCCCGGTGCCGGGTCGGGCACCGTGCCAAGAACTCTGTTTACCGCGGGCCACCGGGCCGTCCAACACCCAATGCTACTCAATACGAACCTCTTTGGCTTTTGAATGGTTTGAAGCAGTGGGGGTGGGTTTGGATGTTGGACCTGCCGGGTGGTACTACTCGTTGATGCCCCAACGCGGAGCAGGCATCTTGTGGTGCAAAATATCTTGAAGCAGAGGGGTGACGGCACGGGCCCGTTCCGTGATCTCCTCGACGGATAGCTCCCGATCCGAACGGGGCAAGTCGAAGGCATGGGTGAAGAAGTCCATCCGGGCCAAACGCGCTGTCTTCTGCAGATAGGTCAGCATGGGTCCGGCTTCGCTCTCCGGGCGGTCAACCCCGGCGAGCAGAGCGACCAGTGCCGCCTTGCGATTGTCCCGCCGCGGGAGCCAGTCTTCGATCCAGCTCTTATGGATGGGGAGCAACTCGCTCCGAGCATGCAGTGAGAGGACGATCATGTTCGCCTCGGCGGCCGAATCGGCGGCTTGCTGGCGCAACGTGGCATTGGTCAGGTGATCAAACTTCCACCAGGAACACTTGAAATCGTAATCGTCCAGGAGTTGCTGAGCCAGGTGATCGTAGAGATGCAGCGCGCGGTTTCGTGTGTGGGTGTCTTCATAGGCCACCACGAGATCGAAGGGAAACTTTGGTTCCCATTGGGACGCGTTGAATCGGGGATTCACCACAGTATTGCTCATACAATTTCTCTCCAGGTTGACTCTCTCTTAACCCGACCGACTCCGGCCATCCTGCAACCATCGCTTTGACGAACCGCCGACCATGCGAGGCTGGCTGCAGTAGAACTTAGTCTTTCGTCGGGCACCGTTTTCATTCTTGCCGATAATTCCACAGACGCAATTAGCGAGAATACGGATTCGTTGTTCGGGAGTATTACGGATTGAATTCTAAGATTTTTCTAAGACATGAGTTCAACACCGAGCAAGACCGATCGGTTTCGGCGGAGCCTCGTTTGTAGTCCCGCCTGCAGGCGGCAGGGGCCGGCTAAAGCCGGGACTACAAACCGGCGGCATGGACAGCGCGCGGGCCCGACGCTAAACTGCCTGCCATGTCAGCCTATGCCACGGAGCTTTTCATCAACGGCCAATTACAGATCTCGCGCGAAGGCCGGACGACGCCGCAAATCAATCCGGCAACCGAGGAGATCTTCTGCGAAGTGTCGGCCGCGGGCGTGCCGGACCTCCAGGAGGCGGTGGAAGGCGCGCAGCAAGCATTCGCGCAGGGATGGAGAGACATCATTCCGCGCCGGCGAACCGATCTCCTGTTCAACATCGCCCGCCTCATCCGGGAGAACCTGGAGGCCCTGGCTCGACTCGAGAGCCAGAACATCGGCAAACCGATCCGCGACGCGCGCGACGAAATCGGCCTGGGGGCGCGGGTCTTCGAGTATTACGCCGGGGCCGTCACAAAATTTTTCGGCCAAACCATTCCCGTGGCCCGCGGCGGTTTCGACTTTACCGTTCGCCAGCCGATGGGGGTGATCGCCGCGATCGTGCCCTGGAATTTTCCATTCCCGATCGCGTGCTGGAAGGTCGCGCCGGCCCTGGCTGCGGGCAACAGCGTCGTGCTCAAGCCGGCCAGCCAGTCGCCCCTCACCGCCATTCGTCTGGGCCAACTGGCGCATGAAGCCGGGCTGCCGCCTGGCGTGCTGCAAGTCGTGCCGGGACCCGGCAGCATCATCGGCGATGCCCTGGCCACCCACCCGCTCGTGCGCAAGATTTCCTTCACCGGCTCAACCGAGATCGGTTCACATTTGAAACGAGTCTCCCTTGAACTGGGCGGCAAGTCGCCAAACATCGTCTTTGCCGACGCGGACCTCGAGCAAGCGGCGGCCAGTTCACCCATGAGCGTATTCGCCAACACGGGCCAGGATTGCTGCGCCCGCAGCCGCGTGTTCGTCGAGCGGCCGGTTTTCGACCAATTCGTCGAACGCTTCGTCGCGGCAACCCGGCAATTGCGCGTGGATGACCCGGCCCGGGAGAGCACCGAGATCGGCCCGCTGGTCTCCGCCGGCCAGCGCGAGGTCGCCGAGCAATTTATCGACGAGGCGCGACGGGCCGGCCGCCTGATCGCCACCGGGGGCCGCCGGCCCTTCGCCAAGGGATTCTTCCTGGAGCCGACCGTCCTCCTCGGGGTTGCCCCCACCGACCGCGTCTGGCAGGAAGAGGTGTTTGGCCCGGTCGTCTGCCTCCGCCCGTTCGACGGCGAGGAGGAAATGCTGCGTGAAGTGAACGACTCACGCTACGGTTTGAGTGGATCGCTTTGGACCAATGATCTCAAACGCGCCCTGCGGGTCTCGCGCCGGGTTGAGACAGGCGTGCTCAGCATTAATTCCCATTCCAGTGTGCACGTCGAAGCGCCCTTCGGGGGGTTCAAGCAAAGCGGCTTGGGCCGTGACCTCGGGATGGCCGCGCTGGAAGGCTATACCGAATTGAAGAATATCTATGTGGCCGAATGAGGAAACGTGGCGGCCGCGGCCTATTTTCGGACGCTCGTCCGATCCTTGAGCCATTGAAAATCGGTCGGTGGTGAGGCCGGAATAGTCCCCCCAACCCCGCCCGGCACGGGGGGCCGGATGGTGCCGGCCACGACCCAGCGGTGCGCCTCGGTGTGGCCGTCGGCGAAGGAAAAATTCGCGCCGCCATTATGATAGGAGGCCGGCAAGTTGCCCCACTGGTAATCGTCGAGTCGATTGACGAAGAACCCGTCGTTAATCGTGTCGGGATGTTCGTCGAGAAACACAAAGGTGTTTGCCGGGTTGACCAGGTCGGAGCTCCGGAAGAACTGCAGGTAGGCGGGATTGAACTGGTTGGTCAATTCGCCGGGATCGCCGACCAGCGCATTCATCGACATGCTGCGGATGCGTTGGCCGTTGGCCGCCGGGGTCTTGTCGGAGGGACACTTGAAAACGGGGGCGGACTTGCCCACGTAGGGACCGAGCAGCGAGTCGGTGACGTAAATCGGGTTGATGTTGTCGTCGCTATTCCCCCAGTCCTCGACGTTGTTGGCCCAGGTGTTGCGTTTTGCGGTGGTCTCAGGTTTTCCGTGGTTATTGACGAGCCGATCCTCGTTCTCGTCCGCGTAAAGGAACCAGGCGAGGGAGAGTTGCTTGATGTTGTTGAGGCAGGTGATGGCCTGGGCCCGCCCCTTGGCCTGGCTCAAGGCCGGGAGGAGCAATCCGGCCAGGATCGCGATGACCGCGATGACGACCAGCAGTTCGATCAGGGTGAAGCCTCCCCCGGCCTGCCACCGGCTGCAGCGCGTTGGCCAAGAGCAGGGCCGGCCGTGGTTCATACCAGGTGCACCATGGCTTTGATCACGCCGGTTTCCGGCTTCAGCCAGGCGGGGAATTGCCCGATCATTTCATCGAAGCCAGCGTGATGCGTCATCCAGGGCTCAGTGTTGATCCGGCCGTCTTCGATCAACTGGATAATCCGGGCGAAGTCGGCCGGCAACGCGTTGCGACTGGCCAGCAAAGTCAATTCACGACGATGCATCACCGGCGCGTGCGGGAAAGAGACCTCCTGCTGGGTGATGCCGACGTAAACCACGCGGCCGGTGAAGCCGGCGTACTGCAAAGCCTGGCTCATCGATTGGTGACTGCCAGTGGCGTCGATCACCAC
>WNGB01014613.1_pt1 | contig 10464 bp, 11 predicted proteins | sample 5400681 | NCBI WGS metagenome assembly WNGB01 (sample SAMN13153367, study PRJNA577476) | soil metagenome | isolation source: 115 cm soil or saprolite under grassland replicate 2 | place: USA:California | collected 2016-06-15 | reverse complement strand
ACTGGAAAAAACTGCCACAGACCGGTCTGGATTAGTCCAGTCTGGTCTTTTCCAGGTTGTGAAAATGTGAGGACCAGTCTTGGTCCGGTCATTCCAAATTTGGACAAAAAACCGGACCAGACCGGACCTCAAAGCACTAAACATAATCATCATAGTCTTGCCAAATCCAGTTGCAAGGATGCCTACTTCTATTGTATCCCAAGTCGAGGGTCAACCCACAAATGGTTAGAAATGAAATCATTTCCCCAGCACACTCTTCTTCTTCAACTGTTGCCCTCAAATCCCGCCCTTGTCTGAATTGTAGTGCATGCGACTTGGCAAGGTGGAGAACAAAGCAACAACACCATCATTTTTAGGGTTGTGGCAGTAGTCAAGCGAGAAGGCTGTATAGCCAAGACTGCCTTATATGCTTGAAGCTGTATTTCTATTAGATGTGAGTCATGGAACAAACTTGTGAAGCAAAGGCTTACCTGATGGTATAGATGTTCAGATCATGAGCACCACCATTTCAGAGTGTTCTCTGAGAGTTGCTGTTGCATCCAGCAGTGTTCAACCAGTGAGGGTTCTGGATGTGCGGTAGGCTGGCAAGATTCCATATGATGCTGGCTCTGGTGAAGTTTGAGTTTAGATGACTTGGTCATCACTAGGTGAGGGGTTAGTTGTACTATGGAAGCTAGGCAGCACATATGAGATCTATTTCCCATTGATGGTCATGTCTTTGTAGATGATGTGAAAGTATACCTATGGTTAAGAATTGAATAAGTTATTGACTTGATGTTTTTATTAAAAAAATACATACATTTACATTGTCTATGTAATAGTGGAGAAGACTGCAGCTAGGACACTAGTCAACTTCATCATGGGGCTGGATCTCTTCTCCTGCTGATTTTTGTTTGATAAGGTGCATGGCAATCATAAATTCGTCATGTCCCAGACAATCATTCTTCTGGAAATTTGAAAGCTTGCAAGATGTCAGATTTAATATAAAAGATAGGGTTGGGAACATACCAAATCCACAATGAGTCTGTGGCTGGTACACTATATACCAGCTTGAACACCTCGAACACCTTGCTGCTTTTGTGGAAATACTGTTCAAACAAATTCCTATTGGAAGGGGTAATTCCCCAATTACTATCTGTGCTATGTCATGATGAAGAGCTTCCCCATTGCAAATAATGAGGTGGCAGAGAGGCACAATGCCAAGGTGGCTTTAAGGGATGTGAAATTTGCCATGAACAAAGGCTTTGGTGGCACTGCTGATGACCAACAGCTTGTGAGTGTTGGTTGAAAGAGATTGGGTGATAAATCTATGTGTATTACCTCAGAATCATAGAAGATTCTGAGAGCCAATCAGACCAGGTTTCTGAGCATCATAGTTCCTGAACAGCCTCCACCATCTGATGGAGAGCCAATCTCCTGTTGGTTAGAGTGAGCCATCTCAACGCCTTCTTCCCCTGCATAACCTCCAGTTGTTCTCTTATGTTGTACACCATATTCTCGCAGTGAGGGCAAAATTGGTAGTTCCTGAGTCAAGTGTTAAGAGTCGCAGGATCAACCAGCTCGCCTTGTTTTCCAGGCTGTCCTCCATCAATGAAGCCAGTGGGGTATCTGTGTCAGCATCCTTGTCGTCCAGGATTTCCTCTGAGTCACTCTTTTACATTGGCTGTCCCCTGGAGGATGACCAGATTTGGACATCACTTGCTCTCAATCCTGATAATCTCCTTCTCCTCCTTCTGTATCTACCAGAATACGAACTTTGTGACCATGGGGATGGCGGAGTCACTAAACCAATGCTTCACGGCATCTCTGTTGAGATGAAGAAAAGGATGTGACAGCGTCTGGGATGTGTTATTCAGAGCTAAAAGTTGTTGGTCCTGCTGCTGAATCTGGCTTGCATTTGCTGCTATTGGCTAACGAGGGTTGATTGAAGCAAAACAACCTTTTCATGGCCAGAATCAACTTGGTGGAGCTGATTTTCAATAAGCTTAGCAAGATGGTCTCACTCTTGAGTCCCTTCCTTCTGCACAGAGCCCCATTGACCATTAACACCCTTCTTCCATTCAGTCACTATCTCTACTAGTGAGGCAGATTGCTTCTCCCCTACTACGTCTGTCGCTTTCTCCAATGGCAGTTCTGCTTCAGAGTTGGTTTCTATTTTCCCTGTTGTAAGATATCAGCAAGTGGCTTCAAGAGCTTGGCAATTTGCTCATAGACAGATGGAATGCGGTGACGATAATGATGGTCGGCATGCAGATGTGAGGCGACTCAGGCGGGGTTCAGGAGTACGTGGCCGGCCAACAGTGAAGTCCCCTCCCTTCTCTTCATCTGGTATGTTCTGATTCCGTGGATCACTATTGGCAGTTGACCTAGTGCGTTTGGCCAACCTGTAATGGGTGGCATCTTGCAGTGGTTGTACTGACTTGGGTTCATGGAATTGATCCTCATGTGCTGACACAAGTTGATCTTCATCCCCCTCATCCACCTTCTCTAGTTCATGAGGAATAGCAGTTTGCTATGTTCCTTGTTTCGTCGTCGTTATCATTGAGTCCGAAAAGTAAACTGCATTTTCTGAACCTTAGTCAAGACCTCATTGTTATGATAGGTGCGAACATCCCTCGTCGCTTAAAATGAGGGGTGGGTTGCATTGGCTAGAAGAAAAGAGTTTCTGAAGCATTTGTTAGTTAGAAGGAAATAAAAATATGAACGTACCTTGTATGCTCTCCCCTGCTTCCTGTCCCATCTGTGTTGTCATCATCATGGTTCAGATGTTGATGTCCCACCAGACATTGGGTAAAGCTGACGATTGGAAATGGGGCAGGGAATCAGGTAAGGAATGATTTCCTGTGGCCTTCTGGACCAATAAGAAGGAGTGTAGGGTTGGTGAAGATGGATATGGTCAGAGTTGGTACAGTGCCTAGCAAATGAATCAGATTTAATAAATCACAAATTGTGAAAACCTACTTAGTGTCATAATCACCAATGGGCACCCTGTCATGTTCCTCAGTACTTTCTGGTCCAAAGAGCAGCACATCACCCATGTCAAACTTCCGCTCTTCTAATCTCTGGCATTGTTCCATATCCCCTGTGTCCTTGCTAACATTCATTCCATTTTCATCTGAGTCCTCAAGGCTAAACAATGATGAATGGCCTAGATGTTTCAAGAACATGTGATGGGCATTGTCTCAACAGTCCAGAAATGCCCCCCTGTAATACCAGATATGAACAGTGTGAGATTGGCAAGGTGTGCTTGGAGGCAGGCCTCCTTTCATTTGGTCATAATACTCCCATAGCCACAAAGGAATTCCTGAAGGTGCAATATATTTACAAAGCTTGGAGGAATGAGGGATGAAGAAGGTTTGACAGGGATTCTACAAATAAATAAGACTACAATGGTAGATCTGGGAACAGGCGACTTACATTGACAAGATCTTCCCAAGTGGTTGATAGCATTTTGTTGTTCCAATGTTGTTTCAATTTGTTTGCGAATGGCTGTGACACAATCTTTGGGTCGTATGAGTGGATCTGAATATGGGGAATTGTTTGTCTTAATCTTCAGACCAGGAATGCGCCTATGGTAAATGAATGAGTGAGAGAATGAAGGTTTGTAAGAAAGCTGAAGACATCTATCATAGCTCAAAACCAACTTGACCAAGGCAAGCTACTAGTCAGAGTAGCCATGCTACAGAGCATCTAAAGAGAGATCAGCAATGGCAACAATGTTTGCATATTTTAATATGGTAGAAATCCTGCCTTAATGAATAGTGGCCATGACAGAAAACAGAGGTTAGTGACACATGTTTGCAACGTGTGTGTGATCCATCACATATAGTGAAGGCTTGTATCTGTCTTTCATTTCTCACTATTATTCCACAAATTGGTCCCTTCTCATCACTTATTTTCTGGTATTAAGTCCAGCAATTAAACTGCACAGGCCAATATAACATTTTCTATAAACTGCAAAAGTGAGCCATGTGTGTACCTAGCTGAGCCGTACTTACCCAGAGCTTTTCAGATTCTGTGTAGTGAAGGGTTTATATGTACAGAACCTTGGAGGGTGGACTAGAAATATGAAACCACTAAATTTGAAAGATCCACCACCTTGCCCAAGTCCCTTTTCCATCCTACAGAAGTGACTATGCTACTATATGAGCAGTTCTACAGCGAAATGCTATTTTTGCCCACACAGCTTCCCAGTGTCTTAACTGTCAAATCATGGAAGCCACTTATCCAGGATATGCAGAGCCTCTCACCTGAACAGGCATTTCAAGATGCTGAGTATCGGGTCAAGGCAACCAAGGTCACCCTGTTCTGCCCTCTGGCCCATGGTGATATTATCAAGATTGATGGAGGGTACAAGTATATTGTCCTTTATACCCAAAAAATGGATGACCTATTTGCTTATATTCATGTTGCATGCTGTAACCCATCCATGCATTTGAAATCTCATTCTATTCTTGTTGTTTGCCATGAAATGTGCAATGCTCCCTTTCCCTCCCAACTCTGTGCTGAAGCTCTGGCTGTTATCAAAGATGAGCTGCAATGTTACATACGTGTTCCGTTAGGGTGGGCTGTCTTGTAGAAAGCTAGGTCCAAGGTTCACCAGTCTTTAGACAAGACAACTGGTTTGCAATCAGTGACACAGGCCAATGCAAGTAGAAGAGTTTAAGCAGCTAAATAAATTGGCAAATATAGCTATAGAATCTGACAACAGGTAGAATAAACTAAGGACTACAACTAAATGGCTAAGGTTTATATACAAGACAAAGACATCTAAAAATAGTACAAAATGAGTCATAGATAGGTTATAATGACGAGCAATGAATCAGAGTGAGTTATAATGACAGAAGTGATGTCATAATGAGTCATAATCAAAAATAGAAATGACATCATAACAAGATGTCGTCATAATACAAGAGTTTCAGCATGACACAAAGAAACATGTCAGGAGTATGATGTAATACAAAAGAAAAATCATAATACAAAGTCTGCATTTTTGGACATCCGTGCCTGGGCAGGAGCAGAAGCAGATTTATGAAGTGGAAGTACAATCCTATTGGATTATGCTTTCATCCATTTTTCCATCTCCTCTTGCTCTCTCTTTCAGCTTGTAATGCTTGTTATATAATTCCTTAGCCTTCATTCTTTGTTCTTCCCTTAGTACCAAAGTACCTAGTGCTTAAAAGTCTGGCCTGGTCCGGTTTTTTGCCTTTTTTGGCTCTAACCGAGACCGAGACTGGTTAGATAAATTCCCCAAAGGGAAATTAACCTAACTGAACCGATGCTAACTGGTTAGCATCAGTTTTCATTGGTTACACAACTGGTTCTAACTGATTGTAACTGGTCATTAATGTGAAAATATTATTATATTATATACTAGAATACTACAATACATTAAAATAATTAAAGACCCTCAAAAACGGGCACAAGCGCTCGTTTTCGATGGTGGTGGAAGGTGCTGGTGCTAGCAACAATGGAGGGGTGGGGGTCAAAAACACCCCCTTGCGCAAGGAGGGCTGGTGGTGAGGATGGAAGACCCCCACCTCGTGTTTCAACGTGAAGGAGGTGGGAAAGATTGAAAACAGCCACATGGTGGACCCAGTGTGGTAGTGTAGCAAGATGCAGAGCCCACTACCAACGAAAATGAGCATCCACGTGCTTGATTTCATTGGTTGTGGGTGGTGGTGAGGTAGTGTGGGAGGTGGTGAGCCCACCACCACCGAAGATGAGCACACAGTTGCTCGTTTTCGTCGATAATGGGTGGTGGTGAGGATGTGGTGGGATGCTGAGCCCACCACCACCAAAAATGAGCACGCGATGGCTCGTTTTCAGTGGTAGTTGGTGGTGGTGAGGCGTGGTGGGGTGCTGAGCCCACCACCACCAAAAATGAGCATGCAATGGCTCATTTTCAGTGGTAGTGGGTGGTGGTGAGGCATGGTGGGGTGCAGAGCCCACCACCACTGAAAATGAGCACGCGGTGGCTCGTTTTTGGTGGTGAGGACATGGCGGGGTGGTGGGTGGTGGTGAGGCGTGGCAGGGTGCTGAGCCTACCACCACTGAAAACAAGCATGTGGTGGCTCGTTTTTGGTGGTGGTGGGTGGGAGTGAGGGTCTGGCAAGGTGGTGTAGTGAGGAGGCACAGCCTGAGGTTGTGACCGGCACGTCGAATGAGGGTGGATGAGGTTGAAGTGTCTCCAAAAGATGGGAGGGGTCCAAACCCTCCCCACTACATAAGTTATGTTAGTACAAAGAAATAATGAAGAAAAGTATTCGCGGTGCACCTGGGTGCCTGCATTGTCCTTTGCTCTGCTCACGGTGGATGGTGGTGGTCGGTTATAACATGCCTGTGATGGGTAAGTATATTAATCAGTAATATAAATATAAGATATATTAATATTTAAATTATATATTAATTACCAGTTAGGACCGGTTTTAACCGGTTAGATATGGTTATGGGAATTCTAAAATAATGGCTAACCGCTAACCAGACTGCAGTTAGTGGTTAGTACCAGTTAGCTCTGATGGGGTTATTTCCAGTTATGGTTATGGTCCGGTCTTGGTTAATTTTTAGTTAACTAACCTGACCTTCAAGCACTAAAAGTACCTTTACCTATCCATTCTAGACTCCAGTCCACAGCTGCCTATCACATATAGTCATCTTGAACATTTACTTTTCCAACATCTTTCACTGATCCCTCATGTGTTGATAACTTGACAAACCTAGTGTTACTGGTAGTGATTACTGTAGACAGAAATACATGCAATACATATTCCTTAACTGTCAGTTTTCCCAGCTGAAGCCCAACGTCCAAGCATGAACATGTCATGTTCACGACGGATAAGCATGCCTGGCTTAACATCACCATGCCAGGTTAATTGCATATTAATATCAGCCGGATAAAACACATCTCCTTCTTTGCCTCCCCAGTCAAAATCAAGAAGCATTGCATGCTTACCACCACTTCCTTCAGAAACAATGACATTCGGTCCTCTCAAATCTCCATGGACCAGCCCCGCATCATGCAGGGCAAAAATAGCTCCTCGAAGTGGCTCAAGAACCTTTTCAGGTAGGTGAGGCTTATCATCATCAACACGGCATCCTTCAATAAAGTCCATCACCACAACAAACATTCCGACACTCTCCTCCTCCTTGCAGAACCACAATTTTGGTGCCGAATGCATTTTAGAAGCAACTTCATGTGCATGAGCACAGTATGTTGGAGTAAATTTGACAACAACTGGATGGTTTTGGCCGTCACGTTGGACAGTTGCTTTGAACACGGCTTTCTCAGAATGATGAGGGACAAGCCGTGTGATGTATTTGAGTTCAAAATCTTCATCATCGGCCCTAAAGCGACAGAAATGAGGGAACAATGAAGGCCCCTGGATTTTTCGCGGGGGAGCGCCTCGCAATGGGTGCGGGTTTATGAATTGATTTCTGCCAATAGATGAAGGGAGTGTAGAAGGAGGACGTAGGTCGCCGTAAAATGTCTTGAGTTCACTGAGGCAAAGCTTCAGAGTCTTCAGGACCCTGGCAATTTCGTAAAGTCGACTATTAAGGTATGGTGTTCCTCCAAGAAAAATATAGTCCGTAAGGTGTTGCGAAATGAATCGATCTGCAAAGACAGCACCAGAGATGATCATGTATGGACCAGCAACCCCAATCAAAAACGCAGGACAACAACATGCGTCTCGAATGTGCCGACGCTACAAGACAGTCAACATCTGCAAAGCAGAGAGGAAGAACAACGCACGTCTTCTGCAGAATAGTAAAGGACAAAGTCACACTCCCCTTGGTGAATGGGATCCGATCCTCCTTCCCCAGTATGGTTTTTAACCTCATTGAATCCGGTAGCGGCTTGATCACGTCTTGAAAATTTCTCGCATTGAACAAAGATGGAGCCATCCGGTTTGTAGAATTTGCCACCGTCCCGCATGATTTCGGTTCTCCGAAGCACCTGGTCGTCCACAAGAGCATTCATTGCCGTTGTGATGGCTTTAATTCGATCGTCTTCATTCTCGTAGAAAGCCAACGAATTAGTGACAAGGTCGAAAGCCATGCTAAGTTCGTCAGGAGTAAAAGAGGACTTGTTGATCGGCCTAGACATTTCACGTCGAAATTTCGCAAAGACGGGATGATAAATTTCGATTGGAGGCGCAGTTAGGTTGATAGGACGGCCGTTATATATTGCGTCGGCTTGGTTCTCTTTCTGGGTTTTGCGAAGGGTCGAATTCTTCGCGCCGGTAGAGGGTGGGTCGCGTTTACGGGCTGCGGTAGCCACAGCTTCTCGTTGAACTGAAAAGAGAGGATATGTATTCAGATCCTTGAAAATGGGGACGAGGTGACATACAGATAGACTGGTTCTCCTCATCGATTGGGTAGAGGGCACGGCGCGACGAGGGTGAAGTATTCTCTGCACTTGTTTCTCAGGAGTTGCTTGGGAAAGATGTATAGGCGGGCGTACCAGAAGGCAAATCTACCACGATGTGTACGCGACGGTCATCCGAAGTATTAGGGAAAATTGTCGATATCTTGTCGGCATCAGATAATATTGGGTACGACTCGAGTTTGAGGGTATCAAACTGGGTCTCGAAATCGGCAAGCGAGAGCGATACGTTATGAAGAATGAGCTCGCCGGCATCAAAGTTGGTGAGCTTGATGGACTTCTTCTCCTTGATCATCTCCTTGAGAATGCTGATGTCGTCGTTTTTCGAAATTTTGACGGTGAAAAACTTATTTCGTTCATCGCCGAGGAGGTGGCAGCGGAGCGACAAGAGCGGCAGGGGCGAGCTGGAGACTGGTGCCTGGATATCTGCTAAAAGTCAGAAGGGCAAGTCAGGACGAATTCAAGAAGCGCACCAGTGGGTCTTTGTACCAAAATGTGGACATGGTCATCGTTCAGAGCCTCGCTGAAAATGGAAGAGATTTTCTTCACAGCACGCAGTTGTCTGGGGTCTTCAAGGTCTTCAATTTTGAGTTCCGGTGTAATTCTGTCATCAGAGAGAGACACCTTTGAGAGGTCAAGGGCGCTCAGCCTTGAGTTGGCTCATCTCACCTGGAAGAGGTCGAGATCTGATGCGTCGACGTGTGCGAGCAGGTGAGCTTTGTCCTCCTTGATCAATTTTTTGAGAATGGCGACATTGTCGGTCCTGGGAATCTTGACGGTGAAAACATTGCCTGAATGATCTCGGAGAACGTAGCAGTTGAGTGAGACTGTTGACTCGGACATCGTAGTTGAAAAGAGTGGCGAATTTGATCTGCGGCAGTTTTCCACGGCGTTTACGGCAACATGACCTGTCTCGATCCTCGAAGGCCCGAATTCGAAACCTCACTGGGATGACCGATAAGAAGTATTCATGGCGACGGAGGGCCAGGTTTCCCACTCTCCGTCTGGCACCTCGAGCGACGGAGGCACCTTGGCCAACGACAGCACTTTCGGTCGCGAGACGGAGGGTCCTTGAGCCCACGAAGTCACCCTCTGTGTCGGACTTGCATCTGCCACACCCTCCGTCGCTCGAAATTCAAGACAGAGGTCGCGGCCCTCGATCGTAGACCCTCCTCTCGGGTTCTCTTCGCAATGCGACATCACGACTGTCGACCACCACCGCCGTTACCACCAGCCACCAACACCACCGACAATCGCCAACGACGAAGAAGATAAGAGTCGGAGAGCGCGTGCAAAAGGTGCGCTCATCTTCTCTCATTAATTAATTATTACTTACCTGGCTACCGTGATGGAGGGGATCGACGTTTCCATTTCGAGGCGACGAGGGCCCGGGGGGGCAATCCCTTTTCTTCGCGTCGTATCTATTTTCCAACAACCATGACCAGCCACCCCGGAATGTCTTCTACACTGTCCGAGCACAATGAGACACTGATCGTGTTTCGTGCTCGCCACACTTCGAGACGCCTTTTCCTTGCTCGAAAACCAAGACGGAGGGCTCGTATCGCCGAGGCCCACCCTCCGTCTCTCTTTTCGAGCGCTGAAGGGCGTTGTTCATGCCCCCTGATTTTGTAGTTATTTATTGCATTTGATATCATATGTGTTTTCTTCTCTCCTCAATTTTAGCAAAGGGGTGGACCTAAAATTCTCCGCGGGAACACCGCGAGGAGTCTGGAGTCGCGGGGAAGCCCCAACATATGTTTTCCTGTTTTTATTAACTACTCTTTGCAGATAGCGACGCTTCTTTTGACGCAACGGGGACGGGCGTCTCGTTTTTGTATTTTTAATTATACTTTAATTAATATTTTGCGTGTGACAAGTTACCACACTTGTCGGCTTTCCTTTTCGACGCTCGTCCCTTCCTTTTCGACACGACGCAACGAGGAGGTTTCGCCCCTCGTCGCCCTTTCCTTTTCAACGCGATGCAACGAGGAGGGACGTCTTTTCCTTTTTACAATGGGAAGGAACGAACAGGTACGCTCGCGTTTTCTCTTTTCGTTGTACATACTAACTAACCCCCCCCC
>WNGB01014612.1_pt1 | contig 10464 bp, 11 predicted proteins | sample 5400681 | NCBI WGS metagenome assembly WNGB01 (sample SAMN13153367, study PRJNA577476) | soil metagenome | isolation source: 115 cm soil or saprolite under grassland replicate 2 | place: USA:California | collected 2016-06-15 | reverse complement strand
CGGCTCGCCGACGATCACCAAGGACGGCGTCACGGTCGCCAAGGAAATCGAGCTCGAGAACAAGTTCGAGAACATGGGGGCACAGATGGTCAAAGAGGTCGCCTCGAAGACCTCGGACGTCGCGGGAGACGGTACGACCACAGCGACGGTTCTGGCCCAAGCCATTTACCGCGAAGGCTCGAAGCTCGTCGCCGCCGGCCACAATCCCATGGAGATCAAGCGCGGGCTAGAAAAGGGCGTCGAAGCCATCGTCGACGCGTTGAAGAAGAGCGCCAAGCAGACGAAGGATCCGAAGGAGATCACCCACGTAGGCACCATCAGCGCCAATGGCGATGAAACGGTGGGCAAGCTGCTCGCCGAGGCGATGGAGAAGGTCGGAAAGGAAGGCGTCATCACCGTCGAAGAGGCAAAGAGCGCCGAGACGACGCTCGAGGTCGTCGAAGGAATGCAGTTCGACCGCGGCTACCTCTCGCCCTATTTCGTCACCGACCCCGAGCGCATGGAAGTCGTTTTGGAAGATGTTTACATCCTCTTGTCGGAAAAGAAGATCTCCAACATGAAGGACCTTCTGCCCGTTCTGGAAGCCACCGCGAAGCAGCAAAAGCCGCTCCTCCTCGTCACCGAGGACCTCGAGGGAGAGGCGCTCGCAACGCTCGTCGTCAACAAATTGCGCGGAACGCTGCAGTGCGCAGCGGTCAAGGCGCCCGGCTTCGGCGACCGACGCAAGGAGATGCTCAAAGACATCGCCGTTCTCACGGGCGGCCAGGTCATCGCCGAAGAGCTCGGGCTCAAACTCGAAAATGTCACCCTGGCCGATCTCGGCCGCGCCAAACGCGTCGCGATCGACAAGGACACCACCACGATCGTCGGCGGCGAGGGCAAGAAGGACCAGATCAAGGGCCGCATCGCCGAGATCCGCACGCAGGTCGAAAACACGACCTCCGACTACGATCGCGAAAAGCTCCAGGAGCGGCTCGCCAAGCTGGTCGGCGGCGTCGCCGTCGTGAAGGTCGGCGCGGCCACCGAGACGGAAATGAAGGAAAAGAAGGCGCGGGTCGAGGACGCGCTTCACGCAACCCGTGCCGCCATCGAGGAGGGCATTGTCGCCGGCGGCGGCGTTGCGTTCATCCGGGCGCAGAAGGCGCTCGACAAGCTCGAGGTAGCCGACGAGCAGAAGTTCGGCGTCGCCATTATTCGTCGAGCCATTGAGGAACCGCTGCGGCAGATCGCAGAGAACGCAGGCGAGGAGGGATCCATCGTCGTCAACAAGGTCCGCGAAGGCAAAGGCGCCTACGGATACAACGCGGCGACGGGCGAATACGGTGATCTTCTGGAGCAGGGCGTCATCGACCCGCTCAAAGTGGTGCGTACCGCTCTTCAGAACGCCGCCAGCGTCGCGGGCCTCATGCTGACGACGGAGGCTCTCGTCGCCGAGCGACCGCGAGCCAAGGGCGCTGCGCAGGCGGGCCCCACCGACCACGGCGAGTACTGAATTCGGCGATTGCCGCGATTCCGGCGACCGTCACGTCCGTGCCTCACCGACGCCACCGGCTTTGCTATTGTTGCAATAAGATGAAGTTTCGACCTGCTTTGATAGGCCTCGGTCTTCTTCTCGCATCCATCGGGTGCACTGGCACACAAACGGGACCCTCTGTCGGGCCACCTGCTGGTTCAGGAGGTGGATCAGCGGAAACGGGCGCATCTGGCTCGGGTGGTTCGGGCACAGGCGGCAGCATGGGAAATGCCGGCCCCAGTTGCTTCGGACCGTGCTGCCAGTCCCCCCAACAAGGGGCGATGTGTTCCAGCTCGAACGAGGGGCAGTCGTGCCCCAGTGCGACGCTCTGCGAAGGTGGCCTTGCCCTCTCGCAGGAGCTCGTCTGCCGGGGCGGGATTTGGCAACTCGAGGGCGAGACCTGTCCGAGCCTTGATGGCGGCGTCAGCGCGGAGGGGTGTCCCGCCTCTCAGCCCCACAACGGCGACCCCTGCTCGACACCGGACGCATTAGCGAGTTGTATGTACCGCTTGGTTTGTCCACCTCAGCCTTGCGACGCCGGGTCACCTCCAACCGATGGATCATCCGAGAGCGGGGCGAGCGGCACAGGGTGCGCGTCGCTAGCCGGAAAGGTTGCGTTCGCCATCTGCACCGGCGATCATTGGAGCACGACGCCGCTAGGAACGTGCCAGTAACGTCGAACTCCAGCCGACCCGAACGCCAGTGGACCTGAGCGCATGAGATCTCGGACGCATGCTATCCGGAATCGCGCGTCACTTACGAATACCGGCCGGGATATTTCGTGAACGTCGACCTATTGCTGGAGCACCGATGGTCCAGTCACTTCGTTATGCGCGAATCTCTCGGCTATGCGAAAGTGTTGAACGCGCATGCGGACGTCGTTTGCCCCGAGACCTCGGCATGTCGTTCTGGTGAACCGGCCAAGGGTCCTGCGCATAACCCTGGTTGCACGTGAGCCAGCAGGAGGAGCCCTCCGGAGTGAACCCCGTGCATCTCGACGAACCGTGAGGCGGCGAGATGCAGGGGGTACACGTGCTTCCCGGGCGAGCAGCGCGCTGCAATCGCATCGGCCCAAACCAGCTGCGGCGACGTGCCAATGTCGATCCGGCAGAAGCACCGCTTGGTGGGTCCGCCGAATCTCTTTGCACCGCGAACCGTGATCCGATCCCCTGCTCGTACTCGCCGAGCAGTGTTGACCTGCGCGCGCCTTTACTCCCTGCCGAGTGTCGACTAGTTTCTGCTGCGTGCCGCGTTCCACCTACAAATTCGACCTATGGGGCACTCACCGAGGCCCGCTTCGGCCATCCGTCAATCCGTTCACTCGTGAGTCGACGATGGTTGCGGCGTCGGTCATGAGCGAAGATGAGCATCAAGCAGCGCTCTCCGTTATCGCGCGGCACGGTGGCGGGATCGAAGACGGACGCGGCTCGCTTGCTCTCGCGCAGGCCGAGATTCACTTCGACAATTTCGGACGCGAGGGCACTGACGTCGAGATCACAGGCGACATCGATTCCGCGCTCGACGTCCTGTTCGAGCTTGCCACCGCAGGTCGCCTAGTCGTCATGAACACGCATGAGAGGTGCGACGAGCCTGAGCTCGTGGTCACCAGCGCGGAAGCCCACGCGCAAGCGCTCGCGAGCAACGAGCCCGACTCCGAACTGCCGCTCACGCTTGCCGACAACCCGCTTCAGTTCCTCGTCGCCCTCCTGCCTGGCCATCCGAAGGCAAAAAACTGAACCCCGCAAAAGGCTAGGAGTGGTCCGCATCTTGCTGATGCGCGCCGCCATGGAGTGCAAGCGCTATGACTCGCAGCCGGTCGTGAAGCGTAGTTCACGGTGGCCTGACGCGCAAAAGCAACAATAAGACTTGGACGCGCTTCGCCCTGGTCCTCGCGACAGCGAACGGTTGCTTCTACGGGTACGACACCGATCGGACGGTGACGCGGCTGACATCGACCCGGTACCCCCCACGGTCTCTGTGGCCGTGTACTTCCACCCTCCACCGACCGACGGCACGGGCATTCCCATGGCCATCATCGAAGTGACCGCTGCGCAGCGCTGCTTGCGCCCAAGTGGTGGGTTCTTAGCACGCGGTGCTCAGCGAAGAAGGCCGTGCTCATGTTAACTCTTTGTACTTGCGATTTTGCCGGATCATGTGAACCTCTCGCTTCATGGCCCGGCGCTGCGCGAACGACCGACTTCCGGAGAGGATTGGATGAAACGTGTAGGCCTGATCTTGACTATCGTTGCGACCGCGTGCGGAGGCGCAGCTCAAGAAGACTCCATCGCAGTCGGATCGGGCCCCGGATCCTCCACCGGCACGGGCGCGGGTGATTCCAGCGCAGGTCCGGGAGGTACGTCCGGCTCACTCGGTGGATCGGGAACGAACAGCTCGGGAACCGGCGGAGCCGGGCTGGGGGGAGAGGGCGGGGCGGCCGGAGCGACGCACGATCCCGACGCCTCCTTAGGTGGACCCGACGGCGCGAGCATCGGCGACGCAAGCTGCGTCCGAGCCGTGATCGATCTTTTGTGGCCACCCACCGACGTCTTCGTGATGCTCGACACGTCGGGTTCGATGCTCTGCCCAGCTGCTGACGACACCTGCGAAAACGCGATGCTCCCCTATATGCACCCCACGCGATGGGATGCTGTCGTCGGTGCGATCAACGGCTTCGTCAACGAGGTGCAAAATGCCGGGCTCGCGGTCGGGATCGGTTCCTTCCCCATCGCCCTGGTGGGGATGGCGGGGACTTGCGATGCGACGCGGTACGCGCAGCCCGTTGTACCCATCGCGCCTTTACCAGGCAACGCTCAGCCGATCTCGAATGCTCTGGCCATGGTGACACCTGCCTCGAACACGCCAACGGTTCCCGCTCTCAACGGAGCCATCGAGTACGCAAGGTCGTATGCGAAGGCCACGCCCTCACGCAGCGTCGCGGTGGTCTTGGTGACGGATGGTTTACCCAATGGCTGCGCGTCGACGGTGGCGGCTGCGTCGATGGTTGCCATGTCGGCTTTCGCCGGCTCGCCGTCGATCAGGACGTACGTCGTTGGGCTCGGCAATACGGCATCCTTGGATCAAATCGCGCTCGCCGGATCGGGCAATCTTCAACATTACTTTCCCGCGACCGGCGACGTCGCGGCGAAACTGACGGATGCGCTCCGTCATGTATCGAACGTAGCGCCCTGCGAGTTTGCCCTTCCCATGCGCGCCTTCGATCCCAACCTCGCCATCGTGCAGATCACCGTCGGCCCCAACGGGATGCCTCAAAACGTGACCAGGATTGCAGGAGCGACCGCGTGCGGTAGAACGGGCGGCTGGTACTACGACGACAACGTGCTGCCCAAAACCGTGACGCTATGCCCTCAAGTCTGTGAACCGATCAGGGCCAATCCGGACAGTCACATTCGTCTCATCCTCGGTTGTCCTCCATGATCAGCCGGCGCGAAGGACAAGGAAGCGGCGAAAAGCGTCGATGGTCGGGTAGGCGGGTAGGCAGTTGCTTGGTTGCGGAGATGAAAAAAAACTCTCCACCGGCGTTCGGAAGGGAGCGAACGAGGATGGCGAGGCTCGATTTCGGCGGCGCCGAGGCTTGATGAGGCCGGCCCAGATGGAGCGCTGCCAGAGGAGGGCGGGTGCCGCGCACCTCGGCAACGGGCTCGTCGTCGCCGACCGTCGTGGCTCCGAGTCGTGCGAACAAGGCCAACATGCGTGGTAGCGCTTTCTCGACAGCAGGACGCCTGCTCTTGGGACTCGCGGGAGTGTCTCTTTCGTTCGCCTGTGCTCGCAAGAGTGCCAAGGTAGAGAACACGGCGCGAGGACCACGTTGCTTCGACGTCGTGGCCGCGAACAACTCGCCGTCCACGCGCGCGGTGTTCGAAGCGAAGAAATGCCAGGGCGGTGGTGTGACATGGGCGGGCCTCTTGAACGTTCTGGTTCAAAGACGGGGCTCGTCGAGGGCGGTCGCGGAAGTCACCCCGGGCTGGACGGGCGACGTTCGCACCCTTTCCTGGGACGGCGGTATCGCGCGATTCGCCATCGACGACGAAGGCGATACCGCCCGATTCTGCGCCGATTCGGCGCTCCTCGTCAGCGACATCCAGAACGAAGTGAAGCGGCTGAACACCGAACCCGCCGAGCTCGAACGCACGATGAAAGAGGCGAATCCTTTGGCGCTCGAATGCACGCCGCCGGGTGCCTCTATCTCCGGTCTGCTCAAGGGATTGAACCCATCCCCACCCGTCTTCCCAGCCGAGGCTCGCGCCCGCGAAGAGGGGCTTGCACGCATGCGCGCGCTACTCGCCAAACAGCGCACGTGGTGCTGGGGGAAGGGGGGAGCGCGGTTCGGCGCCAAGGGCGGCGGCTTCACGCTGCACCCCGACGGCCGCGTCACCGAGTTCGGTTCCGGTCCAAGTCTTCAAGTTGGCCGATGGCATTTCGAGGAGGACGGCCGGATCGAAGTCTTCCTTCCCTCCGGAGGGCTTCATCACTTCGACGTGGACGAGAAAAGCAGCTTCGGCTTCAATCACACCGAAGGACGAGAAAATCTTCTCCCCTGCGCGCCACCGTGAGCCATCACGACGCTGCCGCTTCGGCGCAACGGTACTGCCAACATCGGCGTCGATTTCATCGACGAGCCCGACGGCGGCCCTGGCGGTCTCATGTGCACGCTCGTGACCAACGTGTTGAGCTGCACCAACGCTAACATCCCGCAAATCAACCTGGGCCCGCTCAGTGGCCAGGTCTGTCACGATCAATGTCAGGTTCAGCTGGCGGCGGCCGGGGCGACCACGGGGTGCTGGGTCGTGGCCCTCGACACCAATTGCTACTGTCGAGGTGGCGTACTCGCCCTTGGCGGCGAGAGCCTCGGCGGGAGCTGCAATTAAACGGGGCGCGCCGTGGCCAGCGGCTTGCGCGGCTGACTTCGAGGGTGAGCGGCGGCGCGGAAGCTTGACCTTCAGGGGCGGTGGGCTCGCCGCCGGTCCCCTCGTGCCGCTCGGCCACCAGCTGGTCACCGCCTTCCACGACCTCGGGCGCAATTTTCCCTCAAGGAAAGGGCAATGCCGACGTCATCGTCGAGGCTATCCCGGCCCCCCCACCGGTTGCCGTGGCGCCGACCTCCTCCTCAGAGTAGCTGCCACTCGAAGTTGAGGGCGAGCCCGTAGACCAGCAGCCCCTCCTGATAAAACGAGGGGAAGGTTTCGAGTACCAGGCCGAGCCAGTGCTTCTCCAAGACGACCGGCGTGAAGCCGAGGCGCGTCGTGAAACCGAGGCCACCGTCGGGCTTCGACTGGGGACCCGCGGAAAAAGGGTTCTCTCCGAACAACGCGAAGCCCACAATCCCGATCGCTGCGAAGGCGGCGATCGGCGGCACGCTCGACGTTCTGCTTGTGATCTATCTTTTCGGTCGACGGAGAAGTTCCGCGCGCGTCGCGTCGCGGGGCCAGGAGCCGTGCTGAAGCTACCACGTCCGTTGCGGGCGCGCGGTGATTGGCGGTAGAAAGGCGGCATGTCGATCTACCTGCTCGTCCTCGAAATGAAGAAACTCTTGAAGAACCTCGACGGCTGTCTCGAGAAGGCCGTCGCTCACGCGACCGCGAAGCGGGTCGATCCCGACGTGCTACTCGGGACGCGCCTCGCTCTCGATATGTTCCCGCTCGTTCGCCAAATCCAGAACGCGTGTGATCAGGCGAAGTGGGCGGCGGCGCGGTCGGCCGGCAAGCAGGCGCCCGCCCATCCCGACGACGAGAAGACGGTCGCCGACTGCCGCAAGCGGATCGCCACCGTGATCGAGTACCTGGATGGGTTCAGGGCCGCCGACTTCGACGGCGTCGCCGAGCGCAGGGTCGCCCTGCCGCGCTGGGAGGGAAAGTCGATGAGCGCGACCGACTATGTCATCGAGCACGCGATGCCGAACTTCTTCTTTCACTTCACGATGGCGTACGCGCTGCTCCGCCACAACGGCGTCGACATCGGAAAGCGCGACTACCTCGGGCCGGTCAACATGAAGTGATCTGATGCGCGAAAATCGATGTCACGACCGCGCAGGGCCGGCAAGCACCGCATGCGACGGCCCCCTTTGCGTGGCCAGATTCGTCTCATTTGTGCCGGCTAAAGGTCACGGCCGGGCCTGAGCGCGCAAAACCCGTGACCGAACAAGCGCATCGCGTCCGCATCCTGGACGCACGTCCAGTCGGGGTACTTCAGACTGCAATCGCTCGTGGTATCGCAGAGCTGCGCGCAAGCGCCGAGGTCGCCGACGCCGGCGGTCTCGGCTTGGTACAAGCAAGCTCCAATGAGAGGACCGGCATCGATCGCGCCGATGCGAAATCCGCACGCCTCGATGTTGCCCAAACGACAGAGCGCGCTGCAGACGCCGGTCGTTCCGGCGGCGAGGGGAATGCACAACTCTCCGAAGCATTCAGAGTCGGCCATGCAGGGGCTGCCGAGCGGGGCTCCCGTGGTCGGAGGATTGTCAACACAAAGCCCCGACGCGAAATTGCACCTGCGCGACCCACAATCGCCATCACCGGCACAAAGGGGGTAACACCAGGACAATGGACCGACCGGGGCGATGATGCAGATTTCGTCGCGTCGATCGTGACACTTGCTCGTGCCGGCGACGGGAGTGCCGGTCGTACATCCTTCGGTGCAGACGCCATCCGTTTGCGTACCGAGGAGACACACGCCGCCCAACGCCCCGCATTCGTTACCCGCCGCCGTGCACCTGAGGGTGCAAATCCCGTTGGGCCATCCGCCCAAATCGGGGCCGAGATCGTCAGTCGGCCTCAGGCACTTGAATCCTCCGCCGCAATCGACGTCGGACCCGCATGGGATGCCGAACCACGGACCGGCGTCCAACGCCGGACCGGCCCCTGCTCGACCGCTCGCGCCTCCTGCACCGGCGCCTCCTGCACTGGCGCCGGCCCGGCCCGCGGTCCCGTTGTCGACCGACGCGTCGGGTTGAACCGGCCTGTTCGAATCCTCGGCGCTGCAACAGTTCGCATCGGTGGGTCCGAACCCCCCCGAGCCACCCTTTGCAGTGCTCCCGGCCGAGCCGTCGCGAAAGGCACCGCCGCTTCCAGCCGAGCCGTTCGACTCTGGCGTCGACCCGCCGCAAGCCAGCGAAGCGTCAACGCGAAGACCAAGCAAAGCTCGCATCGTCGCATCATGGCAAGATTCTCCTCTCGTACGTTTCACCGGATGCGAAGCGAATGCAAGCATCGGAGGTTAACGGCGGGAGAGCCAAATGGGGTTCGTGAAGGCGAGCGGCTGAATCGGCATGTACGGCAGCACGTCGTCCATGGCGCGCGTTCCGCGCACGACGACGATCACGACTTTCGGCGCGTTGCTTTCGAAGGGCACGTCGAAGTCGCGCTCGAAGCGGATCGCCTGCGCGTGCGCAGTGGCGAGGTCCGAAGGGAGCGGGGCGGGGACCAATTCGAGAACCGCTTCACTTCCGCACCTCAGCTTGAGGGGGAGAGGAAGAGCAAGCGGGATCGGAGATCAAGCCGCGTTGATGTTGAGCGAGGATCTGTCGCCGGGTTGCGCGGCGAGAAACGAAGCCGATCTCGGAGCCGACCTGCAGCGCGCGTCGGCTTTTCTCAGACATTTCAATAAAGTCGACGAAAGTAATTTTGTGCGATTCTGGGCTCATCGATCGTCCATTTTGGCGCTTCGAAAGCGTAGACGAGTGATACCCTCACCCTGGCGCGGTACTTGCGAACGCTGCCGTTGTGGTCGAGCGTGAAGTCGAGCTTCACGACTTCGGTGTCGAACGCCGGTGTCGAGACGACGTTGTCGGCGACCCGGCGAACGATGCATCGATCGGCGAGTGATTCGATGGCACTTTTCACGGCCGCCGCTGCGGCTCGTTCCCACGATTTTGAGCTCACGCCGACCGTTTCGATCTCTCTGCAGAGGCTCATGTTTCGCGCTCCATCGCCTCCGCCACGAAAGTGCTCACAGGCACCTCCGATCTGTGCCGCTATAGGTACAACGCAAACTCTGGCAGCAGACCGATCCGCCGCAGCTTTGCATAGGGGTGCAGAGAATCGCGCAGCTTTCTCCGGCACACGAGACGGACGTTGCGCAACTCCCGAATCCCGAGCACCGGATCTCGGAGTTGCCGCTCCCCTGCACGGCACCTGCGCATGACGTCGGCCCTCCGCAAGTGATGTTGCACTTCTGTGGCGAGCCGAGACACGTCACGCCGCCCGCGCATGCGTGGGCGCCGATGCACGACAGCTCGCATTCTTTTGCGCTGCAGCTCAGCAGCCGAGGGCAGCTGTCTTTCTCCAGGCACCCGACGCTGCAGCGCGTTCCCGCGCACTGCACGATCCCCCCGCAACTCTGCGTGCCGCTGCAACTGATGTCGCATTGCGTGGCAAGCGAGCAATCGACGCCCCCCGCGCAGCTGCCCGAGCTCGCACAAAGCACTCTGCAGGGCACGCCCGGCGGGCACACGACGCGTGTGCTGCAACCGTGGCTCTCGTCGCAGCGAATGACGCATTCGCCCGCGACGCAGGTTCCGATCCCCCTGCTCTCGCACTCCTTGTTGCATAGGGCGCCGGCCACACCGGCGTCCGCGTCGAGCAGCGGCGCGCGGTCGATGATTACGTCCTTTGCCGCGAAGACATCCGCCGAACCGTCCCCATGGGCGACGACTTCGATGGTTGCGGCATCGACGGCGTCCCGCTCGACGGCGGCATCGACGACCGCGCCGTCGTGGCGGTCGGACGGGCCGAACAGATCCGACGGGTCTGAGCTACAGCCAACGACGGCCGCAATGACGAAAAGGCAAGAGACCCCCCTAGCGCCGTTCGAACGTCGTCTTTTCATCACTTCTTCTCCGGGTTGCTGTTAATTGGTAAGTGGCAGCGCGCTGGCTGCTCGCTGGAGTCGTGTCATACGGATCAGATCCGCAGCAGACTGGAACTCTTCGGCGAGTT
>WNGB01014611.1_pt1 | contig 10465 bp, 8 predicted proteins | sample 5400681 | NCBI WGS metagenome assembly WNGB01 (sample SAMN13153367, study PRJNA577476) | soil metagenome | isolation source: 115 cm soil or saprolite under grassland replicate 2 | place: USA:California | collected 2016-06-15 | reverse complement strand
ACGACCATGTCGTGCACCGGCGGACCGGACGGCTCGGCGGCGACCAACGCCTTGACCAGCGCCGGGCGCGCCTGCGCGAGCGGCCAGCCGTACTGGCCCGACTGCGAGTGCACGAGCACGATCGAGGGGCCGACGCGGTCGAGCAGCGCCGCCAGCGCGTCGACATTCATCTTCGACTGCAGCTCGCGGTTCTCCATCGAGGGAACGTTGGAGGCAAAATAGTTGTCGAACGCGGGATCGCCGGGCAGCGCGGTGCCGGGCCACTGCGTGTGCAATTTCGCCTGCGGCCAGAGATTGTATTTCTCGCTGGTCGAGAACCGCTGCATCGCGTATTCGCGGCTTTGCGCCCGGGTCTGCCCGTACACCTCGCCGATATAGGGCGAGCGCCCGCGCGCGACCTGGTCGACCACATAGACCGCATAGCCTCGGCGCAGGAAGAACGTCGCCCAGCCCTCGCGCCCGTCCGGCGTGCTGATCCAGCCGCTGCCGGTCTGGCTGCCGCCGTGGATCATGATGATCGGATAGGGCGAAAGCTGCCGTTGCGGGATCTGGAATTGGACATAGGCCTGACCGACCATCGGAACAGCGCCTTTGGTCTCGACGTAGCGCCAGCCGATGTAGAAATTGCCCTGCTTGGCGATGGTCAGGGGCTCGTCGGCCGCGACCGCAACATTGGCGGCGAGGATAAGAAACAACCCACCCACGGCCAGTCGTCCGCCAGTCCATCGTATGGACTCGGTCCGTGATCGGCGATCAATGCGGCCCATGGGTTTCCTCCCTATATCGGCGGCGGATCGTTCACCCTTGTTGTCGTTGTTGGTATTGCGCGCAGCCTATCAGCATTCGCCGGCTACGGAAATCCGCAGCGATGGTGCGCGGATTTGCGGGTTTTCAGCCCGCGGGCGCCGTGGCATCATTCCGGCAAAGGGAGGACCACAACCATGACCAAGGCATCCAAAATTTCGCTGGCAGCGTGGTCGACCGCCGCCCTCATGGCCAGCGTCGCACCCGTCACCGCGGCCGACGTGACCTACGAGCGGCTGCGCAATCCGGAGCCGCAGAACTGGCTCATGAACCATCGCGACTTCGGCTCACAGCGCTACTCGCCGCTCGACATCATCAACAAATCGAACGTCAAGAACCTCAAGCTCGCCTTCGCGGTTCCGCTCGGCGGCAAGGCCGGCAACGAATATGTCGAGGCGACGCCGCTGGTCGACAACGGCTTTATGTACATCACCGACGTCTGGGGCGTGGTCTACAAGATCGACGTGCGTGACGGCCAACAGGGCAAGATCCTGTGGAAGATGGATCCCGGCCAGCAGAAGCCCGACCGCAACCGCGGCGTCGCGCTGTGGAACAATCTGGTCATCTCGGTGACCGGCTACGACGGCCGTATCATCGCCACCGACGCCGAAACCGGCCAGATCGTCTGGGACAAGAAGCATGGCGACCAGCGCGACCTCGAGTTCAGCGCGGCGCCGCTTGCGCTGAAGGACACTATCCTCATTCCGGCTTCGGGCGGCGACAACGGTGTGCGCAACTGGCTCGCCGGGCTCGATCCCAAAACCGGTGAGCAGCAGTGGAAGACCTTTGTGATCCCGGCGCCGGGCGAGCCGGGCAGCGAGACCTGGAAGGACAAGAACAATGCCTGGGAGACCGGCGGCGGCGCCATGTATGTGACCGGGTCCTACGACCCGGCGACCAACCTCACCTATTGGGGCACCGGCAACCCGGCGCCGCGCTATGACTCTTCCCATCGGCCCGGCGACAATCTGTTCACCAACAGCAGCGTCGCCTTCGATGCCGCGACCGGCAAGATCCAGTGGCATTTCCAGCACACCGCGAACGACAACCGCGACTACGACTCGGCGGGGCCGCAGATCATCATCGACGGCAACGTCGGCGGCGAGCAACGCAAGCTGCTCGTCCACGCCAACCGCAACGGCTTCCACTACACGCTGGATCGGCAGAACGGCCAGTTCCTCAAGGCCGTCCAGTACTCGCAGAAGGTGACCTGGACCAAGGGCATCGATGCCAAGACCGGCAAACCGGTCGACTACGATCCGCGCAAGGACGTGCAGAACTTCGCGATCGACTGGAAGGGCGGCGCCGAGGTCATGAAGAATGCCTGCCCGGACGTGCACGGCGGCACCAATTTCTGGCCGCCGTCGTACAGCCAGAGGACGAAGCTTCTCTACATCGCCGGCAATGAAGGCTGCGCCGATATCGTTCCCGACCAGACCGCGCATGTGCCCGGCAAGTTCGGCGGCGGCGGTTATCGCAACGAGGCGCGCATCACCAGCGGGCTGGTCGTGCTCGATCCGGCCTCGGGCGAGGTCAAGACGCGCAAGGAGCACGCCTATCCCAATCACAGCGGCGTGCTCACCACCGCCGGCGGCATCGTGGTGACGGCGTTGCTCGACGGCACCGTCGTGGCCTATGACGACCAGACGCTGGAGGAACTGTGGAAGGTCAACACGGGCACCGGCTTCGTCGGCCCGCCCATGACCTACGCGGTCAACGGCAAGCAGTACATCGCGATCGCCTCGGGCCTCAACAACGTCGCCCGCGCCAAGCTCGCGCGCTCACTGGAGATGAAGAACCAGTCGAATGCGACCATGCTGTTCGTGTTCGCGCTCCAATAACCACGACAATAGCGACCGCATGAAACATGGAATTCGACTACGGGCGGCGCTGGCTCTGCTGGCGGCCGCCTTCGCCTATGCGCCGGCCTTGGCCGACGAGCCGTTCTACAAAGGCAAGACGATCTCCCTGATCGTCGGCTCCAACGCGTCGGGCGGCTATGACACCTACGGGCGGCTGCTCGCCCGCCACATGGGCAAGCACATCAACGGCCATCCGAACTTCGTGGTGCAGAACATGCCGGGCGCCGGGGGGCTGCGCTCCGCCAACCATATCTACAACGTGGCGGTGAAGGACGGCACGGTCATGGGCATCTTCGACCAGGCCGTCTTTCTCGATCAACTTCTGGGCGCCGCGACGCTGCGCGGCGACGTGACCAAGTTCAACTGGATCGGCCGGATGATCGGCAACAGCGCCGTGTTGTTCGCCTGGCACACCGCCAAGGTGAAGAGCGCTGCCGATGCGCTCAAGGACGAGCTGATCGTGGCGGCGCCCGGCTCCTCGTCACGGCTCAACTGGACCGCGCTCAATGCGCTGGCCGGTACCAAGCTCAAGCTGCTCACCGGCTACGAGGGGCCCGCGACCGCGAAGATCGCGATGGAGCGCGGCGAGGTCGAGGCGCTGAGCCTGCCCTGGTCGGTGCTGCAGGCGGAAAATCCGGAATGGCTGCGCGACAAGAAGATCAACCTCATCCTGCAGACCGGCATCGAGAAGAACCGCACCCTCCCCGACCTGCCGCGGATGGTCGATCTCGCCCGCAACGAGGACAATCGCAAGGTGCTGGAAATCTTCGCCACCTCCTCGGTCGTCGGGCGCTCGTTCGTGGCGCCGCCGGCGGTGCCGAAGGAGCGCGTCGATGAGCTGCGGGGAGCCTTCACGACGATGGTGAAGGATGCTGACTTCCTCGCCGACATCGCCAAGCTGAACTTCGATCTCGAGCCCATGTCGGGCGAGGACCTGCAGGCCTTCATCGCCAAAGACTACCCGCCCGCGCTGATCGAACGGGCGAAGGAGATCGCCCGCAAGAACGCGAATTAGTCTTTCCGAAGCTCGGACTCTCCTCCTCCCCTCCCCCCGCGAAGCGGTGGGGAGGGGTGAGGGGTGAGGGGCAAGCGCGAATTCGGTGCCTCGTCGAAGCACCCCCCACCCCCCTCGCTACGTTCGCGACCCTCCCCACCGCTCGCAAGTGCTCGCGGGCGGGAGGTGACTCGCGGCTCGATCACCGCTTAGTGGACGATTTGATCGTGCGGCGAGATCTACTCGTCGCCCGAATAGCGCTGCTCGGCCCAGGGATCGCCGCGATTGTGATAGCCGTTGACCTCCCAGAAGCCGGGCCGGTCATCGGTCGTGACTTCGATGCGCGATAGCCATTTCGCGCTCTTCCAGAAATAGAGATGCGGGACGACGAGGCGCACCGGTCCGCCGTGCTCGCGCGCGAGCGGCGCGCCCTGCCAGCGATGCGCCAGGATGGCGTTCTCGGCGGCGAAATCTTCGAGCGTGAGATTGGTCGTGTAGCCGTCGTAGCTGTGCAGCACCACGAAGCCAGCCTCAGGTTTCGGCATCACGGCGGCGAACACGTCCCGCGTCAGCACGCCCTCCCAGCCGTTGGCGTAACGCGACCAGCTGGTCACGCAGTGGATGTCGGAGATTTCCTTGCTCTGCGGCAGACTCAGAAATTGCGCCCAGTCCCAGCTCGCACGATTTTCGACCGCGCCGTCGACGTCCAGCCGCCAGCGCTCGTGCGCGATGTTGGGATGCTGGCCGAGGTCGAGCACCGGCCAGTCCTTCACGATGTGCTGGCCCGGCGGCAGCCGCTCCGACTCCGGCCGGGCGATGCGGCCGGTCAGGAACCGCCCTTCCCGCGCCCAGCGCTGCTTGGTGCGCGTCAGTTTGGTCGGGGCGGCGCTAGGCGCATCGTCGGTCTCGTCCGTCATCATTCGCCCTTCGCGCCGGCAGCCTTGAGCACCGGACCCCACTTCGCGACCTCCGCCACCAGATGCGCCTTCAAGGCAGCGGGCGTCGCTTGGTCCATCGGCACCGGCTCGGTGCCGAGCGCGGCCAGCCGCTCGATTACCTTCGGGTCCTTGAGCGCCGCCTGCAGCGCCGCGTTGAGCTTGCCGATCACGTCAGCGGGCAGGCCGCGTGGCGCCCACATCGCATGCCAAGCGGTGACTTCGAAGCCCTTGAGGCCGGCTTCGTCGAGCGTCGGCAGGTCCGGAAGGACGGACAGGCGCGCCCGCGTCGTCGCCGCATAGCCTTTGATCTTGCCCGCCTTGATCTGGTTCGTCGTGGTCGTGGTCTGGTCGCACATCAGGTCGAACACGCCGCCGAGCAGATCGGTCATCGCCGGCCCGGTGCCGCGGTAGGACACCGCCGTCATCTTGATGCGCAGCGCGTCCATGAACAGCAGCGAGCACAGGTGGGCGACCGAGCCGACGCCCGCATGCGCGTAGGTGACGTCGGCCTGCTTCTGTTTCAGCCAAGGGATCAGGTCGGCGATGGTCTTGGGCTCGAGATTGGCCTTGCCGACGATCGTCATCGGCACGTCGGTGATGCGGCCGATCGAGTCGAAATCGTCGATCACGTGGTAGCGCAGGTTGTCGTAGAGCGCCGGCGCGATCGCCTGCGCGATGTGCCAGACCGCGAGCGTGTAGCCGTCCGGCGGCGACTTCGCGACCCGCGCCATGCCGATCGTGCCCGCTGCGCCGCCGGCGTTCTCGACCACGGCCTGCTGACCGAGCGAACGCGACATCGACTCGCCGATCATGCGCGCGACCGCGTCGGTCGGGCCGCCGGCCGCGGCCGGAACCACGATCGTGACCGGGCGCGCCGGATAGGTCTGCTGCGCCGACGCGGCGCCGAAGCTGGCGACAACGCCGGCCAGCACGGTCAGTCCAACTCGGGTCGTTCGCATGAGAACCTCCCTGGCGCTATTCGTTGTCTCCCGAGAGCGCGGTACACACCGCGCCGGTGACCTGCGCGGTCGTGGCCTTGCCGCCGAGATCGGGCGTGTGCAGCGAGCGGTCGGCCGTCACCCGTTCGATCGCGCGCATCAGCCGCACCGCCGCGGCCTGCTCGCCCAGATGCTCGAGCATCATCACGCCCGACCAGAACGTGCCGATCGGGTTGGCGATGCCTTTGCCCATGATGTCGAAGGCGGAGCCGTGGATCGGCTCGAACATCGACGGGAATTTGCGCTCGGGATTGAGATTGGCGGTCGGCGCGATCCCGAGCGAGCCGGCGAGCGCCGCCGCCAGATCGGACAGGATATCGGCGTGCAGGTTGGTGGCCACGATCGTGTCGAGCGTCTGCGGGCGCAATGTCATCCGCATGGTCATGGCATCGACCAGCATCTTGTCCCAGGTCACGTCGGGATACTCGCGCGCGACCTCGGCGGCGATCTCGTCCCACATCACCATGCCGTGCCGCAGCGCATTCGACTTGGTGACGACGGTCAGGAGCTTGCGCGGGCGCGAGCGCGCGAGCGCGAAGGCAAAGCGCATGATGCGGGTGACGCCGGCGCGCGTGAACATCGACACGTCGGTCGCCGCTTCCTCGGGCAGCCCGCGATGCACGCGGCCGCCGACGCCGGCATACTCGCCCTCCGAATTCTCGCGCACGATCACCCAGTCGAGCTCCGGCCCCGACACGTTGCGGAGTGGGCTCACGATGCCGGGCAGGATGCGGGTCGGCCGCACATTGGCATATTGATCGAACGGCTGGCAGATCGCGAGCCGCAGGCCCCACAGCGTCACATGGTCGGGCACGTCGGGCGCGCCCGCGGAGCCGAACAGGATCGCGTCGTGGCCCCTGATCTGGTCGAGGCCGTCCGCCGGCATGAACGCGCCGGTCTTCTTATAGCGATCCGAACCCCAGTCGTAATGATCGAACGCGACTTCGAACCCGCCGTCACGCTGGGCGCAGGCCGCGAGCGCCTCCACGCCAGCTGCGATCACCTCGGTGCCGATGCCGTCTCCGGGAATGGCCGCGATCCGATACCGGCGCATGACTCGCTACTCATTCCGCCGCGGCGCTCGGCACCAGCGCGCGCACGCCCGGCAGGTCGGCGATCTGCGGCAGCACCTCCTTGGCAAACAGCGTCATGCTCCGCACCGTGCGCTGGTGATCGAGGAAGCCCGCCTGCTGCATCATCAACAAGTGATCGAAGCCGCCGACCCGATCGTAGAAGCGCTTGATCTGCGCCGCCACCTGGTCGGGCGTGCCGTACATGACCACGCCCTGCTCCTTCTGGAACTCGAGCGTCTGCGCACGGATCGCGGCGGTGCGCCCGGCATAGGCGCCCTGCAGCGCCTTCACGTTGAGCGCGACCGGCACGTAGCCGGGCGGATTTCTGAACTGGGGCGCGACCTTGACGTTGATGTACCAGGACAGCTCGCGCGCGCCGCTTTCAGCGTCGACTTCGGTATCGCCGGTGTAGACCAGCGGCATGAACGCCATGCCGCCGCCGCCCGGCAAGCCGCAGTCGCGATAGGCGCTGCGGTAGGCGTCGAACATCTCGCGCACCTTGTCGTAGGGCTGCAAGAAGGTCGCGAATACGTAGCCGCGGCTCGCGACCTTGCGGATGGCGTCGAAGTCGCTCGATCCGGTGATCCAGATCGGCGGATGCGGGCTCTGGTAGGGCCGCGGCCAGATGTTGACGGCGCGGCGATGGGTGAAGCGGCCCTCGAACCGGAACGGACCATCGTGAGTGGTCCACGCCTTGACGATAAGGTCGACACCTTCCCACAGCCGCTCGACCGTCTGGGTCGGATTGGTGTTGGCGGCGTAGATCTCATAGGGCACGCCGCGCACGAAGCCTGATTCCAGGCGGCCACGCGAAATGACGTCGATCATCGCCATTTCCTCGGCGATGCGGATCGGGTCGTTGCGGTTGGCGACCGGATTGCCGAGCACACAGATGCGGCCGCGCTTGGTCTGCCGCGCCAGGATCGCGGCCGTGAGCGGCACCGCGGCATTGAGGCAGGTCGCGGTCTGGTGATGCTCGTTGACCATGTGATTGAAGCCGAGCTCGTCGGCGATCACGTATTCGTCGAGATAGCGCCCGTAGAGATCGGCGCCGATCTTCGGATCGAACACCTGGTTCGGCATCGAGACCCACATGCTGCTCACCTCTTCGAGCGGCGGCAGATAGGGATAGGGCATCTCGGTGAAGTGCCAGACCTTCATGGGCGGTTCCCGAACCATGCGAGCGTTTGCTTTGAAGCGGACTGCTCCATCCCCGTCACCCTGAGGTGCACGAGCGAAGCGAGGGCCTCGAAGGGCGACGGCCCGTATCTTGCCGCCAACCGGGGCCGCATCCTTCGAGGCTCGCTTCGCTCGCACCTCAGGATGACGGGTCGAGAGTCTTGTTGGTGCAACGTCAGGCGATCTGGCCTCTAGTCTATGCTAATCCAAGAAGCTGCGCAGGTGCCCCATGAACGCCTGCGACTGTTCGAGATGCGGATAGTGCCCGGCCTGCCCGATGACAGCGAGCCGCGCGCCCGGTACGTGCTTGGCCATGGTGCGGCCGTAAGCCGGCGTGACAATGCCGTCGTTCTCACCCCAGACGAACAGCGTCCTGGTCGTCACCCGCTGCAGCCGGTGCCTGAGCTTGGGCATGTGCAGGTAGGGTTCCCAACAGAAGCGCGCAAAGCTCTCGCTGTTGCGCGCGATGATCGCCAGCGCGTCCTCGGACATGCTCTTGTAGTCGCGCTCGGCCTTCGCCGGGTCGAACCACTTGAGCTTGGTCACCGTGGCGGGATGCAGCATCCAGATGTCGGCGATCTCGGGCTCGTCGGGCGCGCCGAATCGCGCGCCATAGGGCGCGGCCAGCACCATCCTGGCGAACGCCGCAGCGTCCTTGGTCGCCATTTCGAGCGCGATCCAGCCGCCGAGCGAGCACCCCAGCACGTCGATGCCGCGCAGGCCGAGCCGGTCGAGCAGTTCGAGATAGAGGTAGGCAATGTCGTCCGGGTTGGTCACCCAGTCGGGCCGCTCGGAGCGTCCGAAGCCGGGCGGTGACGGGATGATCAGCGCGCGCTCGGCGCTGAGCAGGTCGAGGAACGGCGGCTCGAGCTCGAGTGCCTCCTCGCCATACAGGAGCAACAACGGCCGGCCCCGGCCGATGCGGACGACCTCGAGGCGGATGCCGGCGACCTCGACGAAACTCGTTGCTGCTCGATCAGCCACGTCTCACAGGTCGTTCAGGAATTTCAGCTTGCCGGACCATTTGCGCGCGATCTCGGCCGCATACTCGGGGTCGACCGCGTTGACCTTCGGGAACTCGTCCTTCCACGCAAACGGCCGCACCGCGTAGATGATGATGCGGCTGTTGGTGAGGTCGTGCTGGGCGCGGCGCTCCGGCAGCAGCATCGGATCGATCAGGCCGGTCCACATGCCGTCGATGATGTCGGTCGCGGTCTTGGGGTCCCAGCGCGTGGCGACCGCCCACATCACCTCGGCCGGATTGGTGATGTCGATGTCGTCATCGACGATGATGATGATGCGCCCGAGATAGGTCGAGGAGCCGCAGCCGGCGGCGACCAGGCCCGCCATCTTGGCATGGCCGGCGTGCTGCTGGTCGATTGCGATCACGTTGATGAAACGCGAGCCGCCGCCCGGCATCTTCCACACGCCCTTGATGCCCGGCACGCCGGCGGCTTCGAGATCGTCCCAGAGCGCGGCGGCGCGGATCAGGCCGGAGCCCGCGGTGCCGTAATAGGTGCCGGGATAGATCGGCCGCGCCGGCGGCGTCGCGCACTGGATCGGATCATCGCGATGGTAGATGGCCTTGACCTGCAGCACCGGCTCGGGCCCGGACGATGTGTAGTAGCCGGGCCATTCGCCGAACGGACCCTCCTCCATCGTCAGCTCCTTGGGCGACGGCATGAGCCCCTCATAGACCAACTCCGCATCGTTCGGGAATGGCACGCCGGTGACGCGGCCTTTGACGAGCTTGATCGGCCGCCCGATCCGCCCGCCGGCCACGTCGAACTCGCACACACCTTTCGGCACCGTCGTCGCCGCCACCGCGCCGAGCGCCGGCGCCTGGCCGACCGAGACTACCATCGGGCAGTGCTCGCCGCGCGCCCACCACTTCTTGCGGATCATGTCGACGTGCTTGCCCGGCTCGATGAAGATCGAGAGCGTGCGCTTGTCGCGCACCGAGACCCGGTAGGTGCCCGCGTTGACCCAACCGTCGTCGGGGTCCTGCGCGATCACCATGCACTCGGTGCCGATGTATTGGCCGCCGTCGTTGCCGTGCCACTTCGGCGCCGGGAACGCGAGGATGTCGACCTGATTGTCCATCAGCACGTTTTCGAACACCGGCCCGTCGCTGACGTATTCCGACGGGATCGGTTCCGACTGCTTGCGCCGGTGCTTACGGTAGTTCTGCACGAGCTCGAGGCCGACGCCGTCGTTGAGCACCTTCGACGAGCGCACGTTGCAGACAACGCGGTGCTCGTCGGGATACCCTTTGATCTTGCGAAACAGCAGGATCGGCGGAACCGGCTTCTGCAGGCTCAGCTCGTAGAGGGCGCCCATTTCGAGATGGGGATCGGCGCCTTCGACCACTTCCAGCGCGCCAATCTCCTCGGCGACTTCAAGACATTTGCGGAGATCGGAAACGGCCGCGAGGCGCGTGGCCTGGTCGACGGACTTGCTCACCGTTTCTGTTCCAAATGGCGGGAGCGACGGGACTCGAACCCGCGGCCTCCGGCGTGACAGGCCGGCGCTCTAACCAACTGAGCTACGCCCCCTTTTTCGGGAGTCCTGCGGACTTAAATGCCGACCCTGTCCAAGTCAAGGCGCGCTGCCGCCG
>WNGB01030445.1_pt1 | contig 10470 bp, 12 predicted proteins | sample 5400681 | NCBI WGS metagenome assembly WNGB01 (sample SAMN13153367, study PRJNA577476) | soil metagenome | isolation source: 115 cm soil or saprolite under grassland replicate 2 | place: USA:California | collected 2016-06-15 | reverse complement strand
GGGCTTCGCCGGGAGGAAGTCGCGCTGCTCGCCGGAGTCAGCGTCGACTACTACACCCGCCTTGAGCGTGGGAACATGAGCGGAGTTTCCGAAAGCGTTCTGGAGGCGCTGGCCCGTGCCCTTCAGCTTGACGAGGCGGAGCGTGCGCACCTCTTCGACCTCGCACGGGCGGCGGGCACAACGGCGAGAACCGGTCGCCGCCCAACGAAGCAGCGGGTCCGGCCGAGCGTGCAGCACATGCTCGACGCGATGACCGGCGCGCCCGTGCTCGTGCAGAACGGCCGCTTGGACATCCTCGCCGCGAACCCGCTCGGGCATGCCCTCTACTCGGAGCTGTACGTCGACCCGGTCCGGCCGGTCAACCACGCCCGGTTCATCTTTCTCAACCCGCGAGCGCACGACTTCTACGGCGACTGGGAGCGTGCCGCGAACGACACCGTCGCCATCCTGCGTTCCGAAGCCGGCCGGGATCCATACGACCGTGGCCTGTCAGACCTTGTCGGAGAGCTGTCGACACAAAGCGAGACGTTCCGCACCCGCTGGGCCGCCCACAACGTCCGCATCCACCAGACCGGCGTCAAGCATTTCCACCACCCGGTCGTCGGAGACCTCAGCCTGACGTTCGAGATGATGGAGCTCAGGCCGACACCGGTCTCAGCATCCTGACGTACATTGCTGAGCCCGGCTCGAAGTCCGAGGAGGCGCTGAACCTCCTCGCGAGCTGGACGGCGACGCTCGACCAGGCGGAGCCGGCAAACGTGACGGACGAAGCTTGATCCGGGCTGGGGGTCGGCGGGTTTGTGAGTTCAGGCTGGGACGAGTTCTCGCCGCTTCGCCTCGATCGCATGCAGTAGTTCCTCGAACGAGTCCGCGAACTTCTGGACGCCTTCCTTCTCGAGCGTCGCCGTCACGTCGTCGTAGTCGACACCGGCCTCCGCGAGTTGCTCGAAGACGCGCTTCGCCTCGTCGAGTCCGCGTTCGAGCGTCGGCGCCACGGTGCCGTGGTCCTGGAAGGCCCGGATCGTCTCCTCCGGCATCGTGTTCACCGTTTCGGCTCCGATGAGTTCTTCCACGTACATGACGTCGGAGTAGGCGGGGTTCTTCGTTGAGGTCGAGGCCCAGAGGCAGCGTTGCCGCCATGCCCCTCTGGCCGCGAGCGCCTCCCAGCGCTCGCCTGCGAAGGTCTCCTGGTAGCGCTGGTACGCGAGCTTGGCGTTTGCTATCGCGAGCTTGCCCTTGAGGTCGTCGTGGCCGGCGAGCTCGTCCAGCCGCCGGTCGGCCTCGCTGTCGACGCGGGAGACGAAGAAGCTCGCGACCGACGCGACACTGCCAGCCTCGCCACCTGCCTCGACGAGCCGCTCGAGCCCGCGGATGTAGGCCTCGGCCACCTCGGCGTAGCGCTCGAGCGAGACGATCAGGGTCACGTTGATCGACCTGCCCCTGGCGATCATCTCCTCGATCGCGGGCAGCCCGGCCTTGGTCGCCGGGATCTTGACGTAGAGGTTCGGGCGGTCGATCAGCTCGTGCAGTCGGTGCGCTTCCGCAATCGAGGCGTCGGTGTCGTGGGCGAGGTTGGGGTCGACCTCGATCGAGACGTAGCCGTCGCAGCCGCGGCAACCTTCGTCCCAGACCGAGCGGAGGAGGTCGGAGGCATCGCGTACGTCCGTCGCCGCGAGCTGGATGAAGATCTCCTTCGGGTCGTTCTCCGTCTCGATCAGGTCGCGAAGCTGGTCGTCGTACGCGTCGCCGGCGGAGATCGCCTTCTGGAAGATGGTCGGGTTCGAGGTGACGCCGGAGACGGCGTCTTCGCGCATCATGCGCGCGAGCTCGCCGCCGCGGAGGAGTTCGCGCGAGAGGAAGTCGATCCAGACGCTCTGGCCGTGGTCTGCGAGCCGGTGGAGTGGTGTGCTCATCGCCATGGCCTAGTAGCCGCTGTAGCGCTCGGCGATCACGTTCTCGTCCTGCACTCCCGCCTCCTGGAGCGCCTTCTGCACTCCCTCCGCCATCGCCGGCGGGCCGGCGACCAGAAACGTGTACTGGTTGAGGTCGTCGTCGAGGTAGTGCTTCACGAACTCACCATCCACCTTGCGCGTCTCTCCCTCCCAGCCCGGGTCTTGGGTCATGGTGAGGATGAGCCGGAAGCCGGGGAGTGCCTGCTCGAGCTCCCGGAGCTCGTCCAGGAAGGCCGTGGACTCGCGGTCGCGGTTCGAGTAGACGAGCGTCACGCGATAGGGAAGCCGCTCCTCGTGGATGTAGCGGAGCATGCTCCGAAAGACGGTGATCCCGATTCCGCCGGCGACGAAAACGAGCGGCCGAGACGTCTCTTCGGGCAGCGCGAATTTCCCCTTCGGCGGCTCGACCTCGACCTCGCTCTCCACTGGAAGCTCGCGCAGCGTTCGCTTGAAGGCGCTGTCCCGCATGCGTGTAGCGAAGCCGAGCACGCCTTTCTCGTTCGGCGAGGTCACGACGGTGATGTGTCGGCGCAGCCCCCTGTCGTCCTCGTCACCGACGCTGGGGAGCGTGACGAAGAAGTACTGCCCGGGCCTGAAGTCCACTTCTTCGCCCAGAAGGTCAAAGGTCACCAGGAGCGTTCCCTTCGCGACTTCCTGTTTTTCCTTGATCCGAGCTCTCACGCCCGAGTCCTATCCGTAGACGAATTCGGTTCTCCGTTCGGTAGTTGGTGTCCCGAGCCCGCCGGTTCTTACCGTCGGGCCTGCGCCGATTGGGTCTGAGCCGCGGCACCGCATTGCGCAGACGATCGGGCAGCGACGTAAGTACGGCCGCCAGGGCGACACAGATCCTCCGACACCGACCGACAAGGAGGAGCAAATGCCCTGGGGAAGTTGGATCAACGATCTGCCGACCGAGTTCTTCCTGGTCGTGCACATCGCTGCCTTCGCGCTCGGAGCCGGCTTCGCCTGGCTGGCGTTCAAGCGTGAGCTGGCGCTGCTCGGCTCGGCGTTCTCGCTCTTCGCCGCCGCCGAGCTGGTCTACATGACCTACCACCTCGACTGGACCGTGTTCCTGTTCGCGCACACGATCGCCGAGGTGCTCGACCTGACCGCGTTCGTGCTCGTGTTCGCGGCGGCGGTCTACTCGGCCGTGCGCCGGCCGTCGCTCCAGGCCAGCCGGTCATGAGCTTGAACCGGTTCTTCCTTCCAGCCGCGGCGGTGCTCGTCGCGACCGTGGTCGCGGCTGGCTGCGGCGGCACGGGCTCGAGCGAGCCGGTGGCGACGACCAAGGTGACGATGGCCAAGAGCTACCGCTTTGACCCCGGGACAATCGAGGTCAAGGCCGGCGACACGGTCACCTGGACGAACAAGGACAACTTCACCCACACGGTCAAGGTCGACGGCCAGGAGGACCACAAGGTCGGCCGCGGCGACAGCGTCTCGATCACCTTCGACAAGCCAGGCCGCTACGACTACGTCTGCACGCTGCACAGCCAGGACATGTCCGGGACGGTGATCGTCACGTGACACTCGCCGAGCTGCGCACCGACCTCGTCATCCTCAGTTGCGCAATCAGCGCCGGCATCCACGGCGCGCTCGTGCCGGACCACTTTGAGGAAGGCACGGGAGCCGGGCTCGGCTTCGTCGCCGCGACGGTCCTGCTCGCAGGCCTCGCAGTCGTCCTGACCCGCAAGCCGACGCAACTCGCGCATCTCGCGACGGCGGCTGTCTTCGCCGGACTGATCGCTAGCTACGCGCTCGCGATCACGACCGGCTTCCCGGTCCTCCACCCGGAGCCGGAGGCGGTCGACGGGCTCGCGCTCTTCACCAAGGCGGTCGAAGCGATCGGCCTCGTCCTGGCCGCGAGCCTGCTGCGGCGACCGTCGCTCACCCTCACCCTCCCCCAACCGAAAGGAACACCGACATGAACACGACACGGGCCTCGCGCCCCATCCCGCTCGCGCTGACGATGCTCGTCGCTCTCTTCAGCGCCCTCGTCGCCCTCGCCGTCGCCGGCGGCCACGACGCCGCCGCGCACGGCAACGGCGAGCAGTCCACGACGAGATGCGCCGCCTCTGGGAGGACCACGTCACCTGGACGCGCCTGGCGATCATCAGCCTGACCGGCGACACGCCCGACACCGAGGCAAGCGTCGGGCGGCTGCTCCAGAACCAGACCGACATCGGCGACGCCATCAAGCCCTTCTACGGCGACGCGGCCGGCCAGGAGCTGACACGGCTCCTCCGCGAGCACATCCTGATCGCCGCCGACCTGATCGCCGCCGCCAGGGCGGGCGACGAGACGGCAGTCGCCGACGCACAGGCCCGCTGGACGGCGAACGCCGACGAGATCGCATCGTTCCTCGCCGCCGCCAACCCGCGCTCATGGGGCCTGGACGAGATGAAGACGATGCTGCACGAGCACCTGCGTCTGACGGCGAACGAAGCGATCGCTCGCATTCAGGGCGACTGGGCCGCCGACGTCGCCGCCTACGACCAGATCCACCTCCAGGCGCTCGGCATGGCGGACATGCTCTCGAACGGCATCGTCAAGCAGTTCCCGGCCCGCTTCCACTAACAGCAGAAGACCGTCGAACGACTCTGCCCCGAGGCCCGTCGCCCTCGGGGCGGACGCGTCTGGACCGCGGACCACGAACGAGGTAAGGACCAGGCGGAATCCGTCACCAATAGAGATGTGAAAACGAAAACGAGACACGAGCGGCAGGTCGATGAGGTCGTCCGCTGGCGACGCGAGCAACTCGCGGAGACAGGATTCTCCCCGCCGCTCGCGGCCCGGGTCGCGAGCGGCCCGCGGTACGACCTGCACGCGTTGATCGAGCTCGTCGAGCGCGGCTGTCCGCCCGAGCTGGCGGCGCGCATCCTCGCTCCGCTCGAGCAGGAGCCGGACGCCGCATGAACGCGGTTGCTACCGTCGCCAAGGTGCGGACGGTTTCACCGGCAGCCGGGGAAGCGACCGCGACAGCGCCTCTCGACGGCGCCTCGCGCCAGTGGCTCGCTCAGCTTCGAAGCGAGGGCGCGGAGCACGACGAGGCCGTCGCCCGCCTCCACGCCCTCCTCCTTCGCGCCGCCCGCTACGAGGTCGCGCGCCGCCGGCCAACGCTGCCGCACCTACGCGGCAACGACCTCGACGACATCGCAATGCAGGCCGCCGACGATGCCCTGATGAGCGTGCTCACCCGTCTTGACGCCTTCCGCGGCCTCAGCCGCTTCACGACCTGGGCCTACAAGTTCGCGCTGCTCGAGGCGGCGGTCAAGCTCCGAAGGCGCGCCTGGCAGGGACGCGAGCTGCCCCTCGAGCCGGAGAGCTGGAGCCTGTTCTCCAGCGCCGGCCTCGAGCCCGACACCGAGGCCGAGCAGAGCGAGCTACTGCAGACGCTTCAGACGGCGATCAACGACGTCTTGACGCCGCACCAGCGGCGCGTGCTCGTCGCCTTGGCCCTGAACGGCGTCCCCATCGACGTGCTCGCCGAGCGGCTGAACACCACCCGCGGCGCCCTCTACAAGACGTTGCACGACGCCCGCCGCAAGCTCCGCAAGCATCTCGACGAGCGCGGGCTTTCCCTCGACCTGTTGGAGGAGACCACCTGATGGAGCGACCCGATCTCAAGCAGGCGCTGGGACGGCTCCTCGGACCGGCCGGGCCCGACGTCGGCTGCGACGAGTGCTTCGCCGAGCTCGACCGCTACGTGGAGCTCGAGCTGGAGGGCAAGGACGCCGACGCGCTGATCCCTGGTCTTCGCGCCCACCTCGACGGCTGCCCGGCCTGCCGCGAGGAGCACGAGAGCCTGCGCGCGCTCGTCGGTGGCGAACAGGCCCTCTAGCGCGCCCCCGTAAGACTCCGCCCGGCCCTGGCACCAACGAGGTGTGGGCGTTGTCAGCTTCCATGGTCTCGACTTGATCACGGCTGGCGGCCAGGTCATGACACCGAGGGCGGCGAGCGAGCGCCTGGTCGACGTCGCGGTCGCCGTCGCCGGCGACCGCCCGGCACGGATCGCGGACGTCGGCACCGGGTCTGGCGCGATCGCCGTCGCGCTCGCGGCCGGGCTCCCACAGGCCGAAGTCTTCGCCGCCGACACGAGCGCCGCCGCCGTGCTGCTTGCGCGCGCGAACGTGACGCGCCTCCGGCTCGGCGAGCGCGTCACCGTCCTTCACGGCAACCTCCTCGACCCCGTCCCGGGCACGCTCGACCTGGTCGTCGCCAACCTGCCCTACCTCCCGCACGCGGAAGCCGGCCGCCACCCAGAACTTGCCGGCGAGCCAGCCGCAGCGATCTTCGCCTGCGGCGACGGCCTCGACGCCTACCGCGCGCTCGTCACTGCCAGCTGGGAGCGTCTGACGGCCGACGGCGCGCTCGTGATCCAGCTGCGCGCCAGGGTGCTGGCGGCGAGGCGCGATCAGCTTCACATTCTCGCTGCGACGCTCGCCCCGCTACGAGATGGAGATCGACCCGCGACAGAGATAGGCGAAGCGGCCTAGGACGATGCGCTGATTGGCGCCTGTGGGGGCGGCTTGACGGGTTCCTCGTCGGCGAGACGCCGGCAGGCGCGGAGTCATGTCTTGTGGGCGCGCCCGTGTCCAACTCGAGCCCGATGCCGCGTAACGTGATCTGCCGTTGGTGACGAACACGCTGGAGGTCGCGTTGCCTGAACCGACGCTGGCAAGGAGCGGCGTAACGCGGGGCGGCGACCATGGTCACGGACGCGTGACGGAAAAATCGCCTTTTTGCAGGGCTTTACACCTCGGCAGTCGCCAAATGTGCTGCCCGTTTGCTGCCCGAGAACGCTCTGCCTCGCCTAATCGAGACAACAAAAGAGGCAATTTGCAGGACTTTTACGAATACGGGAGCGACGGGACTTGAACCCGCGACCTCCGGCGTGACAGGCCGGCACGGACTCAACCGGCACAGCCGGCTCGCGCCCGAAATTACCGGCGAAAGCAGGCGTTTCCTCGCCGAGCGAACCGGATCTGACCGGCTGCGCCGGCTACCACCCGGTAGGGCCTGTGTGGTACGCGTGTGGTCGAGGTGATGCCGACTTCGACAACGAGGCCCGTTCCGTTCGATGGGCTGGCAGGTCGGATACGCAGTAACTTGCGAGGTTGCCGCGGGCAATCGCTACAGGACTACTGGCTCCCGGCGGCAGCGGTTTAGCCTAAATGCATGAGGATCTGTCCGGCCTGCGGCCACGAGAACAGCGACCGGGCGAACTTCTGCGAGGAGTGCGCAACTCCGCTCGCCGTCGCGCCCGCCGCCGGCGAGCAGCGCAAGACCGTCACCGTCCTCTTCTGTGACGTTACCGGCTCGACAGCGCTCGGCGAAGCGACTGATCCGGAGGCGCTCCGTGCCCTGCTCGCCCGCTACTTCGAGCGCATGAAGGCGATCGTCGAGTCGCACGGCGGGACGGTTGAGAAGTTCATCGGAGATGCCGTGATGGCGGTCTTCGGCGTGCCGGTCCTGCACGAAGATGACGCCGTGCGCGCGGTCCGAGCGGCGCAGGAGATGCGGGAAGCGCTGCCGGACCTGGGCGTTGAAGCACGCATCGGCGTCAACACAGGCGAGGTCGTCACGGGCACCGAGGAGCGGCTTGTGACCGGCGACGCCGTGAACGTGGCCGCCCGCCTCGAGCAAGCGGCTCGTACGGGCGACGTCTTGCTCGGCGAAGGGACGCTGCGATTCGTGCGCAGAACAGTCGAGGCGGAGCCGGTCGAGCCGCTCGAACTGAAAGGTAAGGCGGACCCCGTCCCCGCTTACAGGCTCCTGGCGATCCGCGAGTCGCACGAACGGCGGCACGGCCCGCTGTTCGTCGGACGTGAGCACGAGCTTGCGACTCTCGCCGACACCTGGGAGCGCGTTCGGGTGGAGCAGCGCTGCGAGCTGGTCACGGTCGTCGCCGAAGCCGGCGTCGGCAAGACACGCCTTGCTGTAGAGGCTCTCGCTCGAATCGATGCGATGGTCCTTCGTGGCCGGTGCCTCTCCTATGGGGAGGGAATCACGTACTGGCCGGTCGTCGAGGTCGTGAAGCAGCTCGACGTGCTGCCCTCCGCCGCCGCGGCTGCCGCTGCGATCCGCTCGCTGCTCGGCCAGACTGAAGCGGGGACGAGCGCGGAGGAGATCGCCTGGGCGTTCCGCAAGCTGCTCGAGGAGCAGGCCCTGAGGAGGCCCGTGGTCGTCATCTTCGAGGACATTCACTGGGGAGAGGGGACGTTCCTCGATCTGATCGAGCATGTCGCGCTCCTTTCAGCCGGCGCGCCGATCCTGCTGCTCTGCACGGCGCGGCCTGAGCTGGTCGACCGCCGCCCTACCTGGCCGGTCGCCCTTCGGCTCGACCCTCTCGATCAAGAAGAGGTCGAGGAGCTGATTCCCGCGTCGGTCCCAGCGGAGCTGCGCGAGAAGATCCTTCGCGCTGCCGGGGGCAACCCGCTTTTCGTCACAGAAATGGTTGCGATGGCCGGCCAGGCCGAGGGCGAGGTCACCGTTCCGCCCACGCTGCGGGCGCTTCTCGCAGCCCGCCTTGACCAGCTCGACGCGGCTGAGCGGCGTGTGCTCGAGCGCGGCGCAGTCGAGGGCGAGGTCTTTCATCGCGGCGCGGTTCAGACGCTTTCCCCTGAGGAGCCGCAGGTAACTGCCCGCCTGGCTGCACTTGTCCGCCGGGAGCTCGTCAAGCCGGAGCGAGCCCGGATCCCAGGCGACGACGGCTTCCGTTTCCGGCATGTACTGATCCGAGACACCGCTTATGACGCGCTGCCAAAGGCGACGCGGGCCGAGCTGCACGAGCGTTTCGCCGCCTGGCTCGAGCTGCGCGGCGCCGACCTGGTCGAGCTGGACGAGATCCTCGGTCACCACCTCGAGCAGGCCTGCCGTTACAAGGCCGAGCTAGGCCGGCAAGATCTCGTACTGGCGAGACGGGCGAGCGAACGCCTGGCCGCGGCTGGCCGGCGCGCGCTCGGGCGTGGGGACGACGGAGCGGCGGCCGGTCTGCTCAGGCGGGCGCTCGAACTGACGCGACCGGAGAGACTCGACGTCGTACTCGAACTGGACCTCGCCCAAGCGGTCTTTGTAGACGGCCTCAACGCTGCGGAGATCGCCGACAAGGCGGCCGAGCGGGCACGGGCCGCCGAGGACGAGGCAGCCTATGCGCTGGCGCGTACAGCGGCCGCCTTCCATCGCTCGATGATGGCGCCCGACCCCGCGGTCGACGAGCTCGAGGCCCTCGCGCAAAGGGCGCTGCCGCTGCTCGAGCAAGCTGAAGACCACGCGGCACTCGTGCACGTCTGGCGAATGCTCGGTTTCGGCGTCGCCAACTTCCGCGGCCGCTGGGAAGACTGGGCACAGGCAGCCGAGCGGGCGCTCCACCACGCACATCTCGCCGGACAGGGCCCCGCGCATCTGTTCGAGTTAGAGGTCGCACTTACCTCGGGCCCGCGGCCGGCCGACGAGGCGCTAGAGACCCTGGACGCGCTTCTGCCCGAGAACCCCCACCCCGGGCTGTTGCTGGTCCGCGCCTATCTGCTCGCGATGCTCGGGCGCTTCGAAGCGGCAGCGCCGATCGCACAGGAGGCGAGTCACGGCATGCGCGAATTGACCGGCTCCAACCCGCGAGAGTGGATGCTGGCAGAGATTGCGACGTTAGCAGGCGACCACGACGCGGCGGCCCGCCACCTCCAGAGCGACTGCGAGCTGCTCATAGAGCGCGGACAGCGCTTCTTCCTGTCGAGCCTCGCACCGATGCTGGGCCGCGAGCTCTGTGCGCTTGGTCGCCACGAGGAGGCCAAGACCTGGGCACAGGTCGGGCGGGAGCTCGGCGTTCGACAGAACGTTTTGGGAGAGGCGCTCTGGCGGCAGGTCCAGGCGCTCGTCGACGCGAATCGCGGCCGCGCCACCGAGGCGGAAGCATTGGCTCGAGAAGCAGTTGCGCTCATCGGGCGCACGGACGGGCTGAATTTCCAGGGCGACGCCCTCTACGATCTCGCCGAGGTCCTCTCGCTTGCCGGCAAGAAGGATGAAGCGGCGGCCGCGCTCGAGCAGGCACTCGAGCGTTATGAGCGGAAGCGCAACGTTCCTGCCGCGGCTCGGGTGCGCGCGCGCCTCGATCTGCTCGAGGAAGCTCCGACTGCGCCGACCGGCGGCGGCACCACGCCCCGTCTCCAACGCCCCGAGTGAAAGACAGCGGGATCGAGCGAGACTTACGCAGCCCCGGGGCACGATCTCGCCCTCGTCAGGCCGTGGCGGCCAGGTAATGGAATTCGTTTGTCGAGCCGGTAGCTGCCATCGGGCGCGGCGATACGCAGCCAGTGCCTCGACGATCTCGCGCCGGTACGGGCTCACCGGTACGGCCGGCTCCCACCGGAATCACAGGATTGATGCTCCTTATCTGTGGTGGTGCTCGGGGTCAAGCGTTCGGCATGTGTTCCACCTTTCTGTCGTGAAGCGTGTTGGTGCGCGCGGGCGCCCAGCCTTATCTAGGTGCGCGGAGCGTGTCCGGCGACAAGATGATTGATCG
>WNGB01017206.1_pt1 | contig 10470 bp, 13 predicted proteins | sample 5400681 | NCBI WGS metagenome assembly WNGB01 (sample SAMN13153367, study PRJNA577476) | soil metagenome | isolation source: 115 cm soil or saprolite under grassland replicate 2 | place: USA:California | collected 2016-06-15 | reverse complement strand
CCACGCGTCGGCTGTAAGCATCGATGACGACCGCCAAGTACAGGAATCCCTGCCAGGTGGGCAGATACGTGATATCGGCGATCCACAGCGCATTCGGCTCAGCCACGTTGAATTGGCGCTGCACCAAGTCGTCACTCACACCAGGAGTTGATGCCGGTATGGGATCGGCAGACCGTTCGGGCCCATGTCCAGAAACGCAACGGCCGGACTCTGCCGCCCTGTCGACAGTCGGCGCCGAACAGTCGCACGTCGATCACCGCGGCCACGTCCGGCACGTCTTGAACAGCGAGAGCGGGCGGCAGCTTGTGGCGCCGCAAGCGGCCACTTGACACGAGTCGGTAATTAATGTCACGATCCGTGTCGTGACTGGCTCGCGCCGCTACTCCAATGCCTGGCGCGAGCAGCAGGCGGCGCAGACCCGGGCTTCCATCCTCGACGCCCTTGTGCAGGTCCTGGCAGGGGGTCTCGCCGACCTCTCAGTGCCGGCCGTCTCGCGCGAGGCAGGCCTGTCGGTACGCACCATCTACCGCCACTTCCCAACCAAACGCGACCTGCTGATCGCGCTTGGCGAGCACATGGACCGGAAGGCGGGCTACTGGATGCAGCCGCGACCGCGGAGTCCGGAGGACCTGGCCCAGACTGTCCGCGACGCGTACCGACAGGCCGACACGCTGAGCGCGCAGCACCAGGCCGCCTACGCTAGCGGTTTTGGGCAGGAGGTACGCCGCGAGCGGGACATACCTTTGAAGTTGCAATTGTTCACGGACGCCTTGGCACCGATGCTCGGATCCTTGCCCCCTGACGAGCAGCGGCACTTATTGCACCTGGTTACGGTCCTGATCAGCCGCTACACGCTCCACCGGTTCAAAGCTGATCTGGGCGTTTCCGCGGAGGAGGCGGCTGAGACCGTCGTGTGGGCACTGCACACGCTGACACAAGCGCTGGCCGGCCGCGCACCCGTCGACGGCCATGGCATGAGCCGGTCCCAGCGGCGGGTGACGCCATGAAAGGCGCGCGACACACATGATGCCCTCCGTCACGGAGCCAGGCGCGTTCGAGTTCCCGATCCCGACCGACCTCAACGGGTTCTGGCTGTTCGACCGAGTGCATGCCCCACGCCCCCTAACGCCGCTCAGCCAGGACGTCCTGTTGCCTGCATTCGGGGACGGGATGACGGCCGCTCTTCAGGAGATCGCTTATCCGCACGGCTTCGCCATGCGCGCCGTCAACAACTTCGGCTATGTCGGGTTCGTCCCGTCGTCGAAACGCGCTGAAGCGCTCGAGCAACAACTATCCCAACACCGTCGCGCTCTGGCGCGTATCGTCCCGCAGTTGGCAGACCTTTGGGAGCGGGTCTGGCTGCCGTCGATCCTGCCCGGTCTCGAGCGCCTGCGTACGCTCCAGTATGAGTCGTTGTCAGATACGGGCCTGCTTGACACGTGGGCGGACTTGCGCGCCGACCTCACGGCCAGGTGGCGCGTCCACGGCCGCATTGCTCCGGTCTACCTGGCGGCAAGTGACTTCGAGGACTTCTACCGCGACCGGCTGAACCCGACGGATCCGACCGAGCCGTACCTGCTCTTGCACGGGTTCCCCACACGGGCGCTGGACTCCAGTCGCGGGCTGTGGCGGCTGAGCCGTCTTGCCACCGCGACTCCGGCCTTAGCGCATGTCTTCCAGAACTCCGCTCCGGTACATCTTCTCAGGATCCTCGCTCAGACTGAGGCGGGCCGCGCTTTCCTGCGCGAACTGCGCGACTATCTCGAGACCTTCGGCTGGCGGAACGACGCTATCTTCGAGTTGGCCGATCCCACCTGGCGCGAGGACCCTACTCGAGCGCTCGCGGCGATCCAGGGTCAGTTGGCCCTCTCAGCGGACGCTGACCCGGATGCACAGCTCCAACGGGCGGCCCGTAGGCGCGACGAACTCAAGCGGCGGGCGCGGGGCCGCTTGGCGGGCGATCCGGCGGCGCTGGCCCGCTTCGACGAGTTGTACGCGCACGCGCGCTCCTATCTGGCGATCGACGAGGACCACAACTTCTACATCGACCAGATGGGCAACGCAGGCATGCGCGTGCCAATCCTTGAGATCGGGCGCAGGCTTGCGCGTAGCGGGGTCATTGCCGTGCCGGAGGACGTCTTCATGCTGCACCTCGACGAAATCACCGCCGGCTTGTCGGGCATCGACCAACGGGCCAGGGCCGCCGCGCGTCAGACCGACCTGCAATCCTGGGCGGCCGCAGCGCCTCCGGACACGCTCGGCGTGCCACCCGCCGACGATGTGGCCGATGTCCTCCTGGCCGCATTGTCGAAAATGGACGCAGCGCCGGGCGCAGGCGGCGCCAGTGGCATCGGCGTCATTACCGGTACGCCCGCCGCACCGGGTGTAGCACGTGGGCACGCGCGGGTCGCCCGTAGTCTGACCGAGGCATGCGCCGCTCAACCCGGCGAGGTGCTGGTTTGCGAGATGACACTGCCAACATGGACGCCGCTGTTCGCCACGATCGCGGCTGTGGTGAGCGATACGGGTGGTGTCCTGAGTCACTGTGCCATCGTGGCACGCGAACACGGCATCCCTTGCGTCGTGGGCACGCAGGTTGGGACGCACACGATTGAGAACGGCATGCTGCTCACCGTGGACGGCTCGCGTGGGACTGTGCAGGTCCACGAAGGTCACTGAAAACCGCCCGGCCGACCCCGACCAGCGTATCCGCGGCGCCTGATCAAACCCACACACAGCATGACGCGTTATCGACGACTCGAGAAGAAGGGAAGATCCTTTCATGGAAAGCATTGGCGACTACTACGCCTTCATCCTTAATGATCCGGAGCTCCGCCAGGGGCTGAGCTTTTGGTGTCGATGCGATCGACCGGACGAGTGTCACGTCTGGTTGCTTGCCAAGGTACCGCAATGACTACTACAGACACGACAACCAGGTTGCAAACAGACCCCGTCGCGCAGGAATTGCTTCGTTCGACGATCCCCGCACGCCTGGCGTATGTCTGGCGGGACGGGAAGCCGCGGGTAGTCCCCATGTGGTTCCACTGGACCGGAGAAGAGTTCTTGATGGGTGCCCCACCTAACGCGCCGAAGATGAAGGTGTTGGCTGACCACCCGGACGTCGCACTTACGATTGACGGCAATGAATGGCCATATCCGGTGCTGTCCGCGCGGGGTGTCGCCTCGGTCCGGCTAGTCGATCAGCCGGTGGAAGAGACATTTCCCGAGTACGCGGCAATGGCCCGCCGCTACCTGGGTGAGCAAGGCGGCATGGAATTCCTGGCGCAGGCTAGGCGGACGTTCTCCCGCTGGACCCGCATCGCGATCCGACCGGAGCAGGTGCGGATCCTCGATTTCAAGACGCGCTTTCCTAGCGCATGGTCTGCCACTTGACTGGCTTCACGGCTGAGATCGGCGTTCGACACAGTTTACCCCTGATCCCAATTCCCGTCGGGTGACCCAAATAGCGACGGATGAGTGTGCTGGGACCGCTTGGCGCCATCCGGTGGACCTGATCGAGCTCGTGGCGCCGCACCTGGAGCGTCTGTTACGGCTGAGCCCGGGCGAACTGGAGTCGAACGGCAGCTTCGATTCACTGGTTGCCGCCATTCTCGAAGATGATCCAAGTGCGGGGATCTCTGATCGCCGTCTTGCAGGGCGGTATCGCGCTGGCCGAAGTTGGCTAGGCGGTTGCTCACGCGGCTGCTCCTCGAATTGGTCGGTATCACACCAGCAACGAGTTCGCGGATTGGGACGCGGTGCATAACACGTGGACGGCGGCGCAGGCGTTGGCGCAAGCGCGCCGTCGCGCGCCGTCGCTGTCGCTCGACGCGCGGCCTATACCACGCCGCGCTGCGCATCTACCTCGATCGGTTACTGAACATTCCGGCGGCGCGACTTCCAGACGAGCGGAACACGGCGGCCAACGGCGTGGTTACCCCGAACCACTTGCTGGAGCTCCTCGACCGTGAGCGGCAGGTTGCGGCCGCCGCTTCGCTGGTGGACGAAGCGTTGGCACAGGAGCAGTCCGCAGCAATTATTCGGGTACTCGGCAGCGCGGTATTCCGCGAAGACTCGGAGTTCCACGGATATCAGACACTAGAAGCTGGGGTTCGCCGGTTCCGCGCGCTCGCCAGTACCCACCCACTCGCGGCGCGCCGCAGCCTGGTATCGATTACCCGCTAATGGTCGTCTGGTGTACTCCGCTGCCACACCGAAGGTCACCGTAAGCAATCCGCTCGGGTTACCGACGACATTGGGCGGCGAGCCGGGACTGTTCGTGGCAACACCGGCTGGTCAGGGTCTCACCGCGGAGGAAGGTCAGCGCCTGGGCTCTGTCGCCGGCTTGATCGCGCCTGCATGGCCGTCCGCGGACGAACTCGAACTGCTGTCTTGCCGTTCCGCCAGACGTTCATGCTCACCTGATGCCCGTGTCGATGCTGCTATCCAACCGGGTTGTCTGACCCGCGGAGATCGTGACCGTGTACGGCAGGTCCTTGCTGCTATCGATGCCGCGACGCTGCAGATGGGTGCGCCCGGTCTGACCATTGAGGCCGATCGGTGCGGCTCGACAATCAAGTGGGTGCGTCGAGTCGGGCCGCCGGTTTCGCCGGTGTGCTCGATTTGCCGCCAGATTTGCCGCCGAACGGCGGAAAACCGTGGGGTACCGAGGGGCAACGCAGCGCACGCGACTGCCACATTTGAACTCGCCCGTCATACTGTGGACTACTAAAAGGAAGGTAGGCACAAGGTCTGTGCCGTCTTCAAAACGGTTGCTCGGCCAGCTTCCTGGTCGAAGGTGGGTTCGACTCCCATGCACCTCCGCCACCTGTTTTCTGAACTTCGGCGCCCGCGAAAGGATGAGACCGATGCCTGATACCGACCCAATCAGGTGCGCCTGACCGGTGAGAACTCCTTCATCCGTCTGCTCGACGCGCCGGACGGGCCGCAACGGACGCGTGTCAGCCACTGGCGGATCCTCTACTCCCCAGCCGGCGCGGGGCAGTGCCCTGTTCATCGAGAGCGCCGTCACCGACGGCGCGGTGCGGATCTACTCGGATAACGAGGCGATGACCCGCTGGCTCCAGGAGGAGATCGAGAGCCTGCTCTATCCGCCCTTCGCGGACACGAGCCTGCCCATGACCAGCGCGCGGTTCGGGCGAGAGGGCGACACCCGAACGGTCTGGACGGAAACAGTCCGGTCGGACGAGGACGACCTCTCGCTGACCTGGTCCGACTTCACCGAGCCCTTCGTGCTGACCCTCGGCGCCGGGAGCGTCCCGGGGCGTCCCCACGGCGTCTAGAGGTGCTTTATCCCGGCGCGAAGCGCGCGGGTGGCGCTCAATGGCCGCGTCGCGGCCGGGCGACCGTTCCCGCAGCAGCGGGGCGACCGGGGAGGGAGCACCGCCTGCCTGGCGCTTTCCGAGACGTGGGTTCGCCCGTGACCCCGTAGGCCCGAACCCGTGTAGCAGGTCCTGGCACTCGACACGCTGTCCGATGTCGAGAATACGGTGCTGGCTCCGTCCCAGGGACATGATCAAACGGATGGACAACGTCGGCATCGTTGTCGAGGACCTCAAGGGTGCTATCGCGTTCTTTGTCGAGCTTGGTCTCGAGTTGGAAGGCGACATGGCAGTCGAGGGATTATGGGTGGACCGCTGCGTCGGGCTCGAGGGTGTCCGAAACGACATCGCCATGCTGCGTACCCCGGACGGCCACGGTCGGCTCGAGCTGATCAAGTTTCACGCGCCGCCAGCCACCACGCTGAGTCGAACGCACCGGTGAACACGTTGGGCATACGTCGCATCATGTTCGCCGTCGAGGACATCGAGGACGTCCTTGCCCGCCTGCGGGCCCACGGCGCCGAACTCGTCGGCGAGGTAGTGCAGTACGAGGACAAGTACCGGCTGTGCTACCTGCACGGGCCCGAGGGCATCATCGTCGCGCTGGCGCAGGAAATCGGCTCGCAGGAAATCAGCCAAGGAGGAGGATAACCGTGCAACCAAACAAGATCACCGAGGTTCTTGACCGACCGCTCAGCCAGGAACTGTTGGCCCGCGACCTGACCCGCCTGGCCTACGTCGCCAAAGACGGCACACCCCGCAATGTCCCGATCGCGTTCGTTTGGAACGGGTCGCAGATCGTCATGTGCACCACGAAGAACGCCCCGAAGCTGCCGTCTTTACGCAAGAACCCGATGGTTGCCCTGACGATCGACACCGAGGTCCACCCGCCAAAGATCTTGCTCATCCGCGGTCGGGCCGAGCTGGACGTCGTCGACGGCATCCCGGACGAGTATCTCCAGGCAAACAGCACCTACGCGATGACGGCCGAGCAACGGGTCGAATGGGAGGCGGAGATCCGCTCGCTCTACGACGGCATGGTGCGCATCGTCGTGACCCCGACGTGGGCGAAGCTGATCGACTTCGAGACGACTCTGCCAAGCGCCATCGAAGAGCTGGTCCGACAGCGGGACGAGCGACAGCGCGCCTGAGCGCCGCACGAAGGAGGACACCATGGCCAAGTACCTGCTGCTCAAGCACTACCGTGGCGCGCCCAAAGCGATCAACGACGTGCCGATGGACCAGTGGACGCCGGACGAGATCTCGGCCCACGTGCAGTACATGCGCGACTTCGCCGCTCGTCTCGAGGCTACCGGCGAGTTCGTCGACAGTCAGGCGCTCTCCCCAGAGGGCACGTTCGTCCGCTACCACGGCGAGGGGCGACCGCCGGTCACCGACGGCCCGTTCGCGGAGACCAAGGACCTGATCGCCGGCTGGATGGTGATCGACGTCGAGACCTACGAGCGGGCGCTCGAGCTCGCCGGCGAGTTGTCCGCGGCTCCGGGTGCGGGTGGCAGCCGATCCACGAGTGGCTCGAGGTGCGCCCGTTCCTGACCGGAGCCCCGGGCAACACGGACTGACTCACGGTGGACGTGGATCAAACCCTGCTGCGCACCCTCACTCCATTGGTGATTGGCATCCTCGTCCGACGCGGAGCCGACTTCGCGGCGGCAGAGGACGCCGTGCAGGACGCACTGGTCGAGGCGGTGCGCGCGTGGCCCGACGACCTGCCGCGGGACCCGAAGGGCTGGCTGGTCACCGTCGCCTGGCGTAAGTTCCTCGACGCTGCCCGGGCCGAGACCTCCCAACGGCACCGCGAGGAGCTTGTCGAGGCCGAGGCTATGCCCGACCCAGGCCCGGGCCAGGCGCCGGACGACACGCTCCAGCTGTACTTCCTGTTCGCGCACTCGTCACTGACACAGGCGTCGGCGGTCGCGCTCACCCTGCGCGCCGTCGGCGGCCTGAGCACGCGCCAGATCGCGCAGGCCTACCTCGTGCCGGAGGCGACCATGGCCCAGCGGATCAGCAGGGCCAAGCGGACCGTCTCGGACGTGCGGTTCAACCAGCCAGGTGATGTCGCCACGGTGCTGCGCGTGCTCTACCTCGTCTTCAACGAGGGTTTCACGATAGGCGACTCCGGCGACGTCGACCTCGCCGAGGAGGCGATCCGGCTCACTCGCCAGCTGGCGGCCATGACCAACCACGAGGAGGTCGCGGGGCTGCTCGCGCTCATGCTGCTCCACCATGCGCGGCGCCCGGCACGGACTCGCGCCGACGGAAGCCTTGTGCAGCTTGCCGAGCAAGACCGCGGCCTGTGGAACACCCACCTGATCGCCGAGGGCGTCGAGGTGCTCCAGGCGGCCCTCAGTCGCGACCGCCTGGGCGAGTTCCAGGCTCAGGCTGCCATTGCCGCGCTGCACGCCGACGCTCAGACGGTCGAGGAGACCGACTGGGTGCAGATCCTCGAGTGGTCGACGAGCTGGTAGGCCTCACGGATAGCCCGGTGGCCCGACTCAACCGGGCTGTTGCCATTGGCGAGGCCCACGGCCCGCGGGGCCGGCCTGAACGCGCTGGCGCAGCTCGATACCTCATTGCCCCGATATGCGGCCGTCGCGGCGTACCTGCACGAGCGTGACGGTGACGTAGTGACCGTGGCTCGGCTCTACACGGACGCTGCTCGATTGGCACTCAGCGTTCCCGAACGCGATCATCTCACACGACAGGCCCCACGGCTCAACGCGCAGCTACGTCGCCCTAACTAACTGTTGACCGGGTTCTCGCGAAGGCTGCCATATGCCGTCGCTTGGATGGACTCCCCCTGGCAATCGAACTCGCCGCCGGACGGGCGAAGGTCCTGCCGCCAGAGGCAATGCTCGCGCGACTGGACCGCGGGACGGCCGTGCTGGGCACCGGCCCGCGCGACGCCCGACCAGGTGTGCGGCCTCCTGGCGCTGGCTTTAGGACAACCGTCACGTCAAGGCGTGGCCCAGCCGGCCAAGCGGCGAGCCTCCGTGTGTGCTCGCGATCGGATCAGGCGCCTGGCTCAGGTAATTCGATGCGGCGCGTCATCAGGTAGCTGTACTGCGACTCGCTATTGGCGGGCCGGAACTCGCGGCTGAGGTGCCCGGCCGAACATGTGCGCGCCGCCGGGCGGACGAGACATGCGGCACTTAGCCCACCAGATCATCGAACGGCTAGCGCAACTCGGAATCATCGAACGGCTAGCGCAACTCGGACTCTATGTGCAGCGCGCCACAGCGGCGGGCGAATTCATTCGGCTTCAACACGGGAACTGCCATCTGGCCGCCCGCGTTCAGCAAACCCGCATCCGAGGTGACCAGCGGCGCCTGGACGGCGTCGGCGAGCGCGGCGAACTTGCGGTCGGCTGGATCGGGCACAAACCCGAACTCTTCAGGATCCGTCGAACCGCCGAACCGGTCCTCCGAGCGGAACAGGTCCGCGATACGACTCCGTGACAAGCGCGGTATCTGCCGTATCACCTGCTTGATTTTCAGCTTGGGTGGCATTGTCCCAGACCATGCGCAGCCGCCCATTGCGCACTGCTTCGACTATCCGCGCCGAGTGACTGCCCGGGTTGAACCCGGCCGCGACGAACACGTTCATGTCCAGCACGACCTCACCTGGATGCGTGTCCATCACCGCAGTGTGGACGGCCGGTGGCTCGGTGCGCAAACACCCAAACCGCGACGTGCCCACACCGGGCGACCGCCACGGCGTAGTCGTGCTTGGCTGTGCCCCTGCTGGCCCACGCAGCCATCGTCGCGCTACGTTGCTGGTCCAGCTCACTCTGGGTCACCCTCCGACTGCAGCACGCCGCCCAGCCACGTTCCCAGCCAGCTGTCGTCGAAGGCGGTGCGCGCCATCCCAATCTCGTGCCGAATGGCGTTGGCGCCAGGCAGGCCATTGCTTCGAGACAGTAGGCAGCCGCATGTGTGTCATGCAGGCGCTCGGCGATCGACAAGCTGTCTATGAACCACCGGCGGGACTCGCGCGTGTCACCCCCACGCAGCGCAACCAAGCCCAAGTACAAGCTCACCTCGCCGATCAATCCCGAAGCTTCCAACCCGCATAGTTCGAGACTCTGTTCGAAAAGCCCTCGTGCCGCTGAGGTTTCGCCCCTGCCGAAGGCGACCAAGCCCAGCCTGTGGAGCGACAGGGCGGCGTCGGTCTGCTGCCCAAGCCTGCGAAATAGCAGCAGGCTCTCTTCCAGCAGCGGCGCTGCCGTGACATAGTCGCAGCGCATCACGGCGGCGTCTCCAAGTCCGCTCAGCGCGCGGGCCGTGTCCTCGTCCAGGCCGTGGCGGCGACTGATCGCCAATGATTCCGCGTACCACTCTTGCGCCGCGGTGTGTTCACCTGACCACTCAGCGGTCTCGGCCAGCCCGCGCATGGCGGAGGCCACCGTGGGCGCGTGGTCCTGCGCCTGCCCGACCGCGAGCGCTTCCGAAAGCGCAGCTCGTGCATAGTGGAAGTCGTGCGCCTGCGACGCGAGCAGCCCAGCGGTGTTCAGTGCCCGCGCTCGCAGCAGCCCCAGTGATTTCGACTCGGCCAGCGCGAGGAACCGGGAAAACCACCCGAGCCCTTCCCGTCGGAAGGCGCGCGCGGACCAGAACCAGGCCATCGCCATCGCCAGTCGCAGCCCCGCCTCGGCGTCTACGCTGTCCAGCAAGAACTGCAGCGCGCCACGCACGTTGTCGTGCTCGCGCTCGATTCGATCGACCCATGCGTGCCTGGCGGTCTGTGACTCGACATTCGACTGCTCGACCAGCGCCAGGTGGTAGCGAGCGTGCCGTTCGGTAACCGCGCGGGCATCACCGGCTGTGTGCAATTGTTCGAGCGCGTAGGCACGCACCGTTTCCAACAGCCGGTAGTGAAGCTCTCCCGCCGTGGACGCCTCGAGCTCAACGAGGTTCTTCTCGTGCAACGGCGCGAGTACTCCGAGCGCGGGCGCGCTCGTTCCGGGGCACACCGACTGGATCGCCTCCAGCGTCCCACCCCCATGGAAGACACTCAGCGCGCGGAAAAAAGCCTGCTCGTCCTCGGCTAGCATCTCATAGCTCCAGCCCAGCGTGGCGCGCAGGCTCCGATGTCGGGCAGGCGCATCGCG
>WNGB01014597.1_pt1 | contig 10470 bp, 9 predicted proteins | sample 5400681 | NCBI WGS metagenome assembly WNGB01 (sample SAMN13153367, study PRJNA577476) | soil metagenome | isolation source: 115 cm soil or saprolite under grassland replicate 2 | place: USA:California | collected 2016-06-15 | reverse complement strand
CCCGGTGCGACGAGTCCTTGCTCCGGGAAGTAGAAGTGGAAGATGCCATCGCCGGGCGTCGCGTAGTACGGGCGCTCGATGCCATGCCTCTCCGCGAACTGGCGGCCGATCGACGTCTGCTTCTCGTCCATCTCGCGTCCGCTGAAGACGAAGTGATCGTTCGCGATCGCGATCTGCCGCGGGGAGATCGTTCCGCCGGTGATCGTGTCGAACGTATGGATGGAGAACGGCGCGGTCCCGTCGGACGCCGGCAGCAGGTCGGCATAGATGCGCAGCGTCGCGCCCGGCCGCACATCGGCCTCCTTGTCGACGCGATGCGCCCACACGATCTGCTCCGTCGTCGTCAGCCCTCGCGCGGTCGAGGCGTCGGCCCACTCGATGCGTGGCGGTCGCGTCACGGACTCGCGCAGCTCGCGCCGCCCGATGGCGGTGATCCCGCCGGTGCGCCGGATCTCGTCCTCCTTCGGCGTGAGCGGGACCGTCGTGTACGTCTTCCCCTGCGTGACGTTGCGCAGCTCGCGTCCGTGCGGGTCATCGCGCAGCTCCATCACGTCGCCGTCCCGCGCGTCCTCGACCGCGTCGGGTGCCTGGACGACGTGCAAGCCGAGGTTGAGCGCGTTGCGGCGGAAGATGTCGCCCATGTTGTTGCCGCACACGATCACGAGCTCGCCGCCGGCCTCTTCGCCGACCGCCTTCAACCCGGCGGGGCTCATCTCGCGTGAGGAGCCGATCGCGAAGCGGTCGCCCGCGATGACGAACGTCTCGCCGCGGTGCACGCGCTCGCGGAAGTCCGGCATGAGGTAGCGGAACGCGCCCGCCTTCCACCGCTCGTCGAGCCTATCGAGGCTCTCGCTGATGCAGTCGTCGGACGGCGTGATCTGGTCCGTGTCGATGGCGTCGCGCTTCTTCCCGGGCCGCTCGGGATCCCAGAAGATGAGGGCCTTGCCGCGGAGGACGCGCGTGCCCATCTCGGCGTTCGCCTTCATCGCCTTCGGGAGGTCGTCGAGCGTGACGCCGGGCCTCAGCTTCGCCGGCTCGATCCGATGCACCAGACGATGATGATCCTCGCTAGCGCGGTCGGCTCGATCCATCGGCGAGTTCGCGGAGCTGTTCTTCCGTCAGCACACGGTCGCTCGCCTTCGCTGCGGCCATGACACGGTCGATCCGCTCGCGCGTCGGATCGTAGCCGCGCTGCTCCAGCCAGAAGATCACGTTCGACTCGCCGCTCATCGGGCCGACCTCGATGCGCTGCTCCCGGCCGAGCACGCTCGCGGGGACGCCCGAGTACACGCGGTCGGCGAGCGCGCGGTCGTTCTTGCGGAACGCCTTCACGACGGCTGCCGCGTGCACGCCCGTGGCGGTGCGGAACGCGTCCGACCCGAGCGCGGGATAGCCCGCCGGGATCGGGATCCCGCAGTGCTCGGAGACGAGATCCACGTACTCGACGAGCGGCGAGAGGTCGCGGTCGATGACGCCCTCGAGATAGAGGTTGATGAGCAGCTGGTCCATCGACGAGTTCCCGACGCGCTCGCCGATCCCGAGCGCGCATCCGTGGACGCGGTCGGCGATCTCCGTGGCGGCCATGGCGTTCACGGTGCCGAGACCGCGGTCGTTGTGGCCGTGATAGTCGATCTTCACCGCGCGGCCGCGGACCACCTCGTCGCGCGCGAACGCGAGGAGGTTGCGCACGCCGTCGGGCGTCGCGTGCCCCACCGTGTCCGAGAAGCAGATGCGCGTCGCGCCGGCGCCGATGGCCGTCTCGTACAGCTTCAGGAGCGTCTCGGGATCCGCTCGCGTGGTGTCCTCCGTGACGAACATCACCGGCAGCCGCTCCTTCACGAGGCTGCTCACCGACGTCTCGACGTTCTTCAGCATCGTGTCGAGCGACCAGTCCTCGGCATAGCGGCGGATCGGCGACGATCCGATGAACGCGCATGTCTCGATGGCCACGCCCGCCTCGGCCGCCGCGCGGATCGCACCCCCGACGTCGAGCGGATGCGTGCGCACGGCCTGGTTCGGACGCAGCTTCCTCAGCTTCGTCGTCTCGCGCGCGAGCTCGACGATCTCTTTGCGCGCGCGATCGGATGCACCCGGCAATCCGATGTCGGCGGAGTCGATCCCGAGCTCGTCCATGAGGTGGAGCAGCCGCTTCTTCACCTCGAGCGGCGGATTCCGCACCGATGGCCCCTGGAGCCCGTCGCGTAGCGTCTCGTCGTTGAGCTCGACGGCCCGGTACGCCGCGCGCGCGGCGCGGCCGTCGCCGTTCCAGTCGTAGACGAGCCGGTCGAGCTCGCTGCTCACGGCACTGCGCTCGGAGATGGCGATGCGGGATGCGTCGGCGAGGGGGTCGGCGTCGGCGAGGGGGTCGGCGTCGGCGCGACGGTGCCGAAGGTCGGCGCGAACGCGACCGACCCGTTCCAGTGGACGTACGCGAGATCTTCCGGGTCCGCCCCGAGATGACGGTCCGCCGAGAACGCGTACGTGCTCGCGATGAGCGGCATGGTGATCCGTTCGAGCGCGTCGCGCAGGGCGGCGCGGTCGTCGATCGCGCGCGGATCCGCGGCAGCGGCGAGGAGCGACAACGCGTCGTACGCGGTCGCGGCATGGACGCCCGGCCACGCGTTCCCGCGCTCGCCGAAGCGCTTCAGGAATCCGGCGCGCTCGTGCTCCCACGGGTCGCGAAGCGTGGTGAGCGGGATGAGCGTCCGGCTCGACGGCCAGATCGCGCGTGCGGACAGGTCGCGGTCGTCCCGCACCTCGCTGGGCGTCGTGAGGTAGGGGAGATAGACCATCGTCGAGGACCCGCGCGACCGCGCTTCGCGCGCGACGGCATTGCACACCGACACCGGCGCGAGGCAGTGGACGCTCTGCAGGACCGACAGGCTCGACCGCACGACGGGCGGGATGCTCCCGTCGGTCTCCAGGCGAATGACCGGCAGGGGATCGAGCCGACGCCGCTCGAGCTCGGCCGCGAGCGCGCTCGCCATCGGCTCGATCCGGTCGCGGCCATCCGTGAGCACGAGCGACGGGACGAGCACGGAGCGCCGGAGCGCGTCGTCGATCTGCCACGTCGCGATCTGCGCGAGCGACGGCGCGAGCGCGAACGCCCAGCGCCCGCCCGGATGGGGCCTGGGATCGCCACCGAGCGGCTGTGTGAACACGACCGGCAGCGCCGCGACGTCGAGCGCGCGGCCGAGCGTGTCGTCGTACACCACCGGCGCGCCGACGATCACGGCGTCGGCCGGGTCCTCCGTCACCGCCCGACGAAGCTCGATGAGCAGCTTCGCATCGCTCCCCGCGACGTCGACCGTCCGCAGCTTCACCGCTGGACCGGCCCGGCCCGGCTGCTCTGTCCACATCTGCAGGGCGGTGCGCTGCTGCGTCCCGACCGACGCGCGCGGCCCGGACAGGTCGAGCAGCGCCGTCACCGTGAGGACGCCGGGCTCGGGTGTCGGCGTCGGCGTGGCGACGGTCGGTGGCGGCGCGGTGCACGCGACGACGGCGATCGCGACGGTCACGAGCGCCCTCATGGCGCGAAGGCTATGCGCGCGTGCCGTCGGGGAGCGAATGCCCCTCCGCGTAGACGTGCCGCAGCAGGTCCTCGGGCCGTGGGTCCGGGGCGGCCTCCGCCTCGTCGATGGCGCGCTCGATCTCGCTCGCGATCGCGGCGCGCAGCGCTTCGAGCTCGGCCTCCGCGACGCCCTGCTCCAGCAGGTACGCGCGCGCGCGATCGATGGGGTCGCGCGCGAGCCACTCCTGCAGCTCGTCCTTCGAGCGGTAACGGCTGTCGTCGTCGTCGCTCGAGTGCGGACGGTAGCGGTAGCAGCTCGCCTCGATGATGCTCGGACCCTCGCCGCGCCGCGCGCGCTCCACGGCGTGCTTCGTCTTTTCGTACACGTCGAGGACGTCCGTGCCGTCGGCGAGGACGCCGGGGATGCCGTAGCCCTTCGCGCGCTCGTGCGGGAGCGCCGACATCTGCAGCGAGTTCGGCGTCGAGATCGCGTACAGGTTGTTCTCGATGATGAAGACGACCGGCAGGTGGTGGATCGCCGCGAAGTTCACGGCCTCGTGGAAGTCGCCGGGGCTCGTCGACCCGTCGCCGCCGTAGGTGAAGACGACGCTGTCCTCGCCGCGCATCTTCACCGCGAGCGCGATCCCGGCGGCCTGCGGGAACTGCGTCGCGATGCACACGGATCCGGTGACGATCTTCGCCTCGACGTCGCTGAACTGATTCACGATCTGGCGGCCGGCGGAGTTCGGGTCCGTCGCCTTCGCGAACACGCCGAGGAATTGGTCCTTCATCGTCTGCCCGAGCACGAGCGCGACGCCGACGTCGCGGTAGTACGGATGGACCCAGTCGGTCCCGCGGCGGATGCACCACGCGGATCCGACCTCGGCGCCTTCGTGGCCGTCGGCGACGCCGACGAACGCGGCGCGGCCCATGCGGTTGAGCTGCATCATCCGCTCGCCGAGCATCCGGCACTCGAGCATCTTCCGGTACATGCCCTTCACGTCGTCGAGCGTCAGCCCGAGCGCGACGTGACGAGGCTTCGGCTTCGCGGATGGTGTTCGCGCGCGGACCGCCATCAGCGCGATGGTACGTCCGCGGCCGCGCGTGAGAGGGTCGCGCCGAGGATCATGAGCCAGACGCCGAGCGCGCCCTGCGCGATCGTCCAGACCGCGACGTCGGGGAAGCTCGGAAGGATCACGGAGAGCCCGACGCTCACCGCCGCGAGGAGTCCGCTGATGATGGTGAGCGCGCCGAGGCCCGCGGTCGTCCGGCCGAGCGGTCGCGGCAGGATCTCGGTCTCGGCCCAGAGCTTGCCGATCGTCCACCACCACATGCCGAGGATGAACAGCGCGGCGGGCTGCAGGTCGACGTTCACCGATCCCGCGAGCCCGACGGTGACCGTTGCGGTGCCCGCGATCGTCGCGAGGATCGTCCCGCTCTCACGCATCCGCCCATGCCGCGGATGCAGAACGGCGATGGCCGGCAGCATGAGGCCGTACCCGACCGCGATGAGGGCGTCGTACACGTAGGGATAGCCCACGTGACCGACGGCTACGACCGCGACATGCGCCGCGCCCGCGATGACCGACCAGACCGCGGCCTTGCGGGCGTCGAGCGCCTCGGCCATTCCGACTACCTGCGGTTCCCCTTCTCGTCGTACTCGTAGAAGCCCTTGCCCGTCTTCCGCCCGAGGTGGCCGGCCGCGACCATCCGCCTGAGCAGCGCCGGCGGCGCCATGCGCGGCTCCTTGAACTCCTCGAAGAACACGTCGCCGACGTGGAGGCTGATGTCGAGGCCGGTGTAGTCGAGGAGCTCGAACGGTCCCATCGGGTGGCGGAGGCCGAGCTTCACCGCCGTGTCGATGTCGTCCGCCGTCGCGATGCCCTGCTCGAGCACGCGGATCGCGTCGAGCATGTACGGCACGAGGAGCCGGTTCACGATGAAGCCGGCGACGTCCTTCGATACGACCGGCGTCTTCCCGAGCTTCTGCACGAAGGCGCGCAGGGTCTCGATCGTCTCATCGCTCGTCGTGAGCGCGCGCACGACCTCGACGAGCTGCATCACCGGCGCGGGGTTGAAGAAGTGCAGCCCCGCGAAGCGGTCGGGCCGCTTCGTCCGGATCGCCATGTCGATGATGGGCAGGCTCGACGTGTTCGAGGCGAAGATCGTCGGCGGCGGGCAGATCCGGTCGAGCTCCTCGAAGACCTGCCGCTTCACGTCGGCGATCTCGAGGACGGCCTCGATGACGAGATCGCTGTCCTTCAGGTCGGCGAGCGCCGTCGACGCGCGCATGCGCCCGCGCGCGGCCTTCGCGTCGTCCTCGCTCATGCGTCCGGCCTTCACGACGCGAGCGAGCGACGTATCGACGCCCTTCCAGCCGCGGTCGATGGCGGCCTGGTCGATCTCCCGCACCGTGACCTGGAAGCCGGCCTGCGCGCACACCTGCGCGATGCCGGAGCCCATCGCCCCGAATCCCGCCACGCCGACGCGCTCGATCGCCATCTCCCCAGACCCCCTTTTCAGGATGCGCGACGCAGCCTACGCGGAGCACGCGCAGCGTGAGCGACCTAGGCTTCCACCATGCCCCGAGCGAGCACCCTCATGGGTCCCGGCGCGGTCGACGTGACGTTCGAGGTCAACGGCCACCGCGCCGCGGTCCACGTCCCGCCGCACCGCACGCTCCTCGACGCGCTGCGCGAGGACCTCGGTCTCATGGGCGCGAAGAAGGTCTGCGACGAAGGTACCTGCGGCGCGTGCACGGTCCTCGTCGACGGACGGCCCGTCTACTCGTGCATGACGCTCGCGGTCGCGACCGAGGGCCGCGCCGTGGAGACGGTCGAGGGGCTCGCGCGCGACGGCGCGCTGCACCCGGTCCAGGAGGCGTTCATCGCGCACGACGCGTTCCAGTGCGGCTTCTGCACGCCGGGGCAGATCATGTCCGTCGTCGCGCTGCTGCGCGAGCGGCCGGCGCCGTCGGCCGATGACGTGAAGCGCGCCGTCGCCGGTAACCTCTGCCGCTGCGGGGCCTATCCGAACATCGTCCAGGCCGCCTTGGCCGCTGCCAAGAAGAGCAAATGACAAAGGTCGTCCGCACGCGCGTCGAGTTCGAGGGAAGCGTGAGCGAGGAGCTCGCGCTCGTCCAGGGCGAGGACGCCGAGGCGTGGGGCGAGGGGGAAGCGCTCGGCATCGTCGGGCACGCCCACCGCCGCATCGAAGGCGCCTCGAAGGTCACCGGCCGCGCGCGGTACACGCACGACCTGCGCCTCCCCGGGATGCTCCACGCGCGCCTGCTGCGGAGCCCGTACCCGCGTGCGCGTGTGCGCAAGGTGGACCCGAGCAAGGCCCTCGCGCTGCCGGGCGTGCGCAGCGTGCTGCACCGCTTCAACGCGCCGAAGGCGGCGTTCCGCGGCGAGGAGACGATCTTCCGCGAGGAGGTCCGCTTCGTCGGCGACGAGGTCGCCGCGGTGTGCGCCGACACGGAAGAGACCGCGAACGAGGCGCTCGCGCTGATCGTCGTCGACTACGAGGTGCTGCCGCACGTCGTCGACCTCGAGGAGGCGATCGACGACGCGTCGCCGCGCATCGACGAGCACGGGAACGTGCACGACGCCGATCGCCACGAGCGCGGCGACGTGAAGAAGGCGTTCAAGGACGCGGACGCCGTCGTCGAGGCGGTCTACAAGACCTCCACGCAGCTGCACAACTCGCTCGAAACGCACGGCGCGGTCGCGATCTGGGACGGCGACCTGCTCACCGTCCACGAGTCGACGCAGCACGTCTTCGGTGTCCGCCAGGGCCTGCAGGCCGCGCTCCGCATCCCGTACGGGAGGATCCGCGTGATCTGCGACCACATGGGCGGCGGCTTCGGCTCGAAGGGCGGCGTCGGCAAGTACACGATCGTCGCCGCGCTGTTCGCACGCGAGCTCGGGGCGCCGGTGCGCTGCGTCCTCGACCGCCACGAGGAGAACGTGGCCGCCGGGAACCGCTCGGCGACGCTGCAGAAGGTGCGGATCGCGGCGAAGGCCGGCAAGATCACCGCCGTCGCGCACGACTCGTGGTCGAACGCGGGACAGGGCCGCTGGGTCGCGGATCCGACCGGGCCGACGAAGGGCCTGTACGACATCGCGAACGTCGCGACGCGCTCCTACCGGGTGGTCGCGAACACGGGATCGCTCGCCGCGTTCCGCGCGCCCGGCTACGTCGAAGGCACGTTCGCGCTCGAATCCGCGATCGACGAGCTCGCGGACCGCATCGGCGCGGACCCCCTCGCGCTCCGGCGCCAGCACGCGGCGAGCGACACGGACCCGGTGAGCGGCATGCGCTATTCGCTGAAGCGTCTGGTGCAGTGCTACGACATCGGCGCGGAGGAGATCGGCTGGTCGCGGCGGAAGGCCAAGGGCCTGCGCGGCTCCGCGCCCGGCCTCCGGCGCGGGCTGGGCATGGCATCGCAGATGTGGAGCGGCGGCGGCACCCCGCCGGCGTACGCGACGGTGCACCTCAACCCGGACGGCACCGCGATCGCGCGCATCGGGACGCAGGACATCGGCACGGGCACGCGCACGATCGTCGCGCAGGTCGTCGCCGAGGAGCTCGGGATCGCGATCGAGGACGTTCGCGTCGAGATCGGCGACACGGAGTCGCCGTACGCGCCGATCTCGGCGGGCTCGCTCACCGTCGCATCGATCTCGCCGGCCATCCGTCTCGCCGCCGCGGACGCGCGCGCCCAGCTGCTCGAGGTCGCGGCAGGCATCCTCGAGGTGAGCGCGACCGAGCTGCGGATGGAGCGCGGGTACGTCGTGAGCGCCGGGGCGCGAACGCCGATAGCGAAGATCTTCGAGGATCTGCAGAACTACACGGTCGTCGGCAGGGGTTCGCGGATGCCGAACCCCGAGGACCGCGTCCTGAAGACGTTCGGCGCGCACTTCGCCGAGGTCGAGGTCGACGCGGCCACGGGTGAGGTGTTCGTCGACCGCGTCGTCGCGGTCCACGACATCGGCCGGATCGTGAATCCGCTGACGGCGCGCTCGCAGGTCGAGGGCGGTGTCATCCAGGCGCTCGGCTACGCCCTCACGGAGGAGCGCGTCGTCGATCGGCCGACCGGGCGCGTCATGACCGCGTCCCTCGAGAATTACAAGGTCCCGACGGTGAAGGACGTGCCGAAGATCGTCGTCCGCTTCGTCGACGTCCCCGACACCGAGGCGAACAACACCGGCGCGAAGGGCCTCGGCGAGCCGCCCATCATCCCGACCGCGGCCGCCGTCGCGAACGCCGTCGCCAACGCGCTCGGCCTGCGCATCCGGCATCTGCCGCTCACGCCGGCGCGCATCATCGCGGCGGTCGAGGCGGCGCGCACATGAGGCCGTTCTCGTACGTCCGCGCGGGATCCGTGGCGGAAGCGGCGCGCCTCCTCGCCGGTGCATCCGCCGCGATCGCGGGCGGCACGGACCTCCTCGGGCTCATGAAGGCGGGGATCGCGCGGCCCGAGCGGCTCGTCGATCTCACGCGCGTCGACGGACTGCGCGGCTGGACGCGCGAGCGCGGCGCGGGCCTGCGGATCGGCGCGCTCACGACCCTCGTCGAGCTCGAGGAGAGCGACCAGCTCGCGCGCCATCTCCCGATCGTGCGCGAGGCGCTCGCGGACGCCGCGACGCTGCAGCTCCGCACGATGGGCACCGTCGGCGGCAACCTCTTGCAGCGCAACCGCTGCTGGTACTTCCGCGACGAGGCGATCCCGTGCTGGCTGAAGGGCGGCACGCGCTGCTTCGCCGTCGACGGGGAGAACGCGCATCACGCGATCGTCGGCACGGACGGCGGATGCAACCGCGTCGCGGCGAGCGACCTCGCGCCCGCGCTCATCGCGCACGACGCGCGTATCACGCTCGCGAGCGCGCGCGGCACGCGGACGATCCCGCTCGCCGAGCTGTTCACCGATCCCGCGCTGCATCGTCGCGAGGAGCACACCATCCGGCCCACTGAGATCCTGACGCACGTCGTGATCCCCGACACCGCGCTGCAGCGCCGCGGCACGTACCTCAAGGCGATGGACCGCAAGGCATGGAGCTTCGCGCTCGTCTCTGTCGCCGCGGCCGCGCGCGTCCGCGACGGGAAGCTGCGCGACACGCGCATCGTTCTCGGCGGCGTCGCGCCGGTGCCGTGGCGCGTCGAGGCCGCGGAGCGCGAGATGGACGGCCAGCCGTACAGCGAGGCGGCCGCGTCGCGCGCCGCGGACGTCCTCCTCGCGGACGCGCATCCGCTCCGGGACAACGGCTACAAGATCCCCCTCGCGAAGGAGCTCATCCGCCGCGCCCTCGGGCGCCTCGCCGCCCCCGCCTAGCGGCCCACGACGACTCGCACCGGCGGCGCGGCCACGTGCTTGGGTGCTGCTGCGGTCGCGGCTCGCTCGTCCTTCCGCAGCGGGACGATGAGCTCGCTGAGGTGCGCCCAGTGGTCCATCGCCTGGGCGAGCTCCTCGTCGGTGAGATCGTGGATGTCGCGGATGAGATCGCGGGTGGCCGTCGCGCTCATGGCCTGATCCCCCTCGGTCCATGACGCAGCATCATCGGTACCCCATTGCCATACCCAGCGGCCTCGATCGTCTCGATCGCATGACGATCCGCACGAACGAGCGAGCGGGGCGCCGGCTGCTGAAACGACCTTTTAACGGAACGACCCTCACGCGGCGCCGTTCGACGTGACGACCAACGGCACGACGTTCGCCGGCGGCACGGTCGCGATGACGAACGTGGCCGGCACCGTCGTCAGCGGCACGAACTGCTCGTCGGAGACGACGTCGGGCACCTGCGCGGTCATCTTCAACGCGACCGCGATGAAGCCCGGCGCCGCCGACCGCACGAACACCGTGGCGATCGCGTACACCGGCACGCTCGCGACGAGCGACTTCCGCCTCTTCGCGACCGCCTACACGAGCAAGGACGCCGCGTCGTCCGCGCTGTGCACCG
>WNGB01014596.1_pt1 | contig 10470 bp, 10 predicted proteins | sample 5400681 | NCBI WGS metagenome assembly WNGB01 (sample SAMN13153367, study PRJNA577476) | soil metagenome | isolation source: 115 cm soil or saprolite under grassland replicate 2 | place: USA:California | collected 2016-06-15 | reverse complement strand
CCACAGGCATCGAACGCAACGTCGTCGTCACGCTGTGGGACTGGAGCCGGCCGACGATCTATCTGCACGACGAGATCTCGACCGACCGCCACAATCCGCGCGTCAACGCCAACGGGAAGATCTACGGATCGCCCGAGGACAGCTCGGACATCGTGCCCGTGCTCGACCCGGTCACGCACACGTCGAGCGAACTGATGCATCCGGTGCGCGATCCGGCGACGCCGTCGACGAAGACCAACGCGATGGCGCCGTCGGCCTATTGGGGAGCCGAGCCGATCTGGGACGGCAAGACGCTCAATCACAACCCGATGATGGACGAGCGAGGACGCGTCTGGTTCACGCCGCGCGTTCGTCCGAATGCGAATCCTGACTTTTGCAAGCAGGGCTCCGATCATCCATCCGCGAAGATCGTCCCCATCGCCGAATCGGGCAGGCACCTCTCGATGTACGACCCCGCCACAGGAAAGTTCTCGCTCATCAGCACCTGCTTCCCCACTCACCATCTCGCGTTCGCCGAAGACGCCAATCACACGCTCTGGACGAGCGCCGGCGTCGGGGGCCCTGGCGTGATGGGGTGGCTGAACCGGAAGATGTACGAGGAGACGGGCGACGAGGTCAGGTCTCAGGGATGGACGCCGTTCATCATCGATACCAACGGCAACGGCAAGCGCGACGCCTACGTCGAACCCGATCGGGCGCGCGACGCGACGAAGGACACGCGCGTGATCGTCAACACCTACGCGGTGGCCGTGAGCCCATCGGACGGCGCCGTGTGGGGCACGGTGATCGGATACCCGGGATCGATCGTACGCGTCGTGCCGGGGTCCAATCCCACGGCAACGGCACTCACCGAGATCTACGAGCCGCCGCTTCCGGGTTTCGGTCCGCGCGGCGGTGACATCGATCTCAACGGCGTGTACTGGGTGTCGCTGGCCAGCGGACACCTCGCCAGCTTCGACCGCCGCAAGTGCAAAGTGCTCCGCGGGCCGACCGCGACCGGCGCACATTGTCCAGAGGGCTGGACGCTCCATCAGCTGCCCGGACCGCAGTTGCGTGACGTCAAGGATCCGGGGAGCGCGGAGGCGAGCTACTACACGTGGGTCGACTGGTTCGACACGTTTGGCCTCGGGCGCAACGTGCCGATTGCCATGGGCAACCTGAACAGCTCGATCCTCGCGTTGGTCGACGGCACGTTCATCAACATCACGCTGCCCTACCCGATGGGGTTTTTCGCGAAGAATGTCGACGGACGCGTGGACAATCCAAATGCCGGCTGGAAAGGCAAGGCGCTCTGGTCGACCTACGGGACGCGGACGATGTTCCACCTGGAAGGCGGGAAGGAAAACCGGCCCAAGGCTGTTAAAATCCAGCTCCGTCCGAATCCACTTGCGCGCTGATATCAACCATTTCCATGGAGACGAGGCGATGACCGTACAGGGAGTGTCGAGAAAGACGAAGGTCGCGATCATGAACGCGGTGCACGACCTGCCCGTGCTGGTCGCCCGTGACAAGGGCTTCTTCACGGACGAAGGTCTCGATCTGGAGTTCGTGAGCACGCCCGGCATGGCGCAGGTGACGACCTCGCACACGGTGAAGTTCGATACGGTGTTCGATCGGCCGCTCGACTCGGTCTACAACGAGGGCGGCATCGACCAGTACCGCATGTGCGAGTGGGGCATCATGAAGCGGGCGGTCGAAGCCGACACCACCGGGCTGCGCCGCCGCAAGATCGTCGCGCTCGGCGCGTCGATGTCCAAGTTCGCCATCGCGGTCATGCCCACCTCGAAGATCTACGAGCCGGAGATGCTGAAGGACAAGCTCATCTCCGTGACGCCGAACAACGGGTCGCACTTCACCATGCTGAAGATGATCGAGGGATTCCTCGAGCCCGAGCACGTGAAGACGACGAATGCGGGATCGATGCTGAAGCATCTCGAAGCGATGCGCCGAGGCGAGGTCGACGCGGTCGTACTCATGGAGCCCTGGATCAGCGTCGCGCAGAAAGAAGGCCTGCGCCTCGTCATCGAATCGCACTCGACGCGCAGTGAAGCCGCCAGCGACGAGCTCGACGGCCCGACACTCGCCGCGATGTTCCGCGCCCAGGCCCGAGCCGTGGACGTGCTCGAGAAAGACCCGAAGCCGTTCGTCCACTATCTCGTGGCCGAGACCGGCGGGCTATTGAAGGAAAGCGAATTCCAGACCTGGCGCCTGCTGCACGCACCGCCGCAGCCGTATACGCGGGAGCGGTTCGACGACACCTACAACTGGACGGTGAAGTGGAACATGACCGTGCCGGGCGCGACCTACGAGAACATGGTCGACAACCGCGCCTGGAAGTAATCCTGGGCGATGGATCGTCTCAGGCTCAAGACCGCGCTCGTCACCCGTGGGCACACCCAGGCGCTCAAGGAGCGCACCGTGAAACCCCGGACCTTCGAGTTCGACTTTGAGGAGGTGCCCACCATCATCCAGGCGTTTCGCCGGATGGTGCGGGGGCTCGAGTTCGACATCTCCGAGATGGCGATCACGACCTACATCTGCGCCCGCGCGCACGGCAAGGCGTTTACCGCCCTGCCGATCTTTCCGATGCGCGCCTTTCACCATGGCGCGATTGCGTACAACACGACGACCGGCATTCAAAACCCGAAGGATCTCGAGGGCAAGAAGGTCGGCGTCAATCGCGGATACACGGTCACGACCGGCCTGTGGGCGCGAAGCATACTCCAGCACCAGTACGGCGTGGACCTGAGCCGGATCACATGGGTGCTCTCGGGCGACGAACACGTGGCCGAGTATCAGCCGCCGGGCAACGTCGTTCCAATCGAACCGGGGAAGAAGCTCGAGGACATGCTCGTGTCGGGCGATATCCCCGCGGCGATTGGCGTCCAGGTCGAGTCGCCCGAGGTGAAGCCGCTGATTCCGAACGCGCGCGAGGCGGGATTCGAGGCGCTGCGCAAGCGCGGCCTCTATCCGATCAATCACACGATCGTCGTGAAAGACGAGCTGCTGCGGACGCACCGCGATCTCGCGGCGGACATCTTCAACGCATTCTCCGAGGCCAGGCGCCTCTACGTCGAGCGGCTCGCGTCGGGCCGTATCGAACAGCCGACGCCCGACGATGTCTTCTTCCGGCGGGTCATGGATATCACCGGCGATCCGCTTCCGTACGGCGTCGAGCCGAACCGGCAGATGCTCGAAGCCGTCATTCGACAGAGCCTCGAGCAGGGCATCATCACCCGCCCGCTCACGGTTGAGGAGCTGTTTCCAGAAATTTAGCCAGGTCAGCTACCCAGCCACCCCAGAAGCTTTGGCGCCACTACGGCCTCGGTCTGGTCGGCCACGGCGATATCCCAGTAGTCCGCCTGCGGAAGGCACTCCTCGAGATAACGCGCCGCCGACGTCGCGTGGGCCTTGTCGTGGCCGGGGACGATGAGCGCGGGAATCGGCAGGCGAAGCATGTCCTCAGGCTCGGCGCCGGGAGCGGTGTCGCGGTCGACGAGTGTCTCTGCCATCTCGGTGACCACGGCTTGGTACTGGTTCGCGTCGGCGTGGGCATACCAGTAGGCAAACGCCGGGTCTCGCTGGATCACGGTGGCCCACGGCCCGCCCCGCGGATCCTGGTTGAACGGCTTCTTCTCCGCCGTCACCAGGGCGACCACGCCCTCGAGCCCGTGCGTCTGCACGTACGCGAGATGCTCGGCAAATCGCGCGCGGTTGTTCATGCGGTAGTGCACGCCGCCGACGGGCCAGTACAGCACCATGCTCAGCGTCATCTCGGGATGCGCGACGCCGAACGCGACGGCCGGACAGCATCCCATGCACGCGCCCATCAGATGCGCGCGCGAGATTCCGAGATGGTCGAGCAGGCCTTTGCCCTGCGCGACGTAATGCGCCCACGTAATCCGCTCGACGCGTCCGCCCGACTCGCCGCTCTCGCGGCGATCGAAGACGATGCAGGTGAATTTGGCCGGCAGGTGATCGAGCGGCTTGATCGTGGCGTAGATGCCCATGGTGCGCCACTTGCCGATCGTGGCGTCGAAGCCGCCGGGCGAGAACATCAGGAGCGGTGGGCCTTCGCCGATGACGTCGTAGTGCGTGCTGATGCCGTCGATAACCGCGTCCGCCACGCTATTTCCCCGCCTTCGCTCGCAGGCCGGGTCCTTTGGACCCGGCAGGCTCGCCCTTGACCGGCCGCCCCGCGCGCACGTCGTCGGAATACATTTTCATCGCCTCGAGTGTGATCTTCGCGACGTTCGCGTAGCGGTCCGTCGTGTCATCGAGCGCGGTCGCGAGGTTGCCGATCGCGTTGCCGATGGCTCGTACCCGGCCATCGAGCCACGGCCCGCCGCCCAAGCCGCCGATCACGGGAATCGAGACGGCAGCAGTTACCGCGGGACCAGCGACCGGACCGGAATGCGTGAAGTCGAGCATCGCGACGCCTGCGCGCTCGAGAAGCTTGGCCTGCGCAACAAACTCTTCCGGCGTCGGCTCCGTAGGGCGGGTCCTTTCCGCCTCCGCCAAGGCTTCGGCGGACCGCCGAAGCGCGAAGCGCGAAGGCTGGTTGGACCCGCCGCTCGTGTGCGGAGTCACGCCAAACTGCGCCCATACCGGGATGCCGGCGTCCACGATCGCGCGGACGGTCTCAGGAAACTCCGCGGCCGCGTCGACCTTGACCACGTCGGCGCCGCCCTCCTTCACCAGGAGCCCCGCGGCCCTGACAGCAGCATCGCTGCCCTGCTGCACCGGCCCATACGGCAGATCGCAGCTGACCAGCGCGCGTTCTACGCCCCTCCGGACCGCCTTGCAGGCGAGGAGCATCTGGTCGAGTGTGACATCCAGCTCGCTCTCCTGCCCCCACACGTTCTTCCCCACCGAGTCGCCCACCGAGACGATGTCGACGCCGGCGCGGTCGACGATCTGCGCCATCTGGTAGTCATACACCACGACGCCGACGATCTTGCGTCCCTCGCGCTTCATCTGCTGAAGCGAGGCAATCGTTACTTTTTGTGTCACGCCCACCTCCGCCGCTTCGCGGCTACGGCGCGGCAAGCCATACTATGCAGGATGCCGACTCGCCTGAACAATGTCATCCGCGCCCTCGAGAGCGGGCAGATTCCCATCACGACATGGACGGCTCCATCCATCGAGAGTGCCGTCGCCGTTTCCACCGCGCCGTACGAGGGCGTCGTCTTCGAGGCCGAGCACAATCCCTACGACATCACGACGCTCCGCCACTGCCTGCAGTACATGCTGAATCGCCGGCAGATTGTCGACGGCGGGACGCTCACGGCCGCGGTGACGCCCATCATCCGCATCCCGGCCAACGGCGCCGAGATGAACCAGTGGATGGCGAAGCAGGTGCTCGACCTCGGGGCGTACGGCGTCGTCTGGCCGCGCGTGAGCACCGTCGAGCAGGCGTATAACGCCGTCGCCTCATGCCGCTATCCGCGTCCGAAGTCGGCCGCCGCCTACGAGCCCGAGGGCAACCGCGGCGACTCGCCGCTCGCCGCGGCGCGCTACTGGGGCGTCACGCAGCAGGAGTATTACGCGAAGGCCGACGTCTGGCCGCTGGCGCCGCACGGCGAGATCCTGGTGATGATCATGTGCGAGGACGTGAAAGCGATCGACAACCTCCCCCGTATCCTGAAAGAGGTGCCCGGCATCGGCGTCGTGCTGATCGGCGAAGGGGACCTGTCGCAGAATCTCGGCTACCCGCGCCAATACGAGCATCCCGCGGTGGTCGAGGCGATGACCACCATCCGCCGCGTCTGCAACGAGCACAACGTGGTGTGCGGGCATCCGCACGTGGACGAGAAGAATGCGCAGAAGGCCGTGGACGATGGCTACAAGTTCCTGATGGCTGCGCCCGCGCGCACGCTGGCCGGACTGGACGCCTGCCGGAAGATTACCGGAAGGACGTGAGGATGTCGTCGACGTAGGCCTCGTCGCTGGCGACGACGACCATCAGCGACCAGGGCCGCACCTGCGCCAGCGTCTTCGAAAGAGCCTCGTCGGTCGTCGACGCGGCGCGAATGACGATCGTAGTCGTCATGATGCGCCGGTCGCTGCAGGCCCTGCCAATCGCCGCCGCCGCGCGCGCGTCCCCGCCAGCCGACACCACCATCACCACGAGATCAGCTGAAGGCAGACCGCTGATAAACGTCGCGATCTCGCGGTCGCTCGCGCCGTCGAGCGCGATAACCTTGACCGCGCGCGAGGTGGGATTCGGCGTCTGAATGCGGAATCGCGACTCCGCGGCCATCGTTGCGCGCGCCGATTCACTCACCATGAGGCGCGGCAACCTTCGCTGCGACGGCTAGACAGAAGCAGGTGCCACGCCAGGATTCGCGATGAGCGCCTCGCGCGCGCCGTCCTTGTAGGGCTGATCCGGCGGCAGGACGATCGATACCGAGCGCACGCGTTGGTGCGCCGTGTCGACGCCAGGCGGAATCTCATTCTTCTCCACGAGCGCCTTCGCCGCGCGCAGCAGCCGCTGGCGCGCCATGATGATCCCGCTGTCGGTCGAGACGAGCGTTTCTTTCGTGCGATCGACGATCGGGCCCATGCTTTCCTGCAGCGAGGCGTCCTGCATCCCGAATCCTTCGACGCCGCTGTAGCTCCGCCCGGCCTTCTGCGCCGCGCGGTCCATCAGGTAGTCGTTGTCCTTGTTGGCCACCGGCCGGTAGGTGCCGGGAATGCACTTGACGTGGATGCCCTTGCCCGCGCGCATCGCCGCGACTTCATCGTCGGTCAGCGCCCGCGTCGGGTGGTAGTCGAAGCTCCACGTCCAGCAGTTCTCGTCGTCGATCGGAATCCAGAAGTGTCCGTGCACCGGATGGCCGCCCCGAGGCGCGATCATCGTGAACGACGGGATCACGTATTGCGTAATGCGCCAGTAGTAATTTCCGTTCTCGGCGTTGCGCCGCGCGCCGATGTAGAGACCGCCTGGGCTTTCGACGACCACGAAGACAGGACGCGCATCCCCGAGGTTGTACTGATTGCCGCGTGCACCCTTGAAGAGCGGATCAGAGTTCAGATCGCCGCGGTGCAGGAAGGAGACGTGGCTCGAATCGATGCCGCCCTCCATCGCCTGCAGCCAGTTCGATTCCTGCATGCGCTTCGACGAGTACGACTGCGACGCGGGCACCGTCGCGAATTCCCACTCGGGCAGCGGCGGTTGCTGATCGGCGGGGCCCATGTAGGTCCACAGGATGCCGCCGCGTTCGACCAGCGGATACGACTTCAGCTTCACCTTCTTCGCGAACGTCGACCCCTCGGGCTCGGACGGCATGTCGATGCACTGGCCGGTGACGTCGTACTTCCAGCCGTGGTACGGGCAGCGCAGCCCGCACTCTTCGTTGCGGCCAAACCAGAGCGAGATGCCGCGGTGGGCACAGAACTCGTCCATCAGGCCGAGCCGTCCGTCGCTGTCGCGGAAGCCAATCAGGCGCTCCGACAGAAGCTTCACGCGCACCGGCGGGCAGTCATTGTCGGGCAGCTCCTCGGGCAGAAGCGCCGGTATCCAGGAACTGCGGAAGAGCCGCCCCATGGGCGTCTCCGGCCCGGTCTGCGTCAAAAGATCGTTCTGTTCTGTCCTGAGCATCTAGCTGAATTATCCTCTACTGGCTTTCTACTTTCACGGGCCACGGAGACACGGAGCCACGGAGCCAAATTTGGCCAAAAACTGCGCGCCTCCGTGCCTCCGTGGCTTGTGATCGCGAACCTATGGCGACTTCCGATCGGTTTCTTCTCGCGGGTGTGATGGGGTGGCCGGTGATGCACTCGCGCTCGCCGGTGCTCCACAACTATTTCTTTCGGCACTACGGGCTGCTTGGGACGTACGTCCCGTTGGCTATCAAGCCGGATGACCTCGGCGACGCGCTGCGCGGCCTGCGGCCGCTCGGCTTTGCGGGCTGCAGCCTCACCATCCCCCACAAGGAACGCGCGCTCGCGATCGTTGACGAGATCGATCCAATCGCGCAGCGCATGGGCGCGATCAGCTGCGTCGTCGTCCGCTCGGATGGATCGCTGTTGGGGACCAACAACGACGGCTACGGCTTCGTGCACAACATCCTGCAGCATCGGCCTGCCTGGCGCGCTGATGCGGGGCCGGTGGTCATCGTCGGCGCGGGAGGAGGTGCGCGGGCCGTCGCCTGGAGCCTTGCCGAGCGTGGCGCGCGCGAGATCCGTGTCGTCAACCGGACGCTGCCGCGCGCGCAGGCGCTCGCGCGGGAGTTCGGTCCGCCGGTGACGGCGATGGCGTGGGACGAGCGCCACCGCGCGCTCGAAGGCGCGGCGATGCTGGTGAACACGACGAGCCAGGGAATGGTCGGCAACCCGCCGCTCGACCTGAACCTCGACGCGCTGCCGGCGAGCGCCCTGGTCACTGACATCGTCTACGCACCGCTCGAGACGCCGCTCCTGGCCGACGCGAGGCGCAGAGGAAATCCGACTGTCGATGGATTGGGAATGCTGCTCCACCAGGCGCGTCCCGCCTGGAAAGCCTGGTTCGGCATCGAACCCGAGATCACATCCGAATTGCGAGCGCTGGTCGAAGCGACCTTCTGATCTACCCGCCGGGATTTTGACACCTAAAGGCGATGGGTCTAGAGTTTCGACATCCGAAAGAGGTCCTATGACGCAGTTGCGCGCATTGTTTCTTTCCGTTGTTTGCGTGGCGATCGCCGCGGCGCCGCTGGCCGCGCATCACGGCAGGGGTGCGACGTTCGATATGCAGAAGCGGCTGCCGCTCAAGGGCACCGTCTCGCAGGTGAAGTGGCAGAACCCGCATGTCCTGATTTTCCTGGACGTCAAGGATGAGACCGGCAAGGTGGTCACCTGGGGCTTTGAAAACAGCAACGTCCACACGCTGGCCAACCAGGGCTACAACCGGAACACGTTGAAGGTCGGTCAGGAAATCACCGCGATCGTCAATCCCGCCGCCAACGGATCCCCGCTCGGAATCATCGTGAAGGTCGTTCTTGCGGACGGCAAGGAAATCATGTCTCGCGAACGCGGCGCCAACCCGGTCGACTGAGGGAGTCCCATGCGCAATCGTTCGATGATTTCGATGCTCGCGGTCGCGCTCATTGGCGGATCTGCGCTGTCCGCGATCGCACAGGCCACATTCGACCCACGGGATCTTTCCGGAGTCTGGTCGATCACCAAAGGGCATCGCAGCATCAGCGCGAATGTGCCTCCCATGACGCCTGAAGGCGAGGCGAGGCTGAATGCGAATAAGCCAACCCGCGGGCGTTTTCTGGGCGAACCGCTGAACGGCGACCATCCGGGCTTCGTGAGGGCTGAACGGATCCCCGCGAATGGCAACGACCCGTCTCACAAGTGCAATCCGAACGGCTTTCCACGGCTGCTGCTCGATCCGGAACCGGTTGAATTCGTCCAGACGCAAGGGCGGCTGCTTCAATTGTTCCAGTGGGAACGCACGCTCCGCGAACTGTGGATGGACGGCCGGCAGGTGCCGTCAGGCGACAACCTCGACAACCTCGGACCAGCGTGGTACGGCCATACGGCGGGCGCATGGGAAAGCAATACGCTCGTCATGAATACCGTGGGCCTCGACGACAGGGCCTGGATCGACATTTTCGGTTTTCCGAAAAGCACGGAGGCGCGAATCGAGGAGCGCTACACGCGCACCGGTCCCGACACGATCGAGCTCAAAATGACGATGTACGATCCGAAGTTTTACAAGGCGCCGTGGGTGGGCGACGTGAAGACGTTCACGCGCATCAAGCGCGACAAGACGACCTACTTTGGATGGTACGGGTTGTTCTCAGGAATCACTGAAGGGATCTGCGCGCCGCTCAACGAGGTGGACAGCTACAACACGCTCGTTCGCGACCCTGCCGGCAAGGGTGTCGGCAAATAAATCACAGCTTCGAATAGTAGTGGTCCCAGGTCTTCTTGAAGAGACCGGGTGACCAGAGCTTCTCCCTGCACGCCTTCTGCTCTGCGTCGCTGAAGACGTAGGGCTCGCCGATCTGCATCGCCATGTACTGGCGGTAGGTGTTCTCTTCGAGATATGCAGCGAGCACGAACGCTTCGACGACGTCGGCGCCGACCGTGACCGCGCCATGGGCCTTGAGAAGCGCCGCGGGGTTGCGGCCGATCGTGGCCGCGAGCTTCTCGCCCATCGCCTTGGTGTTCACCGACAGCGGCGAATCCATCACCGGCAGCTCACCCAGCAGCACGCCCTGCGCGTACACCGCCTTGTATTTCACGCCGGTCATGGTGAGAAACGTGGACCACTGCGGATGCGTGTGCATCACGGCATTCACGTCAGGCCTGGCGCGATAGAGCTCGGAGTGGATGTGGAACTCGAGCGGCGGCTTCGCACTGCCTTCGACGAGGTTGCCATCCAGGTCCACGGCGACGATGTCGTCCACCGTCAGCGCGCCGCGGACCGAAGCTCCGGTGTTGATGAAGAAGGAACACGCATCGCGCCGAGCGCTG
>WNGB01031707.1_pt1 | contig 10471 bp, 9 predicted proteins | sample 5400681 | NCBI WGS metagenome assembly WNGB01 (sample SAMN13153367, study PRJNA577476) | soil metagenome | isolation source: 115 cm soil or saprolite under grassland replicate 2 | place: USA:California | collected 2016-06-15 | reverse complement strand
ATCACCACGCGCCAGTGCGGCGACTCGCGGTTGGTAGTTTCCCACTGTGGAAAACCCCTCCCCCGAACCCCCTCCCCGGCTACGACGACGACTTATCCACATCCTTGTTCCCGATCACAAAGATACAAGGATGACAATGGACGCTCGGGATGACAATGGGCGCTCAGGATGACAATGGACGCTCAGGAGGACGACGACGTTGGCGGAGCGGGCGGGTCCGCCGCGTCCCCCGAGCACGGCGGCCCGCTATCCGCTCGCCTGCTTAGTGAACGACCGGCGCGAATCCATGGTTCCAATCCCTGCCGCCACCCAAGGGATTTGCCCTACAGGCTGCCCCTTGAAGAATGCAGAATGAAAAATGAAGAATGAAGGCCAGGGATGAGGAATGGGGAATGAGGACTGAGCCGCGGGGGCTGAGGAGGCTTCCGAATTCTGAATTCTTCATTCTTCATTCTTCATTCTGGATTGTTCTGCTCGCGGCGGTCCTGCTCCGGGCGGCGTTCGTGTTCCGCGTGCCGCTGTTCGTGACCAAGGACAGCCTGGAGTACTTCGAGCCGGCGTTGAGCCTGGTGAGCGGCGGGCCGTTCGAGCTGGCCCAGCGCCGCACCCCGATCTACCCCCTCTTCCTTGCCGGCTCGATAAGCCTCTTCGGCCAAGATCTCCTTGGGATCGCCTTGGCCCAGCATGCGCTGGGGGTCGCCACGGCCGCGCTCACCTACGCCATGGGGCGACTGACGTTTGGACGAGCGGCCGGACTGGTCGCCGGACTGCTAGCCGCCTTGTCCGGCCCGCTCCTTATCTACGAGCACTACCTGATCACCGAGCCGGTCTTCGCGTTCGGACTGGTCGCGGCGATCAGCTTCTTTGTGGCCGGTATGCGCTTCGAGCGCGGCTGGCTGATCGCGCTCGGCGGCCTCGTGCTTGGCGTGGCCGCGCTCACCCGTCCGGTCGGCCAGGTGGTCCTCGTGGTGGTCCCGTTGGCGCTGCTGGCCCACCACCGCGCCTGGCGTCCAACCCTCCGCCTCAGCGCCCTTGCCATCGGCTGCTTCGCCCTGGTCGTCGTCCCGTGGGCGATCCGCAACCAGATAGTCTATGGGACCGCTGGGGCCGCCAGCGTGGGACGCTTCCTCATCTCTCGGTCGGTCAAGCACGAGCGCAACTTTGTCTTCTACGAGCCCAGCGTCGGGCCCTATCCCGGCGAGCCCAGAGACCGAGCTCGGGCCCGCCAGATCGCTCAAGACGTGACCAACAAACGTCCGGAGCCGGGCCAGATCTATCAGCGTGTGCGCGACGAACTGGGACTCAGCGAAGCTCAAACCGACGCGCTGCTCAAGGACATCGCCCTCGAGGCGATCATGCGCGATCCGCTGCTCTGGGCCGAGGGCACCCTGGAGATGTTCGCCAGCCTGGTCGAGGGGGCGCCGAAGGAAGAGAGCGTGCGCTGGCATCTGGGCGTCCACGATCAGCCGCGCGTCGCCAACCAGTGGGGACCGCTGGCCGACTTGCTCGGGCAACCGACCGCGGCCGACGAGCGCGAGGAAGATCGCGCCGAGGCCCTCGCGAAAATCTTCCGACCCACCCAGTCCGCCTGGCTCCTAGTGATCCTGTTTCTGCTTGGAACGGCCGCCGCTGTCCTCGGACGGGCCCGTCGGCCGGCCCTGCTGCCTGCCCTGGTCGTGCTGGTCCTGCTAGCCGCCAGTGCCGCGCTCGTGGGTGACGTCCCGCGTTACCGCTACCCACTCGACCCCCTGCTCTACGTCGTCGCGGCTGGCGGGCTGACCTCCACCCTTGGCCTCGCCCTGACCTGGTTAGGTCGTAGGGGTATATGGCATACGCCCGATGGCGCACGCCGTGCGCCCGTACCGCGCGTGGGCGAGGGAACACCGTAGGCCGCATTGCACGCGCCCACAGGCCCCCTCTAGCATGAAGGTCACGCCGTCCGCTCCGCTCGGACCTGGCACGTGAGACTTGGGACGTTAGGAGTCAGCCATGCTCAAAGACGAGCCGCGTCAGGCCGAAGCCCCCTCCTCCCTCGATCGTAACCTCGCCTTCGAGCTCGCCCGTGTCACCGAGGCTGCCGCCCTCGCCTCAGCCCGCTGGATGGGCAAAGGTGACAAGAACGCCGCCGACCAGGCGGCCGTCAACGCCATGCGCTTCGCCCTCGGCAACGTCGACATGGACGGCCTCGTCGTCATCGGTGAGGGCGAGAAGGACGAGGCCCCGATGCTTTACATCGGCGAGCCCATCGGCAACGGCCTTCCGCCCCAGGTCGACATCGCCGTCGATCCCGTCGACGGCACGACCCTGCTCTCCAAAGGCCTCCCCAACGCTGTCTCCGTCGTCGCCCTCGCCAAGCGCGGCACAATGTACTACCCCCCGGGCATCGTGTACATGGAGAAGCTCGCTGTCGGCCCACTCGGCAAGGGCAAGGTCTCGCTCGAGCTGTCCGTCGCGGAGAACGTCGATGCCCTCGCCTCTGCCAAGGGGGGTGACCCAGACGACCTGACCGTCGTCGTCCTCGATCGCCCCCGCCACGCCCAGCTGATCGAGCAGATCCGCGCAGCCGGGGCCCGCATCAAGCTCATCTCCGACGGCGATATCGCCGGCGGCATCATGCCGGCCCTCGAGGAGACCGGCATCGACATGCTGCTCGGCATCGGCGGCTCGCCCGAGGCCGTGACCACCGCCTGCGCCCTCAAGTGCCTGGGCGGCGACATCCAGTGCCGGCTCTGGCCCCGCGACGACGCCGAGCGCCTCGAGGCTGAAAAGCTCGGCCTGCCACTCGACAGGGTCCTCTCCATCGACGACCTCGTCAACGACGACGACGTCTTCTTCTCCCTGACGGGCGTAACCGACGGCGAGCTGGTGCGCGGCGTCAGGTACTTCCCCCGCGGCGCGCACACCGAGACGCTCGCCATGCGCTCCCGCTCCGGCACCATTCGCCGCGTCTCCGCCGTCCACCACTTCGACAAGCTGATGCGCTACTCCGCGCTCGCGTACGAGAGTGGCGAGTAACGAGCGGCAATAGTCTGGCCCAAAAGCCTCATTGCGGAGGCCGTCGGCAGTCAACTATAGTCTACTAGCGTGGCTTCCCGAGACGGAGGCCCCGGCCCGACACCTCGGGGCGCCCTCGCCGAGGCCGCGGGCCACCGAGTCCCGCCGGGCTGTCGGCCGTCCACCGCCACTGCGGTTTCAATCGCATGGGCGGGTGAGGACCATTAGAGACCATGCCACCGACCAAAGCGCCGCCAAGCAATAGGATCGCCGCTCGGCAGTCGGCTCGCGCCCGTGTGCCCCGACCGTTGGTGCCGGCCGGCGGGCGCCGCTTCACGCTTGGCAAGCGGGGCCAAGGATTCACGAATTTCCTGCGTGAGCTCCGAGGCGAGCTGCGCAAGGTGGTATGGCCCACGCGCAAGGAGGCGATCAACCTCACGGCTGTCGTGATCGCGCTTTCGGCCGGACTCGGGATCTTCCTCGGGGCGGTGGATTTCATCTTTCAAGAGTTCTTCCGCTTTCTGCTCCGAGTCACGGGAGCGGCCGGTTACTAGCGCGGCGGAGGACCGCACCATGGCGCAGGACGTAAGAGGAGTGATCGGGGAGATCGACGAGGAGACCCGGCCGGTCGCGGACGACTCCGAGGCGGTGGCTGATAGTGGCGGCGAGACTGAAGAGGCGGAGCTCGAACCCAAGGACGATCGCCAGTGGTACGTCATCCATACCTATTCGGGCTACGAGAACAAGGTCAAGACGAACCTCGAGCACCGCGTCGAGTCGATGGGCGTCCAGGACAAGATCTTCCAGGTTGTGATCCCGACCGAAGAGGAGATCGAGATCAAGGACGGCCAGCGCCGCACGGTCCAGAAGAAGGTCTTCCCAGGCTACGTGCTGGTCGAGATGCTCATGTCGGACGACTCCTGGTACGTCGTCCGCAACACGCCGGGCGTGACGGGCTTCGTGGGTTCAGGCACCAAGCCGAGCCCGCTCGACGACACCGACGTCAAGCGCATCCTCAAGCAGATGAAGATGGAGGCCCCAAAGGTCAAGGTGAGCTTCTCGCCTGGGGAGCGCGTCAAGGTCGTGGACGGGCCATTCACCGACTTCATCGGCGTGGTCGACAGCATCAACGCCGAGAAGGGGAAGGTGCGCGTCCTGGTCTCCTTCTTCGGCCGCGAGACGCCTGTCGAATTGGACTTCTTGCAGGTCTCGAGGATCACGTAGGGATCAGGGGTCAGGGGCCAGGGGTCGGGGAGCGTGAAGCCCGTCTGCTGATCCCTGGCCCCTGACCCCTGGCCCCGCGCGAAGGGCACTATGGCTAAGAAGGTCCGCGCCATCGTCAAGCTTCAGATCGATGCCGGCAAGGCCACCCCGGCCCCGCCGGTTGGGCCGGCCCTGGGACAGCACGGTGTCAACATCATGGCCTTCGTGAAGGAGTACAACGAGCGCACCGCGGGCCAAGCCGGGTCGGTAGTCCCTGTCGAGATCACGATCTTTGAGGACCGCTCCTTCTCGTTCGTCCTCAAGACGCCGCCGGCCTCAGACCTCATCAAAAAGGCGTTGGACGTGGAGAAGGGCTCAGCGACCGCTGGCAAGATCAGGATTGGGACGATCTCGCGCGAGAAGGTCCGTGAGATCGCTCAGATCAAGTTGAAGGATCTAAACGCGACCACCCTCGAGGCCGCCGAGCGAATAGTCGAAGGCACCGCTCGCAGCATGGGCGTGGCAGTGGAGGCGTAGCGTGGCAGGCAAGAAGTATCAGGACACGGCCCAGAAAGTGGACCGCACCAGGCTGTACGAGCCGCGCGAGGCGGTGGCACTCCTCAAGGAGCTGTCATTCGCCAAATTCGACGAGACGGTCGAGCTTCACATTCGGACCGGCATCGATCCACGCCATGCCGATCAACAGGTCCGCGGTTCGGCCACCCTGCCGGCGGGAACCGGGAAGACACGGCGCGTGATCGCTTTTGCGCAGGGCGAGAAGGCGCGCGAGGCCGAAGAGGCCGGGGCCGACGTGGCGGGCGCCGAGGATCTGGTCAAGCGGGTGCAGGAGGGCTGGCTTGACTTCGACGTCGCCGTCGCTACCAGAGACATGATGCCCGCGGTCCAACGGCTCGGGCGGGTTCTCGGGCCGCGGGGCCTGATGCCCAACCCGCGCACTGGCACCGTGACAGATGACATCGGACGGGTGATCCGCGAGGTCAAGGGGGGGCGGATCGACTTCCGGGTCGACAAGACCGCTGTGATCCACCTGCCACTGGGGCGAATCTCGTTCAGCGACGAGCAGCTCCTCGAGAACTTCGCCGCGGCCCTCGACGCGGTCGTTCGGGCCAAGCCGAGCGCCGCCAAAGGCCAGTACATCCGCTCAATAACCCTGAGCACCACGATGGGTCCTGGCATCAAGCTGGACATCCAGCCGGCCCTCGCGCTGGCGGCCGCCTAGCCCATCGCCATATGGGTGGCCGTCAAAGTCTTGGGCAGCGGGGGACGGCCCTCACCCCCGCCCCTCTCCCTGCCGCAGGAGAGGGGAAGTCGACCGCCAGGATCCCAGTGCTCCCCCTCTCCCCTTGAGGGAGAGGGGGTATGGGGAACAAGTGCGCTTCGCGGGGTGAGGGGTGGTCGTCGCCCGCCACCGGACCCAAAACCTGGACGGGCACCATCGCCATGTTTGACAGCCGCCCCGCGGTTCGTCGTATGGTAGCCAGCCTGTCTCCACCCCGACGGGTCGGGGTAGGAGCAGGCGGACGACATGGCGGGGAGCGTGTGGTGACGACCTTACGGCCACGCCGCTGGCTGGCGCTACGACTGCCCGTTCTTGCCATTCTGATCACAGTGGTGGCGTGCGCCCAGGCGGGCGCCCCGAACGGTCGCGCCCAGACGGCTGGACCGTTCGACCCGCGCGGGCTGGCTCCGCCCGCCGAGGAACTGCCGCCGGGCTTCACAGCCGATCCCGCCCGCACCAGCTTCGAAGAGCGGCCAGACGGCACGGCCCGGTATGACGTCGCCTATGCCCGACCCGCCCCTGACGACGACTCTACGAGCGGTCCGACCGAGATCAGGTTTTCGGTTGCTCGGACCCACTCCGGGCGGGACAGCGCAGACCTTCTCGCCGCACCCGCCCCATCAACCAACTTCGACCAGGCGCTCGACCTGGCAATTCGGGAGTCGGCTCGGCTGGACGCCGCTCTCGCAGCGCAGCCGCTCGACGACCCGGCGCCCGCCCCGGCCACGGCCGTCGCCGCGCCACGCGCTCCCGCGAGCAACGCGCCAGAACCAGCCCCGGCGACAGCCGCCGCCGCAGCCCCGCCTGGCCCATCGATCAGTTCGCCTACGATCATCGTCGACGCGCGCGCAGACGACGCGCCCGACGTCGGCGGCGGCCTGAGGCTCGGCGGATTCTCTGGGCTGTATGCCCTCGACAAAAGCGGCACGCTCTTCGCCACGGTGACGGACCGCGGCCCAAACGGCGACACATATGTCCCGGGCAAAAAGCAGCCTGTGTTCCCACTACCCAACTTCAGCCCGAGCATCGTCAAGCTTCGTGTCGACTCGGGACATCTGCAAGTAGTGGAGACCATCCCACTTCGTCTGCTCGACGGCTACACCGACCCCGTCACCAGCTCTCGCAACGTAACCGGCTTACCCAGTTACGACGGCGGCGAGGTCGGGTACGCGCCCAACGGTAAGGACCGGCTGCTGATCGATCCGAACGGTCTCGACACCGAGGGTCTCGCGATCGACCCGCGCGATGGGAGCTACTGGCTGTGTGAAGAGTACGGCCCGAGCGTCCTTCACGTCGCGGCCGATGGCACGATCCTGGCTCGCCTGGTGCCGCGCGGCCTGGACCTGCCGGCCCCCGGCGAGAACGTTCGGGGCCTGCTGCCGGAGGTCCTCCTGAAGCGGAAGCCGAATCGTGGGTTCGAGGGTGTCGGGATCGCGCCAGATGGCAGCCGAGTCTTTGCGCTCATGCAGAGCCCTGTGTCAAACCCCGACAAGAAAACCGGCGAGGCCTCCCGCCATCTACGGCTCGTGGTTCTCGATACGAGCGAGAGTAATGAACCCAAACTAGCCGCAATGTACGTCTACCAGACCGAGGCATACACGTCGGTCGGAGCCGAGGAACAGGACGACGTCAAGATTGGTGACCTGGCGGCGGTGAGCGCTACCCGCCTCCTGGTTGCCGAGCGCGACAGCGACGAGGACGGCAAACACAAGAAGGTCTACTTGATCGATCTGGCCGGGGCGACCGACATCTTGAATCGCGAGGACTTCGGGGGCAAGACACTGGAGCAGGCCTCCGAGGCCGACCTTCGTCGCCTGGGCGTCGAGTACGTCCGCAAGTCCTTGGCCCTCGACTTGGCGAAGCTAGGTTATCGGCCAGAGAAATTCGAAGGCCTGGCGTTGGTCGACCCGTTCACGATCGCGGCCGTCAACGACAACGACTTCGAGATCGACTCGATCGACGCGCGCGGCAAGATCGCGAAGAGCGGCACGGCCTCACGCCTCGTGGTCGTGCGGTTTCCCGACCCGATCCAGTAGGGGCGGGTCTCCTCGCCCAGATCAGGCATGGCACGCCGGGCCCCCGTTTTATCTCGAGTGATCTCGTTCATATACCTCCGTGACAGTGGTCGATGGCGAAGAAATGCCCCCTCTCCCTCTGGAAGAGAACAAGTGCGCTTCGCGGGGTCGGGGTGAGGGCGACGCCCTGAAGCGCAAGATAGCCCTCACCCTTGCCCTCTCCCAGAGGGCCCAGAGGGAGAGGAATCAAATCTCAATGCCCGGAACCAGCTACCCGCGAACAGGAGGTGTAACGGGGATGGCGAACGAGCACATCGCGTTGCCGTCCCGCGGCACTGCGGGGTACACTTGGCACACAAGGGAATATCTCGGCTCAAGACAGCGGGCGCGACCCAGTCGGGGCGCTTAATGGAGCCCGCCGAGGCAAGACAGAACCCTGCGACGACCGTCGCGGGCGTCGATCTTTGCCCGGCCGCGGCGGCCGGGGTTTTTTGACTCCGGACGCGCCCGATTCCGCATACCCCGTCTCTCCGTGCTCATTTCTCGCTCCTCATACCTCATTCCTCAGAAGGGAGGCGCCGAGTGTCAGAGAAGTCCCGAGCGCGTGAAGCGAAGGCCCGCGCGGTGGACGAGCTGGCCGACAAGCTCGGGCGCAGCCAGATGGTCGTCCTCACCGACTATCGCGGCCTGAACGTCGCCGAGATGTCGGCCCTGCGGAATCGGCTGCGCCAGGCCGGGGCCGAGTACCAGGTCACCAAGAACTCGCTCACTCGCTTCGCCGCCGAGCGGATTGGCCGGAGCGCGATCATCCCGGAGCTGGAAGGTCCCACGGCGATCGCGTTCACGTCAGAGGACCCAACGGGCCTGGCCAAATCACTGTACGACTACTTACGGACGTCGCGAGTGCTGCGAGTCAAGGTCGGGCTGATGGGGGAGCGGCGTCTGTCGCCCGAGGACATCACCCAGCTCGCCGAGCTGCCGCCCCGCGACGTGGTCCTCGGGCAGACGCTGGGAAGCATGATCTCGCCGCTGTCGGCGTTCCTCATGGTGATCGCGGCGCCCCTGCAGAACGTCATTGGCGTCCTCGAGGCACGCCGCCAGCAGATCGATCAATCAGGCGCCGAAAGCGCCCAAAGTCAGGAGGGCATGAGCATGGCCAACGAAGAACTGATCGCGACCATCGAGAAGATGACGGTCCTCGACCTAGTCGAGCTGAAGAAAGCGCTCGAGGAGCGCTGGGGCGTGACGGCGGCCGTGGCGATGGCGCCCGCCGGCGGCGTAGCGGCCGCTCCGGCCGGCGATGGCGCGGGAGCTAGCGCCCCCGCCGAGGAGCAGACCGAGTTCAACGTGATCCTGGCCAATTTCGGCGCCAACAAGATCAACGTGATCAAGGCGGTGCGCGAGCTGACCAGCCTCGGGCTCAAGGAGGCCAAGGACCTGGTAGAAGCCGCGCCCAAGCCGATCAAGGAAGGCGTCCCGAAGGAGGAGGCTGAGGCGACCGCCGCCAAGTTGCGCGAGGCCGGCGCCACCGTCGAGATCAAGTAGGCCTCGCTGTCATCCTTTGCTTCGTTCAGGATGACTCGCGCTCCGCCCACCCGAAGTCCAGGTAGCGGGCGCCGCCGGCCAGCGAGAAGCGGAGGCTGGCGCGATAGCCGTCGCGCTCGGCCCCGACCGTCTCCTGGCGAACCTTGATCTGGCCGGGTTCTGGGCCGCCGTTCAGCGCCTCCGCGAGGACGCGGCCGGTCAGAGATGGGCTGGAAGCCGAGTCCAGGCCCAGCAGGTGAACCAAGGTCGGCACCAGGTCGAGGTTGCCGGCCGGGAGCGGGTCTTCCAGCCCGACTTTGACGCCCGCGCCCGCCAGAATGAAGGTGTTGCGAACCTCCCACGGACTGATGCCGCCGTGGGTGGCCAGGTACTGTGTGGTCAGCCCGGCCGAGCGGCCGCCCAGGCCGTACTGGTTTGGCGCGTCGTTCCAGACCAGAGTGCAGAGCACGTCTGGCGCCAACTCCCCGTCCACGCCGACCAGCGGCATCGGAAGCGTTCCCTGGACTGTCGGCTGGCCGCGAGCGCCGCTGAAGACCGGCCCAGCGTACTCCCAGGCCTGAAGCGCGCGCGCGACCCATTCGATCCGCCGATAGTCGCCGTCCGGCACGTTCGCGAAAAGCGAGAGCCCATTGTTCGACAGGATCAGCCGCCCGGCCTCGAGTTCCACGCCGAGGCCGGCCGCGACGAGCGGCGACTGCGCTTCCACGGCCGGGTCGATCGAGGCGTAGCCGTGGTCGGATACGACGGCCACGACCATCTCGTCCATTCGACCATCCCCGTCGAGCACCGCTAGCACGAGGCCCAGATTCGTGTCGGCGTTTCGAATTGCGGCCATCGAGTCGGGGCTTCCCAGTCCGCGGCGGTGCTGGGTGACATCCGGATCGGTGTGCCAATAGATCAGCAGCCTCGGGTCGAGCTCGGGCAGGACGTACTCGGCGATGGCGCGGGCGAAGTAGGCATCGCGCTCCGTGTTCGGGATCGTCGAAGCCGGGATTGGCCCGAGCCTGTCGACGAGCTCCTGGCCTGCTCCCCGAGGCAGCATGATGGCGGGGTTGAAGAGGCGGTCGCCCGGACATTCGCGCACCCGCGGGTGGCACAGGAAGGCCGAGCCCGGTGAGCCCGTGCTGACGACCACGGTCCGGTCGCCCGCCTCGGCGACGCGGTCGGCCAGCGTGTCGCATGGCACAAGCCGGCCACCGCGGCTCTCGATCAACGCGTACAGGCTGTGATGGTCGCCGATCGAAATCGGGGCCCTTGCGTCCACGCCGGGCGCGTAAACCGTGTTGCCCGCGATGCCATGCTCGGCTGGCCATGCGCCCGTCGAGAGCGAGGCCGAGTTGACCCGGGTGACCGTCGGGAAGACGGCGTGGCTGTCGAGGAAGCGGACACCTCGCGCCGCCAGACTCGCCAGGTT
>WNGB01014595.1_pt1 | contig 10471 bp, 17 predicted proteins | sample 5400681 | NCBI WGS metagenome assembly WNGB01 (sample SAMN13153367, study PRJNA577476) | soil metagenome | isolation source: 115 cm soil or saprolite under grassland replicate 2 | place: USA:California | collected 2016-06-15 | reverse complement strand
AGGCGCTCCGCCAGCTCGGCCGCGCAGCGATACGGGAAGTACGCCCGCCCCGCCTGCCCGCCCGCCAGCACGATCCGCGTCGGCGCCGCCTGCAACGCGGCGATGTCGAGCGTGTAGCGGCCGACGGCGCCGGCATCGTATGTGAAGAACGCCGCGCGGTTGTGCGCGGCGATGCGGGCGCGCTCCTGCGGCAGGCCCAGGTTGGACGCCTGGCCGCCGTGCTGCACGCCGATGCTGGCCGCGAACGTCTTCAGCGCTGCTTCCGCGCCCTCCTGGTGGTATAGTTCGAGCAACCTGGCGGTGTGTTCGGCCGCGGGCGCCAGGTGCGCCACCGGCGGCTCGTGCGCGACCAGCGTGCGCACCTGCGCCGGGTGGTGGATGACCAGTTCGAGCCCGATCAGCGCGCCGATGCTGCTGCCGAATACAGCCGCGCCGTCGCTCCCCAGCGCCGCCAACAGGTGCTGCGCGTCGTCGCTGTGAGTCTCGATCGTGATCGGTTGCGCCGGCTCGTCGAGTGGGCTGCGCCAGTAGCCCCGGCGGTCGTAGGTCACGACAGTGTAGTGGTCGATCAGATGGTCGGCGAGACACGTGTAACTCGTCTGATCGCCCGCCCCGGCGGCGATCAGGAGCAGGAGCGGGCCCGCGCCGCGCACCGCATAGGCGAGGCAGGCGCCAGGCACGGGCAGTATGTCGACCTTTGTGATGCTCATGCGATTGCTCCATATGCGCTGCAGCCTGCCGCTGCGCCCGGCAACCGGACGATCGGGCAGCGGCTGGCTGCGAACCGAGCGAACTGGCTAATCGCCATCCGACGCCGCTGCGCGCGTTGTGGAACGTGCGCCAGTGCGCCGCCGCATCCACCACAGCAGCGCGGCGCCGCTGCCCAGGATGCTCCATGTGACCACGCGCGACACAATCAGGAACGTGCCGGTCGGGACGGTCAGCGCCAGTATGATATGCGCCACGGCGTCGCCGAGGCACGCGCAACCGATCACAGCGGTGACGACGGCGCTGCTCCGCTGGCTCGCGGTGCTGCTTGTTTCCGTTGCGCCGGCGCTCGATGCCGGGCGATCACTCGGTGCGAAGGCCTGGAGGACCGGCAGCAGCACTGGCCGTCTGATGACCACGGAGATCAAGCAGACCGCCCCGATCGTGCCAGTCAAGAGTGAGCCATGAACCTTGAGCAGGAAGCTGTTCCCACCCGAGAGCGCGGCGGCCGCACCGGCGATGGCGAAGCCAACCACCGCATGGACGCCGATCCAATCGACGCGGCGCCGCCAGAGCCACAGCGCCACGGTCCGCACGGCCGGGATCGCCCCGGCAATCGCGAGCGCGCTCGCGTCGTTGGCGAGCAGCGGACGGACCAACGTGTACACGATCAGTGGCAGCAGGCCGTTGACGACCAGGCTGACGATTACTTTTGTGCGTGCCGTGCGCAGACGTTGATTGATTGCTGTTTGAGACATTCCAGCACCTCGCTGTTGCATACATTCGGCATGCCTTCCAGGCATACCGGTTCGGTTTATGATCGCCGGTGGCGTTGACACGACATAGGCCTAACGGCGCTCCGGTGAATAATGCGCAATTGAGTGAACACGTGGCGCGCTTATGGTTTGAGCATCCGCAGGATGATCCCAGCCTCAGGAAAATGCTCGTGGAACTGCGCAGGGTTGCGCATCGCCAGGCTGGACAAACCGTTCAGACACGCCGTAATGACCAGCACCAGCTGGTCGGGATCGTCGGTTGCGACCTCCCCCGTGGCCTGTCCCGCGATGATCAACTGCCTGAGCACATCGTGATAGGTTCGGGCCTGCTGGCGCAGCAAATCACGCAGATGATCGGGCGTCGCCGCATCATGCAGTGCCTGAACGGTCAGCTGATAGAATTCGCGGTGTTCGTGCAGATTGTCCAATGACTTGGAAACCAGCACCTGCAGGCGCTTGCCGGGACTGCCTGGCAGCTCGCGGATGCGCTGCAGGATCGCCAGACGTGATTGTGTCGCCTGCTCCAGCAGTTCGTTCACAAGGGCCTGTTTGTTGGCAAAGTAGCGATAGGCCAAACCTTGACTGACGTGGGCGGCCGCGGCGATATCGGCCATGGTCGCCGCCAGCCCCTGCTGCGCAAAGACGGTTCTGGCCGCATCGAGAATCTTCGCCCGCTGCGCGTCGCGCAGACGTTGATTGGCTTGTGCTGTTCGGGGCATCGCGCCTCTTTTTATTGAATGAACAAATCATTCAATAAAAAACATAACTTCTTGATCGAGATTTGTCAAGCGGGTCCGAACTGTTCCCGATCTTCTGATAGTATTCAGCCGAATCGGCGACACCAACGCTGCGCAGTGGCATCTACGGCCATGATGTAATATGCAGATTGACACCCACTATCCAGCGCTGCGCCACAGCAAGGGCAGCGCGCGCCTGTATCGGCGCCCACCGTGTCAAACACCAGATCGATCTCACCCACCACATCCTCGTCTGTACAAGACAATATGAGTATGATCCGGAAATACTTCGACGCGCTATTCAGCAAGGAGCGGTAGCGAGGCGATCCGCCAGTGCGGCCGCGCAGCGGCTCGGCCACGCGCCGAACCGTGCGTGCTCAGGCTGGGGTTGAGTATTTCAAATCCCAGCCTGAACACCTACCCGGAGCCGGACAGCCGGCGTGTGGGCTTCTCGATCTGGCAGCAGCGCCCTCTGCCCAACCACGCGGCTGGTTGCCATGAAGCCGGCGGCGCTCCTCTACATCCGTCTTGGCGCCGATCACGCCAGCTAACTCACGGCGATCGTACCCGATGTTGTCGAGCAGATCTTGACCATCCGCATTGCGGGAGCGATCACTATTGGTGTTGGGCAGCGGCGAAGGAAACCGGTACTCGTCTTATTCCGGCGTAGCGGCGAGCAGCCGCTTGACTGTCTCAAGCAGATGCTCGATTTCAAAAGGCTTAGGAATCGCTTCCGCGCCCAGCAGTGCAACCTGCTCGCGGTGCTCATCCAAATAGGGAAGATCCGCCGAGCAAATTATTACCGATAATGTTAGCGTCTGCGGATTTTGCCGAAGCGATTGCAACAACAACAATCCGGCATCGCGCACATCCATCTGCATGTCGATCACTGCGACGTCTGGCACAACGCGCTTGATAACACGCGAGGAAGCCGCGCGTGTGAAACAACCAGGCACCTGATAGCCTTCAGCCGAGAGGATATCGCGAATCAGGCTGTTGAGCGTTGGGTCATCATCGACCACGACAATGACATAGTGTTGCTTTGCCATACGCCGCAACCATTCTGATTTCAACAGCGGTGAGTATGACGTCGTTATGCATTTCGCATGCCAAGCAATGTTCGTATTGCGTCCATCAACTCGTTGAGATGAAATGGCTTCTCGACAATCGCACATTGCGCTGCCTGGAGTTTGGCCCTCCGGTCTTCCAGAATCTGGTCGGCCGCGGAGCACACGATCAAGGGAATGGCTTCGGTATCCGGGTTGAGCATCAGGAGGTCGACCAGTTTCCAACTCACACTGGGAGTATCGATATCAATGTCAAGGATGATCAGCCGGGGGAAACGCTTTTTGACCGTGTCGAATGCGATGTCGCCCGTTTGCAGGAGTATAGTGTCGAACCCTTCCTCTGCACTGCACCATCGAACTGATAAAACGTGAAGCTGCGCGCGCTGCCTTGGGTGCGCTTGCGCACCACCGCGGGCGCCACCTCCCCCCGCCGCGCCTGAAAGGTGCTGCGGCGCACGTCGGCTTCGGTGCGGGTGGGCGCCTCACAGATCGCGTGCGCAGCGGTCGTGCGCGGTTGCCGCCGCAGCTGTCGCGCTTGCTCAACGCGCAAAGCGGTCGGCGTCGGCGGATCGGTCGTCACCCGATCGCGCGAGCAAACAGAGCGCTCCAGCCCACGGATTGTATGCCCACCACAGCGTGGCGGCCTTGCCGGGGGCCGTTCCTGCGCGCGTGCGGCAGGGCGCCCACTCCGCCCAGCGCTGACGACCATCCGCCCGCCGTTCGGATCGCGCCCCCGCCGCTGCCGGGCCGCCAGCAAATTGGTCCATGCGGCGGTATCCGCGGCGGCGGCCGCCGCGGAGGGGCGGATTTCATGACGCCCAGCTTCCCAGCCGCCCAGCACCGTCAAGACGACGCACGCTTGCCCACGCATGTCCTTCCGCTCGTGGCCGCGCTGGTCAATCCCGGTCTGGCCGGTTGGGGCCAAGACGTGCACCCACCCGCCCTCGACGATCAGGCTGGGGGGGTAGCGGTGCTTGGACGATTGCGCCAGATCGCCATGGGGGATTGCGCCGCAAGGGCGACCCGGTTGCTGGCAGCACGCGAGCGCACATGCCCACAGCAGACCTCCCGCGCTTCTTGCCGGTCGCGGATGGCCAGGCCGCTGGGGTACCGCTACCAGGCCTGGTCAAGCACCGCGGGCATGGCCAACTGATAGCGGGTCAAGCGGTGCCAGGAGCGATCCCGCTTGCCGCTGCGCCGCTTGGGGACCTGCCGATCCGGGAGAAAGCCGGAGGAGGTCAGCACGCGGCGCGCCTACGTCCCGGCGCGGTGGAACGCGCTTGTTGGCCGTCTTCCCACCGTCGCTTGCCGGCATGTCTGCTGGGAGGCGCGCACGTCCGCCACCAGCGCCGTTTCCACGGCGGCGCTGACCCCCATGCGTGCATGCTGACGGAGGTGCCCGAGAAGGGTAGCGGCCAACGTCGTATGAAAGCTTTCGTGCCAGATACGGTCAACCTGCTGGTGCATCTGGGCAATCGTGGGCATGATCTCCCTCCCGAGAACGCACGAATCTGCCCACAGTATACGCGGATTGTGCGCAAAGCGGCGCGAAAAAGTGGTAGCTCAAACGTTCGAAGGACCGCGCAAACTGGCTGACACTACCGTCTTTGCTACGGTCAACGACCTTCGATAGCGGTGTGTGCCGAGGGATACCAGGAGTCGTAGATCGTGGTCAGCGCTAGGGGTAATCGCGGCGCGCTTATCGGCCGGGTGCCGCCATGCTATAATAACGCTTACACAGAGCGCTTCAGATTGTGCGCTCCTTACTTCGTTTCCGAGGGCCTATGACGATCACGCTTGACGATGTGCAACATCTCGCCGACCAGCTTTCGACGCTTGACCAGGTCCGGCTGATCGAACACCTGTCCCGGCAGATCGCGCCGGCGCTGGCACCGCCGCCAGACGCCCCGGCGAACGCGGGCGCCGAGGATGCCTGGGCGAAGCTGGCGCGGCTACGGGAGGAACTGGCCGCGCTACCGGCAGACCGGCTGGCCAGCGAGCAACTAGCGGCCGACCGGGCCGAGCGCCAGGCGATGCTTGAAGGGTCCGGGCATGTTCACCCTTGACGCCAATATCTTCGTGCGCGATGTGGACATTCGTGATCCCCACCATTTTCGCCCTTCGCAGATCGCTTACGCCCCCTTGATTGCCTTCAGATTCGCCGCGCTCAGACCCTTCAGCGCCCTACGCCGCCGGCAGGGGCCACGGCGGCTGCTCACGGAACTAGCGGAGGAAGTCGGGCAGGTCTTCGTCGTACGGCGCGCATTGCGTCCCAGAGCGCCTCGGCGCCTAGGTAGTCACAGCGCTTCTTGATGTCGCAGGCCGCCATGTACTCCTGGAAGGTCAAGTGGGGGAAGCCGAAGACCCCCTCGCCACGCTCGACCAGTAGTCCGGTGCGGCCGCGCGCCAACCGGACGAATGCGCACGCCTCCTCCCGAGCGGCGTCGGGGTCCTCGGCCAGACCCAACCGCTTGTTCTCCGTGATCAGGCGTGCCAGCAGCCGCTCCAGGTCCCCCTCCTTGATCGTCTGCACCTGGCCCGGCTTCTCGGCGCGGGCGTGCAGCTCGTAGGCCAGCCGCTCCAGCAGCCGCCGGCGCGTGCGGTAGAACGGGCGCTGCTTCTCCTCGATCGTCAGGCCCTTGACTTCCTCCCAGGTTTCGACCAGCGCCGTGACGCACTTGTCGTAGAGCTTGACCCGCTCGTGTGGCAGCTCGGCCTCGATCCGGTGGACCAGTGCAATGATCGTGAGGAGCAGCGGGTTGCGCGCCAGGGTCTGGATGCGCGGCTGGCGCTCGATCGTCGCAATCAGGTCGTCGGTCTGCTGCTTGCGCCGCACGGGGTCGCGCTCGCGCAGGGCATGCCAGCGGCGCACGAACTCGCGGATGTCCTCGTCGGCCAGCGGCAGAACAGTGTAGTGCGTGAACTTGCGCCGGTCCAGCGGCGCCTCCTCGTAGCCGACGGTCCGCGAGGTCACGACGTAGTGACTGCGCGGGAAGCGTGCTGCCAGGGCCCGGACCGCGTCGCAGACCGCCTTGCGCTGGCCGGGCGCCCAAATCTCGTCCAGCCCGTCCAGGCAGACCAGGCAGCGCCCGGCATTGAGCGCGTCCTCGAAGAATCCCCGCCGCAGATTGAGCATCAGGCGTTCGCGGGCGTGGGTGTAGAAGTAGTCGATCAGGGCGTAGTCCTGGCTGCGGCCGGTGGCCTCGGCGGCGAACTCGCGCAGGATGACGAAGATCGGCAACTGCGGCGTATCACTGCCAGATTGGAGCTTCAGCTCGTCCGCCGCACGGCCTTCGGCGCAGACCACGGTCAGGTATTTGAGCAGTGTGGTCTTGCCGGCGCCGGGGTCGCCCAGGATGATGAGGCGCTCTGATTCGCGCAAGGCTTCATCCAAATTCGCCTGTTGCTTGGTTGCACCACGGCCTACTCGCCCCATTCTCTGGAGTAGAGAATCTACCGGATCATTCCGCTATGCAACAGACTGACGTTAGACTCTTCAGAGATCCCTTATAGCGAATCATCGCCCTGCCTGATCGGCTACCGCGACACCGCATATTTCGCCGCCAGCTTTTTGACCGTTGTGGCACTCCGCATCGTCATCGGCACACCCACTGTCTTGGTCAGCAGGGTGCCCGAAAACAGCGGTGAATCCCTCTGCTGGATGCGGCAGAGCCAGTAGAACTCACAGCCGTGGACGTGAAACTCATCCGTCTCCGAGTTCAAGGCCAGCAGCTGTGTTTGCGTCTCGGTGCTGAGGGGTGCCTTTAGGAATAAGACATACAGTCCGTGCACTTTCTGGTTCGTCGGCAGGACGGGGGTATCGTCGGCAATTGCGGCAAGCTCAGGGACGGTCCGCACGAAGGTGATGACCGCATAGCCAAGCGCCTGCTGCAGGTGCCGCTCGATCTGCGCCTCAAGCTTCCCGGTGCTGGTGGCAGGCGTCTCAAAGATGACATTCCCGCTGGCGATATAGGTCGCCACATTGGCGAAGCCGATCTCGGTAAAGAGCGTGCGCAGCTTGTCCATCTTGACGGTATGCCCGCTGACATTGATGGCACGGAGAAAGGCACAATAACGCTGTGCTGGCGGCAAGAGGGTCTCCTGATCATGCTCACCGAACGATGCCCGCCATTCTAGCACAGACTTACTGGAGGTGGCGGCGCCTGGTCAGACAGTGAGGTCAATGGCAGGAGGAGGGGTACCGACGATCTCACCCGCGATACCGATGCGCTTGAGGAATGCTCGGCTCTCGCTGGCGGTCATCTGAAGATTATCGTGCAGCGTAATGTCCACATAGGGGTTGAGCGCATGTCAGCAGAGCACTTCGATGGTAAACCCGCCGGGCGCCCGAAAATAGAAGGTCCACGACCCGTGCATTTTCGCGGGTGGCTCAACGTCGAACCCATCCTCCCGCAAGCGCTGATTGATCTCGTTCACCCGCTCCTCGCTCTCCTGAATGAAGCCAATATGAAAGCCTCCGGGGTACTTGACCTCCGTCTCCTTTGCAACTTTCATGCTGGTCAACGCGAGCACCGCCCCATTATCGTCTGACAGAAAGCCCATGTTCTTGTTACACCCCATGCTCCGCAGCCCAAAGTACTTCTCAAAGAACGCGTGGGTCTCGACGACATCGGTGACCGTGAGGTTGAGATGGTTCAGTTTCATAGTACTCTCCTTGATGTGCTCGTATCCAGATCATCAGTTCCTCATCCCGCACATTGTGCCGACGACGCCCGATGACCGTCCATCGGACACCGCCCCATCACCCGCTCGCCTCGGGCACGCGGCGCAGCGACTGATCGAGACGCTCGCGTACCTGCCGGAGCAGCTGGATGGCGGTGCGGACATCTTCTGCTGCGAGGTCTCCTGCGATGGTGTTCGCCCACGCTTCCCGCCGTTGCGCGACATCGGCAAGGGCCGTGCGTCCTTTGGGGGTGAGCTGCATCAGCCTGGAGCGGCGATGATAGGGATTCTCGGCATAGGTGATGAAGCCGTCCTGCTCCAGGCCGTCGGCCGTTTGTTGCACACTTTGACGGGCTAAGCCCATACTGCGGGCAACGTGCGCGACCGAGATCGGCCCATGCTCCACCACGCCGAGCACCTGCCAGCGCGCACTACTCAAGCCAACCGGCTGGGCGAGCTGATCCCCCGCGTCCAGCAACAGCCCATTGACTCGAAAGACCTCAATGACCAGGTCGGTGAAGGTATCGCCGTGTGGATCTAGCGTCGTCATATGACATGAGTATACCATATTGACAGGTACCTGTCAAGTTGTATGTCAAAAGCAGCAATCCAACTTCCTCGGCAGGCCGGTTGTCGATTCTGGGCTCCGCCGAACGACTATCTCATGTAAGCCGTAGAAGCAGGGCGCATTCCCCGGTCGAGATCGTCCGGAAGCCCGGCTTCCAACCACAGAAGGAGACACGACGATGCGATCCATGATGTTGATGAGCAAGGCCGACAAGCACACACAAGCGGGCACTTCCCATCGCGCGATGAATATTGCGCTCTGGATTCTGCAGGTGGTACTAGCGGCGCTGTTCCTGGCGCATGGCTGGTTCATGGTGGCCCCACCAGCAGAGATGGTTGCGATGATCAACGCGAACATTGGGCCAGAGTTCCGCATATTCATTGGGGTGGCTGAAGTGCTCGCGGCGGTCGGTCTGATCGCGCCAGGCGTCACACGTATTCTGCCCTGGTTGACGGCGTGGGCAGCGGCGGGCCTGATGATCGTGATGGGGAGCGCCACCATCTTTCACGTGTTCCGGGGCGAAACAGGGAGCGCGATCACCACAGCGGTCCTGTTTGGGCTCGTCACCGTGGTGGCCTGCATGCGCTGGAAGGTCACGCCCAGCACACCACACAAATGAGCAGACGCACGTGGCTGGTACCATGCTGGTCGTGGTCATGACCAGGAGCCGCCGAGCAGGCCAGCTGTTGATCGCTCAAGCGCCCGTAGGCAGCTGCATGACGTGAGGAGATGAGGAATGCGAAAGGTCATCCGCATCGTGATTAGGTCAGCTCAGGAACATGCTCATCCTCATACTTCTCGACCAGCACACTGATGACTTCCATCAGCGAAGCGAGTGGATGATCCTCCTCTTCGCCGACTACATCGATCAAGGTATCCAGCATATGCACAAGGCGATCGTACTCGCGCTCTGTATGCGGGACAAACAGGAGCGGCGCGATGGTGGGCCACACCTGCTCCACCGTTTCTATCTCGCTGGTGGTCATCGCGTTATTCCTTCCACTTCCCTTCGTCATATTCCTCGTGAGTCAAGACGGCGCGAATGTAGACCTTTTGCCGGTTGTAATGAATGGCCGCAATGAGTCGGGCTGTATTCCCACCGATATTGAAGACCGTCAGCTTCCCGACTTGATCGGCGCTCGGAAAGAGCGCACGCAACTCCACAAACGAACCAACGGTTGCTGGCTTGAGCGTGCGATACCAATGCACCAAACCGGGTTTGGCATTCGGATGTTTGGCCGCAAACTCATGGAATCGCGCCAAACGGCAAACAGCCATATCGTTGTCGGGACTGTGGCAAGTAGAGGCGCGAACAGCGTGGCGGGAAGGTACAGCGGGTAGCGGCAGGCAGACGGGATGTTCACTCCATGAGTTGCCGCATGTGGCGACAAACCGTCAGGAGTTGCTGCTTATTCATAGACCCGATGATGTTGCGGATGATGGGCGCCATGACCCGCTTGACACCGCCCATTCCAAGCTGCGCTGATTGCTCGACGATAAAGCCCACGTTCGCGAGCTTGAGCGGTCGCAAGAAATAGTACTCCAAGCCGCTGTCCGTCAATTCCAGCACAATGTCAGTCAAAGCGTGGCGGTGACGCGTGCTGTCTTGGGCGTGCTCAAGCGTCGTGAGCACGGCAAGCGTCTTTGCGCGGAGGCTCTCTGAGTGGTAGAAGCGCAGGAATGGTTTGTCCGACGGTGGGGTTTGAACACTGCCCACTGCTTGTTTCTGCGGTTCGCTCACAGCAATCTCCTCAGGTGTGCACTATTGGTGCCATGCGATCGTAGCGCGCAAACAGCACGCTGAAGACGATTATACTACCGTGGTCAACTTCGCCGCCGTCGTGATTACACGATAGCGGTAGTATAGCACTTCGCAAAGTTGACAATAATAAAGTGCGTAGTTTGGTAGAGCGGTTGAGGGCGGCCCAACGG
>WNGB01014594.1_pt1 | contig 10471 bp, 13 predicted proteins | sample 5400681 | NCBI WGS metagenome assembly WNGB01 (sample SAMN13153367, study PRJNA577476) | soil metagenome | isolation source: 115 cm soil or saprolite under grassland replicate 2 | place: USA:California | collected 2016-06-15 | reverse complement strand
AATGCGAAGCTGGAGCTGCAGATGCGGGCGGAGATGATGCAGAAGATGAGTGAAATCCTCGCCAAGTACGCTGACAGAATCAGCGCCGACAAGGGAAGCGCCCAGTGATCGTCCGCCAGCGGCAATCGCGGTGCACGGTACCTGGCGCGCGCGTGGTCACGTTCCTCATGGTCGGGCTGCTCGCCATCGGAAGCGGCAGCGCCGTTTCGAAGGCACGCGCGAGCGACCGGCAACACGGCAGAATCGTCGCTCTCGGATTCGATGCGGGTAGCCAGACACTGTTCAAGGCGTATGTCGGCACGCTCTATCGGAGCGCCAATGGCGGCCGGGACTGGGAGCCGATATCGCTGCCGACCACGATCGCGCGCGGCCGAATCGCCAGCGTAGCCGCCTCGGCCCACCGCAAGGATGTCCTGTACGTGGCGGGCCCTGGCTTCGGCGTTCTGCGCAGCGAGAGCGGCGGTCGCGACTGGGTTGCGGTGAACACCGGACTGCCGAGCAACTACGTCGTCGCGCTCGCGTCTCACGCGGACCAACCGGACACGATCTACGCGTACCTGTCCGGGAAGGGAATCTTCCGCAGCGAAGACGCTGGCGCGCATTGGCGATTGATGGATACGGGACCCCGGCAGCGAATCTCGCAGCTCGTCCACTCGAACATGCCGGGCAGCATGCAGACAGGCTGGTTCTTTGCCGCCACGGCCAAGGGAGTGAACCGCTCGATGGACTGCTTTTGCGGTTGGCGCGATGCCGGCGCGCTCGCGCGCGCGATCACCGCGGTTGCCTACGACCCGCAGCAGCCGAAGCAGGTTTACGCGGCTACCGACTCTGGGCTCGTCATCAGCAGCGACGGCGGGGAGCAGTGGTCACCGCTGAATGCGCCTGGACCGGCAATTTCTGCGCTCGCTGTCACGCCTGCCGGCGACCTGTACGCGGCCGTCGGCAAGGGCGAGCTCTTTCACAGCGCCGACCGCGGTAAGACTTGGGAGCGCATCAATGCGTAGCGCGTCGCTCTGCGCCGGCTTGGGCCTGCTCGGCATCGCCGCGGTCGCACGCGCCGCCGAGGACCCGCCGCTGGCCCCGGCTGACGTCAAAGCAGGTCGCAGCGTCTACCGGCACGCCTGCGCCTCGTGTCACGGTGCTCGCGGCAAGGGTGCGCCGAATTGGGAAAGGCCGGACGCGCAAGGCGAGATGCCTGCGCCGCCCCACGACAAGCATGGACATACCTGGAGGCACTCCGACGCCATGCTCTATCGAATCATCCAGACCGGCTGGCGCGACGAATTCAACAAGACTGAGCGGCTGACCATGCCCGCCTTCGCGGGTCAGCTTTCCCCGAAGCAGACCGTTGCCGTCATTACCTACCTGAAGACCCTCTGGAGGTGCGACCAGCGCCGCTTCCAGTGGGAAGAGAGCCGGCGCGAGCCGTTTCCACCGGAGGCGCGCTGAGATCCGGCACGCGAAAGACGAACCCGCAGAAGCATTCATATCCCGAAAGGAACACGACTATGCGCTATTGGAAAATTCTGATTACAGCCCTCACGCTCGGCGTGCAATTGTCTGCCAACGCGGCAGACATTGCGGTGAAGCTCTACCGCAATCCCACTTGCGGCTGCTGCGAAGTCTACGCCCGCTATCTGCGGAGCAACGGCTTCGCTGTCCAGATAATCGACACCACCGACTTGACCTCGATCAAGCAGAAGTACGCGGTGCCGTCACACCTGGAGGGTTGCCATACCGCGATCATCGGCAACTACGTGTTCGAGGGACTGATCCCGGCCGACCAGATCAAGCGTGTCCTCAACGAGCAGCTGCGGATCAAGGGGCTATCCGTACCCGGCATGCCGGTGGGAGCACCGGGAATGCCCGGCGACAAGAGAGGGCCGATCTACGTGTACTCCCTCGAACCCGCGTCGCCGCCGAAAGTCTTCGCGACTTTCTGAGTCCCAAAGAGAATCCGATGTTTGCACGTGCGGCCGTCGCCACTCCCCGCAACGCGTTACTGCGGCGGCTCATTGCCCAGAGCTCTCTGGCCCTAGGCGTGTGGGCGATGAGCCCTGCGGCGTGGCCCGCGGTCGCAGGAGATCCTGCGCCGGAATGTGCGGCATCCACGTTCGACAACGCGCGCACGATCCGCGTCGCCGATTACAAGGGCAAGGTCGTCTATCTCGACTTCTGGGCTTCATGGTGCCCGCCGTGCCGCGAGTCGTTTCCGTTCATGAACGAGCTGCAACGCGAACTCGGCGAAAAGGGGCTGCAGATCATGGCGGTCAGCGTGGACAAGGTGGCCGCCGATGCCCAACGCTTCCTCGCCCGCTACCCGCCGCAATTCACGGTCGCCCTGGACACGACGTGGACCTGCGCCTCCGCGTACCTTCTGCCGGGCATGCCGACGTCCTTCGTCATCGACAAGCGTGGGCTGATTCGCGACGTGCACATCGGTTTCCGCGACAAGGACAAGGTAGAGATACGCCGGCAGATTCTGGAGTTGCTCGATGAGCGAAGCTAGACCTTCGCCGACGAAACCGCCCGGCGTCACGCTCCGGACGATGCCGATCCGCCGATCAGCCGCACTTTTGGCGCTGCTCGCATTGGCCGCGTGCAGCCAGGGCGACTCGAAACAGAAGTTTCAGGCGGCCGACATCACGGGCGTCGCCTGGGGACGCGATTTCCACCTGGTCGATCCCTCGGGCGCGCCACGCAGCCTGGCCGACTACCGCGGCAAGGTGGTGATGCTCTTCTTCGGATACACCAACTGCCCGGACGAGTGTCCGACGACGCTCGCTAAGATGGCGCAGGCGGTGGATCGACTGGGGGCGGACGGCCAACGCGTGCAGGGCCTATTCGTCACCGTGGATCCGGCGCGCGATTCACCCGCCGTGCTCGCGCGATATGTGCCCGCGTTTCACCCGACCTTCGTCGGTTTGTCGGCGGATGCGGCGACAACCGCCGCCACGGTCAAGGATTTCAAGCTGGTCGCCGAGGCCCAGAAGGCCGATGACCGCGGCTTCTACACCGTCGATCACACGAGTGGAATCTTCGTATTCGATGCACAGGGACGCCTGCGCGTTTTCATGGGCGCCAAGATCTGGGTTGACGCGATGGTCCATGATCTCAAGCTGTTGCTGAACGAAGGGTCAGCGAAGGATCAATCGTGAACCTGCCGACGATGGATGAAAGGCCGCGGGCTTTCGCTGGAGGACAGGTATGAATGTCGACCGGACGCTGCCGTCGAAGACTCTGCGACTGGCCGGCTTGGCACAACGAGTGCTTGTTGGCAGCGGAGCCGCATTCATGTTGATCGCGAACCCGGGATTTGCAGCCGCCGCGGGCGATCCGCTCCAGGGCGCACAAGCGTTTCGAAACTGCGTGGCGTGTCACTCGATCGACGCGGGACAGAACATGACCGGGCCAACGCTGGCAAGCGTGTTGGGTCGCAAGGCCGGCGGCTTGGCGAGCTTCCATCGTTACTCCGACGCGCTCAAGCGATCCGGGATCGTGTGGAGCGAGCAAACGCTCGATGCCTGGATCGCCAATCCCGCCGCGTTCGTCCCGGGCAACGACATGCGATTTCAGGGCATCGGGGACGCTCAAACGAGAAACAATCTCGTGGCCTACCTCAAGGCTGTCGCGGAGGGGAAAGGACGGTCGCTGGCATTCCAGGTTGGCATGAATCTGGGCGACGGGTTGCCCGACCTCAAGCAGTCGCCTGCGCAGACCCAAGTCAAGACCATACGCTACTGCGACGACACCTACGTCGTGACGACCGGCGGCGGTCAGACCCTGAAGTTCTGGGAATTCAACTTGCGGTTCAAGAGCGATTCGAGCAGCCGCGGGCCGAGGAAGGGCGAACCGGTGCTCGCCGGTCAGGGCATGCAGGGCGACCGCGCGCAAATCGTGTTCTCCAGTCCTGCCGAGATCGGCGCGACGATCAAGAGCGAGTGTCCATGACGTCCACGCCGGCGCAAGTGCAGGAAACGCGGCAGGGTGCCGTGTCGCAGCCATCGCGCGCGCGCCGGATTGCGCTGCTCGTACCGCTGCTGCTTTTTGGCGGAATCGTCATCTTCCTCGCGATCGGATTAGGGCTCGATCCCCGGGAAGTTCCCTCGCCCCTGATCGGCAGGCCGGTCCCCGCGTTTTCGCTGCCGCCGGTGCGTGGACGGCTGCTCGGCTTGGCGAGCAGCGACCTCAAGGGCGAAGTGTCGCTCGTCAACGTGTTCGCCTCGTGGTGTGTCGCTTGTCGCGCAGAGCACCCGCTGCTGATGCGGATCCAGCGCGAGGGGATCGTGCCGGTTCACGGGCTCAACTACAAGGACCGACCCGACGACGCCGCGCGCTGGCTCGACGAGATGCAGGATCCCTACACGCGCACCGGAGCCGATCTGGACGGCCGGGTGGCGATCGACTGGGGCGTGTACGGCGTGCCGGAGACCTTCGTCATCGACCGCGACGGCAGGATCGCCTACAAGCACATCGGACCGATCTCGCCCTCGGCCTGGAACCAGACGCTGCTGCCGCTGATCCGCAGGCTCCAAGAAGCATCGCCATGAGCGAGCGTGCCCTTGACGACCATGCGGCCATCAGAAGACGGCGGCTGTACAGGACCGGCCTCGTCGCGCTGGGGCTTTTGCTTCTGGCGCTCTCGATCGTTGGCGTCTGGGTTTCGCTGGGCCCGTCCGGGTCCGCTCTCGTGCCTGAAGTTCGCTCTGCTGCCGACGCTCAGAGGAAATTCTTGTTTACAGCCTATGCGTCGCCGCGTCCCATCGCAGCGCTGGAGTTCGAAGACGGCCAAGGCCGAAAGCGTACGCTGGCGGACTTTCGCGGCAAGGTCGTGCTGCTCAACCTCTGGGCGACCTGGTGCGGTCCCTGCCGGAAGGAAATGCCTACGCTCGACCGCCTGCAGTCCCAGCTCGGCGGCGCGGACTTCGAAGTCGTCGCGTTGTCGATCGACCGAGGAGGCCAGGCCGTCATCAAGAGTTTTTTTGACGAGATCGGCGTGCAGAGGCTCGCGATCTATGTCGATGCCACCGCGGAGGCCGGCACCAAGCTCGGTATTCTCGGCGTGCCGACGACGCTGCTCCTCGACCCGGCGGGCCGAGAGATCGGCCGCGTAACGGGACCGGCGGAATGGGATAGTCCCGAAGTGATCGACACGATCCGGCGTTACCTGCCGCCGCGCCCGTGATCGCAACTTGAAACAGGAGAAATCTCGATGGAACCGGAACAGACAGAAACCATGCGGCGTCCGGAAATCGCCGGTGCCGCGATCGCACCGCGTATCTGGCGCGTGCTCACAATCGGCGGCCGGCTCAACCGGCGTATCGCGATTGTGGCATGGTCGGCCACCGTTGTCGGCAGCGGCCTTTTACTGAGTTGGAACTGGCTCGTCGCCGCCGGTCTGTCGACCATTGTGCTCGCGATTCTCCCCTGCGCGGCGATGTGCGCCGCAGGATTGTGCATGGGTGGTGCGGACAGTAAGCGCGCCGATCCAAGTGCAAGGAATGCGTCGAACCGGGATGGAACCCCATCTTCATGACACGATTCGACCGATCAAGTCATCTTTCGCGGCACGACTGCCCAACGGTCAACGCTTGTCACATCAAGGAGGTCACATGAGAGCTACTCTGTGCATACTTGCCCTGGCGGCGACAATAGCCTCCGCGGCAAACGCAGCAGGACCCGCGGCCAAGCCGACCGAGCCCGACGCTGCACTCGTCGACGCCATCGTGCGCAAGCTGGAGAGCAGCGGCGCGCTCGACGCCGCAGTTGGCCGCGCGATCGACCGTCAAGCGCAACGCCAACAGCAGGCAGCTCAGGCGGAGGAGGCACAAAGGCAGGCGCAGCTTCAGGCGCAGGCGAAGAACGCGCGCCGCGTCGACACCAAGCAAGATCACATTCGCGGGAACTCGTCCGCCGAGGTGTCCTTGATCGAATACACCGACTTCGAATGCCCGTTCTGCAAGCAATTCCACGGTACGCCGCAGGCTTTGCTCGATCGCTACCAGGGTCGGGTCAACTGGGTGATGCGCAACTATCCGCTGCCGTTTCACGACCCTGCCGCGCGTAAGGAAGCGCTGGCGGCGGAATGCGTGGCGCGCCTGGCTGGCAACGATGCCTACTGGAAGTACGCGGACGCGCTGTTCGCGAACACCAAGTCGAACGGCGGCGGATTGCCCGAGGACAAGTCGGTCGAGAAGCTGGCGGATACGACCGGCGTGAAAAGTGCGGCGCTGTCCAAATGCATGAACGATGACGCGACCGTCAAGCGCGTGGAGCAGGACATCGCGGACGGGAATGCGGCGGGAGTCAGCGGAACTCCGACGACCGTCGTCCGCAACAACAAGACCGGCGCCAGCGAGGCCGTCGTCGGCGCGATGCCCGCCGGGGGACTGGAGCCGGCGATCGGACGGATGCTCAACGCCCAGCCGTAACGACCGACCCACCGCGATCCGTTTGAGGCCCATGACCGAGGCATCGAATATCGGGCTTGCAGCGGCGTTCGCGGCCGGGGTCGTGTCGTTCCTGTCCCCATGCGTTCTGCCGCTCGTGCCTGGGTACATCTCGTACATTGCCGGTCAGGCAGTGGATGCGCCCGCTCGCGCGAGCGACTGGCGACGCCGCGCGAAAGCGTTGCTGATCAGCGCGTTCTTCGTGGCGGGTCTTGGGGCGGTGTTCGTCGTCCTGGGCGCCAGTGCGACGGCGATTGGACAACTCTTCCTGCGGTATCGTTACGAAGCAAACATCGTCGCTGGCGCCATCGTCATCGTATTCGGCGTGTTCATGCTCGGTGAAATGCGCGGCCTCGCTTGGTTGCAACGCGATTTTCGCATGCATCCGCGCGTTGCCGGTGGTCATCCAGCGACGGCGTTCGTGTTGGGAGTGGCCTTCGGCTTCGGCTGGACGCCGTGCATCGGGCCGATCCTGGGCGCGATCCTCACGGTCAGCGCAGTGCAGAGCTCTCTCCAAGGTGGTGTCGGTCTGCTCACGGCCTACGCCCTGGGGCTCGGTCTGCCGTTCCTGCTGGCGGCCGTTTTCCTCCGCGAGTTGCTCGGCTGGCTCAGTTTCTTGCGCCGCGTCGGGCGCCCGCTGCAAATCGGCGCCGGCGTCTTCATGATTCTGTTCGGCGTGGCGATGGTGACGGGGAAACTTGCCGCGTTGTCCTATTGGTTGCTGGAAACCTTCCCCGCTTTGGGACAGATCGGCTGACGCGAGAGGAAGCGCCGCTCAGCGGCCGAGCAGGTGTCCCAGCGCCTTGCCGACACCTTCGGCCGCGGTTGCGGTTGGATTGGCATTGGTCGCGGATTTCGAGGCGGCGATATTGGCGGCGGCGCCACGCCCAAGCGCGATCTGACACGGCGCCGACGGATCGGCCGTCGCCTGCGCGATCAGCGATTCGCCGATGATCGACAAGCCGCCTGTGTAGACCGCAGCGCCGAGCCTCGCGACGGTCGCGGCAGTGGCCGTCGCGTCGATGCCGACCGACGGTGAAGTGAAGGGTCCGTGAAAGCGCACTAGCTCAGCAACCTGCGGCACAGCGATTGGAATCCCCTGCCGAATCTGCGGCTTGATCGACAGGTCGAGCGTTTCGCTGCGGAAATCCAGCGTGCCGCTTGCGGTCGCGCCGAGCTTGTTCGTTTCCGCCGCGATGCTGCGGTCGATCGACGCCACACCGTTCTTGAGCGGCAGGCGGATGACGGCGCATTGCAGCTGCGTCGATGGATCGACGCTGCGGAACGGGTTGACGGCTTCCAGCAAGCGATCCAGCGGGACATCTGTACTGCCTTTGGGATTGACAACGGTCGCGGGCCCGACCACGGCGATGACGTTGCCGTTCGCGCTGCTCGCCCATTGTCGCGGCGAAGCGCCGCGCGCGCTGATGTCGGCCTTGACTTCGGTCTTGCCGCCGTGCAGCTCACGCTTGACGCCCGCCGCCGCGAGCAGCGCGCCAAGATCGAGGTTCTTCGCGTCGACGTGCAGCGAGAGCGCTGCGTCCGGTGCGCGGCTCGCGTCGAGTTGCAGGCGGCCGAGGACCGTGCCGCCAAGCGCAGTCGCCTGCATTACCGGTATATCGAGCTTGCCGTTCACCAGCGTGAGCTGTACGTGCATCTGGTCGAGATGCCGGCCATCGGGTAGCGAGAGCGCGCCGATGGTGATCTCTCCTTCGGCATCGAAGTCTTTCAGTGCTGCGACATCGATGGGCGTGTCGCTGAATACGTATTTCGACGGTGCCGCTGCCTTGGCGGCGGCGAGCGCTTGGGCAGGGAACGCGAAATCGGCGAGCGACAATGTCGGCGCGTCGAGCTTGAACGTCACCTTCGACCGCGGGCCGCCGGTGACAACGGCCATCTTGCCGGTCATCGCGCTCGCGCCCGAGCCGATCTTCAGATCATCGAGTCCGACGACGTTGCCCTGGACGGTCACCTGCGTGCGGACCGAAGCCTTCTTGGCGTTGATCTCGCCCTGAACCGTAACCGGATATGGCCAGCGCTGGCGCATGAGCTGATCCAGCGGGCCGAAGTCGCCTTCGAGCGCGACGGCCGTATCATTGACCTTGCCGCGGAAGCGGCCGCTGACGGGCGACTGCGCGTCGCGGGCATGCACCGTCAGATCTTCGATCAAAATAGTCGTGATCTCGCCGGTCTTGCCGTCGCGGTACGTAACCGCGCCGTTGGAGACTGCGATGTCGCCGACCGCGAAACCGCCCAGCGTCCCACCGGAAGGTGCCGGCGTGCTGCCTTGTGCTGCGGCGGGCAGCGCCGGAAATTCCCAGTTGCCCTTGCCGCCGGAATCGGTCTCGAGCACGATCGTCGGCTCGATCAGCTTGAAGCGGATGACTTCGAAGCGCTTGCGCAGGAGAGGCAGGAGCGCGATCTGCGCCTCGACGTGCTTGGCGGTGAGCATCTGCGGCTGCTTGCTCCAGGGCGCGTTGCCCAGGGTCACATCGTCGAGCACCAGCTTGGGCTCGAGCCCGAGCTTGAGATCGATGCCGCCGCGCACTTCGAGATCGCGTCCGGTCGCGTCCTTGACGCGCTGTTGTATCGGGCCGATGAACTCCTTGACGTCGACGGTATGAACGGCGATCGCGACCGCGATGAGCAGCAGCAGGACCACGCCGCCGAACACGGCCAGAGTGCGCCAGAAAATACGCATGCCCGGATTGTATCGCGCGCGCTTGCGGTGCGAGTTACAGCGCGAAAGTGTCGGGGTTTGGCAACAACTGGCGCGCAGCTGCTGTAGCCTGGGCTGAGCCCGAAGGGCGATGCCCGGGAACAACATATCGCAGCGCGGGCCCCGGGTATCGGGCTTCGCGCTCAACCCGGGCTACGAAGAACCCAGGCTACGCCGCGATGTGCAGATCAGCGCAACGACGCGTTGAACTTCTCCAGCGCCGCGGCTCCGGGGACGAGTTCCTTCTCGCCGAGCTGATTGAGCGGCACATCGACCGTGTTCAGCAGCCGGTGCAGGTCGTCGGCGTCCGGACGGAGATACAAGAGCCCGGTGACCACCTCGCCCGCGGCCTGGCGCTGCAGCAGATAGTTCATCGCCCTGGCTTTGTCGCTCGCGTCGTAGTCCTCGTGCAGCTTGCGCAGGCGCAGCACCGAGCCGTCGTGTTGCACCACTTCCTGCAGGGTTCCCGGAGCGTACTCGGTCGTGATCTCCGTCTTCGCGGGCATGAAGTCGAGGCGGTTGACCGCTTCGTTGTGCTCGCGCACGAAATCGTAGCTCTTGGTCGAGCCCACGTGGTTGTTGAACGCGACGCAAGGGCTGATGACGTCGATGAAAGCAGCGCCCTGATGCGCGATTGCGGCGCGGATCAACGGCACGAGCTGCTCCTTGTCGCCGGAGAAGCTTCGCGCCACGAAGCTCGCGCCGAGCTGCAGCGCGAGCATCACCATGTCGATCGGCTGGTCGTTGTTTACTGCGCCGCGCTTGGCTTTGGAGCCCTTGTCGGCGGTAGCCGAGAACTGCCCCTTGGTGAGCCCGTAGACGCCGTTGTTCTCCACGATGTAAACCATGTTAACGCCGCGGCGCATCAAGTGCGCAAACTGCCCGAGCCCGATCGACGCCGAGTCACCGTCGCCGGAGACGCCGAAGTAGATCAGGTCGCGGTTGGCGAGATTGGCGCCGGTCAACACCGATGGCATGCGGCCGTGCACGCTGTTGAAGCCGTGCGAGTTGCCGAGGAAGTAGGTCGGGGTCTTCGACGAGCAGCCAATGCCGGAGAGCTTGGCGACGCGGTGCGGCGGCACGTCGAGTTCGAAGAACGCTTGGATGATCGCGCCCGAGATCGAGTCGTGCCCGCAACCCGCGCACAGCGTCGACACCGTGCCTTCGTAGTCGCGATGAGTGTAGCCGAGCTTGTTCTTCGGAAGCTCGGGATGGTGCAGTCTGGGTTTGGCGAGATAAGTCATGGAGCGACCCTGCGCAGCGGCGTTACGTTGAACATGGCGAGCTTCTCGCCGATCTCGCG
>WNGB01014590.1_pt1 | contig 10472 bp, 9 predicted proteins | sample 5400681 | NCBI WGS metagenome assembly WNGB01 (sample SAMN13153367, study PRJNA577476) | soil metagenome | isolation source: 115 cm soil or saprolite under grassland replicate 2 | place: USA:California | collected 2016-06-15 | reverse complement strand
TTGCGCCCTCGCCGCCGCGGACAATCCCGATCGCCAGCTCGCGCGATACCGCCAGGAGTCCTTCGAGCAGCGCCGCGTAGCTGTCCTCATCGATCGTCACGCCGCTTGCCCCGGAGGCCAGCAGGAAGACACAGTCGTTGGTTGATGTCTCTCCGTCGACGGTGATCGCGTTGAACGTGTTACGCGCCGATTCCACAAGTGCGCGTCGCAGCAATGCCGGGGGCACCTTCGCATCCGTCGTCAGGAAGCCGAGCATCGTCGCCATGTTCGGCTCGATCATTCCCGAGCCCTTGGCGATTCCACCGACGCGGAACGTGCCGCCGCCCGCGGTGACTTCCGCTGATGCTTCCTTTGGAAACGGATCGGTCGTCATGATCGCGCGGGCAGCGCTGGCGCCTCCGTCGGCCGAGAGCGCCGCGCGCGCACTCTCGATGCCGCGCGCGATCTTCGACATGTCCAGCTTCACGCCGATCACGCCCGTCGACGCGACGAGCACCTCGGCCGGAGAGCAGCCGAGCGCCGCCGCGGTCTGCGCCGCCATCGACTCGGCATGGTGCAGGCCATCCGATCCGGTGCAGGCGTTTGCGCAGCCGCTGTTGACCGCAATGGCCGCTGCGCGGCCGCGTGCGCTCGAGAGGTTCCGCCGCGACACGACGATCGGCGCTGCCTGCGCCCGGTTGGTGGTGAAGACGGCCGCCGCCGATGCCGGAGCATCCGAGGCGATCAACGCGAAGTCGAGCCCCTTTGCCTTGATGCCGCAGAACACGCCGGCCGCGCGAAACCCCCGGGGCGCGGTGATGCCGCCATCGACCGCGTTCGACGCGAACTCGTTCACGCAGACACCGCGTGGTCGTCGAACACGTGCGTGGGGTCGAGCTGGAGGCGTTCGATGTTCGGCCGCCGCGCGGCCACGGTCCGGCCCGCGTAGATGACGGCCGCCGGCTGTTCGGGACGGATCTGGACGCCCGCGCGCAGCGGGAGCGTCACCGCGTACTGGCCGCACCGCCGGAACAGCGGGCACGACGTGCAGTCGTGCGCGATCTTTTCGTGCACCCACATGTGCGGGACCAGGGTGAACCCCATCTTGACGAAATGCGAGGGCTGGTGCGTGAACGCGCAGAGCGTCGCAAATCCGCGCGAGGCCGCGCCGCTGGCGAGCTCGGTGACCAGCCGCGGACCGATCTGGTTTCCGCGCGACTCCTGATCGACAACCAGCGAACGCACCTCGGCGACGGTCGGGCTGAGCGGTGCCAGCTCGGCGCACGCGATCACGCGCTCGTCGTGCTCGGCAACGATGAAGCGGGGCGCATGGTCGACGATGTCTTCGAGCGTGCGCGGAAGCAGGTGGCCCACCTCGAGATTGTCGGAGATGAGCCGATGAATGTCCGGCGCGTCGCCGGCCGACGCCTGCCTGAAGGCCACCATGTTCATTGCTGTTGTCCCCCGAAGGCCGCGTGCAGCGCGGCGTCCAGCAGTCCAATCGCCTCGTCTATCTCTTCGGCCGTGATGATGTAGGGCGGCAGCAGCCGCACGACCGTCTCCGACGTGCGGTTCACCAGCAGGCCCTGCTGCAGCGCCGCTTCGACGACGGGCAGCGCGGGCCGATCGAGATCCAGACCCCACATCAGTCCTGCGCCGCGCACGTCCCGGATGCAGCCGTGGCGCGACGCGAGCCCGCGAAGCCGCGATTCCATGTGCGGGCCGACCCGCGCGACGTGCGACATCAGGCCGCCATCGACGAGCTCCTCGATGAAGACCAGCGCCGCGCGGCACGCCAGCAGGTTGCCGCCATACGTGCTGCCGTGATCGCCAAACGACGCCGCGGCCGCGACGCGTTCGCTGAAGAGCGTCGCGGCGATCGGGACGCCTGCGCCGAGCGCTTTGCCGATCGCCATCAGGTCCGGCCGCAATCCGAGCGCTGCGGAACAGAACGCGCGCCCTGTGCGGCCAAGCCCGCACTGGACTTCGTCCGCGATGAGCAGCGCGCCCGTGCGCTTGCACGCCTCGCCGATCGCTGCCGCCATCGCCGCGCCGATCGGCCGGATCCCGCCTTCACCCTGTATCGGCTCGACGATGACCGCGGCCGTGGTTTCGGTGACGGCCTTACGAAGCGCCTCGACGTCGCCGGGCGCGACGAAGGTGACGTCGCCGATGAGCGGCTTGAACGGCGCGCGATAGTGGTCGTCCCACGTCACTGACAACGCGCCCATGGTCCGGCCGTGGAACGAATGTTCGAACGCGACGAAGCCGCTGCGCGGCTGTCCCTGCGCGTGCCAGTAGCGGCGCGCGAACTTCAGGCTGGCTTCGACCGCTTCCGCGCCGCTGTTGCAGAAGAACGCGCGCGGCAGGCCCGACAGCTCCGCGAGCCGCGTTGCCAGCTCGCCCTGCAGCGGATGAAAGAACAGGTTCGACGTGTGGAGCAGCTGCTGCGCCTGATCGGCAATGGCCGCCCCGAGGCGCGGATGCGCGTGGCCGAGGGCGGCGACACCGATTCCCGACAGCAGATCGAGATAGCCGCGGCCTTCCGCGTCGAACAGGCGGCAGCCGCGCCCGCGCTCGAAGACGACCGAGCTGCGGCGGTAGACCTGCAGCACGTGTTCTTTTTCAACGGAGATGACGTCGGTGACTGTTGTCATAGCTCTTTGTCTCGGCGGGGCTAAAGCCCCGCCCTACGTACCTAACAGGCTGCTGAAAGATGCAGCCCTTCTCCCTTTTCCCTTCTTCCTTAACAGCGCCATTTTTTCAGCAAGCTCCCAAGAGCCCCGCCCTACGTACCTAAAAGCCCCGTCCTACGTACGAGCCTGTCCGTGTTATGCGGGTACCAGGCGCGTCCGCGAAGCTCGTGACGCCGCGCCCTGACACGATCGAGATTTCACTCACGGCGCCGTCCAGCGCGCGGCGGCATGCGGCAAGCTTTGCCACCATGCCGGAGTGCACGGTGCCGGACGCGATCATCGCGTCCATGTCATCCCCCGTCAGCTGCGCGATCGTGTTGCCCTGCCCGTCGAGGACGCCGGCCGTGCCACCGGCGATCGTCAGCCGCGAAGCGCCAAGCGCCGCGGCGAGATGCCCGGCCAGCGTATCGGCGTTCACGTTCAGCAACTCTCCCTCTGCCGTTACGCCGACGCTCGCGACGACCGGAATGTAGCCGAGCGCCGTCAAGTCCTTCAGCAGCGAGGCGTCGACGTTGTCAGGCTGACCGACGAGCCCGAGATCCACCTGTTCCCCCGAGACGGTCGAGAACAGCCCCGCGCGCGTCGAACGGCCGATAAACGCATCGGCGCCGGTGAGACCGACTGCACGGCCGCCCGCCGAGCCGATCGCCGCGACGAGTGCGGTGTTATTGCGGCCCGCGAGCACGCTGACAACCGCATCGAGGGCGGCGGTGTCGGTGACGCGCAGCCCGTCGACGAACCGCGGCTCCGCGCCGCGCGCGCGCAGCTCGGCGTCGATGGCGCGGCCGCCGCCGTGCACGACCACGAGCGGCCCAGTGCCTGCCGCGCGGACGATCGCGTGAGCGCTCTGGCGGATCGCCGCCGCATCCTCGAGGAGCTCACCGCCGAGCTTGAGTACATCCACCATCAGTTGAGCGCCGTCGCCTCGTCGAACCCGAACACGACGTTGAAGTTCTGAATCGCCTGCCCCGCGGCCCCCTTCACGAGGTTGTCGATGCAGGCGACCATGACCAGCTGCGAATCCTTCACGCGCCAGCCGATGTCGCAGAAGTTCGTGTGCGCGACGTGCTTGATCTCCGGCAGATCGGCTCCGGTCAGGCGCACGAATGGCGACGTCGCATATGCGGACGTCAAGACGGCTTCGACGGCAGCGGCATCGGCGCCGGGCCGCAGCCGCGCGTAAATCGTTTCGAAGATCCCGCGATCGAGCGGCACCAGGTGCGGCACGAACGTGACCGCCGTGCCGAGCTCCTGCTCGATCTCGGCCGCATGCCGGTGCGCGAACACGCCGTACGCGGAGATGCTCCCGTGGCACTCCGAGAAATGCGTCCGCTCGGTCGGCGTTTTCCCCGCGCCCGAGATGCCGGACTTCGCGTCGATGACGATCCCCGGCTCGAGCAGATCCGCCGAGACGAGCGGCTGCAGCGAAAGGACCGCCGCGGTCGGATAGCAGCCGGGGCACGCGATCAATCTCGCGTCCGCCAGTTCCTTCCGCCGCCGCTCGGTCAGCCCGTAGACCGCCCGTACCGCCGGCGGGGTGTGCGGATACCAGCGCTGCCGCAGATCCGGATCCCGCAGCCTGAACGCGCCGGAGAGATCGAACACGCGCGTCCCTCCATCGGCCAGCTTCGGGGCGACATCCGCGGCCAGCGCGTCGGGCAGGGCGAGAAAGACGGCGTCGGTGCCTTCCGCAAGCTTCTCGACGTCGAGCGGCTCGACCGGGGCATCCCAAATCCGCGCCAGCGCGGGGAGCCGCTTCGATTCCGAGGCGCTCGACGCCATCGCGAACCGGAGGTCCGCATGCGGGTGCCGCGCAAGCCTGCGCAGCAGCTCCAGGCCGGCGTACCCCGTCGCCCCGGCCACCCCCACACGGACTTGAGAATAGTTATGCATCCGAACGTTTATTTATACAAGATCTTATTGGCCCGATCAAGAGGTAAGCTGTTTAAAATAGCCGTCTGGCGCTGCATATGCTGTATAATGACCCGCTGGCGTCTGCATAATTATGAAATCCTACAGGCAGTCGGCCATCCTGGAGATCGTCGATCGCGAGGCGATTACGAGCCAGGAACAGCTCCGGGAGCGGCTGCGCAACCGGGGCATCGGCGCGACCCAGGCGACGCTCTCCCGGGACATCCGCGACCTCGGCTTGATTAAGCGTCCTGCCGACGGCGCCTACCGGCGCGCCGGGACGGAGCTTGCGGCCGCGGTCAATCCTGAAGAGGAGTGCCGCACCGCCGTCGACGACTACCTGCGCCGCTACGACGTGGTCGACCAGCTCGTGGTCCTGAAGACCGACGCGGGGCAGGCGCAGCCGCTGGCGGTCGCCATCGATCGGGCGGGGCTGGCGGAAGTCGTGGGCACGATTGCGGGCGACGACACGATCCTGGTGATTTGCCGCAGCGCGCCCGATGCCGCCGGGCTGTCCAGGCGACTCGACGAGTGGAGGACCGCTTAAGAGGTTCTACGAGGTTTCTACGAGGTTCGAGGTCCACATGCGACGAATTGTTCTGGCGTATTCCGGCGGGCTCGACACCTCGGTCGCGATCCGCTGGCTGGCCGAGAAGCACGAGGCCGAGATCGTCACGCTGACCCTGGACCTCGGCCAGGGGCACGAGCTGACGAACGTGCGCGAGCGCGCGCTGGCCGTGGGCGCGGTCCGCGCGCACGTGATCGACGCGCGCGAGGAGTTTGCGCGCGATTACGTGATGCGCGCGCTGCAGGCACGGGCGATGTACGAAGAGCGATATCCGCTTGCGTCGGCGCTCGGACGCCCGCTCATCGCGAAGCATCTCGTCGCGGTCGCACGCATGGAAGGTGCGACGGCCGTGGCGCACGGCTGTACGGGCAAGGACAACGACCAGGTCGGCCTCGACGTCTCCATTCACGCGCTCGACCCGTCGCTCCGTGTGATTGCTCCGGCGCGCGAGTGGAACATGAGCCGCACCGACGAGATCGAGTACGCCCGTGTCAGGAACATTCCCGTTCCCGTGACGAACGCAAGCCCTTACAGCATCGATTCGAATCTCTGGGGACGTTCGATCGAGTGCGGTGTGCTCGAGGATCCCTGGGTGGAGCCGCCCGAGGACATCTACACGCTGACGCGCCCGGCGAAGGACTCCCCGAACGATCCTGCGTACATCGAAATCGATTTCGAAGCCGGCGTGCCGCTCCGCGCAAACGGCATCGACATGCCGCTGCTGGAGCTGATCGAGAGCCTCGAAACAATCGCGGGCGCACACGGCGTGGGCCGGATCGACATGGTGGAGAACCGCCTGATGGGAATCAAGTCGCGCGAAGTCTACGAGGCGCCGGCCGCGGTCGTGCTGCACGCGGCCCACGCCGAGCTGGAGAAGCTCGTGATTGCCCGCGACCTCGAGCGCCTCAAGCACGATGTGGGGCGCGTGTACGCGGATGCCGTCTACAACGGCCTCTGGTTCTCCCAGACGCGCGAAGCGATCGACGCGTTCGTCGCCGCGATCCAGCCGCGCGTGACCGGCACTGTCCGGTTGAAGCTTTTCAAAGGCGACTGTCGCGTCGTCGGCCGCAAGTCGGATTACGCGCTCTACGATCGAGGGCTCGCCACCTACGATGCGGGCGACAGCTTCGATCACGCCGCGGCCGAGGGGTTCATCAAGATCTGGGGGCTGCCGACGGCAACCGCCACGCGCAAGGCGATGAAGCGCGTCGAAGCGGTGGAGCGCTGATCGATGGCGCACCTCTGGTCGGGACGATTTGCCGGCGATCCCGACGCCGGGCTGTTCGAGTTCGGCGCGTCGTTCAAATTCGATCGCAGGCTGTTCGAAGACGACGTGACGGGGAGCGTTGCGTGGGCCGAGGCGCTGAAGAACGCAGGCGTGCTGTCGGAAGGCGACGCGTCGGCCATTCGCCAGGCGCTCGAGACGATCGCCGCGGCGGGAGCCGATCCGGCATTCTTTGCGTCGCCGGCGGCAGCGCAGGACGAAGACGTCCACTCGTTTGTCGAGCGTGAGCTCGTCGCCCGCGTCGGCGACGCCGGCCGTCGGCTTCACACCGGCCGTTCACGCAACGAGCAGGTCTCGCTCGATCTGCGCCTCTATCTCAAGCGCCGCATTCCCCAGGTGCAGCAGGCCGTCGTCAATCTGATCCGCTCGCTGGCGACGCAGGCGGAATCGTGCGGGAATGCGCTGATGCCGTCCTACACCCACCTGCGCCGCGCGCAGCCCGTGATCGCCGCGCACTTCTTCCTCGCCCACGCGGCGGCCCTTCGCCGCGATCACGCGCGGCTCGCATCGGTCCTCGACGAGATTGACGAGCTGCCGCTGGGATCGGGAGCAATCGCGGGCACCAGCTATGCGATCGACGTCGAAGCGCTTGCTGCGAGACTCGGATTCTCGCGCGTGGTCGCCAACAGCATCGACGCGACCGGCGATCGTGATTTCGTCGCATCGTTCCTGCACGCCTGCGCGCTCGCGATGGTACATCTCAGCCGGATTGCCGAAGATCTGATCCTCTTCACCTCCGAAGAGTTTGGGTTCTTCGAGCTCGCCGACACGGCGGCGACCGGCAGCAGCCTCATGCCGCAGAAGAAGAACCCGGATCCGCTCGAGCTCGTTCGCGGCAAGTCGGGCCGCGTGATCGGGCGGCTGGCCGGGTGGTTGACGACGATGAAGGGGCTGCCGATCGGTTACTCGAAGGATCTGCAGGAGGACAAGGAAGGGGTGTTCGAAGCGGAGGACACGCTGCGTGCGTGCCTGAACGCGACGGGCAGCGTGCTCTCCGGTCTCACAATCAATGCGGCGACGACGCAAGCCGCAGCGTCGGGGCTCCTGCTCGCGACGGATGTGGCCGACTACCTCGTCACGCGCGGCCTGCCGTTCCGCGAAGCGCACGAAGTCGTCGGCGCGCTCGTGCGGCGTCTCGTCGAGGAGCGCCGCTCGTTCGAGGACATGACGATCGAAGAGTGGCGATCGCATTCGCCCCTCTTCGACGCGGGCGTGGTGACCGCGATCACGCCCGCGGCGTCCGTCGCGAAGAAACGGACGCCGCAGTCGACGCATCCCGATGCCGTGAAGGAGTCGCTCCGCGCGCTGAGGGAGTGGCTCGCAAACAGGAGGTCTTCTGTCTCCTAGAACTTGAACGTGATCCCGACTGTGCCGCGCCAGAACTTGAAGCTTCCGAGCGAAAGATCGAGCGCGTTGTCATCACTCTTCTGGAACGAGCGGAAATAGCGTAGATCGCCGCGGATTCCAACGTTGTTGCTGAAGAAGCCAATCACACCACCCCCCAGATCCATTCCGAAGTCCGACGTGGACGGCTTGCTGAAGAACTGTGCCGGATCGTCGACCTTCGACCGGATGAGACCGGCGCCCCCGACGACGTAAGGCCGCACCGGACCGCCGGATGCGCCGATGCGCAGGTTCCCGGTGAGCGTGGTGACGTTGCCGTCACCCGTGAAATTGATCCCCGAACTGGTGTCCGACACGCCGAAGAAGTTCGGGGAATAGCTGAAGTCGAGCTCGAACCCGACCGGCCCGCCGCCGGTGAGCGACGCGCCCCAATTCAGCTTGCGCTCGAAATCGTTCTTGAACGCCTCTCCCTCACCACCGACATTGGCGCTTCCGCCAAAGGTCGAGCCGATGAACGGGGTGAACAGCCAGTCGGCCGCGGCCGGACGCGGCGCGGCAGCCCCGATGATGAAGACCGATGCGGCAGCGATAAGTGACTTGCGCAGTGACATGACAATCCTCTCCCATGGCGCGACGGTCCGCGCACGTTGACGGGCGTAGCGGCTGCAAGGGAAATGCCTGATTACCGATTTGCCAGCTGAGCTGCGTGCTGCCGCAGAAGTTCCCACGCGCGCGCGACGTGCGCTTCGGTCGTGTGCAGGTTGCCGATCGCCAGCCGCAGCGTGTAGCGTCCGGCGAGCTTTGTGTGCGAGATGAAGATCTCGCCGCTCTGATTGATCGATTCGAGCAGCCGCTCGTTGAAATTGTCGACGCGGTCCGCGGACAATCCGGCGGGGCGCGCACGGAAGCACACGACGCTGAAGGGCACGGGCGCGAGGCGCTCGAAGTCCTCTGACGCGTCAACCCATCCTGCGAACAATGTCGCGAGCCGCATGTGCTCCGCGATACGCGCGCGCAATCCGTTCGCGCCGAAGTGACGAAGCACCATCCAGAGCTTGAGCGCGCGGAACCGACGCCCGAGCTGGATGCCGGTGTCCATCAGGTTCCTGACGGGCGCGGCCTCCACCGTCTTCAGGTAATCGGGCGTCAGCGCGAAGGCGGCGCGCACGATATTCATATGCGGTGTGTAGAAAGCGGAGAGGTCGAACGGCGTGAACAGCCATTTGTGCGGGTTCACGACGAGCGAGTCGGCGTGCTCTGCACCATCGAGAATCCATTCGTATCCGGGGACCATCGCGGCAACCCCGGCGTATGCCGCGTCCACGTGCAGCCAGATCCCCTCCGCGCGGCAGACGGCCGCGATCGCTTTCACCGGATCCACGCTGGTCGACGATGTCGTCCCGACGGTGGCGACCGCGGCGATCGGCAGCCACCCGGCGGCGCGATCGGACGCGATCGCCCGCGCCAGCGCGTCCGGCTTCATGCGATACGATTCGTCGCTTTCGATCTTGCGCAATGACTCCTGGCCGAGGCCGAGGGTGATGACCGCTTTGTCGATCGACGAGTGCGTCTGGTCGGAGCAGTAGACGCGGATCCGCGGCAGATCGTCGCGCCCCGCGAGTCCGCGCGTGCGGACGCCGGGTACGTGACGCTCGCGCGCGGCTGCGAGCGCATGAAGCGTCGAGATCGACGCGGTGTCGTAGATCACGCCCTCGAATGCGTCGGGCAGGCCGAGAAGCTTCCGCAGCCACGCGAGCGTGACCTCCTCCAGCTCGGTCGCCGACGGGGACGTCCTCCACAACATGGCCTGCACGTTGAGCGCGGCCGACAGCATTTCCGCCAGCACGCCCGGTGCGCTGCCCGTGATCGCGAAATAGGCGAAGAAGCCGGGATGGTTCCAGTGGGTGAGGCCGGGAACGAGAATCCGCTCGAAGTCCGCGAAGATCGCGTCGAACGGCTCGCCGTCAGCAGGCGCCTGCGGTGGAAGCGCTGAGGCGATGTGGCCGGGACGCGCGCGGGAAAGAACAGCGTAGCGACCCGGATCCGCGAGGTAATCGGCAATCCAGTCGACGAGCCCGTGCGCCGCGCGCCGGAACTCGTCCGGATCCATGTCGCCCAAATGCACTGCCATAATTGCCACAATTGCCAGAATCGCCGGAATTGATTTCCGGTTGATCTGGCAATTATGGCAATTCTGGCAATTACGGCGATGATGGCAATGCTTACTCCTGACGTTTCTCGACTTCGAGTGTCGCGGGCGCGGAGAGCCGCGCGGTCACAACGGTTCCCGGCGGGAGCGTGGCGGCGTTGCGATCGCCGGCCATGACCGCGGCGGTGCCGCCTGCGGCCCCTGCGGTTGCGCCGATCGCGGCCCCTTTTCCGCCGCCCATGATCGCGCCGAGAATCGCGCCGCCGACGGCGGCGCCGCCAATCTTCCGCGCGCTGTCGTTTGTGGGCGATTCACCCTCGCGATAGATCGTCTCGGTGCGCAGCGGGACCTCGCGTCCGTCCGCGAGCACGAGCGTGTGGAAGCGGACGCCCAGTCGAGCGCGCTCCTTCACCTTGCCGCCGCGTTCGACGGTGATCACCGACCCGATGACGCGGGCGCCTGCCGGAATGGCGACGCGCCCGTCGGCCATCACGTCGCGCGTGACGCGCGCGTCCACGCGGTCTTCCACCCGCGCTCGTT
>WNGB01025003.1_pt1 | contig 10473 bp, 13 predicted proteins | sample 5400681 | NCBI WGS metagenome assembly WNGB01 (sample SAMN13153367, study PRJNA577476) | soil metagenome | isolation source: 115 cm soil or saprolite under grassland replicate 2 | place: USA:California | collected 2016-06-15 | reverse complement strand
GAACGATTTCGACTGGTCCGCGAAGAACCGCGAACGCATCCTCGCGGAGTGGTCGAAGCGGTACGCCAAGTAGCCCCCGGCGCCGCGCCCGACGCCGTCGCGCTCCGCGGGATCGCCAAGCGGTTCGGGACGTTCGTCGCGCTGCGCGGGATCGACCTCGCGGTACGGCCGGGGGAGTTCGTGTGCTTCCTCGGTCCGAGCGGGTGCGGGAAGACGACGCTGCTCCGCATCGTCGCCGGCCTGGAACGGCAGAACGCCGGGGTCGTCCTGATGGGCGGTCGCGACGTCTCGAACCTGCCCCCGAGCCAGCGCGACTACGGCATCGTCTTCCAGTCCTATGCGCTGTTTCCGAACCTCTCGGTCGCGCGCAACGTCGGCTACGGGCTGGAGACGCGCAGGGTCTCGCGCGCGCAGATCGACGCGCGGGTCGACGAGCTGCTCGCCCTGGTCGGCCTCGGCCAGCACAAGCACAAGTACCCGTCGCAGCTCTCGGGCGGCGAGCAGCAGCGCGTGGCGCTCGCGCGCGCGCTGGCGCCCTCCCCGGCGCTCCTCCTCCTCGACGAGCCCCTGTCCGCCCTCGACGCGCGCGTGCGGCAGTCGCTCCGTCACGAGATCCGCGGGCTGCAGCGGCGGCTCGGCGTGACGACCATCATGGTCACCCACGACCAGGAGGAGGCGCTCGCGATGGCGGACCGCATCGTGGTGATGAACCACGGCGGGGTCGAGCAGGTCGGCGCGCCGATCGAGGTGTACACGCGCCCGGAGTCGCCGTTCGTGGCGCGGTTCGTCGGCCAGATGAACTTCCTGCCCGCGACCGCGTCCGAGAAGGCGGGCTGGGCGCGCCTCGGCCGCGCCGAGCTGCGGCACCTGCCGGGCGCGCCGCTCGCTCCGGGCACGCCCGTGACGCTGGCGATCCGCCCCGAGGAGATCGTGGTCGGGCCCGCCGCCGGAGACGCGGAGAATCGCATCGTCGCGCGGATCGGCGGCGTGCAGTTCCTGGGACCCTTCACCCGGCTGACGCTGTCGTTCGAGGACGACGGCGCAGCGCTCGAGTGCGACGTCGCGGCCAATGCGATGGCCATGCTCGGCGTCCACGAGGGCGCCGAGCTGGCGCTGGCGCTCCGGCCCGACGCCCTGCGGATGTTCGTGACGCCCGCGTGAACGGTTGCCCGACATGCGCTGCGAGAGCGTTGCGGATTGGCGCGCGGTGGTGCCCGGAGGGCGGGAGGCGGTGGAGGAGGGTCCTCTGACCACGCTCCGCTGTTACCTCAACGTCACGTCAGCAATTCCCAATCGGGTGCGTCGCGTCGCAACCATGCGCGGCAGGGAACGGGATCACCCGGACCCTCCCCCACCACCTCCCGCCCTCCTGTCCGCGCGGTGAGGACGGTCTCCACCGCCGTCCCCAAGGGCGCCGTCCACCACCGCCTCGCCGGCGAGGACGCGGTGCGGTACGTCGCGGTCGGGCTGTTCGCCGCCTTCTTGTACCTGTTCGTGCTGTACCCGCTGGGGCAGGTCCTCTGGCGGAGCCTCCTCGACAACGACGGCCGTCTCGTCGGCTTCGCCAACTACGGGCGGTACTTCGGCACGCCGGCGATCGCCGCCTCCATCACCAACAGCTTGCAGGTGTCGATCCTGTCGATGGTGATCACCGTCGCCCTGGCCTTCCTCTACGCCTATGCGTTGACCCGCACGACGATCCCGTGGCGCCCCCTCTTCCGGTTGATCGCGACGCTGCCGCTGTTCGCGCCGTCCCTCGTGCAGGCGCTGGCGTTCATCTACGTCTTCGGCAACAACGGGATCGTGACCCGGACGACCGGCGTGAACCTCGGGATCTACGGGGCCAAGGGCATCCTCATGGCCGAGGTCTTCTACTGCTTTCCCCACGCGTTGTTGATCCTGGTGGCGGCGCTCTCGGCGACGGACGCGCGCCTGTACGACGCCGCGCGGACCCTCGGCGCCTCGGCGCTGAAGACGTTCCTGACGGTGACGCTGCCGGGCGTGAAGTACGGGCTCGTCAGCGCGTGCTTCGTCGTGTTCACGCTGGTGATCACCGACTTCGGCGCGCCCAAGGCGATCGGCGGCAAGTTCTCGGTGATGGCCACGGAGATCTACAACCAGGTCTCGGGCCAGCAGAACTTCACGATGGGCGCGACGGTCTCGGTGGTCCTGCTCGTCCCGGCCGTGCTCGCGTTCGTCGTCGACCGGCTGGTCCAGCGGCGCCAGTACGCGCTCGTCACGTCGGCGTCGCGGCCCCTCCAGCCGCGCCGGCGGCCGCTCGCGGACGCCGCCATGCTCGCGTACTGCACGCTGATCGCGCTCGCCATCGCCGGGATGTACCTCGCGGTGCTCGCCTACTCGCTGGTCGTGCGCTGGCCGTACGACTTCACGCCGACCCTGAAGCACTACACGTTCGACACCGTCGGGGGGTACACGCCGTTGCTGAACAGCGTGTGGGTGGCGGCCCTCACGGCCCTCGCCGGGACGGTGCTGACGTTCGCGGGAGGGTATCTCGTCGAGAAGTGCCGCACCAGAGCGAGCGGAGGGCTCTACCTCCTCTCGATCCTCCCGGTCTCGATCCCGGGGATGGTGCTCGGGCTCGCCTACATCTTCACGTTCAACGCTCCGGGGAGCGTCCTGAACCGACTGTACGGCACGCTCGCCATCCTGGTGATCTCGAACGTCGTCCACTACTTCACGGTCGGGTTCCTCACCGCGACCGCCGCCCTCAAGCAGATGGACGCGGAGTTCGAGAACGTCTCGGCGTCGCTCGGCGTGCCCTTCTACCGCACGTTCTGGCGGGTGACGCTGCCGATCGCCCTGCCGTCGATCGTCTCGATCAGCATGTACTTCTTCCTCAACGCGATGGTGACGCTGTCGGCGGTGATCTTCCTCGTCGCTCCCGGCACGGAGCTGGCGGCCGTCGCCGTGCTCCTGATGGACGATGCGGGCGACGCCTCGCAGGCGGCGGCGATGTCGGTCCTGATCGTCGGGATCGGTCTGGGCGTGCGCGTCCTCTACTGGCTCGTGATGCGAGGGGTGATCACCCGCACGCAGGCCTGGAGGGAGGGCGCGTGAGCTACGGCCGGATACCCAGCTTCAGCGCGGCCAGCTGCTCGCCGATGTAGCAATACGCCGTCTCGTCGACGTAGTGGATCGACGGGAAGAAGCGACAGAGGAAGCTCAACCGTTCGGAGCGGCATCTGCCCTCCTCGCGGAGCTCCCGCTGCGCGGCGATCTCCGGCCGTTCGCCCGGCAACGCGGCGCCGCCGGGCAGCTCCCACGAATCCTCGCGGGTGAGGTGTCGGAACTGGCGGACGAGGAGGACGTGCCCGACGTCGACGAATGCCACCACGCCGACCGTGAGACCGATCTCGAGCACGGAATAGGTCTGCTCCTGCTCCGTCGGGAGCCGCCACACGTCCTCGCGGAGGGTGAGCTTGCCGCGGCGGTACATCGGCGAGGACTTGGCGAGCGTCCAGGGTCGGGCGTCCATCGAGCGCCTCCTTGCTCCTTGGTGTGCGGGTTCGGGGGTGAGCCCATGTAGAATACCGGACACCGAGTGGGGGGCCCCGACATGGCCCCCCACACCCCCCAAACGCTCGGAAGCGCCCCGGCACAGCCGGGGCGCTCCTCGACCCGCGCCAGGAGCGTGATGGACACGCACCACTTGCTCGAGGCCGCGGCATCCTCATCTCCGGCCTCCTGTTCTACTCGTACACCTATAGCTGGTTCCCGTCGGGCCCGCCCGGCGCCCGGCGGCTCCGGACCGTCGTCAACGGCCTGGCGTTCGGCGTGCTTGCGGTCATCCTCATGGTGTCGCGCATCCAGATCGCCGAGGGCGTGTTCATCGACGCGCGCTCCGTGCCGGTGGCGCTCATCGGGCTGTTCGAGGGCTGGCCAGCCGCGCTGATCGCAGCGTCGATGTCGGCGAGCTACCGCCTCGTGCAGGGCGGAAGCGGTGCGGTGGCGGGGGTGGTCGGGATTTTCGGGGTCGCGGGCGCCGCGGCGCTGGCCCACGAATGGTCTCGCCGGACCGGCCGGGGGTGGCCCCAGCACGCGTTCGCGCTGAGCGGGCTGGTGTTCCTCGTGACGCTGGGGGCCTTCGGTCTGCTCGGCACCCGCGGCCTCGAGATGTTCGGACGCGTGTGGCTCGGCCACCTCGTCATGCTGGTGATCGGCATCGGTCTGATCGCCCGGCTCTTCCGCGACGTGGTCGAGCAGCATCGATTGACGGAGGCGCAGCAACGCTTCCGGGCCATCATCGACGAGGCGACCGAGGCGATCCGGATCGTCGATCCGGACACGCTGCGCATCCTCGACGTCAACCACGCGGACTGCGAGCTGTCCGGATACACCCGTCGCGAGCTGATCGGGCGGGACGTTCGTGAGTTCTGGGCCGGGTCCGGTCCGGGGCGCGCGGAGCGGGAGGCCACGGTCGGGGAGACGCGGGCGAAGGGATTCGCGCGCACCCTCGGCGTCGCCTACCGGCGCCGCTCGGGCGAGCTGCTCTCCGTCGACTCCACGCACCGCATCGTCGCCTACCGGGGACGGCGGTACGAGATCGTGATCTATCGCGATGCCTCCGAGCGTCTGGCGGCGGAGAATGCGCGGCGCGAGAGCGCCGAGCTACGGTCCATCACGCTGCTCGCCCGGGCCGCGGCCCACGAGATCAACAATCCCCTGGCGGTCATCTTCGGCGCCGGACAGCTCCTCGCCGGACGGCTGACCGCGGGCACCGTGGAGGCGAAATGGCTTCAGCAGTCGCTGGACGCCACCGGGCGGATCCGCGACGCCGTCTGGCGCCTGAACCACGTGACGCGTGTCGTGAGCAGGGACGAGCCCGACGGGACGCCGGGGATGCTGGACACGGCGCGATCGACCGGGCCTCCCTCCGTCACCGAAACTGCGGAGGGGGTGGAGGCGCCCGGTACGACACGTGGACCCGCGTCGTCGTCGCCTCCGGTGTGAGCGCGAGCGGCTGCTCGATCTCCGCCGAGCCGAGGAGGCACACGCCGCGCTCGTCCTCGCGGCAATAGGCGAAGGTCAGGGTCACGGTGAGCACCGTTTCCCCGGCCGACCCCGTCCCGACGGAGACGACCACGGGCACGCGGGGAGGGGTGACCACGCCGTGGCCCTCCGGCTCGCGCACCGCCAGCCGGCCAGCGTCGGCCCCGAGCCGATACGTGAGCGGCGCCCCGGGAGCCAGCTTCCAGCCTGCCGGCAGCTCGATGTCCAGCACGACCTCACCCTGCGCGTCCGCGCGAAGCAGCTGGCGCGCGCGCCGATCCACGTCGCCGCCGTGCGCCCGATCGGGCGGGACCGCCAGCCATGCTGCCGCCAGCAGCGCGGCCCCGACCCACGGTCTCCATTCCTGCCGCATGCTCCAAGAATACGCCCCACATGACCCGATGGCGTCCAGGCCAGGAGGGGCTATCGGAGCTCCCCAGCTCTCAATCCTGAAGGCACCGCCGTTCGAGCGCCGGCTTCGCCGGCGCAACCCTGCTGCTTTCTGGGGGAGGCATGGGAGGGGGCCGCCGAGGCCCCCTCACAGTGCGTTGACACGGTTCGGCCGCGGCCCGTATGGTACGGACGTGGGTCGGGACCGTCACGTCGACGCGCTGATGACGAAGCTCCTGAAGGCGATCGAGGTCTCGCTGGCCGCGGCCGAAGCGGCACGCGAGGCCCTGCAGGAAATCCTCAAGCGCGGCGCCGAGACCGGGATCTTCTTCGCGGGCACGAAGTCCCGTCAGGCCGACGACGCCTTCGAGCTGACGCCGCAGGACCGCGAGTTCCTCCGCGCCGTCTCGATCCGTCCCGACCGGCTCTAGCCCCATGCGGCTCTCGCTGTTGCTGCTGTGGGCGGCCCTCGCCGTCGTGGCGCTGTGGCCGCTGCTGCGACAGCTCTCCCGTTCGCGAGGGGAGCCGCGTGCGCGGCGGCCGGCGTTCGACGAGCTCGTGAAGGATCCCGTCTGCCAGACGTACGTGGTGCGGTCTCGTGCCCTGCCACGCCTCGTCGACGGCGTCCAGCGCCACTTCTGCAGCGAGCGGTGCGCGCGGCAGTTCACGGGCAGGTGAGCTACCAGCTCCTGGCGCTCGACCTCGACGGCACCATCCTCGACAGGACGATGGTGCTCGATCCGTCGCTGCGCGACGCGCTGCGGCTCGCGGCGGTGCGCGGCCTCCAGGTCACCCTCGCGACGGGCCGGATGCCACCTGGCTCGCGGCGGTACTGGGAGGAGCTCGCGATCACGATCCCGGTGATCCTCTACAACGGGGCGCTCGTCCGTGATCCGGCGACCGGCGCCGATCTCCTCGACGACGCCTTGCCGGCCGGACTGGCCGGGAGGACGTACTCCGTCTACGCCAACGCGCCGGTCCACCCGCTGTTCTTCAGCGGCGACACGCTCTACTGCCTCGAGCGCACGCAGGTGATCGCGCGGTACTGCGCGGACCAGGGTCTCGAGCCCGAAGAGATCGGGCACCAGGAGGCATTTCTCGGGGAGGCGAGCTTCACGAAGTGCCTCTTCATCGGTCATCCGGACGTGCTGCCGATCCTGCACGCGGACCTCGAGGAGACCGTGGGGACGGCGCGCCTGGTGTTGAGCCGCCCGGACTACCTCGAGCTCCTGCCGGCCAATGCGTCGAAGGGACGCGCGCTCGCGTGGGTCGCGCAGCATCTCGGCGTCGCGCTCGAGCGGACCATCGCCGTCGGCGACCAGGAGAACGACGTCGAGATGATCCGTGCGGCGGGCGTCGGCGTGGCGATGCCGCACGCGCCCGAGCGTGTGCGCGCGGTGGCGGACCGGGTGGCTCCTCTTTTGGAGGCAGGAGGGCTGCTGGCCCTCTTCGCGGAGCTCAGCCCGGAGCATTTCGGGTGAGCGTTCGCGAGAACGCCCGCACCCTGGCCACGACGAACCGGGGGTGCGAGAACGCACCCGCCCACCTCGAGAAGCCTCCCGATCCGGCCACCCTCATCGCCGCGCTCGAGGACCGGGGCCGCACGCCCAGCCAGGCTCGCCTGCGCCGGCGTTTCTTGAGATTCGCGCGGATCGCTCCTGGCCAGCGCGTCCTCGAGGTCGGCAGCGGTAGCGGGGTCGTGGCGCGCGACGTGGCGGCAATCGTGGGCAAAGGCGGCCACGTCGTCGGGGTCGATTCCGGCCGGATGGTGATCGCCGTCGCCCGCCGGCTCGCGCGGCGCGCCAGCCTGGATGGGCACCTGGAGTTCAGGGTGGCCGACGCCGCACGGCTGCCGTTCCGTCCCCGTCGGTTCGACACCGCCATCGCGGTGACGCTGCTGCTCCACGTCGATCGCCCTGCCGCCGTGCTCTCCGAGATGATCCGCGTGACACGGTCCGGCGGCACGGTGGGCGCGCAGGACCAGGACTTCGGGACGCTCGCCCTCACGCATCCGGATCCCGCGCTGACCGCGCGCATCCTCGATGCGGTCGCGAAGAGCCGGTATGCGGAACCATGCAGCGGCCGGCGGCTGCCCGGCCTGTTCGCGGCGGCGGGCCTGCGCCGCGTGCGCGTGCTGGCCGACGTGTACCAGGACACCACCCTCGGGTCCTACACGCGCACGTTCCTCGAGCGGCGGGCGGAGCACGCGGTGCGACTGGGCATCACGGACCCCGCGGGCGCGCAGCGCTGGCTCGACGGGTTCGTCACGCTCGCGCGGGCGGGCGCCTTCGTCATGACCCTGAACTACTATGGTGTCACCGGCGTGAAGGCCTGACGCGCGAGCGCGAGCTGCCGGCGCGCGCGGAGGAGGCGAGTGATGAACCAGGTCATCGACAATCCGGTGAAGCGCGCGCTCAAGGCGGGCCGGGCGACCTCGGGAGCATGGCTCCACCTGTGCAGCCCGATCTCGGCCGAGATCATGGGCGATGCCGGCTTCGACTGGATCCTCATCGACATGGAGCACGGGCACGGCGACTACCAGACGCTGCTGGCACAGCTCCAGGCGATGCGAGGTAGCGGCACGGTGCCGCTGGTGCGGGTGCAGGCCAACGACGTCGCGGTCATGAAGCGCGTGCTGGACCTCGGGGCGTTCGGCGTCATGATCCCGTGGGTCGCGGACCGCGCGGACTGCGAGGCCGCCGTCCGCGCGTGCAAGTATCCCCCCGAGGGGATCCGCGGCATGGCCGGGTCACACCGCGCGGCCGGCTTCGGGCGGTTCGGCCAGGAGTACTGGAAGCGCGCCAACGCCGAGATCCTGGTGATCATCCAGATCGAGCTGCCGGAGATGGTGGAGCAGATCCGCGAGGTGGTGCGCGTGCCCGGCGTCGACGTCGCGTTCATCGGCCCCACTGACCTGTCCGCCGCGCTGGGCCACGTCGGGGATCCGAAGCATCCGGAGGTGCAGGAGGCGATCGCGGAGATCGAGGCGGCGGCCCGCGAGGCGGGGATCGCGCTGGGCACGATCTGCCGGAGCTGGGAAGAGGCTCGGAGCCTCTACGCCCGGGGCTACCAGATGGTGACGCTCTGCTCCGACGCGGGTCTCGTCACGCAGGGCGCCGCCGCGATGGTCTCGGCCTTCCGCAAGGAGGTCCGGCCCAACACGGTATAATCCGCGCTATGCCACGCGTGAGAGAGATCGACGATGCCGCCACCAACGCGACGCTCCAGGAGGTGTTCGCGAAGGAGATCGAGACGTTCGGCTACCTGCTGAACACCACCAAGGTCCAGGCGCACTGCCCGCCCATCCTCAAGGCCGCCAAGCAGCTCGGCGCGGCCATCGAGCGCTCCGGTCTCCTCGATCCCGAGCTGCGCGCGCTCGTCAACCTGCGCGTCGCCCTCATCAACGGCTGTCCGTTCTGAATCGACATCAATGCATCCCGGGGGATGCAGGCGGGGGCGAGCAGCGACAAGATCGACGCCGTGGAGCGCGCGGCCGAGAGCCCGCTGTTCTCGCCGCGCGAGCGCATGGCGCTCGAGTACGCCGTGGCGATGACGGTCACCGGCCAGAAGGTCACCGACGAGCTCTTCGCCCGGGTGCGCGCGCACTTCACGGAGGATCAGGTCGTCGAGCTGACGGCGGTCGCCGCGTTCGAGAACTTCCGGAGCAAGTTCAACGTCGCGCTGGGGGTGGAGGCGCAGGGGTTCTGCGCGCTGCCGCGGCGCGACGGAGCGTGATGCCGGGCCCCGTCGACCCCGAGTTCCTCCAGACCGTCTTCGATCAGACGGAAGTGCTCAGAAAGCCGCTCCGGGGCATCATCGCCGGCTTTCACGTGCTCCCGTACATCCTCGTCGGCCCGGAGCGCGACCACCCCAACCGTTCGGTCGAGGTGCGCGGGCGCATCCGCGTGTCCCCCCGTCTCGTGCTGTCCCCCGGGCGGGACGGTCCCACGTACGGACAGGTGTTCGGGGAGACGGAGCTGATGGACGAGGCACTCGTCTTCCGCGTCTTCAGCTTCCGGTACGCGGGCAAGGTCTCGCTGGAGAGCGAGGACCTGCGCATCCGGCGCCAGGAACGCGACCCGCAGAATCACCTCGAGCGCGTCCTGGAGGAGCTCTCGCAGCGGGAGATCATCGACACCGGCGTCATCCGCACGCCCGACGTCCGGTTTTATCCCGTCTCCCTGGATCGCTTCATCCGGGAGATCCTGGATCAGGAGTTCCGCGACTGAGCGCTCCCCTCTGAACCTCCTCACGCTGGCACGTGGCCGCGGGCTCTCGGACCTGCGCCAGCGGGGGGTCGTCGTGCCGGCCGCGATGCTGATCGGCAGCTTCGCCTGGTCCTTCGTCTCCGTCACGCTGCCGTTTCACATCCAGCGCGTGAGCCCGCTCGACGACGCCGCCACAATGCGCTGGACCGGCTGGATCCTCGGCATCTCGCCGCTCGTCACCGTCGTGACGGCGCCGTTCTGGGGCCGGCTGGCCGATCGCGGCAATCCGAAACAGCTGTACGTCCTCACGGAGACCCTCCAGGGCATCGGCTTCATCGGGATGGCGCTCGCGCGCGGCCTGCTCGAGCTCTTCGTGGCGCGGCTGGCGCTCGGGGTCATGGGCGCCGCGTCCACGTTCGCGTTCATGATGGCGCGCGGCGGCGACGTCCGCCGCCAGGTGGCGTGGATCCAGAGCGCGATGACGATCGGCCAGGTCTTCGGACCGCTGATCGGCGCGGTGGCGGCGGTGCAGCTCGGCTTCCGCGGCTCGTTCCTGTTCGGCGCCTCCATCCTCGTCGGTTGCGCCTTGCTGGTGCGATGGGGCGGCCCGACGCCGGCGCCGCGCGAAGCGGTGACGCGCGCGACGCGGCCGACGGCGTGGCGCGAGGTGGGCGCGGTGTGCGCGATCGTGCTCGCGGGCTCGACCCAGGTGATCTTCCTTCCCGCGGTATTGCCTCAGGTATTGCCCGGGCTCGGGATCGCGCCGCCGGACTTGCTCGTGACCGGTGGTTTCGTGATCTTCGTGTCCGGTGTCGCCGCCGCCCTCGGGGCCTTGGTGTCGCCTCGCCTGGCCGTGGTGGCGAGC
>WNGB01024410.1_pt1 | contig 10473 bp, 5 predicted proteins | sample 5400681 | NCBI WGS metagenome assembly WNGB01 (sample SAMN13153367, study PRJNA577476) | soil metagenome | isolation source: 115 cm soil or saprolite under grassland replicate 2 | place: USA:California | collected 2016-06-15 | reverse complement strand
TCGCGGCGGAGGCCGTCGGCGCCGCGGCCGCCGCTTTCGACGAATGGCGCGCGACCCCGGCGCCGGCTCGCGGTGACGTCCTGCGGCGCGCGGGCGACCTTGTCGACGAACGGGCCGAAGCGATCGGGCGAGATCTCACGCGGGAGGAGGGAAAGACGCTCGCAGAGGCGATCGGCGAGACGCGCCGCGCGGCTGCGATCCTCCGCTACTACGCGGGCCAGACGCTCGAGCCGGACGGCGAGACGTACCCGAGCCACTCGGAGTGGACGTTCCTGTACGCGCGGCGAGAACCGCTCGGCGTTGTCACTGCGATCACGCCCTGGAACTTCCCGATCGCGATCCCCGCCTGGAAGATCGCGCCGGCGCTCGCGTTCGGCAACACCGTCGTGTGGAAGCCGGCGGAGATCGTGCCGCTCACCGCGACGCACCTCGCCACCGCTCTGCACGACGCAGGGCTGCCTGACAGCGTGCTCAATCTCGTGCTCGGCCGCGGCTCGACCGTCGGGCACGCGCTCGTTACCCACGACTGTGTGGACGCCGTCACGTTCACCGGCTCAAACCCCGTCGGTCGGGCCATCCAGCTGCAGGCGACGGAGGCCGGGAAGAAGGTGCAGCTCGAGCTCGGTGGCAAGAACCCGGCCGTCGTCCTCGCCGACGCCGATCTGGAGCTCGCCGCCGAGCACGTTGCACGCGGGGCATTCCTTTCGGCGGGTCAAAAGTGCACCGCGACGAGTCGCGTCATCGTGGAGCAGCCGGTGTTCGAGGAGCTCGGCGAGCGCGTCGCCGAGCTTGCGCGCACCTGGCCGGTCGGCGACCCGCTCGACGCGGCGACCAAGGTGGGCCCGCTCTCGTCGCAGGCGCAGCTCGACACGGTCTTGGGGTACCTCGAGCTCGCGAAGCGCGAAGACGCGCGCTTCGTCGCCGGCGGCGGCCGGCTCGACAACGGCGGGTACTTCGTCGAGCCGACGGTGCTGGCAGATCTGTCGCCCGCGAGCCGGGTCGTCCGCGAGGAGATCTTCGGCCCGGTCGCCGCGCTGCTTCCGGCCGGGGCCTACGAGGAAGCTGTCGCGCTCGCCAACGACACGCCCTTCGGCCTCACCGCCGCGCTGTTCACGCGTGACCTCGGCAAGGCGCTTCGCTTCGCGCGGGACGTCCGAGCCGGTGTCGTCAAGGTCAACCAAGAGAGCGCCGGGCTCGAGTTCCAGGCGCCGTTCGGGGGCATGCGGCAGAGCTCGAGCGGCTCGCGTGAACAGGGCAAGGTCGCGCGCGATTTCTTCACCCAGTGGAAGACCGTGTACCTCGACGCTCCGCCGGACGAGTGACGATCCGGGACGCACTCGAGCTCGCCGGTCTTCCGCCGCGTGATCTGCACGAGCTGCCGACCTCCGAGAAACGCTTCCCCGATGGCGCGCAGTACCGGCTGGAGATCCCGAGCACGGAGGGCCCGCGCTGCCTCGAGGCCGTCCTCCACGAGGCGGCCCGGCTGGAGGTCCCCGTCCACCGCGTCTCGCAGGGGAGCGGGGTCTTCATGCTCACCGATGCCGAGCTCGACGAGACTGCCGCGATCGCGGCCGACGCGAAGGTCGAGGTCAGTCTCTTCGCACGGCCGAGCGCCGGCTGGGATGCGTCGGCGACGAGCCGGGCGCCGGCGGGGGGAGCGCTCGCTGCAGCGGCGCGCGGACAGGACCAGCTCGTCGCGATCCTCCAGGACGTGGTCCGTGCGGCCGAGCACGGGATCAGGAGCGTCCTGCTTGCCGACGTCGGCGCGCTCTATGCCTTTTCGCGGCTGCGTGACGCCGGCGTCGTGCCGACGGACATGCAGGCGAAGGTGTCGGTGATGCTTCCGGTCGCGAACGCCGCGACCGCCCGCGTCCTCGCCGACCTCGGAGCGTCGACGCTGAATCTGCCTCCCGACCTGTCGCTCGCGCAGATCGCCGCGATCCGCGCTGCGGTCGACCTGCCGATCGACTTCTACGTCGAAGCTCCGGACGCGCTCGGCGGCTTCGTGCGGCTGCACGAGATTCCGGATCTGATCCGGGTCGGGGCGCCCGTCTACGTCAAGTTCGGCTTGCGGAACGCGCCCGACATCTACCCATCCGGGACACATCTCGAAGCGACTGCGGTTGCGCTGTCGCGCGAACGCGTGCGGCGGGCGCGTCTGGGTCTCGAGCTGCTCGAGCGCTCCGGGTACGAGGCCCTCCGCTCGGAGCTCGGCGCCGACGGCCTCGCGGTTCCGGTCCGGGCCGGCGCCGTCCGGTGACCCGCGACTTCGTCGGACAGCTCAGCCTCGAAGAGAAGGTCTCGCTGCTGAGCGGCGAAGAATTCTGGTCGCTTCCTGCCCTCCCCTCGATCGGCCTCGAGGCGATCGTCATGTCCGACGGGCCGAGCGGCGTGAAAGGCGAAGAGAGAACGCCCGTGCGGAGCCCGGTCACGCCGTGCGGAACGGCGCTCGCCGCAACCTGGAACACCGAGCTCGTGGCGGAAGTCGCCTCGCTGCTCGGCGAGGCGGCGCGCGAAAACGGCGTGCACGTCTTGCTCGCACCGGCGACGAACATGCTCCGGTCGCCGCTCGCCGGGCGCAACTTCGAGTACTACTCGGAAGATCCGGTCCTCGCGGCAGCGATGACGTGTTCGTACGTCCGCGGCGTGCAGAAAGAAGGTGTCGCCGCGACGGTCAAGCACTTCGTGTGCAACGACGCGGAGACGAGCCGCATGCACGCGAGCGTCGAAGTCGACGAGCGGACGTTGCGGGAGATCTACCTGTTGCCGTTCGAGCTGGCGGTGCGCAACGGAGAGGCGTGGGTAGTCATGTGTTCGTACAACAAGCTGCACGGGACGTACATGTCCGCGCATCCCCTGCTCGACGAGATCCTGCGCGACGAGTGGGGGTTCACGGGCGTCGTCGTCTCCGACTGGGGCGCGGTGCACGACACGGTCGCTTCGGCCCGTAGCGGCCTGGACGTCGAGATGCCCGGGCCTCCAGTCTTTCGCGGCGACAAACTCCTCGCCGCGGTCCGGGCCGGCGAGGTGCCGGAGCAGTCGATCGACGAGAAGGTCCTGCGGATCCTGCAGCTCGCACGCCGGACAGGTGCGCTTGGCGACGCTCGACGCCGCCGGCAGCCGGCGGGGTCGCCGGCCCCGCTCTTGCGTCGAGCGGCGCTGGAGTCGTTCGTGCTGCTCAAGAACGACGGCGCCTTGTTGCCGATCCCCGAGGGCTGCAAGGTCGCCGTCCTCGGCCGTATCGCCGCACTTGCGCCGCTGCAGGGCGGCGGCAGCGCGAACGTGGGTCCAATCCGCGCTCCTTCGGCGCTGGAGGCGATTCGGTCGGTCGCGGAGGTGCGCTACGAGCCGGGATATGTTCCCTCGACATTGCCCCGGCTCGACCTCGCCTGGGTCGAGGCGCTCGACGGCACCGAAGGCTTCACGGTGGAGCTCCATGACGCGGCCGATCCCGCGGGCGCACCGATCGAGGTCGAGACGCGGCGGACCGACCGCTTCATCTTCAGAGAAGTGATCGCGGGACGCCGCCTCGCCGACCTCGTCGTCAGGCTGCGTGCGACCCTCACTCCGCCCGCCGACGGCGAGTACGTGTTCGGCGTCAGCTGCGCCGGCGAAGGCACACTCCAAATCGGCGGGGAGGAGGTGCTCCTGCTCGGGAGCGAGCACGGCCTCGACTGGTCGCACCTGTTCCGTCCCGACAGCCGCGAAGTGGCGCGAGTCGAGCTCGAGGGTGGGAAGCCGGTCGCGTTCGAACTCGACTATCGCACCACACCGGGACCGCGCGGCGAGATCGGCCTCGTCACGCTGCGCGCGCAGGCACCGGAGCCGCCGGACCTGCTCGACCGCGCGATCGCGGCGGCGAGCGCCGCGGACGTCGCCGTGGTCGTCGCGGGCCTCGGCGAGGAGCACGAGTGCGAGGGCTACGACCGGGCCACTCTCGACCTGCCGCGCGAGCAGCACGAGCTGATCACAGCGGTAGCAGCAGCGAATCCGAGGACAGTCGTTGTCCTCAGTGCCGGCGCACCCGTGTCAGTCGAATGGGCCGAGCAGGTTCCGGCCCTGCTGCTCGTCTGGTACGCGGGCCAGGAGCTCGGCCCGGCGCTGGCCGATGTGCTGATCGGACGAGCAGAGCCGGGTGGGCGGCTGCCGATGACTTTCCCCGCGCGTCCGGAGGACGCAGCGGTGCTTGATCCGGCCCCGGACGATCCCGACACCGACCGCTGGCACTATCGCGAGGGCCTCTGCATCGGCTACCGGCACTTCGACGCCCGCGGAATCGAGCCCGCCTACTGCTTCGGCCATGGCCTCGGCTATACGACCTTCAGCTATGAAGAGCTGCGCGTCGAGCCCGCCGGGCCGGAGGTCCGCGTCGCGGTGCGGATCCGGAACCGCGGGGAGCGGCGCGGCAAAGAGGTCGTCCAGGTCTACATCGGCACTGAGGACGTCACCAGGCCACTGCGCGAGCTGAAGGCGTTTGCGCCGATCGAGCTGGACCCGGGTGCCGAAGGCGAGCTCACCCTTTTTCTCGACGAACGCGCCTTCTCGCAGTGGGACGGCGAACAGGGCCGCTTCGCGCCGATCCCCGGCAGGCACGGGGTTGCGGCCGGAAGCTCTTCGCGCGACATCCGGCTCACGGAGAGCATCACCTTCGAGCCGGCGCCGGCCGGCTAGTGGACGAGCCGCTGCGGATCGGCGTGATCGGCGTCGGTGCGGTGACGTTGCGCGGCATCCTGCCCCATCTGTCCGAGGACGACGTCAAGCACCGCGTCAGGGTCGGGGCGCTGTGCGATCCCGTCCTCGAGCGGGCGGAAGCGGCGGCGGCGCGTTACGGCATCCCCCGGGCGTTCGCCGGCGTCGAAGAGATGCTCGCGGAGGCGGAGATCGATGCCGTCACGGTGGCGTCTCCCATCGCTTTCCACTTCGAGCACTGCCGTGCGGCCCTGGACGCCGGCAAGCACGTCCACGCAAACAAGACGATGGCGACGACCGTGCGCGAGGCCGACGAGCTGATCGCCCTGGCAGAGCAACGTGACGTGTGCCTGGTTGCGTCTCCAGGGGAGATTCTCTTGCCGCAGGTGACGCGCACACGCGAGCTGATCGAAGCGGGTGCGATCGGAGAGCTCTCGTGGGCGCTGTGCGGCTGCGCCTTCGAGGAGTACCACGAGGACGAGCTCGAACGGCGAGACGGAGCGGGAGGTGCCCCGATCGACCCGGCGTGGTACTTCCGCAGGCCCGGCGGCGGCCCCATGTACGACATGACCGTCTATGCGCTGCATCAGCTGACGAGCGTCCTCGGGCCGGCGCAGGGCGTGATCGCCCTGTCCGGCATTCGTATCCGCGAGCGACAGTTCCTTGGCACCGGGATTCCCACCGAGGCCGACGACAACACGATCCTGTTGCTCGACTTCGGGGACGGCCTCGTCGCAGTTGCGTACGGAACCGCCGCGGGCAGGCATTCCGGCCTGTTCGCCGCCGGCACGTACTTCGGCACGCGCGGGACGATCGACGGCATCTTCCTGAATGGCGAGCCGTTCGAGTTCCCGGGCGACGATTTGCTGCGCGGCGCGCCGCCGAGCGACCGCAATGCGCAGCTGCAGGTGCTCCCGCACGTGGTCGACCGCCACCGCGGCATCGGCGAGCCACACGTCTTCGAGGACATCATGCAGCTCGTCGACTGGGTCCTGGACGGCACGCCGACGCCGGTGACGGCCGAGCATGGCCGCCACGTCATCGACATCATCGAGAGCGGGTATCGCTCCGCTCAGACGGGGCGACGCCAGGAGTTGGCGACGTCGTTCGACTTGGTGCCAATCGGAGCTCTGCAGTCGTGATCGACGAGCGCGCGAAGCACAGCTTCGACGAGCAGGGTTACTTCGTCGCACGCGCTCTCTTCGACGAAGACGAGACGGCGTTCTGGCGCGATCACTTCACGCGGCTTCGCGAGGCCGGTGCGTATCCCGGCGATGTCGTCGGCGTCGAGCCGGACTCGGACGATCCGCTGCTGAAGTACCCGCGCATGATTCACATGCACCGCTGGGACCGGGTCGCGCTCAGCTGGTTGCTCGAGCCGCGGCTCGCACAATCGCTGACGACGCTTCTCGGCGGTCTCGAACCGTTCGCAGTGCAGACAATGCTGTACTTCAAGCCGCCGGGCGCTCGCGGCCAGGCCGCGCATCAAGATCAGTACTACCTACGCGTGAAGCCGGGGACGTGCATCGCCGCCTGGATGGCCCTCGACTCGTGCGACGAGGAGAACGGCTGCCTCGAGGTGCTCCCGAGCAGTCAAGACTGGCCCGTCCTCTGCACGATCGCTGCCGACACCACCCAGAGCTTTACCGACGTGACCGTGCCGCTGCCCGAAGACGTCGAGCTCGTGCCGGTGCTCATGGAACCCGGCGACGTTCTCTTCTTCAACGGCTCGCTCGTCCACGGCAGCAACCCAAACCGCAGCGACCGCTTTCGGCGCTCGTTGGTCGGCCATTACGTGGAGGGCGACGCCCGGGAGTGCTCGCTCTGGTATCACCCCGCGCTTCGACTGGACGGCAGCTTGGTCGAGCTCGATCGGACCACGGGCGGCGGCCCCTGCGGCGAGTGGGTCGAGGTCGATGGCACGCCCGTCATCGAGCTGACGGGTTTCGCAGTCGATCCGCGCACCACTGAGTAACACGTGCACATCGTGACCCTGAGCTTCGACGACGGCTTCGAGCGGTCATCGATCCGGACGGCCGAGATCTTCGAGCGCCACGGACTGCTCGCCGAGCTCAACGTGCTCGCACGCGAGTCGAGCGACGGATGGCACAGCAGATGGCGCAAAGGCGACTTCCGGCTGTGGAACGAGCTGAAGGCGCGCGGCCACTACGTGATGCCGCACGGCTACCGGCATGCGAACAAGGCCGAGCTGCCGCTGCAGGACGCGCAACGGCTGATCGAGCAGTGCCTCGACGTGTTCTCGACCGAGCTCGAAGGATTCGAGCCGTCTCAGGCGAGCTTCGCGTTTCCCTACAACCGCTCGACCTCAGAGCTCGAGGCCTGGCTGGGCGGTTGCGTGCGCGCCTTCCGAACCGGGGGCGATCCGGTCATGCCGCTTCCCCAGCCGGAGCAGCAACGAGTGACGTGCGTCTCCTACGGCCCAGAGCGCTGCGACGAGCACCTGGTGGGAACGATCGACTCGTTCCTGTCCGGCCCGCCTGGGTGGCTCTGTTACAACCTCCACGGCCTCGACAACGAGGGCTGGGGCCCGTGCGCATCAGCTCGCGCGCGTGATGCTCAGGTTCATGCGTTCGGGTCGCACTTCGCCTTCGCTGTGCCGACGGGGGCTATAGCTCAGTTCGGGGAGCTTCTGGATCGCACCCAGGAGGTCGCCGGTTCGAGTCCGGCTAGCTCCATCTCAGGCCCGCTTCGATCTCCTCCGAAGCCGGAGTAGGACGGGCTAGGTCGCTATCTCCGCCAGCAGAGTACGCGCCCTCTCGGCCGAGATCACATTGCCCTTTTGCTTGTAGCGACGTAGGGCTTCGTCGATGACGGGAGCGATGTCGTCGGTTCGGCCGGCGAGACGCAGGACTTCGGCGAGATCGATTAACGCGTCCGCCTGCATGTCGATGTTGTCTGTCGCTTCGGCAAGCCCAACCCCCTTGCGCGCCAGCCGCTCGGCCTGCTCGAGCTCGCCGCGCCGCGCAAGCACCTTCGCGCGTGCAACCCGAAACAGCACTTGGCTCCACAGGTCGTCGGGCGCCGCCGCGTGCTCGCTGGTTCGTGTGAAATGCTCAGCTTCCTCGTCCCGGCCCTGGCGGTACAGCGCCTCGGCGAGGCCGGCGGCGACGGTCGAGAGGATCCCTCGTTCTCCCATCTGTTCGAGCGTGCCAAAGGCGGCTCGGAACACGCGCTCGGCCGCCTCGGGATCGTCTGCGAGGAATTCGATCTTTCCGGCCTGGAGCGAAGCCCCCGCCGCCTGTACCGGCTGCCCTAGCTCCTCGAGTAACGCAATGCTGTGCGCCACAAGCGAGCGAGCCTCGTCGAAACCGCCACGCATTGCCGTGACGACCGCGCGTGAGCGCAGCACGGCCGCCTCGACCATGCCGGCGCCCTCAGCGCGCTCGAGAACCTCCTCGCAGCGCCTCTCCACCTCCTCAACTGGCCTCGGACCGAACATCGCCGTCAGAGCGAGCCTGCCGAGCATGAACGCCTGCTCGCGACGATCGCCTGCGCGACGGGCATGCTCGAACGCGCGCCCGGCCGCCTCTGCCGCCGCTTCGAGTTGCGACGTATGCCAGTGAAACCAGTGAACGAGCGACCAGCTCCTGGTCAGACCGAGCTCGTCGCCTTCTCGCTCGAAGATCGGTATCGCGCGCTCCGCCATCTCGAGCAGCTCGGCCATCGCGAAGTCGGGATCGGTGACGCTGCGTAGGTTGGCGCGACCGATGGAGGCGTAGAGCTCGACGCGCTGGTCGCCGGCCGTCCGAGCGGCTTCGATCGCTTCGTTGAGGACGGCCTCAGCCCTTGCGAACTCGCCGGCCCACCGAAGCGCGTGCGCAAGGTCGGGAAGCAACGCTCGCCGTCCGGCATCGTCGGCAGGAAAAAGGGAACAGGCGCGGCCGAGGAGATTCGCGGCGGCCGGGTCATCCCCACGCGCGAGCGCCCGTGACCCTGCAGCGGAGAGGAGCTCGGCAGCGCGCTTGCCAAGAGCGCGCGCGCGGTCGTCGAGCGGGCCGAGTTCGTTTCGATAGCGAAAGGCCTGCTCCAGGTGATAGCCCGCGATCTCCTCCGATACGACGCGGTCGTCGCTGCGGCTCCGCTCGAGCCACTCGGCAAAGCGCTCGTGCAGTTGCGCGCGCAGTTCCTTCGCGATGCCGCGGTAAGCGGCATCCCGGATGAGGATGTGGCGGAAGCGGAACGCCTCTTCGCCAGAGGGATCCGGCTGGATGAGCTCCTTATGGACGAGCGCCATGACGCTCGCTGCGGCCGCGGTGTCCTCGGGCGCGAGCGCGAGCACGTCACTCAGCTCGAAGATTTTGCCGACTATCGAGGCGCGCTCGATCACGCTGCGCTCCTCGCCACCCAGGTTGTCGAGCCGTGCGGCCAGAAGGGCTTGGATAGTCGGTGGCACCAAGAGCTGGCCGTCCGTCGGGCGGTCGGTGGCGATCATCGCCAGCATCTGTTCCACGAATAGCGGATTTCCCTCCGCCGCCTCGACGATCTGGGCGCGCGTCTTGGTCCTCAGGTCGGCGGCGCCCAGCAAATGCTCGATCAGCACCTCCGAGTCGCTAGGCGAGAGCGGCTCGAGCAGGATCGTCGTGGCATTGACCTTCCCGCCTCCCCACGCCGGCCGCTTCTCGAGCAGCTCGGGCCGGGCGAGGCAAAGGAGCAGCAGCGGCGCATCCCGCGTCCAGTTCGCCAAATGCTCGATTAAGTCGAGGAAAGTCGGCTCCGCCCAATGGATATCCTCCAACATGAGTACGAGCGGTCGTTCCCGGGCCAGGCCCTCGAGTAGCTTGCGAACGTCCCGGAAGATCTGCTCGGGAGCGGCGGCGTCGAGGAGCCCCTCGTCCGCGAGCGTCCCCCGGACCTGCTGGAGGATCTCGACCAGCGGCCAGAACGTAATCCCTTCGCCGTAGGGAAGACAACGACCGATCAGCACGGTCGCGTCGTCGTCGACCGCCGCGCGAAGCTCGTGGGCGAGCCGCGACTTACCAATCCCGGCGGGGCCGAGGACGGTGAAGAGGTAGCAGCGGCGCTCGCGCTCGGCGCGGCCCAATGCCTGTAGGAGCTGCGCGAGGTCCGCATCGCGGCCGACCATCGGCGCGTCAAGGCGGCGGCTGAACGCAGGCGCGCCCTCGGCGACCGCGTGCAGTTGATGTGCGGGAACGAGCGCCTCCTTGCCCTTGGCAGCGAGCGGCTCGACGGGCTCGGCTTCGACCGCGTCACGGACGAGCAGGAAGGTCGTCTCACCAATGAGAATCTCGCCCGGCCGAGCGGCTTGCTCGAGCCGCGCGGCGACGTTGACCGCGTCGCCGGTGACGAGCGCCTGGCCGGCTGCAGGATCGCCGGCGACGACCTCACCCGTGTTGACGCCGATGCGAGCGGCGAGCCGCACACCGCGCTCGCGCTCCAACTCGTCGTTCAGTGCCGTGAGTGCCGCTCGCATCTCCACCGCGGCGCGCACTGCCCGAAGCGCGTCGTCCTCGTGCACCCGTGGGATTCCGAAGACGGCCATCACGGCGTCGCCGATGAACTTCTCGACTGTGCCCTCGTGCCGCTCCAGCACGGCCCGCATCTCGTCGAAGTAGCGAGACATCACTCGCCGCAGCGATTCGGGATCGAGGCGCTCCCCCAAGCTCGTCGAGCTCGTGACGTCGCAGAAGACGACGGTGACCGTCTTGCGCGCCTCGGACGGCGCGGCTGCTTCAGTGACCCGCGCGCCGCAGGCTCCGCAGAAGCGAAAGCCCTCCGGATTCTCCTGACCGCACTTCGGGCACA
>WNGB01016836.1_pt1 | contig 10473 bp, 9 predicted proteins | sample 5400681 | NCBI WGS metagenome assembly WNGB01 (sample SAMN13153367, study PRJNA577476) | soil metagenome | isolation source: 115 cm soil or saprolite under grassland replicate 2 | place: USA:California | collected 2016-06-15 | reverse complement strand
GTCTTGCCCGAGCCGGTGACGCCGAGCAGGACCTGCGTGCGATCGTGCCGCCTGACCCCTTCCACGAGGTCGGCGATCGCCTGCGGCTGGTCGCCCTTGGGCGCGAAATCAGATTTGATCACCAGCCGTTGGCCGCCCTCGGATTTTTCCGGCCGCGGCGGCCGGTGCGGCGTCCACGGGCGCTGGCTGAATTCGCGCCGGCCTTCGCGCAGCAGCGTTTCCAGCGCGTGCACGGTAGCAGAAGCGCCGGTGACGCCGCGAAAGCCGCCTCGCGCCGCTCTTGCCGCAGGCTCCCTCTCGTCGCTTGCCGCTTGCGCAAGCGTGCTAGCGTCGTCATCGAGCCCGAGCGCCTTCGCCAGGTCGGGATCGAGTTCGCCGAGCGGTGCAGTGCCCCGGTAAGGCGCCTGCGGCGCCTCGCCCCACCCGCGCGGCGTCGACTTGCGCGCGCGGTGCGCGGCGGCAAAATCGGCGCGCCGCTCAAACGAGTTGTCGGGGGGCGGTTCCAATCCGGTCTGCGAGCCCGGACCCGCGGTTCCCTGGCCGATGCCGGGATTGAGCAGGTCGGCGAGCGCCGGATCTGTCGGCGGTTGCTCTGGTCGCGCCGCCTTGGCGCGGGTGGGCTTGGCGGGATCCTTCTTCGAATGCTTGGCGGGGTCGCGCGCAAGCTTTTGCTTCGGTCTTGCCGGCGTATGGGGATCGTGAGGAAGTTTCGCCATCGCCGCAATATGGGGCCGGTACGGCGGGCAGGGAAGGGCGGCGTGGGATCGCCTGAACGGCGCTAAACGCCGACGTCAATGCAGCATGGTGGCGCCGCAAGATTCCTTCAATTGCAACTGCTTGCGTCGGGTGAGCGCAGTGAGGAACTGATATCCCGTCAACTCCTCGACCGTGCTCACCTTCGGAAGCAGATAGGCGTTCACGCGGCCGCCCTGGCCGGGATCGTAGATGATCTTGTAGAGCGCCGCCGGCACGGCGACACCTGCATCGCATTTCGCATTGGCATTCTCGTTGTGTGCCGGGCAAATCGACTGATTATCCAGCGGTGCCAGCGTAATCTCGTTCCTGCATGCGTCCGACTTTCTCGTAACCTGTATCGCTTTTCGCTGCTGGTAGACCGGACCGGTGATGACGAATAACGGGCTGCGTTGCTCGGCGAGGGTTCTCACCAAACGCTCAAGACCGCTCCACACTCCCGTGTTGAATCCGATGCCTTCCTGCGGCACCGCGTTCGACAGGAAGAAGGTGTCGCGCATGAACTGCTCGCGGCTGGTGAAATCGGCGGATGGCGCCTGGTGGCCAATGGCATATCCACTTTTTTCGTAGTCGGTGGGTACCGCTTTCGGCTTCTCTCCAAGCGCGGGATCGGCTTTGAACTTGACGCCGGGCCGGGGCTGCGAGCCTTTCACGAGATCCGACGTGAGCCGCTCGATCACCCAGTCCGGCGTTTTCGTTCGGCTGTTGTGGCCGGTGATGTAACCATCATGGCACACGGAGGTGTTGTCCTCGGTGTTTGTCGAGGAGCTCTCGGGCAGGCCGACCTCCGACCAGATGTCACTGCAGCTTTTTGGATCGGTCGGATCCGGCTGGCCCTCGGAAGGTCCATTGAGCCAAAGGCCGATCCCGAGCGCGAGCACAATCGCGGCGCATGGCCGCAGCGCGACGTTACCGCCAGCGGCCGTGACCCTGGTCGCGGCCATTCGTTCAGGTGGTCTTGTCGGGCGCACCCGATCCTTCCTTCGCAGTGTTCACCGCCTTGGAAATCAGAAAGCTGCCTCCGCTAATGCCGAGCAGCCCGAGCACGTTGGTCGGGATATCGACAAAGGTGCCGGCCTCGATCGAAAGCAGGAGATAGAGTCCGGCGATGACGAAGGTGAAGATGAGAAACTGGAATCGCGACAGACTGGCCTTCGGCCCGTCCGGGCCAGCCGGCTCGGAGAGCAGGCCGACCAGGCTGATCTGATTATCATAGACTTTCCACAGGACCAGCGCGGCGAACCCGAGCAGGATCAAAGCAATGATCCCGAATCCGATGGTCGCAATGAGTTGGCTGTTCATGGCTCGTCTCCGTCACGTTCGCCGCGAAATCTTGCCCGCGAGGTAAAGTCCGTTGCCGCCGGTCAGGATGGTGAGCAGGTACTCCGGCACGTCCGGCATGATCGGCCGTCCATTCACGACGCTGAGATCCGCATGCAACGCCGTCATGGTGTAAGTGAGCAGCACGAAGGGGAATGCGACCATCGCGACCACGCGCTCGGGCGCGACCCCCGTCATATTCCTGTCGGTAAGAAAGCCGCTGGTTCGGATGTCGCCGCGTAACACGCGGACGGCGATCAGGAGTGCCAAAAGGCAAAACCAGCTCAGCAACCCGGCCGTCAACAAATTGGCGATGATCGTCATGGGACCAGCGACCCTTCAGGCCATGCACGACCGCAGAACATCCTTATAGTTGCAAAACGCATTTCTATCAACTGACCAGCCGCGGCCGCTGTCACGTGCGGCATATGCTGCGCGGCGGGCTCGGCGGCTTGCGCGATTTCCCCGTCGCCTGAATAGGGGGCGCACACTATGATGAAGGCTGAATGATCGGATTAAATCGAGTCGCAACATATGGAGAAAGACGGGTGTCATCAGGCGGGTTGACGCGGCGGCAGTTGTTGCAGGGTTCGGCCGGTGTGGCGTTGTTCGGGGCGACGGCATCCGCTTCGGCGCAAGCCGCTTATCCCGCAAGGCCGGTCAAGGTGGTGATCCCCTATCCGCCGGCTGGCGGCGCCGACACGGTCGGTCGCTTGCTGTTTCAGAAGCTCGGCGAAATGTGGGGGACACAATTCGTCATCGACAACCGCGGCGGCGCCGGCGGCACCATCGCGGCCGCGGCGGTGGCCAAGGCGGAGCGCGACGGCTACACCATCATGTACGACGCGACCGCCCATTCGGTGAATCCATCGCTCTACGCCAATCTGCCCTACGATACCGTCAAGGACTTCCAACCGGTCTTCCTCGGGGCGCTCATCACCAATCTCTTGGTCGTGAACAAATCGGTCGACGTACAAAACGTCGCCGACGTAATCGCGCTCGCCAAGGCCACGCCGGGCGGGCTCGATTGGGCCTCTTCGGGCAACGGCACGGTGCAACACCTCGCGCTCGAAATGTTCAAGCATCGCGCCGGCATCAAGCTCAATCACATTCCCTACCGGGGCGGCGGGCCGGCGCTCAACGATCTCATCGGCGGACAGGTGAAATTCTACTTCTCCAACGCAGCGGCCTCGATCGGCCACGTCCAGTCAGGAACGCTCAAGTGCATCGCTCACACCGGCAGGGGGCGGCTCGCGGCGCTTCCCGACGTGCCGGCGGTGGCGGAAACGCTGCCGGGCTTCGAGGCCTATGAATGGCAAGGGCTGTTTGTGCCAGCCGGCACCCCGCCGGAGATCGTGCAGAAGCTCAATGCGGGCCTCAACGCGGTGCTGCGACAGCCGGACATCGCGGAGCGTCTCAAGCAGCTCAACGCCGAATTCCGCGAGAATACACCAGAGGAGTTTCGCGGCTTCGTCGCGGCGGAAATGGAGAAGTGGGGGCGCGTGGTGCGCGAGGCCAACATCAGGCTGGGATAGCCCTCTCGTTCCGCTCTAAACGATTTTCCAAGAGTCATGCGCGGGCTTGACGCGCGCTGTCCGGCCGCGGCGGTGAGACAGCAGACTAGTCGCTGCGAACACAAGAAGACGAAATGTCATGACGATGGATGCTTTGGGAACAATGGAGCCATGCGCGGAGATTTGATCGGGCGCTCCGAGGGTGGCTCACCCATGCAAAACTATGTTACAGCAGCTTCCGACTGAGTGTAGCGCAAGGGAAGACGCCCATGATCGACCTCTATTATTGGACCACGCCCAACGGCCATAAGATCACGATGTTTCTGGAGGAGACGGGGCTGCCCTACAACGTCATGCCCGTGAATATCGGCAAGGGTGAGCAGTTCAAGTCGCAATTCCTGGCGGTTTCCCCGAATAACCGTATCCCCGCCATCGTCGATCATGCGCCCGCCAGCGGCGGCAAGCCGATTACCGTGTTCGAGTCGGGCGCCATCCTCGTGTATCTCGCCGAGAAGACGGGCCAATTCTTGGCGCGTGATGTGCGCCCTCGCACCGAGACCATCCAGTGGCTGTTCTGGCAGATGGGCAACCTCGGTCCGATGGCCGGGCAGAACAATCACTTCAGCAATTACGCGGTGGAGAAGATTCCCTACGCCATGGATCGCTACCGCAACGAGGTGAATCGGCTTTATGGCGTGCTGAACAAGCGGCTGGCCGATCGCCCGTTCGTCGCCGGCGACTATTCGATCGCGGATATGGCGATCTATCCCTGGATCGTGCCGTATGAGCGCCAAGGCCAGAACATCGCCGACTTCCCGCACCTCAAGCGCTGGTTCGAAACCGTCCGTGCCCGTCCCGCCGTGGAACGCGCGTACGAAAAGGCGAAGGCGGTCAATCCGAATGTGGGCGGTATCCGCACGGCGGAGGAACGCGCCATCCTATTCGGTCAGACCGCAGCCTCGGTCGAGCGCGCCGCCGCGCAAGCGGGGTAATTCCGGACGCGAAATTCTGAGTTGTCCTTCCGGGGCGCGGGCAGCGCAGGCAAGTGTACGCAGCCTGCGCAAGCTTGGCTGCGGGTGCCCGCGAACCCGGAATCCATAACCACGGGTCAGTGGCTATGGATTCCGGCTCTCCCCGCCATCGCGGCTCGGCCGGAATGACGAACCGAGAGATGACATCACGCCAGATGCGGAATCTTAGGCCGCTCGCCGCTCGCCTTGCCGGTGATTGGCGGCCGCGGCAGCTTGGGGCGACCGGGTTCCATGACGAACGTATGCTCGAGCGAATACCACGGTCCGTTGACGTCGGAGACGGGTGCCTTCTCGTTCGCGTGGCGCACGTAGTTGCCGATGAGATGGCGCGTGACGCCGAACTGAACGTCGCTGTCGATGAACTTGTCGTCCTGCACGTAGAGCTGCGAGATCAGCGTCTTGAATCCGTCCTTGCAGGCAAGGAAGTGAAGATGTGCCGGGCGCATATTGTGCCGGCCTTGCGCGCGTAGAAGGTCGCCGGTTGGCCCGTCAATCGGAATCGGATAGCCGGCGGGCTTGACGCTGCGAAAGCTGATGCGGCCGTCCGCATCGGTGAAGAACTTGCCGCGCAGGTTCATGTCGGCCTGCACGGGGTCCTGGTTCTCGTAAAAGCCTTCGGGCGAGGAGTGCCAGACGTCGACTTCCACGCCCACGATCGGATTGCCGTTGGCATCGCGAAACGTGGCATTGACGAACAGCGCCGGCCCCGGCGTGGGCGAGCGCACGATCGACCCGCCGTTCGGGGTTACCGGGGAATGCATGCGCCAGAACGGCCCGAGCATGTTGTGATCGGTTTCCGTCGTTCCCTGGTCGCCGTTGTTGAGGAGGCAGATCAGCGCCGATAATCCCAGCGAGCCCGCCATCAGCACCGCCTCGTTGTGGGACTCGCTGCTGTGCCTGCCGATGGCCACGACGTAAGCCAAAGCGGCGTGAAACTCCTCCTCCGTCAGCCGCGCCTCGCGCACGAAATCGTGCAGATGGCGCACGAAGGCGGACATGATCTCCCTGAATCGCGGGTCCGTGGCGCGCTGCAGCTCCGAGAGGACCGCGGTGGTGACGTCCTTTTGATTCTCAATGATCATGGCTCGCCTCTTCTCAGCGTCGGGCGCAGGGATTCGCCGGCACCAGCCTGCCGAGGTGAGGACAATAGAAAGAAGTCGTCGCCGAATTCAATGCGTGCCCGGGAGCATCGCCGCAGCACGGGGCAGGAGACTAATGATTTGGATCGCCGCCAAGAAAGCCGGCAATCTTCCAGGCGCTCCCGTCCTTGAGATAGCACAGCTGCTCGCCCCCGATCGGTAGGATCGTGTCGATCGGCACATAACCCACCTTTCCGGCAGCGGAGAGCACCTTGGCAAAGGTTGCGAGCACCGCGTTGGCGGGCGAGTCGTCGGGAAGGACGCGCACCAGATAGAGTCCGAGTTTGTCGACCACCGCCGCGTCCTGTTTTGCCGCCGCCCGCACTTCGATGCCGTCGCGGGTCGGGAACGCCCAGTCGGCGGCGTCGGTCTGGGTCGCATTGGCCAGCTCGTCGGCGGCGCGGTCGTCGAAGCTGGGCTCCGCCGGCGCGCAGAACACGGCTTTGCGCTGCGGGTCGGCCATGACCGTTCCTTCGTTGGCGTAGGCCGCGAGCGCCTCCCAGCCGAATCCGTCCGTCCCATCGAGGCTCAACGCCTTGCTGAGATTGTCGATCGCCGACTTCTGCTTGTCGGCGATATCCTTGTCTTCCGGCACCCAGAAGAAATTCGATGCAACCACCCGCGCCAGCGCAGCGCGATCCTTGTTCTTGGCGATTTCAGCGAGCTGCTTGCGGAAGCCCTCGAAGCTCGGATCATTCAGTCCCGGCGGCAGCGTGATGGGCACCGGCTTGTACGGTCCAAGCTTCGGCTCAGGCTGGGTTTGCGCCGGCGGCGGCGCTTGGGCCATGACCGCCATGGGGGCGAGCGCCCCCGCGATGACGAGTGCAGCAGCGACAATGTGCGTGGAGCAGAGGCGTGGGTGCCGCATCGCGAGGTCTCCCATGTTCCAGCGCTGATGTTAGCGCCGGATTTAGCCCGCTCTACGGCAAGAAAAAAGGGGGCTTCGGGAGAACCGCGCCTGCAAAAAAAGCGGGCAACGGCGGTTAGCCGGCGGCTACGTCCGCCCGCGGCAATGTATCGGGCTGAAAGCGCAGGAGAAAAGCGGCTCCGGCCGCGGGGCGAATGCGGCCGGAGCCGCCAGTGACATGACGAACGCGCACGCTACTATTTACGACAAAGATATGCGGAGGGCGTCTCCTTAAGCGCTCATGCATATATCGGGTGCGTGTTACAGCAGCATGACGGATCGGCTGGCTGTGGATCACTTGCTCTCGAGCTTTGGCCGAGGAGCGTGCAGCGCGAAATAAGCATAGAAATTTGTCCGGGCGCTGCTGCGCTGCGATGCCGCGTGAAGCACGAGGACGGGGCTTTCCTTCGTCGTTCGAGACGCGCGCACGCGTGTGCAAGTTTGCGGTGCGCTTGCGCAAGCGTCCTTTTCAGGGCGAGGACGGATCGAGCCGGGTGATGCTGATACCCTTCCAATTTTTCATGCCTTGGCCATGATCGGGAAAGGCGACCTGCCGCAGGCTTGACGTTGCGGCCGGGGACGATGGTGCTGCGGTAGCGTCCGTCCGGTTGGAAAGGATTGACGCATGGCCCTTGATCCGAAAGCCCAAGCCGCGCTCGCCTTGCATCGGTTCGGCGTCGGGCCGCGCGCGGGATCGATCGCGGCCATTGCCTCGGATCCCCGCGGCGCGCTGCTCGCCGAATTGGATCGCCCGGGCGCAGGCCGCATCAGCGACGCGGATTTGCTGACGAGCGGAGTGGCCGCGCGCGTGGCATTTGCGTATCAGCAGGCGCAGCGGGCGGCGCGGCAGGCGGAACGCGCCGCGCAGCCGGCCACCGCCCCCGGCAGCGGCGGCGCGCCGGAGATGAAGGATCAGACGCCGCCTGCATCGGCGCCAAGACCCAATCCGGGTCCGAGCGTGCCGCAGCAGATTTATCTTGCCGAAGCGAAGGCGCGCATCCATGCGGCGCTCGCCGCCGACGTCGGGTTTGTCGAACGGCTCGTCTGGTTCTGGTCGAACCATTTCTGCGTGTCGGCGGACAAGGGCAATGTGCGCCAGATTTGCGGCGCTTACGAGCGCGAAGTGATCCGCGCAAACGTGCTCGGCCGCTTCGGCGACATGCTGCTGGCCGCCGAATCCCATCCGGCGATGCTCATCTACCTCGACAATGCGCGCTCCATCGGCCCCGACTCCATGGCCGGCCTGCGGCAGAAACGGGGGCTGAACGAGAATCTGGCGCGCGAGATTCTGGAACTGCATACACTCGGCGTGCGTACCGTCTATACGCAGGACGACGTCACTCGTTTCGCCAATGTGATCACAGGCTGGACCGTGGTGCCGTTTCGCCAGGACGCATTGCGCGGCGGCGAGTTCGATTTCAATCCGCGCATGCATCAGCCCGGCGCGCAGACGGTGATCGGCAAGAGCTATTCCGACGGCGGCTTGGAGCAGGGACGCGCGGTACTCGCTACGCTCGCGCGTCATCCCGCGACTGCCAAGCACGTGGCCACCAAGCTCGCGCGCCACTTCGTCGCCGATGAGCCGCCGCCCGCGCTGGTCGACCGGTTGGCAAAGCGCTTCCTCGCCACGCAAGGCGATTTGAAAGAGGTGGGGAAGGCGCTGGTGGCCGCGCCGGAGTCCTGGGAGGCGCCGCGTGCCAAGCTCAAGCGTCCCGGCGAATGGGTCGTTGCGGCCCTGCGCGCCCTGGGGGTCACGCCCGCGGAGATCGGCCCCGTGATGCAGGCGCACAACCTGTTGGGCGAGCCGCTGTGGCGACCGTCGGCTCCCAAGGGCTTCGCCGACGAAAGCGCGCCCTGGCTCGACGGGCTGGCGCAGCGTCTCGATATCGCCAACCAATTCGCCCGCCGCTTGGGCGCAGAGGCCGATCCGCGAGACGTGTTCGAAGAGGCGCTCGCGCCGCTTGCCTCGGACGAAACGCGGCAGGCCATCACGCGCGCCGAAAGCCGCCCGCAGGCGCTCGCGCTTCTGTTCATGGCGCCGGAATTCCAGCGCCGATGATGCGGATGTCCGGCCGGCTTTGCCACACGGGGCGAGCGAGGCATCGAAGGAGATGAGCCGATGACATTCAACCCCCACGCCGCGACGCGCCGTGAACTGCTCCTCGCCTCCGGCACGCTGTTCGCCTGGGCCTATCTGCCGAAACTGGCGCGCGCGGAAGGCCGCGATCCACGCCTGCTGGTGATCGTGCTGCGCGGCGCGCTCGATGGGCTCGCGGCGGTGGCGCCGGTGGGCGACCCGGACTGGGTCGCGCTGCGGGGCGACAAGGCGCTCACGCTGGACGGCCAGCCGTCCGCGCTGCCGCTCGACGCTTTCTTCGCGCTCAATCCGGCGATGCCCAACCTGCATCGTCTCTACAAATCCGGCGCGGCCGCGATTGTGCATGCGGCGGCGACGCCTTACCGGGAACGCTCCCACTTCGACGGCCAGGACGTGCTGGAGAGCGGTCTTGCCAAGCCGGGCGCGGCCGACAGTGGATGGCTCAACCGCGCGCTCGCCTCACTGCAATCGGGCGGCCGTGCCGGCGGTTCGCGCGATGCTTTTGCGATCGGCCCCATTGCCCCGTTGGTTGTGCGCGGGCCGGCGCCGGTTCTCTCGTGGACGCCGCGGCGATTGCCCGCCGCGAGCGATGACACGGTGATGCGGCTGATCGAGCTCTATCGCCACACCGATCCTGTGCTCGCCCGCGTGCTCGCGGAGCGCATGGGGCTTGCCACCATCGCACGCGCCGGCGGCATGGACGGCGAGCAGCCGCGCCCCGCCGGGGCCGGGCAGGTGCGCGGCTATTTCGCGGAATCTGCGGGAACGGCGGCGAAGTTTCTCGCGCGCGCCGATGGCCCGCGCATCGGCGCGCTCGCCTTCGATGGCTGGGACACGCACGCCGCCGAAGGCGCGATGAACGGCCGGCTCGCAATGTTGCTCGGCGCGCTCGACGGCGCCATTGCCGCGATCGAGGCAGAAATGGGGGATGCTTGGCGCGACACGGTCGTCGCCATCATCACCGAATTCGGCCGCACCGCCCGCATCAACGGCACCGACGGCACCGATCACGGCACCGCAACCGTGACGTTGCTCGCCGGCGGCGCGCTCAAGGGCGGCCGCGTCATCGCCGACTGGCCCGGGCTCAAACCAGCCAAGCTCCACGAAGGCCGCGACCTCAAGCCGACCACCGATCTGCGCGCGGTGCTCAAGGGTCTGCTCAAGGACCACCTGCGCGTCGACCCGACCGTGCTCGCCACCAAGGTGTTTCCGGACAGCGGCGCGGTGAAGCCGATGGCAGATCTGCTGCAGCAGGCATAGCGCTGGCGAGATCGTCGCTACCCCACGCGTCGCAAGCTCTCGCCGCCCACGTTCGAGCGACCGCCTAAGGTTGCGGCAAATCCGGTCTACGGCTCTGGACTGGCGGCGCGAAAGGCCTTCGCGAAGGCATTGAGATCGGCTGCCGCGACGTCGGAGACCGCCCAATAGGTCACGCCGTTGTCGGTCCAGGAGACAATATTGTAGCCGGCAGTCTGCCCTGGGGGCATCGCGGCCGTCCGGCCGGCGGGAGCTTCGCTGAGGCTGATCAGGTGCTGGCGGCGGCGATAGACGAGGGTTGGAACCGGGGTGCGGCCGATCACGTCGACGCGGCCGCCGACCAGGGGAAAGCCTTCGCTCGCGAGATCGACGACGCGCGGAGCCTCGGGAATGCGGCCGTTGAACCAGGGCTTGACGGTGTGCCGGTCGGAGGAGCCGACATCGACCGGCTGCG
>WNGB01014588.1_pt1 | contig 10474 bp, 2 predicted proteins | sample 5400681 | NCBI WGS metagenome assembly WNGB01 (sample SAMN13153367, study PRJNA577476) | soil metagenome | isolation source: 115 cm soil or saprolite under grassland replicate 2 | place: USA:California | collected 2016-06-15 | reverse complement strand
GCAAGCCCGCCTGCTGCGCCCTCGCCACCACCTGGATGCTCAAGATCGAGTCTCCTCCCAGCGCGAAGAAATTGTCGTAGACCCCCACTCGCTCGACACGCAATACCTCCGTCCAGATCTTCGCCAGTTCCTCCTCCTCGCGCGTCCGCGGCCCTTCGTAAGCCTCCTCCTCTACCTGGCGCCACTGGCCTGGCCCAGGCAGTTTCCCTCGGTCCACCTTTCCGCTTCCTGTCAACGGAAACTCCTCCACCCTCACCCACACGCTCGGAACCATATATTCAGGCAGTTTCTCCCTCAGCTTCTCTCTCAACTCCACATCTCTTACACTCGCCTCCTCCTTCAGCGCCAGATACGCCACCAACTGCTTCTGCCCCGCGGCCCCCTCCTTCACCTCTACTATCGCCTGCCTCACTCCTTCCTGCTCTCCCAGCGCCGCTTCCACTTCTCCAAGCTCGATCCGAAATCCTCTCACCTTCACCTGTCGGTCACGACGGCCTAAAAACTCTATCGTCCCATCAGCTCGATAACGGCCCGCGTCTCCTGTCTTATACACTCGCCTCCCGGCGCACGCGCTGTGCGGGTGCGCGATGAATCTCTCAGCCGTCAACTCCGGTCGGCTCACATACCCTCGCGCCAATCCCACTCCTCCTATGTAAATCTCGCCAGACACTCCCACAGGCGTCGGCTCCAGCCTCTCGTCCAATATATAGATCTCTGTGTTGGCGATCGGCCGCCCGATCGGCACCGCCGCTCGCTCCTCTCCTCGCTCGCAGCTCCAATACGTCACGTCCACTGACGCCTCCGTCGGCCCGTACAGGTTCTCCAATCTCGCCTCCATTCGCCCCCAATACCTCTCCTGTAATGTCCGGCTCAGCTCTTCCCCGCTACATATCACACGCCTCACACTTCGACACGACTCCAATCCTTCTTCCTCCAAAAAGGCCGACAGCATCGCCGGAACGAAATGAAGCGTCGTCACCTGCTCCTGCTCTATCAACTCCACCAGGTACCGGCTCTCGCGATGCCCTCCTGATCGCGCCACCGCCAGCCTCGCCCCACTCGTCAGCGGCCACAAAAACTCCCAGACCGATACATCAAAGCTATACGGCGTCTTCTGCAAAACGCAGTCGGTGTGATCCAATCCGTACTCCTGCTGCATCCACTGGATGCGGTTCAGGATGCCTGCGTGCGTGTTCATCGCCCCCTTCGGCTCACCCGTTGAGCCGGAGGTATAGATGACATACGCCAGATTCTCCCCATACAGCCTGCTGTCAGGGGTCCAATCGGCGGACCGGGATATCTCATCCCACTGCTCATCCAAACACAGCAATCGCACGCCGGTCTGGGGCAGGACCTGTTCCCACCGCCGCTCCGTGATGATGACTCCCACCTGCGCGTCCGCCACTTGATAGGCCAGGCGTCGTTCGGGATATTCCGGGTCCAGCGGGACGTATGCGCCGCCGGCCTTCAAGACGGCGTAGATCGACAGGACCAGCCCGCAGGAACGCTCCAGGCAAACGCCGACTCTGGTTTCCGGCCCCACCCAGAGCCGCCGCAGCAGATGCGCTAGTTGATTGGCGCGGCGGTTGAGTTCCTGATACGTGACGGATTCCTGCTCGAAAGTCAGGGCCACGCGGTCCGGGACCCGGGCGGCCTGCGCTTCGAAGACCTGGTGCAGATAGGGTTCCGCATCGTAGTTCGTGGCCGTCGCGTTCCACCCCACAAGCAACTGCCGCCGCTCGGCCTCGCTTAGCAGGCAAAGGCTGCCAATGCGCATATCAGCAGATTTAACGACGCTTGTGAGCAACGTTTTGTACTGATCGGCGAGGCGATCCATTATCTGTGCGCTGTAGACGCTCCGGTCGTACTCCAATTTAAATTTGCAACTTCCTTCGCCGCTCAAGGCCGAGAGTTTCACTTCAAATCGGTCCAGGCATACGCGCTGCCGCAAGAAACGCCAAGACAGGCGCTCAACTGCATAAGAATCAACCGCCTCGGTGAAATCGAAGACGAAGGCAAAAGATGGCGGCTGATCGTTGGGCTGATTTTTTTGTCCGGCGGCCAAATCCCAGGAAAAATACTCCTGCCACTGTTGCGCTTCATACACTTCTTCGCGAACCGAGGCTATGAACTTGGAGAATGGCGCGCCATTATCCGCATGGACAACCACTGGGACATATTTAGCGAAGAGGCCCACGGCCTTCTGTAACGGTCCGAATTTTCGACCGTCGCAGCAGAGCCCTACGAACAAGTCGGGCGATTCCGTATGTCTCCAAAGCAAAAGTTGCCAGCAGCCGAACAGCATATCAAGTCGGGAGACCCGCAAACGGCGACAGAGATCATCCAATTCGAGAAGTAGCTGTGAACCGACGGTAAATGGCAACTCTTCGGGATTAAAGTCGCCCACGCGAGTGTGTAAACGCCCCGGCAATTGCAACGGCGTCCATCCGGACATTTTACTCTGCCAACATTCTCTGGCCCCTTCGGGCGGGTTCTCAAGCAGTTCATTCTGCCATTCTGACGTATCGGAGTATTGGATCGGTTCTTCTTCGAACGCCTCAAACATTCCACCTTCATACAGGCAAGCCAATTCAGAGCTGAGGTTACTCAAAGTCACGGCGTCGGCTGCCATCGCCGGCAAGGATAACAGCAAGCCGGCGCGGACCTCATTTTTCCTAATCAGCCAGGCGCGCATGACCGGCGTCTCTGCCAGGTCGAAAGGGCTCCGCCAGAGCGCGTGAAACAGTTCCATCTCCCCCACGGCCTGTCCATCGCGCGGCAGATTTGAGATATCAATCTCCTGCGGGCAACAACGCGCAGCGTCGCCAATCACCTGGAGGGGTGGCTCGATTCCGGCTATGTGCTTATAAGTTGTACGGAGAATTTCATGTCGTTCTTCCAGACTATGCAGACTACGGCAGAGCCGCGCCACATCGAGCGTCCCTTCAAGAGAAAGAAGACACTGCGCACGATAGGCGCTTCTCCCGCTATTCCGCACTCGCCAGAGCCGTATTTGCTGCGGTGACAGACGAAATCCTTCTATAGGAGCGTCTAGCATTTATTTGTATTTACCGGGTGTTTGAAATAGTCCCAATTCCATTGGCTTGAGAAACCGGCCAGTACCTTACGCGGTCCGGTGTAGGGGCGGCGCCCGTGCGAGACAAGCATGTTATCGAGCGCCAACAGATCGTGGGCTCGCCATTCGAACAATCTCTCTTCTTGGCGGTAGGCGACGCGCAGATGATCGAGAACCGAAGTCTCAATCGGCGTCCCGTCCCCGTAATAGGTATTGTTCGGCAAGTCCTCCTCGCCGCACTGCTTCAGCAGTGGCTCACGGATAGCAGGGTCGAGCGTTGAGACATGAAAAAATGTTGCGTGATTGAACCAGACGAGCTCACCGGATTCCGGATGAAAGGCCATTGCAGGGCGCACTTGGCTGATGCGTAACCCATCTCTCTCTTTCCATTCGAAGCGAATTTCCATACGCCGGCAATACTCTCCGACTACATTTCGCTCAGAAGTTTGAAACACTTCCTGCCAAGGGAGGCCGATTCCAGGACTGAAATTGCGGACATATAAAATTTTTTTGGCCTCGAACCGCGCGCGAACTTCAGGGTCAATCCGACGGAAAATCTCCCGGGTATCGGCAAGCGGAGTTTCGCCGCCGGTCGAGGCCGGCGTCTGACAGAAGAAGTACAAATTTAACGGCCAAGTGAACTGGTAGGAGTTCTCATTGTGCAAGAAGATTTCCTGATCCGCGGGATACTCCGTGGAGGTATAAATGTTGCCGCTCACACGCGATCGAGGAGATGAACGCTCATGGTATTCAAGGAGTCCGGTAGAGCTCAATTGGATAAACCGCTCGAAATCGGCGGCTGAACGAAGATCGAAGCCTCGAAATAGTAACCCGCCGTACATACACATTCCGGCCTTGATCCATGCCCGGTTTTCGGCCGCCCATGAGCAAAGATCGAGATTGGGAATCGCAGGCCGTACGATCGGAATAAAATGGTTGTTCTGCGGTTCCAGACGTAGCAACGATTCTGGCGAAACGCTGACGCGCCTACGCCTGACCGCTTCGATTTGCAAGGTCGGCTTCCTCAGACTCATGGGCGCCTCTTGTCCGTAACGGGAGGGACAACGATCCGCTTTCGTCTCGTAGCCCTCAAAGCTTCGAAATTTGCTTGCTCGACAGCGGCGGCCTCATGCGCTCTTGCGGCTCGATCGCGCGCCACCAGCAGGTTTCGCAAGTCCTCGACATTGGAAACGCCTTCTATAATGGCCTCCAGCAACGCGCGCAGGTTTCCGGCCAGTTGCCCGATTCGTGAAGAGTCGAAGCGGCGCGCGTCGTACTTGATCTCGAAGTTCAACTCATCACGGGGGCCAACCGCCAGAACCAGCGGGTGGCTTTCTGCGATGTGATAACGGGCGTCGCTCACACGCAGGCCGCTGATGGAGGGATTTGAAATGGCTGATGGATAGTTCTCGAATACAAGCAGGCTGTCGAACAACGGCAAATGGCTCGGAGCCTCGCTCCATGACTTCACCCGCGCCAGCGGGCTGTATTCGTACTGTCGCTGCTCGATTTGCTGCGCGAGCCGTTCTTGCATCCAGATAGCGAGCGGCAGATTTGCGGGTACCCGAACGCGAACCGGCAGTGTGTTGATGAACAACCCGATGATCGTTTCGATGCCTGGCAATGATGCCGGCCGGCCGGATACGACCGCGCCGAACAACACGTCGGTCGCCGACGAATAATGGCTCAACAGCAGGGCCCAGATACTCTGAACCAGCGTATTGAGTGTTACCCGGCGCTCCCTGCACCAGACGTTTAATTGCGAAGTCGCTGATGCGGAAAGTGAGCAAAACATCGACTGCTGCACGGGTCTCGCGCTATTGGCGTCACTCACAGGCTTGGCTAACGGCAGAGGCGTGGCTGTCGTGAACCCCTTGAGCGTTTCACGCCAGTAAGCCTCTGCTTGAGCTAGATCTTGCCGCTGCAACCAGGCGATATAATCGCGGTAGGGGCATACCTGTCCGAGACGCGGGCCGCGGCCTTCTCGGTAGGCGTCATAACACTCAATGAGGTCGTTGATGAGCAGCGGCAATGACCATCCGTCCAACAGCAGATGGTGATGACTCCACAGGAAGTGATAAGCCTCATCCGCGAGTCGCAACAGTACGAATCGCATGAGCGGCGCTGACGAAAGGTCGAACCCCTGCTCGCGTTCACGGGCTCGCAGTTCATTCAGCCGGCGCCGCTGCTCATCCAGCGAGACTCCGCGCCAATCCTGCATCTCCCACGGCAAATCGACGCGCTTCCGCACCACTTGCGCCGGCTGTCCGGCGCGCTTCCAGAAAAATTCGGTGCGCAGCATCGGGTGTCGACGCGCCACTTCTTCCCAAGCTTTTTGAAACGCCTTGATATCCAAAGAGTCCGGCAGGGCGCAATCAAATTGGACTATGTAAAGGGCCGAATCGGAAGTATAGATCGAATGGAAGAGCATCCCTTCCTGCATCGGGGACAGCGGGTAAATGTCCTCGATCTCGCCTTGATGGCCGATCACGCTCTCTAGATCCGTCCCATGCAATTCGAGCAACCATTGCCGGTCCGATGCCGGGGCTCCCGGTTCCGATCCCACCTCGGTCTCGCACAAAGCAACCGCCGCCAGTTCCGCCACCGTTGGGTACTGGAACATCTGTCGCGGCGTCAGCTTCAATCCGGCCTGTCGCGCGCGCGCCACCACCTGAATGCTGAGAATCGAATCTCCACCTAATTCGAGGAAATTGTCATGGATTCCCACTTGTTCGACTCGCAAGGCTTGGCTCCAAATGTCGGCTAAGAGCCCCTCGACTGGTGTGCGGGGCGCTGCATAAGCTTGCTTGAGTTCCGGCCGCTCGCCCTCTGGCGGGGGCAAATTCCGCCGATCTATCTTGCCGTTAACAGTCAAGGGGAAGCGGTCCATCATGACAAAGGCCGACGGCGCCATGTAGTCGGGTAACTTTTCGGCTAAATATGTCCTCAATGCGGGGACCAGCTTGCGCGCCATATAAATGCGCATAGGGTCGTTTGTATAGGCGCGCCATGGCCTGGCAGTCGATCCGGCGTTCGGGAGTTGAAACGGATATTGACGCGACCGGCCATCTTCCAGTTCCTTTCGAAATATCGCATCGAAGCTCCCGTCTGTTCCATGATTAGCCCAACTGAACGTAACCGAGTATGACGACTCTGCCGCCAACGCCGACAGTTCTTCGGTATCGATCCCATCTCCGGCGGCCGCCCGCAATGCCTCGCGGATGTCGGCTACCGTCTCGAATCCGCTTTCCGCGTTCAGTAATTCGAGCAACTTGCGCTCGCGATCGAGCCGCGCATTGGGAATATGCGTCAGCCCAAGCGGCTGCGGTCGATGAGCCAGCAGCGCCTCGCGTAGCGTTGTCAGTGTCAGTGCTTTCTCGTTCCAGTCCCACCATTCCACATTATCATCGGGGATGTCAGGTCGGGCCGCCTCCTGTTTGCGAATCACGACCTGATAGCGGAACTTCGTCAATTCATTTCCGCTCGGCCCACGTTTTTGAAAAACTTCCACCTGCCCTATGCCCGGGAGATGTTGCTGAAGCGAAATAAAGAAAGCCGGATCAACCAACAGCTCTTGCTCGCGGCTCAACTCGAACTGAACGCGCCGGCTCAACTCCGACCGCCTCACCGAATTGGACGCTTTATACAACTGCACGGAGGCATAATGCGCCTCGGCTAGCGGCAAGCTGCGAACATCGCCGATAAAAATAGAACCGCCTGGCCGGAGGGCCTTTAGGGCATGCTCCAGCACCTCTAACAAATACTCGACGCGCGGGAAGTACTGGATAACCGAATTGAGAACGATGACGTCGAAGCCACTCGGTTCAAGGTCAAATATTTGATGGGCCGCCGAATGAAAGAGGCGAACGTGGACGAACTCAGGGCCGAGTTGCTTAACTGTAGTCTCCAATAGCTCAAGCGCTGTCCTCGAGGTATCGGCGCCCCAATAAGCGCTACAGCGAGGCGCGAGCCGGAACAGCAGCAAGCCGGTCCCGCACCCAATTTCGAGAATACGGTCAGGGGTCAATGCGGCGATTGTCTCGACAGTCTCGTCGACCCATTCGCGCATCTCCTCAGCCGGGATCGGCTCGCCTGTGTATACGCTATTCCATCCGGCAATATTGAAGGTCGGGTCATTCGCCACCGAAGAGCCGCTGTAACTCTCATCGAAAACGGTCTGCCACTGCGACACACGTTCGCTGGTCAATTCTTGAATGGGCCACTCTTGCTCGCCGAGAGAGGGGGCCGGATCGGGAACAATATATGTCACCAGGCGTCGATCTCCGGGCGCGTCTTCTCGAATCAGCGCGACGGCATCTTGCACCTTTGCGTGTTGACGAAGCACCGATTCGATCTCTCCCAGTTCGATCCGGAATCCGCGGAGCTTCACCTGGTGGTCGACTCGCCCCAAGAATTCAAGGTTCCCGTCCGGCAACCACCGAGCTAGATCGCCCGTCCGGTAGATTCTTTCTCCAGGGCTCACCGCAAACGGATTCGGAATAAACTTCAACGCAGTCAACTCAGCGTCATTTACGTATCCTCGGCAGACGCCGTCGCCGCCGATATAGATTTCGCCCGCCATGCCGACCGGGCAGAGCGTGAGATCGGGCGCGAGAGGATAGAGACGCAGGTTGGCAACGGGCTTTCCGATGGGTGGCGGCGAGTCGACAAATTGCGCGGGATCGCTGATGGGCAGTACCGTGCAAATATCGGCGCACTCGGTTGGGCCATAGGTATTCACCATTTCCGCTCGACATTGCTCGGAACTGAGCCACGGCCACAGACGGGCGATCACCAGCGACTCGCCGCCGAAGAAAACATAGCGGAGCGAGCGCAATTTCTCAGCCGCCTCTCGCAAGTTCTGTTCGACCAGCGAATAGAAAGCGCCCGGTGTGCTGTTAAGGATCGTGATGCCGCTCTGAGCCACCGCTTCGACAATTCGAAATGGGTCGTAGCGCTGTCCTTCCCAAAGATGCACTTCGGCCCCGCGCATTAGGGGAAAGAAGAAACCTTTTTGTGTTAGGTCGAAACTGAATGATGTAGTAACCAACACCTTGTCGCCGGGGCCGATGGGGAACTGCGAGGACATGCCCTCTAGGACGTTCACGAAGTTGCGCTGAATCACGCCCGCTCCCTTCGGCGATCCGGTCGAGCCCGAAGTAAAGATTATATAAAGGAGGTTGTCGCCGGTGATGTTGCTTGCCGGCTTCTCGCGAGATTCTCGCGAGATCGTGGACCACTCCGTATCGAGGCGGACGATGGTCACGTCGTGCTCCGGCAATGATGAAAGCAGTCGCTCTTGAGTTACCAAAACCGATACTTGGGCGTCGCGGAGCATGGTTTTCAGTCGTTGCTTGGGATACGTTGGATCGAGGGGGACGTACGCGCCACCCGCTTTTTGTGTAGCGATCACGGCAACTACTAAATCCAGGCAGCGCTCCAGGCAAATTCCGACTCGCGCTTCGGGTCCCACGCTAAGCCGGCGTAGATAGCGCGCCAATTGGCTCGATCGTTCATCGAGCTGGCGGTATGTTAGCTGCTGCCGGCCGAAAACAACCGCCACGGCATTAGGCGTCCGCTGTGCCTGCCGCTCAATCAAATCCGGCACGGTAAGGTCCTTGCGGTAATCGCGCTGGGTTGCATTCCATTCCAGGCAAATCTGTGAGTGTTCGGCGGCGGTCAGCGCAGGCAGTTCTGCGAGTGGCCGCAGCGGATTTTGCGCGATCTCCTCAATTAGCGTGCGGAGATGTCCCAACAAACGGTCGACGGCAGCCTCATCGAAGTAATTGCAATCATAGAGCGCGCGAATGACGACGCCACTTGTGGCCGAAGCAAGGATCGTGATTGGATAGTCGGTCTTTTCGAAAACGCGCGGGTTGCGAAGTTTGAAAGGTCCGCCGCCGGACCGCAGCGCATCAGCCACCGGGTAGTTCTCGAATGCAAACATCGAATCGAACAGCGGCAGCCCAGGCGGCACATCGCTCCAGCGTTGGATCGATACCAGCGGCGCGTACTCGTACTGCCGAATTTCAGCCTGCAACCGCTGAATTCTGTCGAGCCAGGGAATGAGTTCATCATGAGGAGTGACAGATAACCGCACCGGCAGCGTATTCACGAACAGTCCAACCATGCTTTCGACGCCGCTCAATGCGGTTGGTCTGCCGGAAGATGTAACGCCGAAAATGACGTCACTGCCGCCGCTATAACGACTGAGTAGCAACGCCCATGCTCCCTGCACAATCGTATTAAGGGTCAGATGATGTTTACGCGCGCACGCCGTTAAAGACTGGACTGTGCCGAGGGCGAGGGCGACGCGCCGCTCGTCATAAATCCTATCCGTCTTCGCCGGATTCAATCGCATGCGCCGACGCGTCGCCACTGTGCCGTCCGTCAGGCCAGCGAGTTGCTTCCGCCAAAAAAACTCGGCTTGCGGAATATCCTGAGTAGCCAGCCAGGCGATGTAATCGCGGAAGGGCCTTGGCTTGAGTAAATTGACAGGGCGCCCTTGGCGATAAGCTTCGTATAGCTCGAATATTTCCGAGATGACCAGCCCCACGCACCAACCGTCGAGTAACAGATGGTGGAAGCTCCAGACGAACTGCCACGTATTTTCAGATAACTGAATCATCGCGAGTCGCATCAGCGGCGCCTTGGCCAGATCGAAGCCTCGTTTGCGATCCTCCGCCAAGTACTCCTCGATCACCTTCTGTTGATTCGTCGCCCCTCTCAAGTCATGGCGGTCCCATGAAATCTCGACATGCTTGCGGACCATTTGTAACGCGGGCATCGAGCCGTAGAGAACGAAGGACGTCCTAAGCGCGGCGTGACGTTCCACGACCTTTGCCCAAGCGCGTTCGAATGAGCGAACATCGAATTCGCCCTCGATCGTGCAACTAAGCTGCTCAAAATAGACATCTGGGTTTCCGTGAAGAGTGTGATAGAGGATTCCCTCCTGCATCGGCGTGAGCGGATAGAGGTCTTCTACATCTCTGGTATGACCGATGATACGATCAATATCAGCCTGTGTGACGCGCGCAAGCTGAAAATCCGAAGGAGTATAACCGCCGGCCTCGGGCGAGAGGCAGTGAGCAATCAATTTGCGCAGCGCTTCGACGTATCTTTTCGCCACTCTTTCTATTCTCTGGCGGGCATGAAAACGATGGTTATACGTCCATGTTATTCGCAGCCGGTTGCCTGTGACTCCGCACGAAATCTCCAGCTGATGGGACCGCTTGATCTTCCCGGACCGCGTTTTACTTGGCGTCTCTTGCGCGATCCGCAAGACCCTTGCCTCTCCCAGGACTCCGTCGAACTGGCCCAAGTAGTTGAACGACACCTCCGCCTTCGACCTCTTGCGCATCTCCTCACTCCTCTCACCTCCCTCGCTCAAGTACCTCA
>WNGB01014585.1_pt1 | contig 10475 bp, 11 predicted proteins | sample 5400681 | NCBI WGS metagenome assembly WNGB01 (sample SAMN13153367, study PRJNA577476) | soil metagenome | isolation source: 115 cm soil or saprolite under grassland replicate 2 | place: USA:California | collected 2016-06-15 | reverse complement strand
CACGTCCTCGTGATCGCCCGACGTCAGCGCCCGGGGAGCCTCGGACCCATCGGCCGGCACTACGAATAGGTGATGGGGGCGATCGGCCGTCCAGCCCTCCTTATCGAGCTTGTACTGCAGCCGTCGGATCCGCCGGGGGGGCCGCTTCTTCTGGTCCTTCTCCTCGTATGCGGAGTCCGGGTCGCGCGAGGCGAACACCAGGCCGGAGCCGTCGGGCGACCATGCCACCTGCTCGACGTCCTCCTTGAGGTCGGTGAGCATCCGGGACTCGCCGGGCTCCCCGAGGGGCATGACGTAGAGCTGCATCTTCTCGCCGACCCGGTTGGACGTGAAGGCCAGCCACCGCCCGTTCCCGGACCAGCGCGGGTCCGCATCGCGCTTCTCGCCGGAGGTGATTCGCCGGGGCGGAGCCGACCCGTCGAGCAGGACCAGCCAGATGTTGCTCCGGTACTCGCTGGCCTCTCGGTCCATCCGCCACATGACGAAGGCCACCTGGGAACCGTCCGGGGACAGTCGCGGATCGGCCACTCCGGTCAGCTCGTAGACGTCCGCGGGGCTCATGCCAGACATCCGCGCCTCCTTAGGTGCCTTCTCCATCGAGTGCTCCGGCGGAGCCTATCGCTTCATGGAGCCCCATTGGGCTAGGAGCCTTGATGAGCGCGTCCGGTCAGCTTGTCGATACTGCCTTGGCGCGGAGGCACCAGGCTCACTCGGGTTCCTCTCGGCCCGACATCCTTCGCCCGTTCAGGCACGGAGGGCCAACGGGCAGGCAACAAGCCTCAAGAAGGTCCAGAAGGGTGCAGATGCGCAAGCACGGTGCAGGGTCGACCTAGAACGGTTTTCCGGAGGACTGAACCGAGGATCACCGATCGGTAGGGCGGTCCGGGAATCCACGCTGTCCACCGGTCGAGACACCTGTTTCGTGAACATTGTCGGGCCACACCGAACCCAGCGCCCCCCGTTCCGCAACGAGCCTTATAGGGAAACCCGCTGGTGAGGCCTACCGATCGGAATAGATGCACCCTTCAGGCTCGGTTCCCGAAGGTTAGTCGCCCGAGGCTACGACGCGTCGTGGTCTTCGGACGCGGGGGGTTCACGACGTTCGAGGCGCTCGCATGGATCGACCGCGTGGGCGCGACCTTCATTCATCTCGATCGCTCGAGTCGGGTCGTCGCGACGTCCGGTCAGCCCGGTCCTGACTTTCCAGCCCTACGCCGAGCACAGGTCGCCGCGCTCGAAACGGACAGCGGGCTGTCGATCGTGAAGAGGCTGCTCAGCGCCAAGCTCTCGGGCCAACGTCGAGTCGTCCAACGGTTCGCAGCTGGGGTCATTCCTTCCGATCTGGCGGACGCTGAAGCTCGGCTCGACTCGTGCACTGACTCACGGCAAGCTCTGGTGATCGAGGCCAAGGCGGCGAGCGCGTACTGGAAGGTGCTCGCTTCGATCCCCGTCCGATTCGCGAACGCGGACACGGGTCGGATCCCCGACCACTGGTCGAGCCTCGGCGAACGTCACAGCATCCTCAGCAGCAAACCCCGCCTTGCGGTCTCGCCCGCTCACGCGATCCTGAACTTCCTCTACCACCTTGCCACCGCCGAGGCGTCGCTGGGATTACTTGCCCTGGGCCTCGACCCCGGGCTCGGGTGGGCGCACCGGGACGCCCCGTACCGCGATAGTGCGGCGCTCGACCTCGTGGAGGCTGTCCGGCCCGACGTCGACGAGTACGTCCTTGATCTGCTCGCGCAGCGCACGTTCTCGCGCCGCGAGTTCGTCGAGCTCCCGATCGGACAGGTGCGGCTCGCCCCGTCGCTCGCCAAGCTCCTCGCGGAGTCAACGCTGGGTCACTGGGAGGCGGCGGTCGGCGCGCACGCTCAGGAGGTCGCTCGGACGCTCAGTTATGCCGCGGCGCTGGTGTGCGAGCGCCGAAGGCGTCCTGCCGGGGAGCCGGAGGAAAAGGCCGAGGCGCGCTCGGACGTCACTCGACACAGGAAGCTGCACGATCGAAGCGCGTCCCGAACGCGTGTCGCGTGTGTGGCGTCGTTCTATCGATCGACGAGCGCGGCCACGCGAGGAGGATCTGCGGCGACTGCCTGCCGGCCTTCAGGGAGGAGCGGACCGACAAGCTCGTTCGAGCCGCAAAGGGCAATCTCGCGAAGATGCGGGCATCGAAAGATAACCCGCAGCAGACCGCGGAGGCGAAGGCCAAGCGGGTCCGATCTAAAGCGGCGCGAACGCGACAAGCGAAAAAGTGGGACCGTGCCAATCCTGGCCCGCACGACCGACAAGCGTTCGTCCACCAAATCTGCCCGGGCTCGCTCACGTCACGATCCCCGCGATGGCGAAAGCGACCGGCCTGACGTCCGGCTACTGCTTCCAGATCAGGAAGGGGGTGAGGGTTCCGCACCCGATGTACTGGTCAGCACTTCACTCTCTCACTCGAATACGTAGGTCAGGGGAACCAAACACTCCTATGTCATGAAATTCGACTCTTGCAGGTTCGTCAAGGTCGCTACTCACGATCATGAGGTCGATCAAGTGCCTCAAGTCGACGCTCAATCCGGTCCAACCGCGCCGCGATGTCCTCAAGCCCGATGTCATCGGGGCGCACCTCGTCGCTCCGGCCCCGCTCGATAAGAAAGGACGCGAGCGAGCCAGCGAGCACTCCGAACAGGCCGACGCCGACCAGCATGAGGACGACCGCGACGCCACGCCCGGCGGCAGTCCTCGGATACATGTCGCCGTACCCGACCGTTGTCACCGTCGTGGCCGCCCACCAGATGCCATCCGGAATGGACGTGATACTCGAGTCTGCTGCCCCGCGCTCGATTTCGGCAACGAGAATACCCGCGCCGACCGTGACGAAGGTCGCCACGAGGAGTGTGTAGTGCAGTCTGTGCCGCGTGAGAACGTCTCGGATCGCGTCGATTCCTCGGAGAAGGAACACGCCAACACGTCCAGCACGAAGAAGGCGCAGCATTCGCGCCGATCGGGCGACTCGAAGCGGGCGGAGAAACGGAACCACGACGACGACGAGGTCGATCACGTTCTTCCGAACGAACGGCAATTTCTCAGGAGCGAGGTACAGACGAACGCCGTACTCAACCGCAAACGCCGCCCAGATGATCCAGTCGAGCGCGAAGATCACGCTCTCCGTGTTCGGAGATAGCTCGACGACGAGTGGGATCACCAGGAGGGGAATGATCGCGAGCGACAGTACGAGCATTGGCCACGCGGTCTGCCGTTCGAAACGGTTTAGAGCGTCAGCCGACCCTCGCATGTGCCCCCTGGCCACCGCCGACTTGGAGCATAGGACAGTCAGCGCGGCCTTTCTGACTCCCGCAGTATCCCGACGACGACCGCCCTCGCATACCGGTCCTCCTCGATGTCGATCAGCAACTCGGCGAAGGCCCGCATCCGCGAGTTTGAGTAGAACTCGCCGATCCGGCCAACACGCTCGAAGTCGGGAAGCGTCAGCAGTTGAAGGAGCTCGCCGCGAGCGGCCGGTGGGAAGGCATCCAGACGTGGATTAGGCGCTCAAGCTCGGGAAGCGTCAGCATCGCGGAAGGTTTGTCCAGGCAGGGACGATCGGAGCCTGAGACCGGGAGCTGCGCTTGACTTGCGATACGAGACGCCTCAGCACGGCCTATCCTCAGACCGCCAGCCGATCTGGCGACGCCTCGGGTGATTCTCCGCCCGGGCCGAGTCCGTCAAGCTGGTGTAATTCCACAGCGTCATCCTGACAATCAGCTCGCTGCGACGAGCTCGCCCCTCACCTCCTCGACCGCCTCGCCTTCGATCACCTCCAGCCTCGCCTTGGCGAGCGACTCGGGGCTCATGTAACGGCGGACGACGGCCCACTCGTCGTGTTGTTCAGCTAGCACCATCCCGACGAGCCGGATCACCGAAGGCCGGTCGGGGAAGATGCCAACGACGTCCGTGCGACGGCGGATCTCCTTGTTCAGGCGCTCCTGCGGGTTGTTGGACCAGATCTGGCGCCAGTGCGGCTGGGGGAACGAGGTGAACGCCAGGATGTCGGGTCCCGCTTCGGCCAGCATCTCGGCTGCGGGCGGGAACCGTTCGGCGAGCTGGTCGGCAACGCGGTCGAACTGGGCATGCACCGCCGCCGAGTCGGGCTGGGCGAAGATCGAGCGCACGAGCGTGGCGACGAACGGGCCGGCGGACTTCGGCACCCGGGTGAGCAGGTTCCGCAGGAAGTGGGCCCTGCACCTCTGCCACGACGCTCCGGGAAGGGTGGAGGCGATCGCGTCGACGAGGCCGGGGTGAGCATCGGAGATCACCAGGCGGACCCCGGCAAGGCCGCGGGCGACCAGGCCGCGCAGGAACGCGGTCCAGCCCGCCCCATCCTCGGAGGTGTGCAGGTCAAGGCCCAGGATCTCCCGGGCTCCGGCCGCGTTGACCCCAGTCGCGATCACGCAGGCCACGTTCGCGATCCGCCCGCCCTCGCGCACCTTCTGGGTAAGGGCATCGAGCCACACGTAGGTGTATGGACCACCGTCGAGCGGACGCGACCGGAAGGCCTCGACCTGATGATCGAGCTCCTTGGCCATCGCCGAGACCCTCGAGCGGGAGATCCGCTCGATCCCCAGCGTTCGGACCAGACCCTCGACCCTTCGGGTCGACACGCCGCGCACGTAGGACTCGCAGACCACCTGGACGAACGCGCGCTCGGCCCGCCGGCGGGGCTCGAGCAGCCAGTCCGGGAAGTAGCTGCCCTCACGCAGCTTCGGGACGGCCAGGTCGATCGTGCCGGTCCGGGTGTCCCAGGGCCTCATCCGGTAGCCGTTGCGGCGGTTCGTCCGCTCATCCGAGCGCTCGCCGTAGGGCGCGCCGCAGATCGCGTCCGCCTCCTCGGACATCACCCGCTCGCAGAACAGCTTCACCATCTCTCGTAGCAGGTCAGTGTCGGCTTGCTCGACCTGCTTGCGCACCCACGCCAGACCGTCCATCGTGGTGTCGACCACCGTGCTCCTCCTCCCCGAGTTCCCACAGATCTCGTTGAGGATGACGCGGTGGTCTTCTCGTTCAACGACCTTCAGTGACTCGTTCGTACACCACGTCCGCGGACCCTACTTCGGCCCGTGAACGGGAGCGGGTCGGGGTGTGCATACGTCTCGGTGAAATGATCTGTTAACCCCCCGAGGAGCGCGAACAGGCCTGAAGGGTGCACTTATTCCGATCGTGGCCCTGACCAGGGGTTTCCCTCTGGCCCTATTCGGTTGGTCCGGAACCCGGAGACCGTTCCCACGATGGCTGATGGGTCCCAGCTGCGATCCGGAGGTGAGACATGAGGCCAGTGTCGCCTCACAATGTTCACGAAACAGGTGCCTGGTCCTTTGGACAGACTGGATTCCCCGTCGTCGCCGCCGAGGATCGAGCGAACTCGAAGAAAGACCTGGTCACGCCCCTGATCCGAGTTTCTTGTGCCCTACACCCCCCGGAGAGCGGAGAAAGGAGGCCGCGCCGACCCAGTCTTGCGCTCCAACCGAGTGGCATCCGAGCAACCGGTGAAACGCTTGATGCGTCGAACAGGTGGGAGGACAGGGGCTTAGGGGTTGGACGAGTCCTCGCCCGGCGAGTTCGCGCACGGGGAGTATCCGAGGATCGTCGCTGCCGTCGCGCTTGTCTGCGGTAGCAAAGCCGCCGCCGAAGATGCCGTGCAGGAGGCCCTGGCGCGCGCCTGGGAGCGTTCGACCCGGATGCGAATGCCCTCGGCCCGAGGGACCGGGACAGGCCGCCGATCAGGCCTCTTAAGGTCGAGGCCTCGATGCGGTCGGCCGGCGTTGTAGTGAGTGGCGTACACCAACAGAACTCGCTCCAGATGGTGGCGGCCGAAAATCAGGGTCCAGTCCAGGCACTCGGTCCGAACCGTGCGGACCCACCGTTCGGCGAACGCGTTCGCGCGCGGAGCCCGTATTGGGTTCTTGATGACCGTCACGCCCTCGGAGCGGAACACCTCGTCGAAGGGACCGGAGAACTTGGAATCTCGGTCGCGGATCACGAACCGAACGCCTCCAAGCCGCTCCCCCACCGCCAGGTTGCGAGCCTGTTGTGTCACCCACGCCGAGTCGGGATTCCTAGTGACGCCGAGGACGTGCACCCGACGGGAGCCGATCTGGATCGCAAAGAGAACGTAGAGCGTCCGAAGCCACGCCGTCTCCACAGTGAAGAAGTCGAGCGCCAGGATCCCTTGGGCCTGGGCGCGCAGGAACTCCCTCCAGGTGGGACCGCATCGCCGGGGAGCCGGGCCAAGCCCATTCGCTCGCAGGAGTGTGCGGATCGTGGTGGCGGAAACCCTCACACCGAGCTTCCCTAGTTCGCCCCGGATTCTAAGACACCCCCACCGGGGGTTCTCGGTGCCCATCCGCAGGATGAGGACTCGGACCTCCTCGCTGATGGGTGGCCTGCCGCCGGCCGAGCGCCGCCGCCAGGTCCACTTCCGCCGGACGAGCTCGCAATGCCATCGAAGCAGCGTCTGAGGACGGACCAGGAACGACGACCAGCGAGTTCGTGGGAGCGCCCTGCTTACCGCGGCCACGAACAACCGGTCGCGGCGACGAAGATGCGGCTTGCCCAACTGCCGTCTGAGAACCATCAGCTGGTGGCGCAGGACAACGACCTCGAGGTCGCTGTTCACATCGTAGGAGGAGCGGGTGAACAGCCGGATCGCCCGGCGCAACAGCAGGTACGCGAACACGAAGAGCACTGAACGAACCTCCCAGGCGACGAAGGAAGGGCCGATCCTACGAACGCGCTGGCCGTGGGCACCATCAGCGGTTCGTGTGCCTTCAGGCAACTTGGACGCGCCGTCCTAAGGCTCAGCTGAATGCCCTCTCCTGGTTGGTGTCGATTTCGACGGTGCGGGCTCCAGGGGTGCCGGGCTCATCTCCTCCGAACTAGACGGTCATCGGTTGAGCGCCCATCCCGTGCCGTGCGTGGGGACACGCGGCACCGACGAACCGAACCGCGAGGCTCCTTGACTGGTTCAGCCCACGGTCAGAGAATCGTAGGCAGTCGTCGACTGCGGAGGAGTCGATGCGTATGGCTTGGTCCTGATGACTCCCTGACGTAATTGCGAGGGCTCGGTCTCCGCCTAGGAACCGAGCCTTTGCCTTCCCCCGCGTCAAGCGAAGTCGCCAAGCCGGAACCGGGGCCCGAATCCGCGCGGCGGGCCGGGGGTTTTCGGCTACGGCGGCCGTTGACTCGAAGGTGCCGGATCCCCAGGGCGGCCATGCGCGGTCCGCTCAAGGAGCGATTCGTGAATGGGCAGCTCGCGGCTTGAGCGGAGTTTCTGTGCCCTTCACCCATTCTTTGGCGAGGATTGACGGACCACGCAGCGCGCGCGCGTCCTCATGTGAGCTGCCTGACGCCCGAACCATCGGCATCGGCGATGAAGATCCGGGTTCCCTCGGGAGTGTCTCGGTAGAACGTCAATCTCGCACCGTCGGGCGACCACGACGGCTGGGTCCCCTGGGTAACGCACGCCGCGTCCGAACCGTCCCGCCTCATCACGCAGATGTGAGGCACGTCGTTCCGATGGCTGGTGAAGGCGATCTGCGATCCGGCCGGGGACCACGCAGGATCCGCATCGTGCACCGGATCGTCGGTGAGCCTCGTGACGCGTCCGCTCTCTACGTCGATCAGGTATACGTCCGAGTCACCCGACCGGTTCGACGCGAACGCCACCGTCATCCCGTCCGGTGACCACGATGCTTCGATCTCGAGGCTGGGGGACTCGTCGCCGAGGAGCCCGAGGAATTCGCCTGATGGCGAGAGCAGACACAGATCCGACTCCTCGTACGAAGGCCGTCCGCACGAGTACACGATCACGTCGCCGTCGGGCGACCACGAAGGGAACGTCGCCCACCCGTCGCGAACGTCAGAGACCGGGTGGCTCTTACCCCCAGCGGAGGGAACCAGATGAAGTTGGGCGAACCCGTTCGGCGATGTCTCAAACAGAATGTGGGTGCCGTCCATCGAGAAGACGGGATCGAGATCGTAATCCGAGACATCGGCCAGGAGGCGTTTGTCTCCGCTTGGCACGTTGATCACGTACAGGTCGGAATCCCCTTCAGTCTCGCGAACGAAGACGATGTCCTTCCCATCCGGCGAGAACCGAGGCGTCGTATCGTCGAACACCGACGGCGACGTCGCCTGTTCGGAGGAAGCAGCGGGGATCGGGACGCACGCCGCAAACAGGATGCTCATGAGCGCGGCCGGCAGAGCGAGACCGAGGATCTGCGGAAGTATCGGACGGTGCTCCTTCGCATTTCGTCCGCCCCACCCGAAGATGATCACGTCGGGACCTCCACGTTGGTTCTTCCCATGGGTGTCGACAAGCACAGAGCCGCCCTTAAGACCGGGAGAGGGTCGTGGTCATCCCTCAGCGCCCTTGTTTGAGCGCCTGAATCACGTCCAGGGCCGAGAAGCGGTCCGCTTCCAGGTCGATGAGAGGCTCTACGAATGTGCGGGCATCCGGCTCACCGCTGGTCGCACACCGTGAACCACCGATGTCGCATTCAGAACGAGGACTTCGAGTGGACAACTCTCGCCGACGTGGAGGGCAACGAGTTCTGCGTGGTGCAGTCTGAGCAGGCCTGAACGCTTCATCTCCCAATCCTCCGAATCCGCGGACAGAGTTCCTTGGATCGGGGCAGACCAGGACCTCAACAGGTTTCTAAGGAATCTGGTCTGCACCCGACAATCGCGCATCCACCCAAGGTGATGACTCATCGACCCGAAGGCCGAGCGGGGCCACGATCCTCTCGATCACGTGCAGGACGGGAACTCAGATAGCGAGCGGGAAACGCCGCAAAGGGTGGACAGCCGCTGGAGGAGGTCCAGAGGGCGCCGGCCGACGGAGCTTCAACATTGCCCGCGTGCTCTTCAGGCGTTTACGGTTTTGGAAGGGATCGAGCGAGAAACGCCGCAACTCGTGGACCCTGCATTTCCTTTCAGGACGCCCTACCGCTCGAAGATCGCGGGCAGCTCCACCCCAGACTGCTTGCCAGTGAGCCCACCGAAGATCGGGGCGGGCTGGAGCGAGTGAAGTCGCCAACCCTCGGAGGCCTGCGCCGTGACGCTTCTCGACAGCTGCTCCATCTCTTGTTCTTGCCCTTCTTCGTCCAGCGGTCGCTGACGGTCCCCACGAGGCTAGTCCGGTACTCGGGGCATGAGTCCCCCCTCCTGCTCCTAGCCTGAAGGGTGCACTTATTCCGATCGTGGCCCTGACCAGGGGTTCCCTCTCGCCCCGTTCGGCTGGTCCGGAACCCGGGGACTGTTCCCATGATGATGGTTGACGGATCTCTGCTGCGATCCGGAGGCGAGACATGGGGGCCGGTGTCGCCCCACAATGTTCATGAAACAGGTGTCTCGCCTGGTGGATCGTCTGGATCCCCATCGTGGCCGCGGAGGCGGAGCAGGTCGAGCGGACTCGAAGAAAGACCTGGTCACGGGCCCAATCCGAGGTTTTTGTGCCCTACAGGGCGAAACGCCGCTCCCTGTTCCGGGCAACCCCTTGGGGGCGGGTCTGGGTATTGGGGGATTCGAAAACAGCACCCTGCTTTCAGCGCGCCCAATCCCCGAAGGTGATCGTTACTGGCTGTCTGGACGCGGTGGGATTGCTCGGCGACGAGGGCGCTATTTGAGAGCCCAAACAAGAGCGCCTCCAGCCACGGCCGTCATCAGCAAGGATCCGAGAGCACCGTCGCCTGCTCCCGTGTACACGACCAAGTCGAGCAGAAGGACAAGTGAGCCTATTCCGAGCGCAGCGGCAACTGCTTTGGCTCCAGACACACCTTGGCGTACTGCTCTCCGTACGAAGATTGCTGGGGCCACGTACGCCCCGGCGACGTACGCAGGCGCCATCGCGATCCGCCACGGTCCTTCGATGTCTGTTACAAAGCCGACGCCGAAGAGAAGCAGTATGGGCAGGGCGATCAGCGCCAAGGCCCACACGAAGACAGGGCGGAGTGCTCCCATGTCGGAAGGAGGGCCGTTGGCCTGCACGAGCCGAGCTCGCACGATCCAGGCGAGCTTCGCCACGGTGAGCACGAGGATTCCGAGTAGGAGGACCCCGGGAGCGGCCTCGGCAGGACCATCAATGCAGGGCGATTCGCACTCGAGACTGAAGAGCGGGATCGCGAACCAGAGGAGGAGGAATCCAGCGATCGTAACCGACCAAACGCCGAAGACGAAGAGTCTGGGTAGTCGGCTGGGTGGTCTTGACCGCACCACGTCTCTCCGCACGATCATATCCGGCACGGGAATCCTGTTCTATCGGCTATATGGCCTTCCAGCTGTAGCCGCCCCCACTATCTCGAGCCGCGGACAACGTTCCTAAAACGTAGACCTATGGCGGGAAGCGGTGCTCTCCCCAGGCCTCCACGATGGCCAGAGCTCCACGAGCCGGCGCTCGTCCGCCCGCCGACGCCTACCTTCCTTGCCCAGAAGGCCCG
>WNGB01045202.1_pt1 | contig 10476 bp, 14 predicted proteins | sample 5400681 | NCBI WGS metagenome assembly WNGB01 (sample SAMN13153367, study PRJNA577476) | soil metagenome | isolation source: 115 cm soil or saprolite under grassland replicate 2 | place: USA:California | collected 2016-06-15 | reverse complement strand
AGTTCGTCATCATCAAGACTGACCTCAAGCCGGATGCCCTGCCCACCAACGATGACGGCTCCGCCAACGAGGACGCCGCTGGCCTGGAAGCCATCGACGAGATCGAGGACATTCCTGTGGGCGAAACCCAGACGCTCACGGTGGACCTGGACGCGGGCAAATACGTGATGATCTGCAACATCGTCGAGGAACCGGACGGCGAGACGGAAGGCGAAGCCCACTACGAGCAGGGCATGCGAGCCGCCTTCACGGTGGAGTAGCCGCGGGGTCCGCCCTTAGACGGCAACCTGCATAACGGTCCCGACAAGCTCGTCCGTACGCACGCGCCCAGCACTGCCGACGGCGTCCCGTCCGTGAACTCAACCCCTGCCAACGATACGGTGCTCCCGAGGACTGAAGCAGCCTCCCGGTACGTCGGCGAGGCTGCCTGCGTTGTGCAGCCGCCGGTAATTCCTTACAATCAAGTAAGGAGGTAAATCCTTACCTTTGATAAAGGCCAGGTTGACCAGCAAGGGCCAGGTAACTGTACCCAAAGCCGTCCGCGATGAGCTTGGTTTACGGTCCGGAGACGACATCGAGTTCGTCAAGGAGAACGGCAGCTTCTCCTTGCGTAAGCGCGTCACGGACAATCCATTCGAGGAGTGGCGCGGCTATCTCAAGCACCTTTCGGGCAAGCGCACCGATGATCTCATCGAAGAGATGCGCGGGCGGTGACAACCGCCGTTGACACAAACATAATCGTCGATGTGCTTAACCCCGGAGAACCATTCGCACTGAGTTCGGAGCGCGCTCTCCTGGCCGCGCGCGGCTCGGGACGGATCATCGTGTGCGAACCTGTGCTCGCTGAGCTGGCCGCCTACTTCGGCAATCAGCAGGACCTGAATGATTTCACGTCTAGCACGGAAGTTCATCTGGAGCCATCCACCAAAGAGGTTCTGTTCCGGGCCGGCAAGGCGTGGATCGATTACAGTCGGCGGCGGCCCTCACTGCTCGCTTGTCCAGCGTGCGGTACCCCCCACCAAGTCAACTGTCAAAGCTGCGGACGGCCCATTCGCCCCCGTCAGCACATCCTATCCGACTTCATCGTCGGCGCGCACGCACTCGTACAAGCGGACCGTCTTTTAACCCGCGATCGTGGATTCTACGCGACTTACTTCCCGGAACTAGAGCTCGCGTAACCCCGCCATCCCCAATACCTCCAACACCACCTCCTCCATCTGCGATGCCAGTTCCCCCGAAGGCTCCCCATCGTCGAACTCATCGTCCCGCGCGTAAAGCACCGACACCGGCACGCCATTCAAGCTGGTGAAGAGCGGGCGCAACCCGTATTCGGGCGAAAGCGCGTGCTCCCGGGCGATGCCCGTCTGGAGCCCAATGCAGAGCTTTCCGCGCAGATGACCCGGGGGCATCAGGTCGAAGAAGCACTTCAACAGTCCCGTGTACAGCGCCCGGTACGTGGGCGTGGCGGCGACTACGACCTGCGCCTCCCCGATGCTCGCGATCGCCTCATCGAGCTCCGGCGACTGTGAGCGCGCGAGAAGCCCTTCGGCCGGCAGCATCGCGAGGTCGATCATTCGCGTCTCGCAGCCGCGCTCGCCCAGCACCTTAAGTGCGAGTTCGGCAAGCGCCTTCGAGCGCGAGGGCGTTCGCGGGCTCCCCGAGATGGCGACCGCGAACGTCACGCTGTAGCGGTCGCCGCCGCCCGGCCGGCGAAGTGCGGCATCACGTACTTCCCGAAGCGCTGCGCCTCCTCAAGATGCGGATAGCCCGAAAGGATGAACGTTCCGATCCCCTCGTCAACGTACTCCCGGAGGCGGGCGGCGACGTTCTCACCCGAGCCGACGAGCGCCGCCCCCACCCCAACGCGCGCCTTGCCGATGCCCGTCCACAGGTTCGGCCCGATGACAAGGTCCTCACTCCCGATTCGCATCCCTTGCTGCCGTTTCTCGCCCTCGGAGTCCGTCCGGCTCAGGACCTTGTCCATCGCCGCCTGGAACCCCTCAGGAATGTGCGCGATCAGCTCGTCCGCGGCCGCCCAAGCCTCGTCTTCCGTCTCCCTCACCACCACGTGGATGCGCATTCCGAACCGAAGCGTGCGCCCCACGGCCGCCGCGCGCTCTCGCATGTCGGCGATGCGCTCTCGCACCATCGGCTGAGTCTCGCCCCACAGGAGGTAGACATCGGCCTCCTCTGCGCCCACCTTCTTGGCGGCCTCGGACGCCCCACCGAAATAGAAGGGCGGGAACGGCCGCGTGAACGGTCTCGGAAAGACGTTGCCGCCGTCGACGCGGTAATACTTGCCTTCGTGGTCCCAGCGCTTCTCCTCCGTCCACGCCCTGCGGACCACCTGCATGAACTCCTGCGTCCGCACGTAGCGGTCGTCGTGGTCTGTGAAGTCGCCGTCCGCCGCCAGCTCCGCCGGATAGCCGCCCGTTACCACGTTGATCAGCACGCGACCGCCCGTCAGCTGGTCGAGCGTGTTAGACATCTTCGCCGCGACCGTCGGCGCGATGAATCCCGGACGCATGGCGACCAGGAACTTTAGCTTCTCCGTTCGCGCCCCAACAACTGAGGCCGCTAGCCATGCGTCCTGGCAGGTCGTCCCTACCGGCACGAGGGCGAAGGTGAAGCCTGCCTCTTCCGCCGCTTTCGCAACCTGCACGAGGTAATCAAGCGTGGCCGGCCGTGTCGGCGGGCCGATTACCTCCGAATCGCCCATCGTCGGCAGGAACCAACCGAAATCGACTGTCATATCGCGACCTCCTCGATCGTTCAGGTTAGCGCCGTGCGGTCTCCACGCCCACTACGTCAGCTCTTCAACGCCACCGCGCAGGCGCCCAACTCGGGCACCTCCAGCACCGCGTGGTCATCTATGTAGCGAACGATCCCCTGCTTGTCGATTCCGATGACGGCGCGATGCGCGGCGCCGTTTGGGTAGAGCAGGCCATACTTCTGGGCAACCTCACCGTGCGGGAAGAAATCGCTGAGAAGCGGAAAATCGATGCCCATTTGCCTCTTAAACGCCTCCTGCGCCCACGGACCGTCGACGCTCACTCCGACGAGAATCGTATCGTCCCCGAACTTCGACTTTTCTGCCTCAATGCTCGTCATCTGATTGGAGCACACCGGCGAAAACGCGGCCGGGAAGAAGTTCAGAACGACATTCTTTCCTCTGTTTTCGCTCAACTTGAACTCGGTGTTACCAGTGGCCTTCAGCTTGAAATCCGGCGCCTCATCCCCCACCTTCAACGTCTGGGTCTGATCAGCCATGTTTCCTCCTTCGGCTCAGTTTCCCCACGCGCTCCCGTGCTCCGGTTTCGTCATCATAGCACCGCCCTCCACTCTCAACTCTCAACTCACAACTCTCAACTAGTTGGGCACCGCCGACACGAACAGCAGCCCCTTCGCCAGCACTTCGCCCGAAAGCACCAGCGCCATCGCGATATAGAGCAGGCCCGTCGCCGACTGCATCGCACGCACGCCGCTCGAGTCGTACGCCATCCAGGCCAGCAACATCGGAAACGCCAGTCCGCCGCCCACGCGCATCCAGAAGAACGGGTTCTCCAGGATCGGTGTGTCCACTGCGTTCGCGATCGGGTCACGCGGCAGCGCCAGCGCCGGGATGATCAGCAGCGCCTGTACCACCATCGCCACCAGCAGAAAAAGCGTCATCTCGCGCAGCGGTTGCTCCGGCAACCTCGGCGTCACCAGGTACCAGTGCCCCAGCACCATCCCCATCGACACTGCGCCGACTACCAGCCCGCCGACCACGAACGCCAGCAGCGTCCCCGCGTAGCCCCACGTCGGCAGCGCGAACACCTGCGCCAGAAAAGCGATCGCCGCGAGCCCGGCGATCGATGTCGCGGCACCCGCCGCCAGGCTCGCAACGCGCGAACCTCGTAGCGTCAGCACAGCGTACGTCGTCGTGCACCGTAAGCTTGGCGGCCAGCCAGAACGTCAGTGCCGCCATCACAAACACCATCCCCGCTCCGAACTTGATGAAGGAGGCCGCGGACTGCCCGCGCACGTGCGCCGCCCACAGTACCCAGAGACCGCCGACCGTGAACTCGACGAGCACGATGAGCAGAGTAAAGGGAAGAGCCTCTGCGCTTATCACGGCGAAATCATGATAGGCGGCGCGCGCTCAGAGGGTCAAAGCAGCGCTACAATATCGGCGTGCTTGCGGAGGAACGCGATTCGGCCGGCTGGGTACTCAAGGCGCTGCGGGAGTGCGCCAACTCCGCCGTCTCCGAGCTCTCATTCCTTGATGAAGACTCGCTCTGCCGCTCGCCTGCCGAAAGCGAGTGGTGCCTGAAAGAGATCGCCGCCCACCTCCGCGACTCTGAAGAGCTGGCCCTGCGTCAGATGACCGCCATCATCGAGGGCGACGGCGGCCATCTGCCCGCCTGGGACATCGACCTGCTGCCTGGCGAGCGCGATTATCTCTCGGAGGACGTCGGCGACCTCCTCTCGGAGTTCCGTGATCTCCGCCGCGAGACCACCTACCTGCTCTGGGGCCTCACGGATGCAGACTGGCGCTCGAGCGGGGAACATCCCTACCGCGGCCGCATCACGATCGAGGCCATCGCCCGGGAACTCGCCCAGCATGACCTCGAACACCTCGCGGAAATCAGGAAACTGAAGGCCACGTTCGCGACGGCGTAGAGACGCCCCGCTGGCTGTGGCTGGGCAAAGACGCGCCCCTTCGACGACGAGGATGTTCCGCCAACGATCACCTGACGAAGGCATTGGGGCGTCTTTACGGGGGCTTTTCAGATGTCCCACGGTGCCGGCGAACTCCTCGCCAGGGTCCCTATCGCGTCGCCGCTCGCAGCTCCGCCAGATGCATCCCCAGGTGCCCGTTGAGCGACTCTACGATGACGTCACCCAGTTCGCCTTCGGTTTCCCAGGGCGCCTTGTAGTGCTTTCTGATCACATCATCCGTGGCCTTACGCACGGCAGCGATGTCTCGCTCGAACCTGGACCGGACCTCGCCGACGAGCTCCGCCGGGCTCTTATCCTTGCGCATCGCCAGCTGTTGTGCGTTGAAAGCGTCGTTATCGAAGCCGGCGCCCAGGCCGGGCGCGGACGGCATCTGCGCCATAGCTAGCGCCAAACCCGCGACGCCGCTGGTCGAAGCGATGTGGCAGAGGAGCTCGCGCGCGTTCCAGCCACCATCATTGACGCCCTTCGACCACCTCTCCTCGGGCATCGATTCGACAGCCTGCTCGATCTCACCCAGGAGCTTCTCGATGACGCCAACCACCTCTTCCTTGCTCGACACGTCTCCCCCTCCGAGCGCCTATACTATCCGCTGTACGTCCAGCCGGTGTACGTCGACGTCATCGGTTCGCCCTCTCGCTCCACGCGGCCGTCCAGCACGCGGCCGAACACCAGCGTGTGATCCCCGATCTCGAGATACTGCTCTGCCTCGCACTCCACCCAGGCCAGCGTAGCGTCCAGCACCGGGCATCCGCGTTCGGTTAGCCGGTAATCCAGGCCGTCCAGCTTGTAGTGCACCTTCTCCGCCAACGGCCGCGCCAGCTCCATGCTCTGCTTGTCCGCTGCGAGCAGGTTGACCGTGAAGACGCCGTGCTCCCGCACGTTGCCGAGCGTGTGAGCGTCGTTCTCGAACGCCACAGCGATGAGCCGCGGCTGGAACGAGACCTGCATCACCCAGTCGGCCATCATCCCGTTGACCTGCGCTTCCCGCGGCCGCGACCCATCGCTGTCGTCCTTCGAGCCGATGATGTACAGCCCGTACGGCATCTCGTGCATCACGCGTGCGACAGGGTCTTCGGCGATCATCGAATAAGACCTTACTGTCCGTCGCGCTGGACTGGCACGACTACGATGAATATGCCCGTCTCCACGAGTATGTCGGTGGTTCTATCAGCCACGAGCTTCGATACGTCGTAGGCGTTATTGAAGTCACCGATTACGTCCATCGTTACTTCGTTTCGCCGCCTGCGTACCACTCTGAACTCGGCGTCAGGATACTTCTTGTGGATCGCCTTTTGTATCTCCAGAAGGTAGTCGTCGACTGATCGCTGTGCTGGCCTAACGGTCGCCACTACTTCACCTCCATGCGTTTGCGAATGGCATCCACGAGCGCTTCCGCGTCTCGTAGAGCGCTTACCGCATGCCGTCTACCGACAGGCGCCGGCCTATAGTCTGCCGCTAGTCGCGTTTCCAGCAGCGCCTTTAGCACTCCGCCAAATCGCTCCGAAAACAGCTTCCTCCGCGTTATCAGTTTACCGGAAAATTGAGAGTGAACGAACCGGTGTTCCCACGAGCCTTTCGGGGGTTTAACTCCCTCACTGATGAGGATACCCACCGCCGCCTGAAATGCCGCATAGTACGCTCGATTCGCGGCCGAGTTGAAGCGCCGAGCCCTCAGGTCTGACTCCGCAGAAGCCAGGCTCTCTCGCGCCTTCGCCAGGAAGAGTGTCGTCTCGGACACTAGCGAGCGGACCGCACCACCGTGCTCCGCATCTCACCCACAGTCTTCGCTATCTCTTCCGGCCGCGTGACGGGCGCCGAGCACATCGTCCCGAAACAGACGTAGGCCGCCGGTGCCGGCTCCGCCGGCAGCGAGAGCGCCTCCAGCCGCCCGCCGTCCCGCGCCGGGTCCAGCACGTGCACAACGCGCGACGGTACGTCCAGCGCCAGCGCCGCGCCGTGCAGTTCGGCCGCCGATACGGCGTCTCCGACGATGTTGATTTCCGCCGGTGGGTTCAGCTGTGCATCAACCCGCCCCGCGTAGCCGGCCGCGAAGTAACCCATGTGCGGATAAGCGCTGACGAACGCCTCCAGCGTCGCCTCGGCGATTTTGCGATACTCATCCTCGCGCGTCAGGTGGTACAGGCGGAGAAACACCTCCGCGCAGACCGTGTTGTCCTGCGTCGACTTCTGCCGCTCCTTGAGCCGCCCGACATCCTCGACCTCATCCCATACGTCGTAGAAGCCACCGTCTTCGCGGTCGACGAAGCGCTCGACCATCAAGCGCGTGATCTGGATTGTCCGGTTAAGGTGCTTCGAGTCACCCGTCACTTCATGCGCGTCGAGCAGCGCCTTCGCCGTGTGTGCCTGGTCGCCGAGCAGCCCCAGCACCCGCGGGCCGCTACCGTCGTGGAAGCGGTACATTCCCCTCTCCTCATCACGACATTCGTTCCAGAGGAACTCCAGCGCGGCCACCGCAGCGACGCGGAGTTCCGGCCGGCCTAGGGTCCACGATGCTTCCAGGTATGCGGACGCCATCATCGCGTTCCAGCTCACGTAGCACGTGCGGTCGATGTAAGGCTCCTCCGCTCGCTCGCGCGCCTCCCTCGAGAGCTTGTAGAACTCCTCGTCCGCGTCCTGCGAGCCGTAAAAGGACCCTCGCTTGTGGTCTCGCAGCTTCCATTCGATGTATTCGATCGTTCGGCGCGCTGTCTCAGCGTGCCCTTCATCGCGCGTGGTACGGTAGAGCGAGAGAAGGTTCTGGAGCAGCTTGGCGTTGTCCTCCAGCATCTTCTCGTAGTGCGGCTCCGACCAATCGCGGCGCGTAGAGTAGCGGAAGAACCCGCCCCACTCCTCGTCGAACACACCGCCCCGCGACATGAAATCGAGCGTCTTGCGCGCCATGTGCAGCAGGTCAGGGTCGCGACTCCGGCGGTGGGCGTACAGGAGCAGGTCGATTGCGTCCGTATGCGGGAACTTCGGCGCCTCGCCGAAGCCGCCGTACACCGGATCGTAGTTCTCGACCACGCTGCGCAGGATGTCATCGAAGATGCTGGGCGACAGCTCGCCCCGCTTGCCGCTCATCGCCGTCAGCCGCCGTTGACGCAGCTCGAGTGCTTTGTTTGTCACCTCATCACGGTTCGACTGCCAGTGGACGTTTACCTTCGGCAGCAACTCCTTCATCTGGTCCGGCGGGACGTACGTCGCCCCCGCCAGGATCTCGCCCTCCGGCGTCAGGAACGCCGTTGTCGGCCAGCCGCCCATGTTGTAGCGGGCGTTCACGTCCGGCCGCTGGTCGTTGTCTACGCGAATCGGCACGAAATGCTCGTTGACGAAGCTAATGACCCCGTCGTCCGAATACGAAGTCTCGTCCATCACGTGGCACCAGTGGCACCACACCGCCGAAAGCGCCAACAACACCGGCTTCCCGCTCTCCCGTGCCTCGCGGAACGACTCCTCCGCCCACTCGCGCCACCGTATCTCGTGCGCCCGGTTGGGCCGGGGAGAGAAATGAAATTTCGTCTCAGGGCGGGTCATATCTTTAGGATACCATCGCCTAGCCTGCACGACGCACCGCGTAGAGACGCCCCAGCGCTGTCGCAAGCACGCGGCTGGCATCAATTGTGGATCGCTGGCTTTCGGCAAGTCTTATCTGGATGACCGGCGGGGCGTCTCTACAACACCGCGGCATCCGAACACCCCTCGCTCTCGGAACCACCGCCCCCGTCCGCCAGAAACCGCTCCCTCACCTCCGGCGACGGCACTATGCACTCGTCCCGCTTTCCGAACCAGCGGTACCGCCGCCGCGCGAACCAATCGTAGGCAAAATCACGCACCGGCCGCGGTACAGCGATGAGCGCGTAGAGCGCCGCCCACGGCGACCGCCGCATTAGCCGCACGATGCGCAGCCCCGCCGTCGACTTCGTATACGCCCGCCCGCGTTCGATCAGGACCAGCGTATCGAGCACGTCCGGATCGAGCCCGTACTGTCGCTGAATGTCCGCCCCTACGTCCGATTGCAACGCCGCGAATCGGAAGTAGCCCCGCCTGTCGCGCCGGATAATCCAATTCACCGAGCGGTTGCAAAAGTTACAGACGCCGTCGAAGAGGACGATGGCGTGATTTTCCTCCGACATTGCTTATGCAGATAACCTTCTTTGGACGACGCCTGAGTATGATATCGAAGACAAAGACCTAAATCGAATAGCATGAAACTCGGACTCTGCTCGATCGCGTTCCTTAATCTGCCCCTCTGCGAGGTCGCACGGCTGGCCGCGGACGCCGGTCTCGACGGCATCGAGATTACCGCTCGTGAGCCGCATCTGGGCTGCGAGGCGACCCCGTCGACCGCGGCCGACATTAGACGCGAGATCAGAAGCCTCGGTCTCGATGTGATCGCGTACGGATCGTACTTCGGGTCGCAGGGCCGCTATTCGGAAACGGACGCCCGCAAGGAGGTCGCGCTGGCCGCGGCGCTCGAGGCGCCACTCCTTCGCGTGTGGGCAGCAACTGTTGAGGGCTCGGGCGAAATGGCTCCGGCGATTGAAGGAATCAAGAGCATCACCCGCCTGGCGGCGAAGGAAAGCATAACAATCGTTGTGGAACGCCACGCCGGTACCTTCGCTGATACGCCGGAGCGTATCGAGGCGCTATTCAAGGCTATCAGCGAATCAAGCGTTGGTCTGAATTACCAGCCCTTGGATTTCCTCTCTGCCAGCGCCTACGAAGCTCAGCCCGACGACGCCCGGCGTATGCTTCCGCTCGCCCGTTATGTCCATCTCAAGAACTACCGCCTGCCTGGCATACCCAACGCCAATACTTTGCCATGGGCACCTCTCGGCTCGGGCGCCATTGACTACCGCAGCGTTCTCGCAGTGATAGCGTCATCCGGCTACGCTGGACCCGCATCTATCGAGTTTCTCGCCAACGACGATCGCCCGGCAGCGATGCGATTAGCGGCCGACGTCGCGTTCGTCCGGACTGCTCTCGGTTAGTTAATGAGGGAGCCCGATGCCGTCACCCCTCGCGTGGCAACAGCGCTGAGGTCGCCACCAGCACCTCGCCCACCCACGCCTGCGGATGGATCGTGCCCATCACGGCAAGGTTCCTCGAGCCCCACTCCTCGGCAAGGCGGTTCGATTCCTCGGCCGCCTCCTTCGTTTCGTACACGCTCACAGACGTGACCATACCGCGGGCGCGGTCGAAAGCCGAGTAATAGGAGACAAATCCTTCAATGGTGGAGAGCGCAGGGAGGAGCTCGTCCCTCACGCGCCGGAACCCTTCGTTACCGAAGCGGGGATCCGACTGCTCATAGCTTCGAACGACGAGGTACATCGACAGGCCCTCCTTAGCGCTGGACCTCGCTCACCAGCTCCGCCACGATCTCGTACCGCCCGAACGAAGGCACCAGGTACACCCCCGCCGCCTTCGCCCGGCACAGCGCGATGAAATCTCGGGCCATCGCGGCACCCTCCTTCGGGCCGTTCTCCTCACCCGCCTTACGCATGCGCTCACGGACCTTCTCCGGCAGGTACATCCCTGGCACCTCGGTCGCCAGGAACTCCGCGTGGCGGGGGTTCGCCAGCGGCAGGACGCCGACGATTACCGGCCGCTTGAACTTCGCCGCCTGCTCCAGGAACGTCTCCAGCTTCTTCTCCTCGAACACATTCTGCGTCACGAAGAAGTGCGCGCCCGCCTCCACCTTGCGACGCATCAGGCGCAGCTCCGGCTCCAGCGGGTCCGCGTTCAGGTTCG
>WNGB01030579.1_pt1 | contig 10476 bp, 13 predicted proteins | sample 5400681 | NCBI WGS metagenome assembly WNGB01 (sample SAMN13153367, study PRJNA577476) | soil metagenome | isolation source: 115 cm soil or saprolite under grassland replicate 2 | place: USA:California | collected 2016-06-15 | reverse complement strand
TCACCAGGATGAACGACGCGCCCGGCTCGAGCGCGTCGAAGGCCTCGAAGATCTTCGGGTGACGGACCTTGGGGGCCATCTCGCGGACGTCGAGCACACCGGGCGAGCCTGACTGGCAACCGCATGCATGAGCCATTGACCGGGTCCTCCCTGAGATTGCTTTCTCGAAGCATACAAGGGCGCGAAGCACGCCCCTATGACCTCGGTCATAGCTGGTGAACACGGGAACAACCGCCGAAGCCACGGTTCCGGAGAGGGCAACCCCAGCCGGCCCCGCGCGCGGGTGTCGCGAGCTTCTGAGTCACCACGCTAACGGGACGAGGGCGCGGCGGCCGGAGGCATGCGCACGCGCCACCACATGTTCAGCGCGAAGAGCGCGGCGCCGACGAGCTGGCCCAGCCCGCCGGCGGCGACCAGCCAGCGGAGCGGCGGTGCGCCGGCCACGCCCAGGAGCATCTCCCCCGCCGCGCGCAGCGCGGTCGCGAGCGTCATCAGCCAATACACGGTCTCGGCCAGCTCCGGGCGGTAGCGCGTGTCGTCCTTGGCCGGGCGCGGGAACATCCATGTGGCCACGCCCATCACCATCATCAGCATGAAGCCGACGAGCACGAGATGGGCGTGGGCCGTGATGAAGATGCGCGGTGGATACGTTGCCGCCAGGAACTCGGCCACGACGAGATAGCTGCCGAGCACGAGTCCCGCCATGAGGAAGACGAAGCTCGTCTTGATGTACCGGCGGACGAGCGGCGGCACGGCTAAACTCGGAGCGGGGCTTGGCCCCCCTTGCGAAGCCTCCCCCCAAGAGCACGTTGCGCCGGCAAAGCCGGCGCTCGAATCGCGATCACGTCACGCCAGCCTTTCTCCGACAAGCTGCTACTCGGCTTCGCCCTCGGCGAGAGCCCGGAGCGCCTCGGGATCGGCCAGCGCCAGCCGGCCGCCCTCGTCATGCAGGAGCCCGTCCTTGAGCCAGCGGCTCACGATGCGGATCGCCGTCTCCACCGTGGTTCCGGTCATGTCGGCCAGGCTCTGGCGAGTGAGGTGAAAGGGGAGCGTGACACCCCACTTGCCCCGCGTACCCTCGCGCTCGGCCAGCCGCAGGAGCGCCGCCGCCAGGCGCGCCTCCACCGGCTCCACCGCGAGCGACTTCACCGAGTCGTGCGCGGCGCGCAGCCGCCGCCCGATCATCAGCGCCAGCTCCTTGATGAAGGACGGGTGGCGCTCGGACACGGCAATCATGGCCTCGGCCGGAATCTTCAGGACAACAGCCGATTCGGTGGCCTGGGCGGTGGCCGGATACGGGCGCCTCTCGATCACCGCGACGCCGCCGAAAACTTCGCCGGGACCCAGGAGCTCGAGGACCACGTCCTTGCCGGTCCTTGAGTGGCGCAGGATCTTCACGTGGCCGGACTTGACCACGCAGAACCAGCGCGAGGGATCGCCCTCCATGAAGATGTACTCCCGCGGGCGGCGGGCTTCCTCGATGGCGATCGAGCCGAGGTCCTCGATCTCGCGGGGCGGCAACGCGGCGAACACGGGGCACGTCCTGAAGAAGGTCGCCGCATCCTTCGGGGGCATCGGCGGCAGCATAGCACAGCGCGTGCCAGGGCAGAGACGCCCCGGCTGAGGCGGGGCCGCCCCATTTGGGCGCGAGGCTCTTTCGCTAAGGCGCTGAATTCGCGTGGGTCGATCGTGGCATCGGGGTTGCACCTCGAAGTGTGGCATGTCATGTGCGGGCCGGACGACTGCCATCGAGGAGGGAGCCATGCGGGTCAAGGACCTGATGAGCCGGCAGGTATTGACCATCGAAGCATCGGACTCGTGCCTGGAAGCGGTGGCGCGGATGCATCGGGCGAGGGTCCGGCATCTCCCGGTGGTGAACCGGGAGGGCGCGCTGGTGGGCGTGGTGACCGACCGTGATCTTCGGCATCATCTCTTCTCGGCCCAAGTGTACAAAGATCTCGGCGCGATCCCGGTGGACAGGCTCTTGCAGGCGGCGCCGGTGGCCCAGATCATGTCGACACCGGTGATCAGCGCGGGCCCGGAGGACGAGCTGAGGACGCCGCTCGGTTCATGCTCGAAGAGAAGGTCGGATCGCTGCCGGTGGTCGAGCGCGGGCGCGTGATCGGGATCATTACCGAGACCGACCTGCTGCGCCAGATCTGCCGGGCGGATGCCGCGTGCTCGCCCGAGTGCGCGGAGATCATCGTCTCCTATCCGTGAGGCGGGTCGGCGGCCGGCCGGCGGGCGCAGACGAAGCTCGTCACGCCGGACTCGGTCTTGCGCTCGAGCACCCCTGATGGGGCTCCCGGCGCCGCTCGTGCCGCTTCAGATCCTCTGGGTCAACCTGGTGACGGACATCCTCCCCGCGATGGCCCTGATCCGTGACCCGGCCGAGCCCGATGTGATGCGCCGGCCGCCGCGCGATCCGAGCGAGGCGCTGGTGACCTGGCGCTTCGGCGAGCGGATGCTGGCCGAGGGCGCGCTGCTCGCCGCGGGTGTGTTGAGCGCCTACCTCTGGGTCGTCTGCCAGCACGGCGCGGGGAGTCGCGCCACCACCATGGCCTTCATGGCCCTGGTCCTGATCCATCCCTTCCAGGCCATCAACTGCCGCTCGGAGCTGCACGGCTGGTGGCGGCTCCCGCCCAATAGTTTCTCCTGGGCCGCCCTGTTGGCGCTGGTCGGGCTGCAATGGCTCTCCATCTCGCTCACACCTCTGGCCCGGCTCCTCGGAACTGTGCCGCTGGCGACGGGAGACTGGATGGTCCTGGCGGTCGGCGTGCTCTGGCCGGTGGTGGTCATCGAGACGGTCAAGGGCTGGGGAGGGGCGAAGTCACTGGGGCACTCTCGCCCCAGCCAGCCCGCTGACAGCCCCGGCGCAGGAGGAGGAAGAGCCCGGAATCATTGAGCGCCGGCCTTGGCATCGCCATTGCTCGTCTCAGGCCGAGGAGATGGCGGTGACCTCTTGGCGAGGGAGCGACCATGACCATCGAGATCAGAGGAATCAAGCGAGATGCCGCCTTGCGGGCCCGCGTGTCCAGACGAGCGAACGCCACTCTCCGGCCGCTTCGGGTTCAGCCGGTCGCGGCGCAGGTAACCTTCTTATAGGAGGAGCGACCCATGGCCAAGCGAATTCTCGTACCGCTCGATCAGTCGGAGGTGGCGGAGTCGGTGGTGCCGGTGGTGGCCGATGCCGCGCGGGGCGGTCAGGCGACCGTCTGCCTACTTCACGTAGCCCCGGTGCCGGACAACCGGGTGGACGAAGGGGGCCGAGTCGTCGCCTACGCGGACCAGGAGATGGAGCGGCTGCGGGGCGAGGGGCTCGATTATCTGCATGTGGTCGAGGTGCAGTTTGCCGAGACCCCCGTGGAATGCGTGGTACGGTTCGGCGACCCCGTGAGCGAGATCCTGCGCGAGGCCGAGGACTTCGGCGCTGATCTGATCGCGGTGTGCGCGACCGGGCGGGGCGGGCTGAGCCGCGCGGTGTTCGGCAGCCACGCCGAGCAGGTCATGAGGAAGGCCCAGGCATCGGTGATGCTCATAAGGCCGGCGCGCCCGCAGTGAGGGCCGGCGACGGCTCATGGATCTCCGGGCGCGGTTGACCGAGCTAGCCAGCATCGGGATACCGTGAAGTGGTCGAGGCAGTGCGGGACCACTGGCTGATCGCGGCCGCGGTCGTGGTGCTCGTGGTGGCCGCATTCGTGCGATGGCGCGATCGCTGAGTCGGGCATGAAGAACTTCGAGGTGGCCCGTCTCTTCGATCTGATGGCCGATCTCCTGGAGATCCGGGGGGACAATCCGTTCCGCATCCGCGCCTATCGTCGCGCCGGCCAGAACGTCGAGAGCCTCAGTGAAGACATCGAGGTAGTCGCGAAGGAGGAGCGGCTCGGCAAGATCCCCGGGATCGGCAAGGACCTGGCCGAGAAGATCACGGCGTACCTCCGGACGGGACGGATGAAGGACGTGGAGGCGCTCCAGAAGGAGATCCCGCGCGGCGTGGTCGAGCTGATGAACGTCCCCGGCGTGGGCCCCAAGACGGCCAAGCTCCTCTACGAGAAGGCGGGGGTCCGCGATGTCGGCAAGCTGGAGGCGCTGGCCAAGGCGGGACGGCTTCGCGGCCTGCCCGGCATCCAGGCCAAGACCGAGGCCAATATCCTCAAAGGCATCACGGTGATCAAGAAGGGCCAGCAGCGCATGCCGCTCGGGCGCGCGCTGCCCCTCGCCGAGGAGCTCGCCCGCGCGCTCGAGGGCCTCAGGGAAGTCAAGCAGGTCAGTCTGGCCGGATCGATCCGCCGCCGGAAGGAGACGGTGGGCGACATCGACATCCTCGTCACCTCCTCGAAGCCCGAGAAGGTCATGGACGCCTTCACGGGCCTTCCACAGATTTTCGAGGCGCTGGAGCGGGGCAGCACCAAGGCCTCCGTGCGCCATCGAGAAGGCATCCAGGTCGACCTGCGCGTGGTCGAGCCCGAGACCTTCGGCGCCGCGCTCGCGTACTTCACTGGCTCCAAGCAGCACAATATCCGGATCCGCGAGATGGCGGTGAAGAAGGGGCTCAAGATCTCCGAGTACGGGGTCTTCAGCGACGCGACGGGAAAGCGCGTGGCAGGCAAGACCGAGGAGGAGGTGTACGCGGCGATCGGGCTTCCGTGGATCCCCCCCGAGCTGCGGGAGGACACGGGCGAGGTCGAGGCCGCGCTCAAAGGCAAGCTCCCCCGGCTGGTGGAGGTGGGCGACATCCGCGGCGACCTCCACGCCCACACCGATGCCTCCGACGGCCATCACAGCATCGAGGCGCTCGTGGAGGCGGCGCGCGTGCGCGGATACCAGTACATCGTCGTGTCCGATCACAGCCGCTCGTCGACGGTCGCGCGCGGGCTCTCCGCCGACGAGCTGCGCGCCCATGTCGACAAGATCCGTGAGGTCCAGAAAGGCCATCGCGACATCAGGATCCTGGCCGGCAGCGAGTGCGATATCCTCCCGGACGGCTCGATGGACTATCCCGATGCCCTGCTCGCCCTGCTGGACATCGTCATCGGCGCCGTCCACTCGCGCTTCAAGCAGCCGAAGGTGGAGATGACCCGGCGGATCTGCGCGGCCCTGGCGAACCCCTACGTGAACATCCTGGCCCATCCGACGGGCCGGCTCATCGGCGAGCGGGAGCCGTACGACGTGGATCTGGAGCAGGTCTTCCAAGTGGCCAGGCGCCATGGCAAGGCGATCGAGATCAACTCCTACCCGGAGCGGCTCGATCTGAACGACGCGCACGCGCGGCGGGCGGCCGAGCTGGGCGTGCTGGTGGCGATCAACACGGACACGCATCTGCTGGCTCATCTGGACAACATCGACCTCGGGGTCGCCACCGCCCGCCGCGCCTGGATCGAGCCGGCTCAGGTGATCAACGCGTGGCCCCTGGGGAAGCTCCTCGCCTGGGCGCGGAAGCCCCGGTCCGTCCGGGAGGGGAAGGCACAGGCCAGCAGGCGGACATAGCCGATGCCGGTCAACGGACGATGATCATCGGTGTGCCGCGAGAGATCAAGGCCGGAGAGCAGCGGGTCGCCCTCACGCCGGCCGGGGCCCGAGCGCTCGGCGAGCGCGGGCACCGCCTGCTCATCGAGCGGGCTGCCGGGCTCGGCAGCGGGATCCGCGACGAGGAGTACGCCGCCGCCGGCGCCACGCTGGAGTCGGCGGAGCGCGTCTGGGCCGAAGCCGAGTTGATCCTCAAGGTGAAGGAGCCGCTGCCACCCGAGTACCCGAGGCTCCGCGCCGGCCAGCTCATCTTCACGTATCTGCACCTGGCGGCCGCGCCGGATCTCGCTCGCCAACTCTCGAAGGCGGACGTCATCGCCATCGGCTACGAGACCGTCCAGCGCTCCGACGGCAGCCTGCCGCTCCTCACGCCGATGAGCGAGGTGGCCGGACGGCTGGCCGTCCAGGAGGGCGCCTACTACCTCGGCCGGGCCCACGGAGGCCGTGGGATCCTCCTGTCCGGCGTTCCCGGCGTCCCCCGAGGCAACGTGGTCATCATCGGCGCCGGCACCGTGGGGCTCAACGCCGCCAAGGCGGCGGTGGGGCTCGGCGCCGACGTCTCGGTCGTCGACGTCAACCTGGACCGGCTTCGCCACGTGGACGATCTCTTCGGGAGCCGGGTGGTCACGCTCGCCTCCAATAGCTTTAACATCACCCAGGTCACTCAGCGCGCCGACCTCCTCATCGGCGCCGTCCTCATCACGGGAGCTCGGGCTCCCGTACTCGTCACCCAGGCCATGGTGGAGCGTGGATCAAGGCGGCTGCATCGCCACGATCCGTCCAACGACGCTGCTGGAGCCCATCTACCGGGTCGCCGATGTCGTCCACTACGGGGTCGCCAACATGCCCGCGCTGGTGCCGCGCACCTCCACCTTCGCGCTCGCCAATGCCACGCTCGCCTATGCGGTCGAGCTGGCCGATCGGGGCGCCGTCCCTGCCGTTCGGGCTAGCGCGGAGCTGGCCAAGGGAGTCAACGTGTGGCGCGGCCGGATCGTCCATCCGGGCGTCGCCGCGGCGCTCGGAGAGTCGCCGACGCCGCTCGAGGCCTGTCTCGACTCGGGAGGTCGATAATGCTCGTCCAAGATGTCATGCAGCGCGGGGTCGTGGTCGTGAGTCCCGAGACCGAACTCTCGGAGGCGGCACGCCTGCTCCGGCGGCGGGGCATCCGCCATCTCCCGGTCCTGGACCGGGGAAGCCTTGTCGGGATCATCTCGGACCGCGATCTCAAGGGAGCCATGGGGTCCGCAGCCATGAGCCAGAGCGGCGCGGAAATGGAGGGGGTGCCCGAGCGCCTCTTCGCGGCCGACGTCATGACGCGGACGGTGATCACCATCGCGCCGATGTTCCCCGTCGAAGAAGCCGCGCGGCTCATGGTGACGAAGAAGATCAGCGGTGGTCCAGGCCGTGGAGGCCTCGGGGGCGATGATCTCCAGCATCATGACGCTCAAGAGTCCTTTGACGGGGATGAGGGAGGCCGTGATCCGAGTGACGACCATCGCCCCCGGCCGCGTGGTCGGGGCCCTCGAGGCCCTGGGCTATGCGGTGCGCGATTCCTGGCGCGGATAGGAAAATCTCTCCCTACGCGCTCGTCGTCGTGAGCCATGCGCTGGGCCTGGGCATCGCCTGCACGGAGTGAATCTCAAGTGACTGCATCGTGGCCCAGCAGTGCTAGAGTGGAGCGGGCTCGCGTGGAGCCAGGGAGGGCGCCGATGATCATGCCGAATGAGTCCCGGTCATGACGAGGGCGGATCTGGTCGATGAGCTGGCCAGGGGGGCCAATCTGACGAAGCAGGAGAGTGAGGCCGTCGTCGACACGGTTTTCGATGCCATCACCGGAGCTTCAAGATCCGCCGGCGCCGCGCCCGCGTCGGCCGGAACCCGAAGACGGGGGCCAGCGTGAGCGTCCCCGGCAAGAAGGTGCCGTTCTTCAAGGTCGGGAAGGGGCTGCGCGAGCTCGTGAACGCCTGACGCAGGTGATCGGCGGGCGGCGGAAGCCGGGTCGATGACCGACAGGGGCGGCAGGCGCGTCAACTCGTGACCGGGTCAGGCGGCGTCGGGATCCGCATCTGTCTGATCACAGGACGGCCGGGTGTGGGCAAGACGACCGTGATCCGCAAGATCGCCGCGTCGCTGGCCGGCCTGCGCATCCGCGGCTTCTACACCGAAGAGATTCGCATGGCGGGCGAGCGCCTGGGCTTCCGCCTCGTGACGCTGGACGGGCGGGAGCGAGTGATGGCCATTCGCCTTCAAAGCCTTCCCGCAAGGGCGCGTCACCAGACGTACGCGTCGGGATCGGTCTCTTGCCCAGCGCTCAGCGCGCCGAGGATGTCGGTCTCGGTGAGGATCCCGACCAGCCGGCCGTTCTCGACGACAGGCAAGCTGCCGATCCGCCGCTGGAACATCGTCATGCCGGCCTGGGCGAGCGTCGCCTCGGGATGCGTGGTCACGACCGACCACGTCATCACATCTCTGACCCTTAGGGCCTTGAGCCGGCGCGGTTCCCACGCGAGGTGCTCGGCCAGCGCGGGAACAAGGGCAGCATGCCTGACGTCCCGGTCGGTGAGGATCCCGACCAGGCGCCCCCCATCATCGACCACCGGCAGGTGCCGGATCTTTCTTTCTCGCATCAGATTGACCGCCTGCCGAAGCGGGGTGTCGGGCCCGACCGTCACAGGATTCTCGGTCATCACGTATTTGACCATCGTTTCAGTGCCCACGGTAACGCATCGCCTCCTCGATCCGGCCGCGTGTGATCTGGATGGCGGCCTGGCGCGGGAGCAGGTGGCCTGCCCTGGCCCGCTCGAGGGTCTCCAGAGTGTTGGACGGTGTCTGAGCTCTCATCTGCTTGTTCGACGAGTGATCCGCGCGCCGTCGTCGGCGTCCCGGGCATCGGATGCAGCAAGCAGCATGCCTCCGGCTCAACCCCTCGGAAACGCAGGGAGCGTTGGGGCGAATGCTGTCCGAGGAAGCGTCCGCGCGCGGCGAAAACGCCTCAGGTGGGACACGACTGCCCCAGGATACCCGGGGGAAGGGTAAGCCTATGGGGGTGTGCTGGGCCGTCACGCCGGACGTGGCGACTTCTCGCGCTGGGTCCTCGATGTCTTCTCCGACCGGGAGCTGTCGAGGCAGCTCGGGAAGACCGAGTCCCGCTGGCCCGGGGAGAGATTACCGACCTCCGCCGCGCCATCGACCGCCTGATTGCCTTCCGTTACGGGACGGACGCCTGATGGCCGCGGCGGTTGGGCCGGGCAGCCGTGTCCGCTCGGCGCCTTGGCGCTTGACTAGCCCGGCGCAGGGAGAAGATAGTGTGTAACGCCGCCGGCAAGGAGGGCGCGATGATGACCAAGCGGAGGAAGGCCCGGCTCGTGGGCTGCGTGGGCGTGGGGCTCCTGGCGCTGGCCGCTGCTGGCCTGGTCGAGGCTGCCACGAGCACCTACTCCGGCACCGTGGTGAGCCTCGACCAGGCCGCGGGCACGATCGTGGTCGGCGACATGGGACCCCTGCTCCAGAACGGCAAGAGCGAGATCGTCGAACGGCGCATCCAGGTGACGCGATCCACCAAGTTCGTCCGCCTCAAGCGCGCGGCCGGCGCGGCGCCGAGCGGATGGATCGGGGATTATGTCGAGACCACGCTCCCCGCCTGGGACGTCAAGCCGGGTGACTGGGTGACGATCACGGGCGAGCGCGGACCGCAGCGCATGACGGCGGTCAAGGTCACGGTGGTGGACACGAGCCAACCCTGAGCGACGGGGACCCGGGAGGGCGCGTGGAGATTCAGCGATTTCTTCAGTCTCTGATGGACCAGGATGTCCGAAGACTGGTCGGGGCCGTGCTGGCCGGCGTCGTCGTTGGGCTCTTGATCGGACGGCGGTGGTCGAGGGACTGAGGGCCTGACACCGCGAGCCGATCGGTTACACCCGGAGCCGCCGTTCTGGACGTGGAGCGCCGAGCAGGCGCTCGCCCGGGTCGCCGGCTCGACGGACGGTCTCTCGTCCCCTGAGGCCGCGCTCCGGCTCAGGCGCTGGGGGCCCAACGAGTTGGCCCCGCCGCGACGCTTCGAGGCGCTCCGCGAGATCGCGCGGTATCTCGCCAACCCGCTCGTCCTGATCCTGCTCGTGGCCAGCGGCGTGTCCGCCGCTTTCGGCCAGGTCGTCAGCTCCGTCATCATCGCGGTCATGCTGATACTGAGCGTGGCGCTCAACTTCACCCAGGCGTACCGCTCCCAGAAGGCGGCCCTACGGCTGAGAGAGCAGGTGGGGCAGACCGCCTCGGTCCTGCGGGACGGCGCGCCGCGCGAGCTCCCCGCACGTGAGGTCGTGCCGGGCGACGTGATCCGCCTGTCGGCGGGAGACCTGGTCCCCGCCGATGCGCGGCTCTTGTCGGCCAAGGACCTGTTCCTCAAGATCGTGACCTACCTCGGCTTCGTGGAGATCGTGAAGCGTTGGTTCTACCGTGGCCCCCCGATGTGACCCGGGCGCCGGGCCTCCTTCGTTGTGGTGGAGGAGGTAGAAGGGTGGACGTCCCTCTCGCGACAGGAATGTCGAGCGCCTCGACAATCTCGCCGATTCCGGCCGGGCCGCGCGCTGAAGCGATCCTGGAAGTCCTTGCTCGGCGTCACTTTCCGGCGTCCGCGGCGCTGGCACGGGTTCTGCTCCCGAAGGGAGGCGAGGGTCAGAACGAATACAGGGAGGAGGGACACACGATGAAACGGTTCCTGAGCGTGGCGCTGGTGGTGGTGGCGGTCCTCGTGCTGGCTGGCGAGGGTTTAGCGCAGATGGCCGGCCCGATGCGCGGGCCCATGCACGGTCCCCTGGCGGCGGGGATGGGCCCCGGGATGATGGGCGGCGGGATGATGGGTCACGGTATGATGGGCGGCCGGGTGGGTGCTTGGAACTGCCCCGGCATGGCGGCGGTGAGCGGCGCGACCGAGTCCGGGGCCATCACGGAGGA
>WNGB01023636.1_pt1 | contig 10477 bp, 5 predicted proteins | sample 5400681 | NCBI WGS metagenome assembly WNGB01 (sample SAMN13153367, study PRJNA577476) | soil metagenome | isolation source: 115 cm soil or saprolite under grassland replicate 2 | place: USA:California | collected 2016-06-15 | reverse complement strand
ACCCCCTATGATGCCGTGTTGGCGCTGGCCCGGCAGCTTGCGCCGGCAGAACAGGCGCGGCTGGCCGCCGCACTGACCGACATGACATCCGAGCCGGATCAGGCCGATGCACCGCCGGGATGGCCGAGTCTAACGCCGGAGGTGCGGCGGATGCTTGCAGGGAAAACACCTGGCGATTTCGTCGTACCGCCCGATGGCACGCCCGAGGATGCAATTGCGCTGGTGCGGTCGTGGGCCGAAGAAGATGCGGACGCGACGGAAGAAGAGGGCGAGTCGTGGGAGGATGTGCTGCGCTCGCTCGACGCCAACCGCTTCTCCTCCCGCCGCTTATTTCCTGAGCTGGACAAGCAGCCATGACCCGGATTGTACTGCTCGACTCCGGGCCGTTGGGGCTGGTCACCGGCCCACACGCGACGCCTGCGGTCGCGGCGTGTCAGCAGTGGCTCGACGATCTGCTCCAGGCGCATGTGCAGGTGCGGGTGCCGGAGATCAGCGATTACGAGGTACGACGCGAGTTGCTGCGCGCCCGCAAGACACGCGGCGTGCAACGGCTCGATCAGCTCAAGCTGCGGATCGGCTATGTCCCGCTCACGACCGCGACGATGCTGCAAGCCGCCGCATTCTGGGCGTGGCTGCGGCAGCAGGGATTGCCAACCGCCGACCCGGCCGCGCTCGACGGTGATGTGATCCTCGCGGCGCAGGCGGTGATACTGGCCGGCCTTGGCGACTCAGTCGTGATTGCGAAGACGAATGTCGGGCACCTGACGCGGCTCGCGCCGGCTGAGCATTGGCAGAAGATCACCGGGTAGCTCAATGGTATCGTTCTCGCTCGTGTGTGAAGGAACCGCTGTGACCACCGCCTACCCCCGCCGCCTGATCGAGGTCGATCTGCCGATCAAGCGCATCTCGGCCCACGCCCGCCGCGAGAAGAGCATCCGCCACGGCCATATCTCGACGCTGCATATCTGGTGGGCGCGCCGCCCGCTGGCGGCCTGCCGGGCGGTGATCTGCGCAGCGCTGTGGCCCGACCCGGCCGACGAGCTGTGTCCGCCGTCGTTCCGCGTAACCGCGGCGCAGGCGCTCGCCGATTTCGCGGAGCAGGTGCGGAGCGATGCGTCGCTGGCCGAGCTGTGCAAGGACTCCTGGGCGCGCTGGCGCCGCACCACCCCCTCCAACCTACGCGCCAGCGACCCGGCCTGCTGGCCGGAGCTGCGCTACGCGCTACTCGACTTCATCGCCGACTTTGCCAACTGGGACGCCTCGACCGTCCCGGCCTTCCTGGAGACGGCGCGGGCGCTGACCCAGGCGGCCCACGAGGCGCTCGGCGGTGTGCCCGGCACTCGTCCGTTAGTGGTGGATCCGTTCGCTGGCGGCGGTGCCATTCCGCTGGAGGCACTACGGGTTGGTGCTGACGCATTCGCTTCCGACCTTAATCCAGTGGCGGTACTGCTGAATAAGGTCGTGCTAGAGTACATTCCCAAGTATGGTCAAAGCTTGATTGACCAAGTGCAAATCTGGGGCGAATGGATTAAAGAGCAAGCTGAGAAGGAGTTAGCCGAATTCTATCCAAAGGATCCAGACGGCGCGATACCAATCGCTTACCTATGGGCGCGAACTATTACTTGCGAAGGGCCAGGGTGTGGCACAGAGGTGCCCTTGTTGCGGTCTCTTTGGTTGGCCAAAAAGAGAAAGCACTCAGTTGCGCTACGACTCAAGCCTGACCCAGATCGAAAGCGAATTGAGATTGAAATTCTCTCAGATGCTAAAGACACAGAAGTGGGCCGTGGCACTTCCGCAGGTGGCAGTGCAACATGCCCGGTATGTGGATTCACAACCGCAGTCGAGTCAGTTCGTACTCAGTTGACTAATCGCAAAGGCGGGGCACATGATGCACGACTCATAGTTGTCGTTACCAACCGCCCTCGTGAAATCGGCCAGTTCTTTCGAGCACCAACACAATTCGATATAGCAGCTGTAAGCAAAGCTAAAGCGGAATTAAAGTGTCGGATTGAAACACACAAGGATGAGCTTTCGCTAATACCTGATGGGCAAATCAACCACCTGCGAGGATTCTTCAATATCGTTCTTTACGGCATAACCCAGTGGGGAGACCTATTTGCACCGCGTCAAGCTCTCACGCTCTCAACATTCTCTCGCCTTGTACGCGAGTTGCCAATAGGAGATGGACAGCGCGATGTTAAATCCGGGTTAGCCGAGGCTGTGAGAACTTGCCTAGCCCTTGTTGTCGATCGAGTCGCAGTGAGATGCACAGCAAACTGCATTTGGGATGCGACTACCAGCTGCATTATGCAGGTGTTCAATCAAGGTCAATCTTTACCAGCACGCTGGGAGTTCGCTGAAATGAGTCCGTGTATCGACTCCGGCAGCGGATGGGCGACAAGCGTCGAATATACACTCAAGGTGCTGACACATGTTAGCAGCATTACTCACACGGGTAATGCTGAACTCGCTTCAGCCACAATGCATCCGCTTCCAAACGACTCTGCTCACGCAATCATCACAGACCCACCATACTACGCAGCAATCCCATATGCCGATTTATCAGACTTCTTCTACTCGTGGCTGAAGAGGAGTCTCCTTGGAAGTCACCAAGATCTCTTAAAGTCTCAACTTACAGAAAAATCGCGTGAGTTAGTTTCCTTGGCGCACCGGGCAGCGATGTATCGTGAAAAAGATAACCGCTGGTTTGAGAACCAGATTGGGCTGGCATGTGATGAGGCGCGCCGTGTTTGTGTTCCAACCGGATTAGGCGTGTTTGTCTTTGCTAACAAGGAAACGGAAGCTTGGGAAGCTATGCTTGCAGGTTTAATTAATGCTGCGGCGGCACTCGCTTCATCCGTTCATCTTGTCTGCCGCCCTCGTGAAAACACCGACGGCACACTCACCGAAAACATCGGCGATTGGCGTGACGTGCTACGCGAACTGCCGGGGCGTATCCACGAGTGGATGCCGCGGTTGGCCGCCGAGGGCGTCGTAGGTGCCGATGCCATTTTCGCCTGCCTCGGGCCCGCGCTGGAGATTTTCAGCCGGTATAGTCGCGTCGAGAAAGCTAGTGGCGACCAGGTCAAACTCGGCGAATATCTGGAGCATGTATGGGCCGCCGTCTCTAGAGAAGCGCTTTCACTGCTGTTCAAGGACGCTGATGCGAGCGGGCTGGAGCCGGACGCTCGACTGACAGCGATGTGGCTCTGGACGCTGTCGACGAACGACGAAGGACGAACGACGAAGGACCAAGGCAACGGTGACGCGGGCGAAGAGGACAGTGAGGACAGCGAAGAGAGCGAGGGGAAGAGTGGCGGGAAGGGCGGCTTCAGCCTGGAGTTCGACGCCGCGCGCAAGATCGCGCAGGGGCTCGGTGCAAACCTCGACATCCTGCGGCACGTCGTCGAGGTCAAGGGCGAGACGGCGCGGCTGCTGCCGGTGGGCGAGCGCACGCGCTATCTGTTCTTTCAGTACTCTGGTACGAGTCGAGGTGCTGTCTCGCCCTCCGACCAATTATATCACGAACCACGAAAGAAAAAAGGTGTGCAGTTGAACATGTTTTCTGATTCAGAGCAAGCCAGAGCTAATAGCCGATGGGATGATCTTGACACCCCACCACCTGGCGCCACCGTGCTCGACCGCGTCCACCAGGCGATGATCCTGTTCGCCGCGGGCCGCGCCGAGGCCATGAAGCGCTTCCTGGTCGAGGAGGGCGCCGGCAACGACGCGCGCTTCTGGAAGCTGGCCCAGTCGCTCTCGGCGCTCTACCCGGCTGGGACCGACGAGAAGCGCTGGGTCGATGGCGTGCTGGCGCGGAAGAAGGGGCTAGGATTCTGAAACGGTGGCGCCCATATGTCGCTCGACCTGGAGACAATTGAGCAACTCCAAGCGCAGCTCGCCATCCATCGGCGACGGCTGGCGTACCGGCTGGGCCAACAGACGCGCCTGGGCGATTACACGCCGCCTGAGGTCATGTTCGATATTGAGGAGGCGCGCGCCATAATCCACAGGCTCAAAGCCGAGTTGCGCGCCACTGGCGTCACCGTGTCGGACGAGCCGCTCGATGAGGCCAGGGCGGACTCGGCGGTGTTCGTGGGCGCGACGAAGAACCAGCGCAACCGTGCCCGCATGCTCCAGAAAGTGCGCGATTTCTGGATCGATGGCGTGCTTGAGCACTCACTGCACAGCGCCGCGCTGATCGCGTTGGGTTTGGAGGCCCGCCCGCAAGCGGTCGTGCGCCCGTGGGATTTGGCCGTTCAGCAGGAGGGAGTGGCCGCTCAGCCGCTTACACCAGGCACCTCAATCATCGAAGTGTTCGACGAGCAAGTCGGAGAGTTGCTCATCCTCGGCGCTCCCGGCGCGGGTAAAACTACCCTGCTGTTGGAGCTGGCCCGCGTCCTGCTGGACCGGGCGGATGAGAATGCCGGTATGCCAATACCGATAGTCTTCAACCTCTCATCGTGGGCCGCCAAGAGGCCACCGCTCGCCGCATGGCTGGTGGACGAGTTGAATGGGCAATATGACGTGCCCCGCGCGCTTGCACAGGAATGGATCGCCAACGACCAGGTACTGCCCCTGCTTGACGGCTTGGACGAGGTGCCTGCCACCGAGCGCGCGGCATGCGTGGAGATGATCAACGCTTATCGCATAGAGCACGGCTTGGTGAATATGGTAGTGTGCAGCCGGCTCGCCGACTATGAGGCGCTCTCGCGCCGACTCAAACTCCAGAGCGCGGTGCTGGTACAGCCACTCACACCGGCACAGATCGACGCCTACCTAGCGGCCGCTGGCGATCAGCTCGCGGGCTTACGGGAGGCGCTCACCCAGGACGCGACTCTGCGTGAACTGGCTGAGACGCCGCTGATGCTCTCCGTGCTCATGCTCGCTTACCAGGGGCAGCCGGCGGCTACATTGACTATGCCGGCGACAATCGAAGAACAACGCGACCGTGTGTTTAGCGCCTACGTGACCCGCATGTTTCAGCGCCGAGGCCGGGCATTGCCGTACACGCCCAATCAGACGATCGGATGGCTGGCGTGGCTGGCGCGGTCGTTGCAGCAGCAGCAGCAAAGCATCTTTCATCTCGAGCGCCTGCAGCCGGACTGGCTTGCGTCGCCACTGCGGCGCTGGTATCAGCCACTTGTGCTGATCGCCCTGGTTGCGAGCACCGCACTGTTCCTGGGGATTGCGGGCGAGCCGCGCGCAAGGATCTTGTGGGGGTGCAGCCTCGGCCTCGCGATCACCCTGGGATACCTCTTCTCAGACGCCGTCTCGCTGCCGTTAACACCCAAGCGCAGGGCTTTGTGGGGTCTGCTGACAGGTGTGTTCGTCGGCATCTACCTGATGCTGTTTACGATCATCAACCGGGCCAGCTCACCTAATCAGGCCAACTCGTATGCGGTTGCGCTCGTCGCAGGCCTGATCGTAGGTCTGCCTGCGAGTGTGCTTGCAGCGGTGCTCGCTGGTTACACACCGCGACTTGCCACGCCGGTTGCGCACCGGTTGCGCATGGCGACAAGTAGCGGCCTGGACGCAGGGTTGAGCGTTGGCGCGAGCATTGGCCTGGCAGTGTTCGTGGTCGCTGGCCCGGTGACGGGTCTTCAGGCCGGTCTAGCGTTCGGCGTCGGTGTCGGTCTGCTGTTCGAGATGGCGCGCCGAGTCGTGATCATCGAGCGGCTGCGCTGGTCGTGGCGATCCGGGCTGAGTACTGCGGTCTTTGTGGGGCTGTGCTACCTGTTGGCGATCGTGCTTGAAAGAGCGCTGTGGCCGGTGTCCCTCGTGCGCAATGCAACCTTGCAGACAATCCTTGGCGAAGCCTTGCGTACAGTCTTCAGCTTTGGTCTGCTCGTGGGAATAACGGGCGGTGAGATCGAGCAGCGCACACGGCCCAACCAGGGTATTCGCCGCTCGGCTCGAAACGCACTCTGGGGAGTAGTTGCTGGAATCTTGGCAGGGCTGTTCGTGATGGGCGTAGAATCGATCGTAGCGGGACAGGATCCCACCGAACAGGTGGTCGCAACGGGCGTGATCGTCGCTCTGCTCTGCGCACTGCGTGGCGGGTTACTGCCCTGTATTCAACACGGCATCCTACGCGCGATGCTGTATGGCAGTGGTGTAACCCCCCGTAGATACATCCATTTTCTCGATTACGCTGTTGATCGGATCTTCTTGCGCAGGGTGGGCGGCGGTTATATTTTTGGTCACCGTCTGCTCATGGAGTATTTCGCCCAGCAGAATAGGCGCGTGCCGCCGGACTAACTGCCTGCCCCTATTCTGCTTGATTCCTTCACAAGACTGGTGCCGGCCCGGTGAGTGCACTATGTCTGGAGACACGATTAGCGGACGGGACCAGATCGTTGTGTTCGTCCAGCAAGCGTATGAAAATGTTCTGCAAGTGCGAAAGCCGTATCAGCTTCAGCCGATTTTCCCAGCTTGTCAAGCGACCGTGCTTTGATAATCATTGCTCGCCCAAGCAGTTCGGCGTTGGCCGTATCACTGCTGGCGACGAGCTGCGGAAATGCTTCGCCGATCTGCAATGCAATCTCGGGTTTCCCGACCTGGCGCAGACCCTCTGCCACAAGGAGCGCCTTTCGGGGGAGTGGCGCGTCTCGCTCGGACTTTAGCTGCGCCTCCACATCCTTGAGACGCGGATCACTGGCGAAATCGGGGCTGGGCCAGATCGGTCCGCCAATTGCTTCGCGTACCGCCAGCGCGGCACGACAGAATAATGGGAACGTAGAATCTTTGCACGGATCTTCGTCAGCCATAGACTTTTCCTTTCTTGTCAATAGTGGTCTATCGGAGAAGATGGCGGAATTCGGATGCTCTCATTATAACGCAAAGCGCATAGCATCTTGCGTAACGGTTTTGCACAATGGACAGAAGAACTGCAATGCCTCTCAAACCCTGGTACACCGTCGTGACCCCGCGTGAAGACCTACGCTCCGGCAAGCCGCTCGACGCATCCGAGTTCGCCGTGCATCTCGACCAGGTGCGCGATGGCAGCGCGGCCGATGTCTACGCCAAGCCGGCACAGTTCTTCGAGCGCACCTACCTGACCCAGACCTTGACGACCCTGGCGAGCGAGGTCCTCCGCAGACTCAGCGGCGAGCGCACCGAGACGTCGGCGATCTTCAACCTGATGACCCAGTTCGGCGGTGGCAAGACCCACGCCCTGACGCTGCTCTACCACCTGGCGACGCATGGCCCGGCCGCCGAGGGCTGGACTGGCGTCAGCACGCTGCTCGCCAGAGCCGACGTGCGCAATGTCCCCCAGGCGGCGACGGCCGTGTTCGTCGGCACCGAGTTCGACTCGCTCACGGGCCGCGGCGGCGCCGATGGCACACCGGTGCGGCGCACGCCGTGGGGCGAGCTTGCCTACCAGCTCGGTGGCGCCGATGCCTTAACCGTCGTTGCCGAGCACGAGCGCCAGCTCACCGCGCCAGCGGGCGACGTCATCCGCCAGATCCTGCCGCAGGATCGCCCCTGCCTCATCTTGATGGACGAGCTGCTGAACTATATCAGCCGCAACCGCCGGAGCGGCCTGTCATCCCAGTTCTACACGTTCATTCAGAGCTTGTCTGAGATCGTGCGCGGCATGCAGAACGTCGTCCTGGCGATCTCGATCCCGGCCTCTGAACTGGAGATGACCCCAGAAGACTATGCTGACTACAAGCGCTTCGGCAAGCTGCTGGATCGGCTGGGCAAGGCGGTGATGATGTCGACGGAGGCCGAGACCTCGGAGATCATCCGCCGCCGCCTGTTCGAGTGGGATCTGGACGCAATCGGCCAGAACGGGCGCGTCCTGCTGCCACGCGACGCAATCCAGACCTGCAATGAGTACGCGAACTGGGTCGTGGAGCACCGCGCCCAGCTCCCCGGCGAATTCCCCATGGATCATGCGCGGGATGCGTTCGCGGCGACCTATCCGCTCCATCCGACCGTACTCTCGGTGTTCGAGCGCAAGTGGCAGGCGCTGCCGCGCTTCCAGCAGACCCGCGGCGTGCTCCGGCTGCTGGCGCTCTGGGTCGCGCGCTCGTACCAGGCCGGCTACGCTGGCGCCCACCGCGACGCGCTGATCGACCTGGGCACCGCGCCGCTCGACGACCCGCTGTTTCGTGCGGCGGCCTTCGAGCAGCTCGGCGAGTCGAAGCTCGAGGTGCCGGTCACGACCGATATCGTTGGACGCAAAGACTCGCACGCCGCGCAGCTCGATGCTGAGGCGATCGGAAGTATCAAGAAAGCACGCCTGCATCGCAAGGTTGCCACAGCGATCTTCTTCGAGTCGAACGGCGGCCAGTCACAGAGCCATGCGACGCTGCCGGAGATCCGTCTGGCGGTCGCTGCCCCGGATCTGGACATCGCCAACGTCGAAACTGTCCTTGAGGCGCTGGTCCCGCCGGACGGCGCCTGCTTCTATCTGGACACCATCCGCAACCGTTACTGGTTCAGGGATACACCCAACCTGACCAAGCTGTTAGCCGACCGCAAGGCCAGCGTCCCGCCACAGCGCATCGATGAGCGCGTGCGCGCGGAGATCGAAAAAACGTTCAGCCCCATGCCTGGTGTGGATCGCGTATTCTTCCCAACCTCCAGCGGACAGATCGGCAATCAGCCTCTGCTCACCCTGGTCGTCATGGCGCCAGATATATCGCCGCAGGACCAGGCCACGCTCGACCGAATAGACAGTATGACGCGTGAGTGCGGCAATTCGGCGCGGACATTCAAGAGCGCGCTGATCTGGGTGCTGGCCGAGAACGATACTGCCCTGCACGAAGATGCACGCAAGGTGCTGGCCTGGGAAGCGATCAACGACGAGAAGGATGATCTGCCGCTGGACGATACTCAGAAGCGCCAGATTGAGGGTAACCTCAAGAATGCGCGCGGCGACCTGCGGGAGAGTATCTGGCGCACCTACAACCATATCGCGCTGCTCGGCAAAGACAACGCGGTCCAGGTCAGAAACCTGGGGCTCGCTCACTCGAGCTCGGCCAGTTCGCCGGTACAGTTCATCATCAGCCGGCTACAGATGGAGGGCGAGATCGAGGAGAGCATCGGTCCAAACTTCCTGCTACGCAACTGGCCGGCGTTCACCGAGTGGAGCACGCGTTCGGTACGGGATGCCTTCTTCGCCTCGCCCAAGTTTCCGCGGCTGCTCAACGCCAACGCGGTCAGGGAGACAATCGCGAAAGGCGCATCGAACGGTTTCCTGGCGTACGTCGGCAAGGGAGCCGACGGCAGCTACCAGCCCTTTATCTACGGCAAAAGTCTCTCGGCCGGCGATGTCGAGATCTCCGACGACATATACATCATCACCAAGGAAACCGCCGAGGCGTATCAGCAAGTCCTGGTCGAGGGGCGCAAGCTCACGACCCTGACCGTCATCCCACCGCAGATTACCCTCAAAGCTGGCCAGCAGCAGTCCTTCGCGGTTCAGGGCAAAGACCAGCACGGGAAAGAGATGGCGGTCACGAGCGTCGCGTGGCGTACGACGGACGGCTTTATCACTGAGACGGGGGTCTTCGTCGCCGGCCAGGACACTGGAGCAGTGACCGTCACTGCGACCGCAGGGAACATCAGCGGCAGCGCTACCGTGGCGATCGTGTCGGCCGATCAGGACAAGGTCAACGACGAGAAGGGCAAGATCGAGCCGATCGGGCCACCACCAGCACCTGCCATGCCGAAGCAGTTCACCTGGTCAGGCGAGGTGCCCTCGCAGAAGTGGATGAACTTCTACACGAAGATCCTGGCAAAGTTCGCCACCGGCAAGGGGTTGAAGCTGGCCGTCAACGTGGAGATTGCGCCCGAGAAAGGTCTGTCGCCGCAGCAGATCGAGGAGATCAAGATTGGACTGCGCGAGCTGGGGTTGGATGATGATGTACGGGTCCAGTGACGAGGAGGCCGTATGCCGATACAACACATCAGCAATCTCAATTTCTGTGGTAGGAAACGACATGGCGCGCACGACCCCACAAGTAGTGAACGATATGCTCACGGATCACGGCGGCCCGGAGTCAATAGTAGTCGGCAGCCCAGCCTGGTTCGCCTGGCTGGAGCAGGCCCGACTGTTTGCTTTTCGCAGCACCGCCGGAACGTTTACCGCGCGACAAGAGGGGCGCGCGCGGGGTGGCGCTTACTGGCGCGCCTACCGCACGATCGGCGGGCGCCAACGGCGGGCTTACCTGGGCCGATCCGCCGATCTCACGCTGGCGCGGCTGTGGGCAGTCGCCGCTCAACTCACCGCCGATCTCCCCGCGCAACGGCCGCATGACCAGCCCCTGCCAGGCGCCGTAACGCCGGTTCCGGCCACATCTTCGCCGATTCTGACCACAAAGCTCTACGTGCCGCGCCCGCGCGATGCGCACGTCGTACGTCCTCAACTCCTGGCTCGGCTCGCGGCGGGTCTGCGCGGCCCGCTCACCCTGATCGCCGCACCGGCCGGCTTCGGCAAGACGACACTCCTGGCCGACTTGCT
>WNGB01014580.1_pt1 | contig 10478 bp, 8 predicted proteins | sample 5400681 | NCBI WGS metagenome assembly WNGB01 (sample SAMN13153367, study PRJNA577476) | soil metagenome | isolation source: 115 cm soil or saprolite under grassland replicate 2 | place: USA:California | collected 2016-06-15 | reverse complement strand
CGGCTTTCGCGTGACTGCCGACTTCTTCAAGGCGTTTCAGATTCAGCCGATGCTCGGTCGAGACTTCGTGCGCGGTGAAGAGACGCCAGGGCAACATCGGCGCGCAATTCTGGGGTACCGGCTCTGGATTCGGCAATTTGGCGGCAACCCCGGGGTTGTCGGCCAGGCGGTTCATATCGACGGTGAACCGTATGAGGTCGTCGGAATTGCTCCGAAAGGATTTGCCATTCCGGACGGCGCGGAAATCTGGGCGCCACTTGCCTACTCCCCCGATGAGTGGAACAACCGCCGGCGCGGCTTCCTGGTGGTGAGCGGTCGACTGCAAAACGGTGTGTCGCTCGATCGAGCACGGGCGGAAATCGAGTCGATCGTCGCGCGCCAGCGGCGCGAATATCCGGACACGAACCAGGCTCGCATGGTTGCCGTGCTTGATTTCCAGCGGGGCATGGCGGATCCCGGAGCGGGTCCATTCATGAGCGTGGTGCAGGCCGCCGGTGTTCTTCTCCTGCTGATCGCGTGCGCCAACATCGCGAATCTCCTGCTTGCACGCGGTGGTGAGCGCGCACAGGAGTACGCCGTCCGACTGGCGCTCGGCGCGGGCCGCGGCAGACTCGCGGGGCAAACGATCCTCGAGGGCAGCATCCTCGCTGTCATCGCGGTGATCATCTCCGTGCCTTTGGCCTGGGCAGCGCTGGACGTCTCGCGCGCGTCCATTCCCGCCTCCGTCATTCGTTTTGTGCCGGGGCTCGATTTCATGCGAATCAGCCCCGAGCTCTTCCTCGTAATGCTTGCCATGGCGGCGGGGGCAACACTCGCCTTCACGCTCTTCCCCGCGTTGCAGGCAGCGCGCATCGGGATCTCGCTGGCGCTCGGTCAAAACAGCCGGACATTGACGTCATCCCGCGAACGGCACTGGCTGCGAAGCACGCTGGCGGCGTCACAGATGGCGCTCACACTGGCTCTGCTCTTCGGCTCGGTGCTGTTGACGGCGACGGCATATCGCGCAATCAACGGCATGTTCGGATTCGACAAGCACAATCTGCTCGTTGCGCGTGTGGTGCTGCCGGAACGCCCCTACGCGGAGGCCGATCGCCGGCGTCAGTTCGTCACCACCGTCACAGATCGGATGCGCGCTATACCTGCGGTTTCGGCCGTCGCGATGGTGAGTAACCTGCCGTACTCCGGCGGCAACGCGACGCGCGGGTTCTGGCCCGAAGGCGTCACGGTGAAGGACCGGGAAGTACGCCAGGTCGACTATCGACGCGTGTCGCTTGACTATTTCGATACGATGCGCATTCCGCTGCTCGCCGGCCGGGATTTCTCGAATGGCGATCGCGCCGGGACCGAGGCCGTCGCGATCGTGAGTCGCAGCCTGGCCGAGCGCTACTGGCCGGGAGCGTCGCCACTCGGCAGGCGATTCAGGATTACCGCCGACGGAGAGTGGACCACCATCGTCGGCGTCGTTGGAGATGTGCTGCACGACTGGTTTCAGCAGCGGCGCGCGCCAACGGTTTATCGACCGCTCGCACAGGATGCGCCGCTCTCCGTCGCGTTCGTCGCGCGCACGGTCGGAGATCCGTCGAATGTCGCCGGCGATTTGCGGCGTGCCGCCGCCGCTGCGGACCCCGATCAACCGGTGATCGAGTTGAAGTCGATGGAAGACGTGATACAGGACCGCACCGCAGGCATCGCGTTTATCGCCCGGGCGCTTCGGGTGGTGGGCTTGATTGCGTTTGTACTCGCCATTACCGGCTTGTACAGTCTGATGGCATTCATGACAAGCCGCCGGACACAGGAGATCGGAGTGCGCATGGCGCTCGGTGCCACTTGGTGGCAGGTCATGCGTCTTGCGACAGCGCAGGCCGTCAGAATTACCATCGCAGGCCTCGTGGTCGGCGCGGTCATGTCCGCGGTTCTCGGGCGTGTTCTGGAATCAGTTCTGTTGGGTGGTGTATCCAACAATCTGTCGCAGCTTGGAATGCTGACCGGACTCATGGCAACCGTGGCGCTGACGGCGGCGTATCTCGCCGCACGCCGCGCAGCTTCCATCGATCCCACGCTGGCGCTGCGGGCGGAATGAAGAGAAGTTTCCAGTTTCTGACAACTGGGAACTTTACTCAGCCGGCCTGTCTGCCGCCTCTGGTCCAAGCGCGGCCTCGGCCGCTTGAAATCCAATCTTCGAATGCGTGCCGTCACAAAACGGCTTCGTCGTGGAGTGGCCGCAGCGGCAGAGCGCGAACCGCTGCGGATTGGTCGGCTTGTACTCGTTGCCATTCCAATCGATCAACTTCACATCGTCGCCTTCAACAAGGTACGAACCGTTCTGTCGGACTTTGATGGTGGTCGTCATAGTGTGTCAGTGCAGGTAAGCACGAGGACCGAGCCGCGGCTCATCCCATTTTTTGCATTGCGGACAGGAACTCCGCGTTGTTCTTCGTCTTGCCCATCTTATCCAGCAGCAACTCCATCGCTTCGACGGGCGACAGCGGATTGAGCACTTTGCGGAGCACCCAGATGCGATTGAGATCTTCGCGAGGGATGAGGAGCTCTTCTTTGCGCGTCCCGCTTTTCAGCATGTCGATCGATGGGAACACGCGTTTGTCGGTGAGCTTCCGATCGAGATGAATCTCCATGTTGCCGGTGCCCTTGAACTCTTCGAAGATCACGTCGTCCATGCGCGAGCCGGTGTCGATGAGCGCTGTCGCGATGATCGTAAGCGAGCCGCCTTCCTCGATGTTGCGTGCCGCGCCAAAGAAGCGCTTGGGTTTCTGAAGGGCGTTGCTGTCGAGACCGCCTGAAAGCACTTTGCCGGACGGCGGAATCACCGTGTTGTACGCGCGCGCGAGACGCGTAACCGAGTCGAGCAGGATCAGCACGTCCTTCTTGTGCTCGACGAGGCGCTTCGCCTTTTCGATGACCATCTCGGCGACCTGCACGTGGCGCTGCGCGGGCTCGTCGAAGGTGGAGGAGATCACCTCGCCGTCCACCGAGCGCTGCATGTCGGTGACCTCTTCGGGCCGCTCGTCGATGAGCAGCACGATCAGATAGACCTCCGGATGATTGCGTGCGACCGACTGCGCGATGTTCTGCAGCAGCATCGTCTTGCCGGTACGCGGCGGCGCGACGATCAAGCCGCGCTGCCCCTTTCCTATCGGCGTCATCAAGTCCATGACACGCGCGGAGAGATTGTCGCTCTCGGTTTCGAGCTTGATGCGATCGAGCGGATAAAGCGGTGTAAGGTTTTCGAAAAACAGCTTGTCCCGCGCCTGATCCGGTGCTTCGAAATTGACGGCTTCGACCTTGATCAGGGCGAAGTAGCGCTCGCCTTCTTTCGGCGGCCGAATCTGGCCCGACACCGTGTCGCCCGTCTGCAGGTCGAATTTCCGGATCTGGGAGGGCGAGACGTAGATGTCATCGGGGCCCGGCAGGTAGTTGTAATCCGGCGCGCGCAGGAACCCGAATCCGTCGGGCAGCACTTCGAGCACGCCTTCAGAGAAAATGAACCCGCTCTGTTCGGTCTGCGCCTTGAGGATCTGAAAGATGAGCTCCTGCTTGCGCATGCCGGTGGCACCGGCGACGTTCAATTCCTTGGCGACCTGGGTGAGCTTCTGGATGCTCATGTCCTTCAGTTCGCCGATGTTGAGCCCGCGCGCACGGTTGTCCTGTTGAGCAGCGGCCTCAGTGCCGTTCTGAACGGCTCCTTCGGCCGGAGGCGCCTGAGTGGCACCACCGCGAGATGAACCGTGACGCTTGTGATTGGTCATATGGAGTTCTCTAGTTCGTGTTGTCGGAGAAGGATCTGGTTCGACGTGTGGGACGTGAATAAGAGATCCGCGTCCGCGATGACTGACCTGGCAGGGAATCGAGTTCTTCGGGAGTATATCAGAACTCGCTCGGACTGAGCCCGATTCCCATGATGCTGCACGCTTCGATGGGTTGCAAACCGAGACTGCGCGCTTTGGCGATGAGCGCATCGGACTCGGCGCCCGGGTTGACCCACAACTCCCGGATGCCTTTCTGCGCAATCTGTTCAATCAGCTGCTCGCCGATGTGCGGAGGGACATACATCGTCGCGAAGTCGATCGGCTCTGTGACGTCGAGCACCGACGGATACGCGCGCAGCCCTTCAATTTCCGTGTGTCTCGGCGTGATCGGGAACACCTGGTATCCGGCCTTTCGATACGCGCGGACTGCCTTGTTGCCAAATTTCGCGCGGTTTGCCGACGCGCCGATGACAGCGACTGTTTTCATCGATCAATTGTACGTGGGGAAAACCGCCAGCCAACCCCGTGTGCTCCAGGGAGCGTATTTGTCCCTGCACGCTCTGTAGAGGAACCTCACTACAATCAGTGCCAGTGCCCCGTTCGTTCTTCCTGCTGGTTGTGCTTGCCGCTTTGAGCTTTTTTTCCGGCCTGGGCCGCGGCGCAATTACCGATTCAGACGAAGCCTTTTATGCCGAAGCGGCGCGCGAGATGGTGGAGTCGGGTGACTGGCTCACGCCTCACTACAACTACGAGCCTCGATTTCAAAAGCCGGCGCTCTATTACTGGCTCGCAGCGGCCACGTATCTGGTCACCGGCCCGAACGAGATGGCGGCGCGGTTCTGGTCCGCATGCGCAGGACTGGGACTCGTGCTCGTCGTGGCGGCGTGTGGAAGACGATGGTGCAGCGACGAGAGCGGCCTCCTTGCCGGCGCGATAACGGCGACCAATTTCGGGTATTTTGCCCTCGCGCGGATGGCGCTGCCAGATCTGCCGGTGACGTTCTTCATCACGCTTGCCATCTATGCCGCACTCGTTGCCGCGTTGGATCGCGAACGGCACCCGCGTCGATGGCTGCTCATCTCGGCAGCGGCGGCGGCCCTGGGATTTTTGACGAAGGGTCCGATCGCGATTGCGATCCCCGCGCTGGTCGTTCTTCCGATCGTTCTCATCGAGCGGCGCTCGATGAATCTTCGTGCGGCAGATCTTGCCCTTGCGGCGCTGCTGTTCAGTGCGATTGCGCTGCCGTGGTACGGCGCTATGTGGACTCGACACGGCACCGCCTATGTTGCGGAATTCTTCATCGGCGACAACTTCGAGCGGTTTGCCACCACGCGATTCAACGATCCGCGTCCGTGGTGGTTTTATCTGCCCGTGCTGCTCGGGGGGTTGTTGCCGTGGACGCCGCTCGCGCTCGTGTGGTTCACGCCGATCAAGCAATTCCTCCTGCGCCAGCGTGACGTCGGAATCGTCGATCTACGTCTGCTGCTGTGGGTGCTGCTGCCATTGACGTTCTACACCGCATCGGTCGGCAAGCAGCCACGCTACGTTCTTCCGGTGCTGCCGCCCGTGGCCCTGCTGCTTGCGAGCGCGATCATCGAGCGCACGCGAGATTGGCGAACGCTCGACGGCGGACGCTTTCGTCCTCGACCGAGCCCCAGCGCCTCCCTCGGCTGCGCGCTTGCGGGCCTCGTGCTCGTGGCGTTGTCGCTGCTGATCTATCGAGCGCAAATCTTGTTCCCCGACGTCGCGAACTCCGTGACGCCGGGAGCTGCGGCAATCATTGCAGCGATGGGTGTGCTGACCATCATCGTCAGCTTGACGAACCTGCGCGTGGCGCCCGCGTGCGTTGCCGTTGCAGCCGCCATTACCTTTGCCGTTCTCCCTTACGCAGTCCTTGCATCTCCAACCGACGCGGCGGTGCGGCACCTCGCCGCGATGGTGACCGCGGCGCGCGACGGCCCATACGCGATTGGGACATACCACGTGTTCGTCAGAAACCTCGTGTTTTATACAGGCCAACGGCAGATCGACCTGATCAACGACGATCAACTCGCAGAGTTTGTCCGTCAAAACGAGCGCGCGCTGGTCGTACTGCCACAGGATGACCTCGAGCGATTGCGAAAAGAGCGAAGCCTCGGCCTGGAAGCGCTCGGGAATGTGCGCTACTTCGATGACGCAGCCGTTCGCGTCGGAACGCTGCTCCAGCCGAATGCAGACGAGGACATCAAGACGGTTGTTCTCGCGCGTCCGGTGCGATCGACTCCAGCTGGAACTCCCACATCTTTCCGGGATTGAGAATGCCGTTTGGATCGAACGCTTTCTTGACGCGCGCCATCAGCGCAATGACCTCCGGTGTCAGCTCGAGCCCGAGATAGCGCGCCTTCGCAAAGCCGATCCCGTGCTCGCCTGAGATTGAGCCCTCGAGCCGAACGACGCCTTCGAACAATTCGCGTTCCGCGTCGCGTGCGCGGCGCATTTCATCGGCATCTGAAGGATCGACCATCAGGTTCACATGGATGTTCCCATCGCCGGCGTGGCCGAAGCAGGGAATCAACAGGCGGTACTGTCGCCGCACACGGTCCACCAGCTCGAACAGCGCCGGCACGCGCCCTCGGGGGACGACGAGGTCGTGATTGATCTTGCGCGGCGCCAGCGCACGAAGCGCATAGGAGAGCGCACGCCGCGCTTCCCAGATTTCCGTACGCTCCTCTGCCGTCGTGGCGCGCTGCACGTCGAGCGCCCCGGCAGAGAGACACGCGTTCGCTACGCGATCGGCCTCTTCGGCCACGGCGCCGGCGACGCCATCCACTTCGATGATCAGCATCGCATCTGCGCCGGCGGCAATCGCGCGGCCGAGATGCCGCTCGACCGCGCGCAGCGACTCGCGGTCGATCAACTCCACGGTGGCGGGCGTCACTCGATCGGCCAGCAGTGCCGACACGGCATTTACCGCGCTCGTGACATCCTGGAACGTCGCACGCAAGGTGGCCTGCACGGCCGGCTTTGGCACGAGGCGCAGCGTCACTTCGGTGATGATGGCGAGCGTGCCCTCCGAGCCGACGAGCAATTGCGTGAGGTCGTAGCCGACGACGCTCTTGACGCTTTTCGATCCGGTCCGAACAATCTCGCCTGTTGGAAGAACGGCTTCGAGCGCGAGCACATACCGCCTGGTCGTCCCGTACTTGACTGCGCGAGGTCCGCCCGCGCATTCGGCCACGTTGCCGCCAATCGAGGACTCCTTGAGGCTTGCCGGATCCGGCGGATAGAAAAGCCCACGCGCTTCGACGGCGTCCTGCAAAACGTGCGTGATGACGTTGGGCTGTACCACGGCGAGCAGGTTGTCGCCGTCGATGTCGAGAATCCGGTCGAAGCGCTTCATCGATAGGACCACGCCGCCGAGAATCGGCACCGCACCGCCAGTGTATCCGGTGCCTGCGCCGCGAACGACGAGCGGCGTGCGAGATTCATTGCAGATGCGCGCGACGCGCGAGATTTCTTCGGTCGATCCGGGAATGACGACCAGATCGGCCGGATGGCCGATTTGAAGGGCGTCGCGTCCGTACTTCTCGAGATCGACTGGATCTCTTCGCACGTACGCGGCACCGACAATATCGATCAGCGAGTGAGTGACGTGCGGATCGAGACCCACGTCGGCATTGTCGCACGTGGTGCTATCCGCGGATTCCGCGGATGTCTACCCCGCGGCCACGACCGGATTCTTCGATCGCCGCCGCACGAATTCGTGAATGCGCGTCACACCCTCACGGAGTCGCTCGAGCGACGTCGCATAGGAAATACGGAAATAGCCTGGTGCGTCGAAGCCTTCACCCGCGGTGATCGCGACGTGCGCATCCTGAAGAAGCATCTCGGCAAGTTCACTGGTGGTTCGAAGCCCGCAGGCGTCGAGCGCGTCGGCTGCGTACGGAAAGAGATAAAAAGCGCCGCGCGGCTTGACGCATGTGAAGCGCGAGTCCTCCGTCAGCCACTCCCAGACCTTGTCGCGCCGCACACGATACTCGTCGAGCATCGCCGTCACAGTGCCCTGAGGACCTGTCAATGCCGCAACGGCCGCCTTTTGCGTGATTGAGGTCACGTTCGACGTGGAGTGTCCCTGCACGGCGTTGCAGGCGGCAATCAACTTGGCCGGTCCAATCGCCCAGCCTGCGCGCCAGCCCGTCATGGCATACGCCTTCGACGCCGCGCTGCAAAGGACCGTCCGGTCGCGCATCCGCTCTGTGAGCACGCGCGGCAGGTTATGAGGCACGGGTTCGTACACGAGCCTTTCGTACGTGAGGTCCGCGATGATCCATAGGCCGTGTCGCCGAGCGCCATCCGCGAGCGCCGCGAGCTCGTCTTCGGCGATGAGCGCACCTGTCGGATTGCATGGCGAGTTGATGATGATGGCCTTGGTCCGCGCAGTCACCGCCGCCAGAATCGACTCGGCGTGGATCGCAAATCCATCCTCCGCGTGCGCATGGACGATGATTGGCGTGGCGCCGGCAAGCTTGATCTGCTCGGGAATACTCGGCCAGAACGGGCCGTGTGTGATGACCTCGTCGCCTTCTTCGACGAGCGCCATCGCGACGTTGTAGAGCGCCTGCTTGCCGCCGGCCGTGACGATTGTTTCCTCAGGCTTGTAATCCACGCCGTAATCGCTGCGATAGCGATCGCAGATGGCCTGGCGAAGCTCCATGATGCCGGCCGAGGGCGTGTACTTCGTGAAGTTGGCATCGATGGCGGCTCGCCCGGCCGCTTTGATGTGCTCAGGCGTCGGGAAGTCCGGCTCCCCCGCGCCGAGATCCACCACGTCAATCCCCTGTCGGCGAAGGCGATCGGCCTCGGCCGTGACCCGGAGTGTCGGAGAGGGCGCAATGCGTGACATACGACTGCTCAGATTCATGCTTTTCGCGTCCCTGCCAGCGGATTGCGCAGGCTGGCCTGCTTGTTCCGGAGCCGTTCGTCGACCGTCGGCGGGACGAGGCCGGACACCTCGCCGCCGAGCATGAAGACTTCCTTGATAAGCCGCGAGCTCGTGTATGTGTACTTCTCGTCGGGCATCAGAAAGACCGTTTCGAGGTCGTGATTCAAACGGCGATTCATCAGCGTCATCTGAAATTCGTACTCGAAGTCCGACACCGCGCGTAGCCCGCGAATCAATACCGAGGCGCCCTGCAGACGCGCGTAGTCGACGAGCAGTCCTTTGAACGTGTCGACACGCACCGCCGGCTCGTCGTGAAACACTTCGCGGATCATGCCGACGCGCTCGTCCACCGAAAAGAGCGGCGTCTTCTCCGCGTTGACCGCGACGGCGACGATCACACGGTCGAAAATTCGCGCGCCGCGTTCGATGATGTCGACATGGCCGTTGGTCAGCGGATCGAAAGAGCCAGGGAAGACAGCCGCCCGGAAATGTTCGGGTGTGGGGCTCATGAAGCCTCGAAGAAGGTCAGCGCGCTGTCGCCCGACGTGACGAGACGGATCCTACGCACTGCGACGGACGCGGGCACCGCCTGGCGCCGCGCGTGCTCGAGCACCAGCAGTCCGCCCGACGCGAGATGCGCAGCGCACGCGGTCAAGAGCGGCGTGAGCGGCTCGAAATCGTACGGAGGATCCACGATGATCAATTCGAATGGATCGCCGGCAATGGGCTTGTGCAAGGCGCGTTCGGCGGTGTCGCGGATGATAACACAGCGATCGCGCGCGCCGCAGAGCGCAGCGTTCTCGGCAATGAGCGCCCGAGCGCGCCGATCCGACTCGATGCACACGGCGAGCTCGGCGCCTCGGCTGATGCTCTCGAGCGCGACCGCGCCAGTGCCAGCAAACACGTCGAGCACGCGCGCGCCCGCCACACGGGCGGCGATGATGTTGAAAAGCGTTTCCCGCAGTTTGTCAGACGTCGGACGAAGACCCTCCCACCGAGGCGTCTTGAGTCGCCGTCCTTTGAATTCACCCGCGATGATCCGCATTGGGCCGTGTCTACGGTCGACGATTTACCAGCCAGAGCGCGCGGCTTTCCTGTCCGCGAAGGCGGAAGCCGCGCCACACAGTGCTACCCCACCGTGATGAGCCCAAACTGACGCTGCCAGACGCGCTGGACGTAGTCGCGTTCCGCGGCGCTGAGTGTGCCTTCGTCCACACGTCTTCGGGCTTCGCTATAGGCGAGTTCGAGCAAATCGACGTCGCGCGTCAGATCGCCTGCGCGCAGCTGCGGCACGCCTGATTGACGCGTGCCGAAGAAGTCGCCCGGGCCGCGCAGCTTCAGATCGCGTTCGGCAATCACAAACCCGTCGGCGGTTTCGGCCATGGCCTTGAGTCGCTCGCGCGCCTCGTCGGACCACGGCGCCTGATACAACAGGATGCAGACCGACTCGTGTCCGCCTCGACCGACCCGGCCGCGCAGTTGATGCAGTTGCGACAGCCCGAAGCGCTCGGCGTGTTCGACGATCATTACCGTGGCGTTGGAAACGTCCACGCCAACCTCCACCACCGTAGTGCACACCAGCAGGTGCAGATCTCCGGCGGCAAAGGCGCGCATCACGCGCGCCTTTTCGTCGCCTTTCAGCCGGCCGTGTAAGAGCGCCACGCGAAACTCCGGGAAGACGTCGCGCGCGAGATGCTCGGCCATCTCAGTTGCCGCCTTGAGATCGACTTTCTCCGTCTCCTCGACGCGCGGATAAATCACGTACGCCTGCCGTCCCTGACGCAGGTGGTCGT